>Ga0315274_10013233_pt1 | contig 11746 bp, 10 predicted proteins | sample YL17G02_20_MG_FD_203700 | JGI IMG/M metagenome (GOLD analysis project Ga0315274, IMG submission 203700) | Sediment microbial communities from Yellowstone Lake, YNP, Wyoming, USA - YL17G02_20 | ecosystem: Environmental > Aquatic > Freshwater > Lake > Sediment | place: USA: Wyoming | collected...
CTTCAACAACGAGATCGGGGTGCCGCTCGCCCTGCTCAGCCTGGACTCGTCTCATCGGGCGGCGGTCATCGAGCTGGCGATGCGCGGGCGCGGGCAGATCGCGTACCTCTCAGACATGGCGAGGCCGCAGATCGGGGTGATCACCAACATCGGCTTCTCCCACCTGGAGCTGCTCGGCAGCAGGGAGGCGATTGCGGAAACAAAGGCCGAGCTATTGCAGTCCCTGCCAGCCGACGGCGCGGCGGTGCTGAACGCGGACAGCGACTTCTTCGCCTTCCTCCAGGCGCGAGGCCCTGGCCGCGTCATCTCCTTCGGCCAGGGCCAGGGGGCAGATGTCCGGGTTGGAGACGTAGAGATCGGTGAGGACGGACGGGTGAGCGCGCGGCTCAGGGGATGGTGGGGAGAGGAACAGGTGCATCTACGGGCGGCCGGGCGCCACCAGGCGCTCAATGCCGCCGCCGCCGCCGCCGCCGCGATGGCGGCGGGCGCGCAGGCCGAGTGGATCGCCCCCGGCCTGCAGGCGTTCGAGGCCGCGGACATGCGCGGGCAGATCGTGAGAGCCCCGGGCGGCTACACGGTTGTCAACGACTGCTACAACGCCGCCCCGGACTCCATGCGCGTCGCCCTGGAACTCCTCGCCGATCTCCCGGGCGAGCGCAAGTGGGCGGTGTTGGGAGACATGAAGGAACTCGGCGCCATGACCGAGGACTGGCACCGGGAGGTGGGCGCCATGGCTGCCGCTTCCGGCATCGCCGGCCTCGTCACCGTCGGCGAGCTAGGCCGCCTCATCGGCGAGGGCGCCAGGGAATCCGGCATGTCCGATGTCGAGGCTGCCGCCGACAACACCTCCGCCGCTGCCGCCATTCGGAGACATCTCGAACCAGGAGACGTGGTCCTGGTTAAAGGGTCTCGGGCGATGAAGATGGAGGAGATAGTCGCCTTGCTGCTGGAGACAAGGAGGGCGAGTTCATGAGCGGCGGCATGCCCGTTCTCGCTTGGGAGGCCACCCCCCTCGTCTTGGTGGCCACCCTTCTCGTATCCATGGCCCTGGTGCTGGCGCTGGGGAACCCGATGATCCGCTGGCTCCGCGGCATGGGCGCCGGCCAGCGAGTGCGCGATGACGGCCCGCAGCGGCACCTTCAGAAGGAAGGCACGCCGACGATGGGAGGGCTGTTGATCATGGGGGCGGCGCTTGTGGTGCTCGAGGCAGGGGCGTGGTGGGGATCGCGGCGGGTGCCCGTGCTTCAGCAGCCGTGGCGTCTCCACCCGGCGTTTCTCATCGTTGCCGCGATTGTCGCCTCCGCCTGCATCGGACTTGCAGATGACTGGATGAAGGTGAAGAGAGGGCGATCACTTGGCCTTCGGGCGCGCCACAAGCTGGTGCTGCAGTTCCTGGTGTCGGCAGGCTTTGCTTTGGCCCTCGCCTGGTGGTGGAAGACCAGGGACGTCGGCATCCTCTTCTCGTCATACAGTTGGTCCTACCTCTTGCCGCGGGCCGCGTTCTGGACGCTCGTCATGATGGCCGCCTCCAACGCCATGAACCTCGCGGACGGGCTAGACGGCCTCGCCGCCGGCCTGTGCGTCATCGCCTCAGTTGGCTTCGCTGCGCTGTCTCTGCTCTCCAATCATCACGCTCTAGCTATCCTTGCTCTCTCGCTGGCCGGCGCCTGTCTCGGCTTCCTCTGGTACAACCGCCATCCCGCACGTCTGTTCATGGGGGATGTCGGTTCACTCGCCTTGGGCGCGGCGATGGCGGCGATGGCCGCACGCCTGAATGCCCCATTGGCTCTGCTGGGTCTCTGCCTCGTCCCCTTCATCGAGATGCTCTCTGTCATCATCCAGGTGATCTCCTTCAAGACCACGGGCAAGCGGGTGTTCAAGATGAGCCCGATCCACCACCACTTCGAGCTTTGCGGCTGGTCGGAGCGCAAGGTGGTATACGTGTTCTGGTTGGTGCAGGCAGTTGCGGCCGCGGCGGTTGTGGCGTGGTATCTGAGGTAAGGGAACGGCGGGGTCCCCTCCGACTGCGCTCAGGGCAGGCTTCGTCCGCTTGAGGTGGACTCAGGATGACAAGTTGAGGTCGAGAGGTTGAAGGCGAAGCCGGACGATAGCTTCGACGGTGTGCGGGTGCATGTCATCGGCCTCGGCTCCTACGGCACCGGCCGCGCCATCGCCCGCGCCCTGTGGAGTCGGGGGGCCAGGGTCACCGTCTCGGACATCAAGCCCGCGGGCGAGCTGGCCGCGGAGATCGAGCGCCTCGGGGACACGGACGTCACCATCCTGACGGGCGGCGGCGCCTACCGAGGGATCGAGGAGGCCGAACTGGTGGTGCCCAGCCCAGGCGTGCCCCTCGATATCCCTCCCCTGCTCCGCGCCCGCGAGCATGGCGCCAAGATCGTCAGCGACATCGAGATCGCCTTCCTGATCGCGCCCTGCCCGATCCTCGCGATCACCGGAACCAAAGGGAAGACCACCGTCACGGCGCTGCTCGGGGAGCTGCTGAATGACGTTGGGAAGCACGCCCTGGTCGGCGGAAACATCGGCATCCCGCTCGTGCAACTGGCCGAGGTCGCCCTGCCGGACGGCCTGCTCGTCGCCGAGGTCAGCAGCTTTCAACTGGAGGCAATCGAGGTGTTCCGGCCGTGGGTGGCCGTGCTGCTCAATCTGTTCGCGGACCATCTCGACCGGCACGAGTCAATGGCCGCCTACCGGGAAGCAAAGGCCCGCATCTTCGCCAACCAAGAAGTGGGCGACACCGCCATCTTCAACCGGGACGACCCCGGGGCCTGGGAGATGCGGGCGTTCATCAGATCGCGAGCGGTGCCGTTCAGCACCAGGCAAGCCGAACCCGCCGGCGCAGACATCGCTGACGGCTGGCTGCGCGTGCAGGGCCAGCCGGTGTGCCCGGTGAGCGCGGTCCGGCTGCGAGGGCGGCACAACCTGGGCAATGCGCTCGCCGCCCTCACCGCGGCAAAGGCGGCCGGCGCCAGCCTGGAGCGCGCGGCGGAGACGCTCTCCCGCTTCGCCGGCGTCGAGCACCGCCTGGAGACGGTGGGCCTGGTGCGCGGGGTGCTGTTTGTCAACGACTCGCAGGCGACCACGCCCCCGGCCACCGTGGCGGCGCTGGAGTCGTTCGAGGAGCATGTGATCCTGATCGCCGGCGGCCGCTCGAAGGTGGACGGCTTCAGCGCGCTCGCCCAGACCGCCGCTCTCCGCGGCGCCTCCCTGGTGCTGATCGGCGAAGCCGCAGAGGTGATCGCCAAGGCCGCGCAGGCGGCCGGCGTGCGCCACATTGCCAGGGCCGCCGCCCTTCCCGAGGCAGTGAAGGTGGCCTACTCGCAAGCGAAGCCCGGGGATGTGGTATTGCTTTCGCCGGCCTGCGCCAGCTTCGACATGTTCAAGGACATGGCCGAGCGCGGCCGCATCTTCAAGGAAGCCGTCAAAGCCCTATTGGAGCAAGAAGGAGAACAGTGACCATGTCCGCCATCCCCGCCGCACGATCATCCCAGGCCAGCCCCCTCCCAGAGGAGCCGCGGGCCGCGGATCTGAAGCTTCTGGTACCCACTCTGGGTTTGATTTCGTTCGGCGTGGCGATGGTGTTCAGTGCCAGCATCCCCTTCTGCGCACGAGAGGAAAGCGGCCACCTGTTCTACTACCTCTGGCGGGAGCTGTTGTTCGTGGGCGTGGGGGTGCTCGCCATGTGGGGAATCACGCATGTGCCCATGGACGCCCTGCGTCGCTCGTCGCGCTTCTGGTTCGTGCTCACGGCGGCGCTGCTGGCCGGTCTCTTCCCCTTCGGCACCATGGTGAACGGCTCGAAGTGCTGGTACACCATCTTCGGGTTCAGCTTCCAGCCCAGCGAAATGGCCAAGCTCGCCCTGGTGATCTGCTGCGCTGGTCTCTTCGCGCGTCACCCCCAGGGGATGCACCGCTGGCAACTCACCCTGCAGCCGTTTGCGGTGCTGGGCCTGGTCGCAGGTTTGATCGTGCTGGAGCCGGACATGGGCACCGCGGCGGTGATCGTGATGGCGATGTTCATCTTCTACCACTCCGCCGGGATGAAGCTGCGTCACCTTGCGGTGGCGGCCTTTCCGGGCCTGCTGGGGGCCGCCTACATGATCCACACCCACCCCTACCAGTTGGAGCGGCTCAGGAGCTTCTTCTTCGGCGGGCCGGAGGTGGAGCTCGCCGGAGGCTACCAGAAGGTGCGGTCCTTGATTGCTCTCGGCTCTGGCGGGCTCACGGGCCGAGGCTACTTCCAGGGCATCGAGAAGTACTTCTACCTGCCGGAGGTGACCACCGACTCCATCCTGCCGGTGATCGGAGAAGAGCTGGGCTTTGTAGCGACCGCGGTGGTGACGGCACTGTTCGCCGCCCTGGTGTGGCGAGGGATGGTCATCGCCCGCAAGGCGCCTGACCGCTTCTCCGGGCTGGTGGCGGCGGGGGTGACCTGCTTCTTCGGGGTGCAGGCACTGCTCAACATCGCGGTGGCGACGGGGTCCATTCCGGCGACAGGCGTCACCCTTCCGTTCGTAAGTTATGGTGGGTCATCGCTGCTGTTCAGCATGATCGGCGTCGGCCTGCTGCTGAATGTGTCCCGTACCATTACCTGGCCGGGCAGGCGCCGGCGGCCCTCGCTGCGGGTGATAGGATGAGCGAACGCATCCATCTGGTCGGGATCGGCGGCATCGGCATGAGCGCGCTCGCGCGCATCCTGCTGGCGCGGGGGATCGCCGTTTCCGGCTCTGATGCCCAGGAGTCTGAGATCACCGCCGAACTCGCCCGGCGGGGCGCCACCATCAGCATCGGCCACCAGGCCGGGCTGGCAGACGGCGCCAGCCGCGTCGTCAGGTCCGACGCCATCCACGACGACAACCCCGAGCTGGTAAGTGCCCGCTCCCTCGGCATACCGGTGATCAGACGGTCCCGGTTGCTGGCCGAGCTGATGCAAGGGCACCGCGGCATCGCCATCTCGGGAACGCATGGGAAGACGACCGTCACCGCCATGGTCGGCGCGGCGCTGGTGGCGGCGGGACTGGATCCCACAGTTGTAGTCGGCGGCGTCTACCGGCCCCTTGGCGGCAACGCCCGCGTGGGCAAGGGCGAATGGTTCGTGACTGAGGCGTGCGAGGCCTATGAGTCCTATCTCGACCTCACCCCCGAGATCGCCGTCGTCACCAACATCGAGCCCGACCACCTCGACCACCACAAGACCGAAGAGCATCTGCGCGCCAGTTTCGCCGAGTTCCTTTCCCGCATCACCCCGGACGGCTGTGCCGTCCTCTCCGCCGACCGCCCCGAGCTGAGGGAAGTGTCCGGGGGACTGAACCGGGAGATGATCACCTACGGCCTCAGCCCGGATGCGCAGGTGAGGGGCACAGAGGCGGCATCGGACGGTCTCGGCGGCCGCTGTCGGCTGTGGGTGAAGGAGCGAGACGAAGGCCAGCTCGCGGTCGGCGTGCCAGGCGCTCACAACCTCCTGAACGCCCTGGGCGCCGTTGCCGCCGCCCTCCGCGCCGGGGCGTCTGTGAAGGCGGCGAAGCAGGCGCTGGCGGAGTTCACGGGCGCCGAGCGCAGGTTCCAGATCCTCGGCAGCCCCGGCGGCATCACGGTGGTAGATGACTACGCGCATCACCCCAGCGAGATCGCCGCCACCATCGCCGCCGCCCGGACCGCCTTCCCCGGCCGCAGACTGGTGGCCGTGTTCCAGCCCCACCTCTACACTCGCACTCGCGACTTCGCCGACGGCTTCGCGGAAGCGCTGAGCAAGGCCGATCTCGTCGCGCTGGTGCGCATCTACCCGGCGCGAGAGGCGCCCCTGCCAGGAGTAACCATAAGCTTGATTGCCGAGCCGCTGCGCAAGCGGTGGGGAAAGGACGTGCTGTGGGAGCTAGCGAAGGAGGAGGTGGCGATCCGCCTCGCGCCGCGGCTCAAGCCGGGAGATGTCGTGTTGGTGATGGGCGCAGGCGATGTCACGGAATCCGCCCACGATCTGGCCAAGCATCTGCGCGCCGACCCAAAGGGAAAGCAGGAGGTCGCCGGAGAGCGATGAGCACCGTGCCCCAGACCTACACCCCAGCGCCGGTGATGGTGGCAGCCGGACGGGACCCCTCCCTTCTGGCGGCCGAGCTGCGCGCCGGCATTCGCGGCGCGGTGAGGCTCGACGAGCCGATGTCCAAGCACACCAGCTTCCGCATCGGCGGCCCCGCCGATCTGTTCGTGCAGCCCCAGGAGGTGGGGGATCTGGCGGCGGTGATGCGCCTCGCCCGCGAGAAAGGCCTGCCGGCCAAGGTGATCGGCAACGGCAGCAATCTTCTCGTCTCGGACAAAGGCATCCGGGGCTTGGTGGTGCGCCTCGCACCGGGTTTCCGAGATGTGAGGTGGCTGGAGGAAGGCGTGGAGGCGGGAGCGGGCGTTGCCCTCCAGCGCCTGGTGAAGGAGTCGGCGGCGGCGCGGCTGAGCGGCTTGGAGTCCACGGTGGGGATCCCCGGCACGCTGGGTGGGGCGCTGGCCACCAACGCCGGCACGGATACCGGGTCCATCGGCGACCTGGTGGACAAGGCCATCGTGTTGGATGAGCGCGGCGAGGTGTGCGAGTGGACCTGCGCGGACTTCGCCTACCGGTACCGCCACAGCAACCTGAAAACCGCGAAAGCCACTGTGGTCTGGGCCCGCCTCAGACTTCAGCCTGCGGATCCGGAGGAGATCCGTGTCAAGACCGAGCGCCTGCGCGCCAAGCGCGCCGCCCGGCAGCCCCTGGGCGCGTGGTCGGCGGGCAGTGTCTTCAAGAACCCGCGGGGGGTGGCCGCCGGCAAGGTGCTCGACCGCGCCGGCGCGAAGGGGATGCGCGTGGGCGATGCCGAGGTGTCTCGCAGCCACGCCAACTTCTTCATCAACCGCGGCCAGGCCCAGGCCGCCCAAGTGATGCAACTGATCGAGCGCGCTCATGCGTTGGCGCTCCGGCGATATGGCATAGACTTGGAGTTGGAGATAGAAGTAGTCGGAGCCTGCTGAGTCTCGCCACCTGCGGCGGAGGGCGGGACGCCGGTTTCAGGACCCCGGCTCCATGGGTGGACCGCGATAGTGACAGCACGATGACAGCACGGCAGAAGCTGCGAGTGGTGGTGCTCACCGGGGGCACCTCGGCGGAACGGGAGATTTGCCTGAAGAGCGGCGCCAAGGTCTTCGCCGCCCTGGACCCGGGCCGCTACCAGGCCGCCAGCGTTGACCTTGCCACCATCACCCAGGCGCGAGCGGCAGAGCTGGCGAGGATCCTCTTCGCGCCCATTGGCGAGGCGGCCGCGCCGCCCACTCCGCGCCGCGACGGCCGCCCAGAAGTGGTGTTCATCGCTCTGCACGGTGGCGCGGGAGAGAACGGGACGGTGCAGGCCATGTTGGACCTGCTGGATATCCCCTACACCGGTTCCGGCGTGCTCGCCAGCGCGATGGCGCTCAACAAGGTGGTGGCGAAGAGGCTGTTCGAGCGGGAGGGAATACCCACTCCGAGATGGATGGTGGTGAAGGCCGCGCGGCGGGCGGGCGCGGCCGCGCGGATCGTCGCCGACGTCGGCCTCCCCTGTGTGGTGAAGCCGGTTTCCGAGGGATCCTCCATCGGCGTGACCATAGTGCGGGAAGAGCCCCAGCTCGCGCCCGCACTGGACCTGGCCTTCGGGTATGGTCCCGAGGCCTTCGCCGAGCAGTTCATCCCGGGGGTCGAGATCACCGGTCCGGTGTTGGGCAACGAAGACCCGGAGGTGCTTCCCCTGGTTGAGATCGTGCCTTCCGAGCAGTACGAGTTCTACGACTACCAGGCGAAGTACACGCCCGGTGCCACCGATGAGATCATCCCCGCCCGCATCACCGAGGCCCAGGCAGCACGCGCCCGCGCGCTGACCCTCGCCGCCCACCAGGCGCTGGGCTGCCGGGGCATGTCCCGGGTGGACATGATGGTGGGGCCGGATGACGTGTACGTGCTGGAGCTCCAGACCATCCCCGGCCTCACCGACACCAGCCTGCTGCCCCGCGCCGCGGAGGCGGCGGGAATCACCTTCCCTAGGCTGGTGGACCGGCTCATCGAGCTGGCGCTGGAGGGGAGGGAGCGCCATGGCTAGCCAGCACTTCCCCAGCCTGGGAGCTTCCCGTTCTCCCGTGGAGCCAGAGCGGAGCCGCCTGTCTTCGCTGCGGCGCTTCCTCCGCTTGTGCGCGCTCGGCCTGGCGGTCGAACTGGCCTACGCCGTGTTGTCCTCTCCCCGACTGGCCATCCGCAGCATAGAGGTGCGCGGCGACCGGGAGGTATGCGCGCAAGTGGCGGCCCACATCCAACTGCCGCGCAACACCAACTTCTTCCTGGCGCCCATGAAGCAGCTCGCGCGCCAGGTGGCGAGTGTCCCCGCGGTGCGCGCCGCGCGCGTCGCCCGCGACTTCCCGGGCCGGCTGGTGGTGACGGTGGAAAGGCGAGAGCCGGTGGCGGTGATCCGCTCCGCGGAGCAGGCCTTGTTGGTAGACGCGCAAGGTGTCGTGTACGCGATTCGGAATGAATGGGGATGGGGTCAGCCGGAGCTGGTCGCTCCCCATGTGACCCCGAAGACGATGAGCGAAGGCGAGGCGAAGGTGGAGCTGGCGAAACTGCTGGTGGTGCTGCGGGCCTTCGGCCCCAACCCGCGCTTGGGAGTGGCCCGGCTGGAGCTTGACCGGGGAGACGAGATCACCGCGGTCCTGGAATCCGGAGCCGAGGTGCGCCTGGGCACCCAGGACCAGCTTCCGGCAAAGATCAGGCTGCTCGCCGCGGTGCTGCGGAAGATTGGCGCCGAGCGCATCGCCAGCCTCGATCTGAGTGATCCGAACGGCGCCTACTGGCGTCCGCGCGGTGCCCCAGCCGCGCCCGCCGCCGAGGTGAGATGAAGATGGCAAGCCCACCACCTGTTGGACGCCATTGGGTGTTGGCCATCACCGGCATCTGCCTGGTGCTGGGCGCCCTCCTGGGGGTGCAGGTCCACACCCAGGTGGTGCGCGGGGAGACCGAAGTCGTCCGGCGCACAAGCATGATGTGGCAGATGCTCTCCGAGGCCCGCGCGCTGGGTGAGCGTCAGAACAAAGAGATCGAACGGCTCCGCATGCAAGTGTCGAAGTACGAGAGTGAGGCGAGCGGCGGCAAGGGCCTGACCAAGCTCGTCAGCGAGGAGCTCCAGAGCAGCCGCGCCGCCACGGGGCTGCTGCCGATGAAAGGTCCCGGCGTCGAGCTGGTGCTGGACGACAGCACCATGAAGGTGGGCAGCGGCGTCGGAGACCAGGACCTCTACGTGCTCCATGACTGGGACCTGATCCAGATCGCCAATGAGCTCTGGGCCGCGGGCGCGGAGGCGATGTCCCTGAATGGACAGCGGCTGGTGACTGGCAGCGCCATCACCTGCTCGGGGGCGTTAGTCCAGGTCAACAGGACGACGGTCTCGGCGCCCTTCACCTTCCTGGCCATCGGGAACCGGGACAACCTAATGTCGGCGCTCAACATCCGCGGGGGCACGCTTGATGGGCTGCGGCGCCTGGAGTTCGTGGTGAAGCTCACCCCCGGGGAGGAGGTGATGGTGCCCGCCATCTCCATCGCCCCCACCTACCAGTATGCCAAGCCCGCCCTCCAGGAGCGCGTCCCATGATCGCCACCTTCGCGCTGCCAATCGCGGCTCTCATCATCGGCTTCGTGCTGGTGTTCCGGCTGCCGGCCCTGCCCCCTGCGTGGGCGCCCTACGTCGCCCTTTCTCTGCTGGCGGGATTCGACGCCTTGATCGGAGGGCTGCGGGCGCGCCTGGAGGGCAAGTTCGACGAAGCCGTCTTCGTCACCGGCTTCTTCGCGAACATGGTCCTCGCCGCTCTCCTCTCCTACCTTGGGGACAAGCTGGGAGTGGACCTCTACCTAGCGGTGACGGTGGCCCTGGGCATTCGCGTCTTCACCAACCTGGGGCGCATCCGCGGCCTGCTGGTCACCACGCGACACGAGCGTCGCCAGAACCAGCAGGCCTCAGGCTCCGAGTAGCCCCGCGCCACTGGAGGCGGTTTCTTGGCAGGTCGAGAGATCCTGCTCGGGATAGATGTCGGCACCACCAAGGTCGCTGCCGTGGTGGGCGCGCGAGATGCGGAGGCGGCGTTGCTGGGAGCCGCCTCTGTTCCCTGCCGGGGGCTTCGCCGGGGGATTGTGGTTGACCTCACAGACACCACCAACGCCATCCGAGAGGCCGTCTCCAGGGCCCAGCGCATGGCAGGCGCGGAGTTGGGCTCCGCCTGGGTCGGCCTCACCGGCCAGCACATGACCTCCGTCAACTCCCACGCCGAGATCCGGCTCGCCCGCGCCAACCGGGAGGTGGGATGGGGTGATGTCGAGAGGGCGATGGCGGCGGCCGTAAGCGCCGTCTCTGTCCCACCTGATCGCCGCATGATCCACGCCATCTCCCGCGGTTTCGCCCTTGACGACGAGCCCCGCGTGCGCAACCCCGTGGGGCTGATCGCCAGCCGCCTCGCCGTTGACGCGCACATCGTCACCATTCCCCGCAACGCGGTTGACAACGTCGCCAAGGCCGTCGAGCAGGCCGGCGTCGGCATCACCGAACTGGTGGCCGAGCCGCTGGCAGCCGCCGACGCCGTGCTCACAGAAGACGAAGAGGAGCTCGGCGTGCTGATGGTTGACGTGGGCGGCGGCACCAGCGACCTGGCGCTCTTCCTGGAAGGGAGCATCGCCTTCACCGGCGCGGTGCCGGTGGCCGGAAACTACATCACCCACGACATCGCCGTCGCCCTCGGCATCACCCATCCCCAGGCCGAGGAGCTCAAGCTCACCCATGGGTCGGCGCGCACCTCGCTGGTCGCAGACGAGGAGACCGCGCCCATCGCCGGCGGAGACACCACCGTGAGCCGCCGCTTCCTCGCCGAGGTGATCGAAGCGCGGGTGCAGGAGATGTTCCGCCTGGTGGCTCAGAAGCTGACCGGCATTGGCGGGGTGTGGCCTCCCCCCGGCGGCGTGGTGGTGACCGGCGGCGGCAGCCTCCTCGACGGCCTCGCCTCGGTGGCCGAGGAAGTGATGGGTTGCCGCGTCCGCCTGGGCCGGCCGCGGGTCGCCTCCGGTCCCGTGGAGTTGCTGGAGAGCCCGGCCTTCGCCACCGGCGTGGGCCTTGTCTACTACGCCCATCGCGAGGCGGAGGCGCGCCGCGCCGACCGGAGGCGCGAGATCCGCGTCCTGCCCGTCCTCGGGCGCGTGGTGGCCTGGGTGAAGGACCTCTTCAGCTCATGATCGGAACCACGGAACATGAAGCCGACACCAGCTAGCAGAGGCCCGCGTTTTGTCCTCGTCGGAGGGGGCACGGGCGGACACGTCTACCCAGCGCTGGCCATCGCCGAGCAGCTGAAGCGCTTCGCGCCCGGCGCCGGGCTGCTCTTCGTTGGAGGCGACCGCCTGGAGGCGAAGGTCGTCCCCGCCGCCGGCCTGCGGTTCCGCACCATCTCCGTCCACGGTCTGGCCGGTCGCGGCCTCACCGCCTGGGCGCGGCGGCTGCGCAGCGGTGCCGAGCTGGCCATCGGTCTTCCCCTATGGCAGAGCTTGCTCATCCTCCGCGGCTTTCGCCCACAGGCGGTCATCGGCACCGGAGGCTATGTCACGGGACCCGTCATTCTGGCTGCGCGCCTGCTGGGGATCCCCTCTCTTTCGGTCGAGGGCAACCGCGCTCCGGGGCTGACCAGCCGCATCGTGTCCCGCATGGTCAAG
>Ga0315274_10013234_pt1 | contig 11746 bp, 6 predicted proteins | sample YL17G02_20_MG_FD_203700 | JGI IMG/M metagenome (GOLD analysis project Ga0315274, IMG submission 203700) | Sediment microbial communities from Yellowstone Lake, YNP, Wyoming, USA - YL17G02_20 | ecosystem: Environmental > Aquatic > Freshwater > Lake > Sediment | place: USA: Wyoming | collected...
AGTGAGACAGCTCCCCTCCTTGGGAAGGAGGGGCCGGTCCGCTGAGGCGGACCGGGGGAGGTCCCAGTCACCCGCTGTCAGTGATTGTGAACTCTTACAACGAACGGGACCGTGTCGAAACACTCCATGTTCCCTGCCAGTAGTGTCATGCTGAGCAAAGCGAAGCATCTCATTCGCGGCGTGGGAGATTCTTCGCTTCCGCTCAGAATGACAATCTCTGGCTCGACAGGAGTCTCGCCCTCCCATTCGGCGTATTGACAACAGAGGTTCCCGCAATTGGCATTACTCCGTGTACAGATTGCTGCTCGCGCCAGCGCCTCACCATCTCCGGCCGGTGAGACATGGTGTAACCCGAGCGCCAAATGGGAAAACTCACTGTGCTGGAACACATCATCTACAGGAGCACACCGATGGATGAGAAGACCCGCGAACTGATAGCTGTCGGCGCGGCCCACGCGGGCAACTGCGAAGCTTGACTGCTGCACCACATCAAGCAGGCGGCCCAGGTTGGGCTCAGCACAGACGAAATAAGAGAAGCCATCGCAATCGCAAAGACGATCAAGGACACAACCGCCGGGCGGGTGGAACGTCTTGTCGAACGCCTCCTCAGCACGGCGGCTGCGGCGGCGGCTTGACTCTCCTTTGACATTCCCTCGGACATCGGATATACTCCCGATGAAAACCGCAGGGGCCGAGGGCAATCTTTATGTCTGAGGATGCAAGCGAACGCGTCAGAGAGATCATCCGCATACTCAAACGGACTTACCCCGACGCACGGACGAGTTTGAACTTCGACACGCCATTCCAGCTCCTTGTCGCCACCGTGCTCGCAGCCCAGTGTACCGACGTCAAGGTAAACGAGGTCACGAAGACTCTCTTCCCGAAGTATCCCACTCCCGCCGACTTTGCCAACGCCGATCCACGCGAACTGGAACGTGAGATTCGCGCCACGGGCTTCTTTCGCCAGAAGGCCAGAGCCATCATCGAGGCGTCCCAGGACGTCGTGAACGAGTACGGCGGCAGGCTGCCCGACAGCCTGGAGGAGCTCACGAAGCTCCGCGGCGTCGGGCGGAAGACGGCGAACGTCGTGCTGGGAAACGCGTTCGGAAAGCCTGCTGTCGCAGTAGACACCCATGTGCTCCGCCTTTCCGGTCGGCTGGGATTGACCAGACCGGAGTACGTACAGAAGAAGGACGCCGACAAGGTCGAGCAGGACTTGATGCAAGTGGTCCCCGAGGAAGACTGGACCTTGTTCAGCCATCTGCTCGTGTATCTCGGACGAAACATCTGCACCGCGCGAAAGCCGGATCACGAGATCTGCCCGATACTGCGCCTCTGTCCCACCGGTCAAGCATACCTGGTTGAGCATCGGAGCTCACTCCAAGAGGTATAGCAGCGCTCTCTGAAGCCGGGGAGCCGGTATCCTCACTCTCCGGCCATCCGCAACTTAGGTTCACCGAACGCAACATGCGCCCCGGTTCCTCGCACCCATGCCATTGGTTGCTTCATTCCTGACCGGCCAGGTTTCCGACGACACAGGGCGTCGGCCCACCCGGACTAGAGCCGCGGTCGAGAGCAAATTCCGACAACTCACTCTCAATTCCTGCCCCCCGTCTGCCGATAATATAGTTGACACCCACTCGCGGATCTGCCGGTACATTTACCGGTTTCACCTACTATCTATTCTGCAAGGAGGAAGAATGCGCTATGCAAGCTGTCATCCTCGCCGGCGGCAAGGGAACTCGTCTTTACCCACTTACGTCCGGCAAGCCAAAACCAATGGTGAACCTCTTCAACAAACCAGTACTCGAACATACCATCGAACTGCTGAAACGCCACGAGATACGCGACATTATCATCACCCTGGCCTACAAAGCGGAACAGATCATTGATCACTTTGGCGGCGGTTCTAAGTTGGGAGTGAACATCCAGTATTCCCTGGAAGACTTGCCGAAAGGCACCGCAGGCGGCTTGCGCAGAATACAGCCGGTACTGAAGGACACATTCGTAGTCATCTCCGGCGACATAGTGACGGACTTCGACCTCAAGACCGCCCTGGAGTTTCACAAGAAGAAGTCGGCTATTACCACCATGCTGCTCTACTCGGCGGACGACCCGTCGCTGTTCGGCATCGTCGAGTCCGCGGAAGACGGGCTCATCAAGCGCTTCGTCGAGAAGCCAAAGGCATCGGAGGTTTTCACTAACACCATCAACTCCGGCATTTACATTCTGGAGCCCGAGGTGCTCAGCTATATCCCATACGACACCCCCTACGACTTCAGCAGGGACGTCTTTCCCAGGCTGCTTCAGAATCGAGAGCCGTTCTACTCTTACCGCACGGAAGGATACTGGTGTGACATCGGAAGCCTGGCCCAATACAGGAACGTTCACTTCGACGCCCTGACTCGCAAGGTCAAGCTGAATCTCTCGGCATCTCGAATCGCCGACGGAATCTGGATCGGGGACGACGCGGAGATCCATCCATCAGTCCGATTGAAGTCCCCGCTCTACGCAGGCAATGGAGTGCAGGTCCGCAGAAACTCGTCCGTGGGCAGGTTTACCGTGATCGGCGATATGAGCCTTGTGCAGGAGAACGCACACGTGACGCACAGCGTTCTCGGAGTAGGAGTCTCGGTCGGCAAGGGAACACAAGTCTACGGATCCGTGATAGGAGCGGGCTTCAAGCTGTCCGACGGCAGGCAACTGACGGATGAGGTGGTCGTGCACGATGGCTCGGCCACCGGACTGAGAGCAGAGATAGACCCCGAGCTTTTGAGCCAGCGAGCTTCCGACGAGCACATGTTCACCTGGTCCGGCCTGGAACTGGCGAGGCTGGCTGCTGAGGTAACTTCAGCGCAACCCATGGCAGCCTAAGGGAAGAGGCAACCGTTCTCTGTGCCTCCTACAAAGCAGAGAGGGGTCGGTCTCCATCGGGGACCGACCCCTCTTCTCATATTCAGATTCAGACCCCAGGAGCAGCCCTATTCCGCCTTCTTCCAGCACTCGAGATGGGACTCCATGCATTTCTGCACGTCTTCGTCCGACTCGATCTCGTATCCCTGCTCGCACTCGTACCGGAGCAGCTCCAGCTCGGGAAATGGCGATCTGGCGCGCTGTTCCACCTTGTACCGCGCGCGCAGGTGCCTGCAGCCGCCTCTCACCGGCCTCAGCTCTGTCTGTCCGCCCAACCGCGTTCTCCTTTCACCTTCGCGGATTTCGGCGCTTCAGCGTCCCACACGCGTCAGAATTTGACGCCGAGCCTCGCTTCCGCTTCGTACTCCGTCTTATCCTGCAGCATGACCTGATCCTTCTCGTAGGTTGTCATCCTGCCGCCGAGATAGAGATTCAGCCTGGATCCAACCCTGTGCGAATACCCCAGCGTGTACATCGAGGTCTCGAGAAGGGACGCCTCCTTATACTCGTCCAGACTGTATGCGGCTGTCAAGAGCGAGTTGGCGGAGAGCCGGTAGTCGAGCCCGATTTCCCTCGTCTCCGCCTGCCTTCCGGCCAGGTACTCATCCTTCAAGGTAAACGCGCCCTTCAGTTTCAGCCTCCCGAAATCCGACTTGAGCCCGTAGCTTTGACTGGTGAGCCGCTGGATCGCGCCCTTCTTATCCTCGGGATTGGCGGCATAAGCACCCGTCAGCTTGACCATTCCGCCCGTATCAAGCTGGAGCGCCAGGTTCAGACTGTCCGGGTCGTCGCTGACGGTCGCGTCCCTCGACTTATAGGCGCCGGACAACTCGACGTATCCAACCGGCTTCGTGGAAGCGCTGATCTCCGATACGCGAGAGACGATCTGGCCGTTCGTCTCGATCTCCTTGTAAGCGCCGCCCAGCGTGGTATGGCTGAACGGGCGCACCTCTATGCGCGCCTCCTTGCTGAGGTCGCGGGCATCCACGGTTTCCTTCTGACTGAGAGCCCCGGACAGCTTTATGGCCTGAGTGGGCGAACTCTCAACTCGGATGCCCCCAAACTCCTCTCCGCCTTTGACCTCCGAATCCTTTTCGGCCCAGTCCAAGTGCACGACTGTCTTTCTCAGCGCGGTCGTTGAAAGCTTCAACGCGCGCGCGGATTCATCGCCCGCCGCGTCGGTATCCTTGTGAGCCAGGTTCATCTCGACGTTCAACGTCTTGCTGGGGTTCGCCACCAGCTTCAGCGACTCAGCACTCGCCTCGCCGGCCTTGTCTGAGTCCACGCGGCTCATGGCGGCCTTCACGTTCAGCCTCTTCGTAGGCGCCGCCTCGACGTCAAACCCTATGCTCGTCTCTCCGCCGTCGTCGCTCGAATCCTTCCGGGTCAGCTTGCTGCGAATGGACAGGGAATCCGTCGGCGTGGCGTCAAGAGCGACCTGATTGGTGGTCAACCGAGTCTCTGAGCCGCGCATGCCCGTGGTCACATTCTCGTGAGTCGCGGCCGCTGAGAGATTGGGGCTCAGCTTATGTTCAAGCTCAACCTTATCGGTCGTCACCCTGCGATCTGCCGTGCCGGGCTTCTGCTGCTCGACTTCCGTGCGGGCCACCGTCAGCCTCGGAGCTCCCTCAGGCGAGAGAACTAAGCTGTGGGCAGTCGTGGTGCTTTCTTCGCCCTTCTTATCGCCGCTGAGATTCTCGGTCCGCTTCAAGGACGAAGACAGACTCAGCGATTTCGTCGGGGTGAGAACCGCAGCCACGTCCATAGCCTCCGAGCCCTGCTGGAGCTTGTAGTCCTTCGCGCCGGCAAACTGCTCGCCTACGCGCGTGTATGATGTGCTCAGCCGGAACGTGTCCGTCTTCGTCGAGCCGCCGAGCTTGACCACGGACCTGTCCCGCTCCCGGGAGCGGTCGGCAGTCGAGCCCTGCTCTTGATCGGACAACTCAGGGGTGAAGAGAAACGTCGAACTGAACTCGGCTTCTTTGGCTTTCGTGGATCCGGTCAGGCCGAACACGGCGACGTCGGCCGCCGATGTCGCGCCCGGGTCAGCCTGCTTGTAAAGGCCCGTGAACTGCAGGCCGGCGTTCTCCTTCTTCAGCAGATCGAGCGTGATCGGCATGCTCAGCGGGGCCTTGTTTCGGACAGCTTTCGACGGATCGTAGCTGTACTCGACGCGGATCATGCTCCTGCTGCTCACAGGGGCGCTGAAGGTAACAACGCCCGACGCATAATCCATCTCGTAGTCAAAATCCCGCTGAGCTATACGTCCGTCAACGAGTAAAGTCTCGGTAAACTGGTTTACCGGCTTCCATGACAGGCTGTATGGCCCTCTCACACCCCTGCCGAAGAGCACCTCGGAAGCGGTATCGAAAGACTTCGGGCTGCTGATGGCTAAAGTTGTCTGGGCCGGAGCAGAAGCACCGCCCGCAACGCGGCCGGGCAGCCCCTGCGCACCTCCAGCAGCGGAAAGGAGGCCGAATATGTAGATTAGCACGAGTGTGCGTGCAAACGCCGAAGCGCACTTCATGCTGGAATGCTCCTTATTTCCAGTATACCCTATGTATATGACGTTCCTTGGAGCAGGCAGGTTTCACGAGCCGTACTGCCCTGACTCGCTCAGCTGGTTGTTAATAGTCTATCACGTATGCTCCCCAAAGGCAAGCTGACGTCTATCGTCACACGCCCTGCCCCTTTACCCACGAGCGTTCGCCCGCGGAACGCTTTCGCTCCGGATATCTGCTCCGGTCTGAGAAGAGCCCCTCGTTCCTCTGTTCAGTCCTGAGCGGCCAGACTTTCTTCACGATCAGCGACAGGCCGCGGCGGCCCGATTTTTCGATCTTCCCCTCGATAATGAGACCCGGACTGTTGAAGATTATCGAGCCATACTTGTCGTACACCTTCGGGAATATCACCGCATCCGCCAGCCCTGCTTCATCCTCCAGAGTCACGAACACGACGATAACACCCGACCTCGTCGGCGGACGCATGCAGGTCACCACCACACCTGCCACCTTGACAACCGAATGACTGGGCATTTCCCTCAGCCGACTGCTCTTCACCACCCCCATCTTCGCGAGGGTCTGTCTGTAGAAAACCATCGGATGGCAGAGCGCCGACATCCCCAGTATCTCGTAATCCATTCTTACCCGAATATGCGGGGGCGGTTCAGGCACATCGGGCAGATAGGCCATCTGCTCGTCCAGGTCGGCAGCGGAGAAGCCCTCGAACAATTGCGGATTGCAGATTGCAGATTGACCTAACCCCTTGGCCCCCTTCCCGAATCGGGAAGGGGGAATATCAGCTCCCCTCTCCGCGTCGGAGAGGGGCCGGGGGTGAGGTCTCATGGCTGACCGCTGACGGCTAACTTGAAGCACCTCGCCCAGGAGCCAGAGAAGCTTCCCCTTGGAGTGGCCGAACTGGTCGAACGCTCCGCAGTTGATCAGATTCTCAATGACCGGCCGATCCACCCGAGTTCGAAGGCAGAAATCGCTGAACGACGTGAATTCCCGATCCTTCCTCGCCTCCAGTATGGATTCGATCTCCGCGTCGCTGATGCCCTTCACCTGCATCAGTCCTATTCTGATTTTTCCATCTTCCACGCTGAACTTCTCGCGGCTTCTGTTCACGTCCACACCCAGGATGGCGATACCGAGACGACGCGCCTCCTCGAGGATGACGTTCGCCGGGTAGAATCCCATCGGCTCGTTGCAGAGTATCCCCGCCAGGAATTCCGCCGGATAATGACTCTTCAGATAAGCGGTCTGATAGGCGATCTTGGCAAACGAGGCCGCGTGTGCCTTGCAGAATCCATACGCGGCGAAGGCACGGAGCTGCGAGAAAACCGTTTCCGCGATCCCCTGCTCCACTCCATTCTTCACCGCGCCCTGGATGAAGGTGTCCTTTATCTTCTCCATCTCCTCCTGCGAGCGATCAGTAGTCATCGCACGGCGGAGCGAATCCGCCTGCCCCAGCGTAAATCCTGCCAGCGCGCTCGATATTCTCAGCACCTGCTCCTGGTAGAGTATGACGCCGTAGGTTTCCCTGAGCACCGGCTCGAGCTTCGGATGGAGATAGGTTTCCGGCTCCTCACCGTGTCGGCGCTTGATAAAGGGGTTTATCATGTCCGCCTGCATCGGACCGGGGCGGAAGAGTGCTATGTTCGCGGTGAGATCATCGAATTGGGTCGGCTGGAGCCTGCCGAGAAGTCCTCTCATGCCGGGCGACTCGACCTGGAAGATGCCGACCGTATGCGTGGATCGGAGCAGTTCATAAACCTTCGGGTCATCGAGCGGAAGGTTATCAACGTCGAGATCCATGCCGTGGTTCTCCCTTATCATCGCGAGCGCATCCTCGATGGCCGAGAGATTTCGCAGACCCAGGATGTCCATTTTCACCAGGCCGAGGGTTTCGATGTCATCCTTGTCGAACTGGGATACGATCACACCTTTAGTGGCCCACTCCAGCGGCACGAGGTCGGTGAGCAGTCCGCGGCTGATGACCAATCCTCCCAGATGCACGCTCAGATGCCGCGGGAAGCCGTCCACTTTCTCGCAGATGTCCACCAGGGCCTCCATCTTCCGGAGGTGGATATTGCTGTTACGAAGCTCGGGGAGCTTTTCCATCGCCTCGCGGATGCGCTTTGCTCCGGTGTGCGGCAGTGCTGAAGCCAGCCGGTCAATCTCCTCGGCAGGGAAATCCATCGCCTTTCCGATGTCCCGGACGGACGACTTCGCGCACAGGGTACTCACGGTGCACACCATGGCGACCTTGTCCTCGCCGTAGCGCTTGTAGACGTAATCTATGACCTCGTCTCTCCTCGCCGCGTCGAAGTCTGCGTCAATGTCCGGCATCCCTCTCCGCTCGGGATTCAGGAACCTCTCGAAGAGCAAATCGTGTTCGATAGGGTCAACGATCGTGATCCCGAGGCAGTAGGCCACCATCGAATCGGCGGCAGAGCCCCTGCCCGAACATCGAATTCCTCGCTCCCTGGCCCACCGAACTACGTCCCAGACCACCAGGAAGTACTCCGCAAAACCCAGGTCGTGGATGATCGAGAGCTCGTGCTGGAGTCGCTTCGTGGCCCTGGGTGTGATGGGCTTGTATAACTTTGTTAAGCCTTCGAAGCACAGCTTGCACAGATGGCTGTACGCCGTTTCACCCTCGGGGACAGAGAAATCGGGAAATCTGTACGTCCCCAGGCCGAGATCGAGGTTACACTGCGCGGCGATCCTGCTCGCGGCCGCCACTGCTTTCGGGTAGGCGCTGAAGAGATTCGCCATCGCCCGAGGAGATTTCAGATAGTACTCGCAGTTCCGCTTGCGAAGGGGATTCCGCTCATCCAGGGTATTGATCGTCTGAACGCACGTGAGAACATCCTGGACCTTGAAGTCCTCCTTGCGGGCGTAGTGGACATTGTTCGTCGCCACCACGCCCAGCCTGAGCTTCTCAGCCAGGGAATAGAGCTGCGAGTTCAGCAAGCCGGTGCCGGGAAGCAGGTGATTCTGCATTTCGATGAAGAAGTTCTTCTTCCCGAAGATCTCCGCATACCCGGCGGCCGCCTTCTCGGCAGCTTCCGGCTTTCCTTCGAGCAGGAGAGAGGCGATCTCCCCGTTCCAGCATCCCGACAGGCAGAAGAGATCGCTGCTGTACTGGTTCAGCAGTTCCAGGCCGGCGGCGGCATGGCCCTTCTCGTGCGAAAGCTGAGCGCGGGTGATGATCCTGCAGAGATTCGAATATCCATTCAGATTCTTGGCGAGCAGGACGATGTGGCGGCCGCTCTCCAGGCTCATCTCCACACCGATGATGGGCTTGATGCCAACTTCCCGGGCGTATTTGTAGAACCTGACGGCTCCGTAGAGGCCGTTGTGATCGGTGATGGCCAGGGAGCCGCACCCGACCTCCTTCGCCCGGTCAACCAGCGCCTCGACCGAACTGCCGGCATCCAGAAACGAGAAATTCGAATGTACGTGCAGGTGTGCGAAAGACATGTTCGTAATCCGTAATGCGTGATACGTGATGCGTGATACGTGATGCGCGACGGTTGCCAAATCCGAAATCCGAAGCACGAAACTCGAAACAAATCCGAATGACCGAAACTCCAAATCCCAAACGGCTCGTCCAGGGTTCTGGAATCTGAAATCTGGAATTTGGAATCTGGAATCCGCTTCGTGCTTCGGATTCACCGACCTCGGCGTCTTGGCGGTTCAATCCTCCACACGGGCCAGCAGCCAGATCTGTCTTCCATGGTCATAACAGAGATCGAATATGCCGCCGTTTTCCGTCAGCACACGGAAGAAGGTTCGCTCCCCTTCGCCGTCCCACCATGCACCGACGAGACGCCAGCATTCCTGAACGGCGATGACGCGATGAAGCCTCCCCCGCCAGCGAAATGCCGCCGGCGCGCGTCTTCTGCTATCAAGGACTATTTGAATCGCTCGATTCATCTACTTTTCTATTAGGAAGCCAGGAAACCTGGGAGTGCTAGGTGCAAAGTGCCCAGTGCCACGTGCAGATGGACTTAGCACCTGGCACATAGCACTTGGCACAGGATCCTTCCTGCCTTCCCGACTTCCTCATACCTATGATGCCGCTCCGTATGCAATCGCATGCTCGCCGAAGCGGGCACGAATGCTTTCCACCACCGCATCGAGCTTCATCCTGCGCTCGGTGTCTCCCATGAAACTGAGCTGTATTCCTCCGCCTGGACTCAAGCCGCTCAATGTCAGCCTCAGCGATCTGATCCCTGCTCCTCGCATCTCCGACCAGAGGATTCGCCGGGCGCCGGTGTATAAGCCGTGCGCCGTGGAAACAGGCGTCTTCAAGGTATACGAGCGGCTGACAGCAGGAAGACCTTCGAACTCCATCTCCACTGCAACCGTGCTCGCCTGCTCGGCGCGCTTCCTGAGCCTTATCGCCAGCCGATCGCACATCCAAAGGAGGTATGGCTCGGCAAGCTCGGGATCACAAAGCTCCTCCGCGCCGTACACGAACGTATGTTCGATGCTAAGCATCGCAGGCGGATAAAGCGCCATCACAGGGCTGTGATCTACCCCATGAGAAAGACTGTGCAGCCTGCTCCCCAGCACGCCGAACTGCCTGATCAGCAAGCGCTCGGGAATCGCCGCCAGCTCGCCGACCGTCCGCACGCCCAGGTTAAGCAGCCTCCTTTCGATCTTCGGCCCTATTCCCCGGAGATAGCCGACGGGAAGCGGATACAGGAACTCGCGCTCCAAGCCGGGCTCGACTTCCAGGCATCCACAGGGTCCGGCAGCCGAGGATGCCGCCCCGGATACCAGCTTGTTCTTCGCAATGCCGACCGATACCGCCACGCCGATCTCCTTCTCCACCCTGCGCTGAGCCTCCGCCGCTATGGATTCCGGCGAGCCGAACAGCGAGAAGCAGCCGGTGACATCCATGTACGCCCTGTCCAGCCCCTGGGGTTCGAGGAGCGGCGAGAAGACCGAGAGAATATCCATCACCGTGTCGGATGCCTCCCTGTAAATACTCCAATTCGCCGGAAGAAAGACCGCATCCGGGCAGTAGCGTCCGGCATGTCGGGCGGTCATGGATTCGCGAACACCCTCGGCCGCCGCTTCCTTCGATGCAGAGACGACGACCTGCCCCCGGCCGGAGTCGTGAACCACTATCACCGGCTTCCCGGCAAGCTCCGGCTTCTTGAGCTGCTCGAGCGACGCGCAGAACGAGTCCATGCAGAAGTGCATTATCGAACGCATGTTCGTACCATAAACCACGCAACGCGTAAACACATCCCTCCGTTTACGCATTGCTCGTTGCGTTTTACGTATTACGCCCAACCTGTCAATCTACCGACCTATTAGAATTATAGGCATCGAACATTTGTTTGTCAAGATGTTTTTTTGCCGCGCTTGACACGATAATTCCTCCGAGCTAACATGGCCCCGGCGCTGCTTCTATCACCCACCGCCAAAAGGAGGTTCAAGCAATGAAACAGGCTTATCACAAACCCGGCTACACGCGCTTCCTCCTAGCGATCCTGGCTCTCCTCCTCGTCACTTCAAGCATAGCCGACACAGCACCAGAGCGGCGCTACGTCCGCCTGACCATCCTTCACACGAATGATACCCACTCACACCTCCTGCCCTTCAACTATCCCTCGGTCGTCATCGTGGAAGGCGAGACAATCAATCTCCCGGTGCACAAGAACGTCGGCGGAATCGCCCGGCGAGCTGCTCTCATCAACCGGATCAGGGCCGAGCGCGAGCCGGGGGTCCTCGTCCTCGACGCAGGCGACGTGATTGACGGCTCGCCGTTCTCGATCGAATTTGCCGGCGAGGCCGACGTCGCCGCCATGAACGCGGCCGGATACGAGGTCATGGTTACAGGCAACCACGAATACAGCAACAGCCTCAAAGACTTTCTCAAGCGGAACCAGGAAGCCCGATTTCCGGTGCTGGGCGCGAACGTTCTCCGAAGCGACGGCACTCCGTTCCTCACGCCTTACGTCATCATCACCGAGGACGGCCTGCGCGTGGCGATCCTGGGGTTAGTGGATCCGAACAACTACCAGGCCGTCCGAGAGGGTGCGCTCGTCATCAAGGATCCTGTGGCGGTGGCCAGGGAATGGGTGCCGAAGCTGCGCGAACAGGCCGACGCGGTGATCCTGCTCACTCACATCGGCCACAAGGAGGACAAGCGCCTAGCGGAGCGGGTGCCCGGGATAGACGCCATTGTCGGCGGCCATTCCCACACCCGTGTGGAGAAACCTGTACTCGTGAAACGCGACAAACGGCCTAACGCATTCTGGGTCGGCGGAACTGTGGTCGCACAGAATTTCCAGTGGGGCACAGACCTC
>Ga0315274_10013237_pt1 | contig 11744 bp, 9 predicted proteins | sample YL17G02_20_MG_FD_203700 | JGI IMG/M metagenome (GOLD analysis project Ga0315274, IMG submission 203700) | Sediment microbial communities from Yellowstone Lake, YNP, Wyoming, USA - YL17G02_20 | ecosystem: Environmental > Aquatic > Freshwater > Lake > Sediment | place: USA: Wyoming | collected...
AGCCGCCGCGGTGGCCGCCAGGAGAGCGAAGACAACAGCCGGTGCCGTCATGCCGTTGCAGTCCGCCTACTTGCTCTCGCCCTGATGCTTCTGATAGTCCCGAATCGCCTCGTGTAGGGCATCCGCGGCCAGGTTGCTGCAGTGCAGCTTCTGAGTCGGCAGACCGCCCAGCGCTTCGGCGACGGAGCGGTTGGTCAGCTCGAGTGCTTCCTCTAGCGTCTTCCCCTTGACCAGCTCGGTCGTAATGCTGCTGGTGGCGATGGCAGCGCCACAGCCAAAGGTGCGGAACTTCACGTCGGCTAGGCGGTTGTCCACCACCTTGATGAACATCTCCATCATGTCCCCGCAGACGGGATTGCCGACCATGCCCACGCCGTCGGCATCCTCCATCGTGCCCACGTTGCGCGGGTTGCGGAAGTGGTCCATGACAATCTCGCTATACACCATTGCCTCCTCAGGCTGCCAGTGGCAGCAGGCCGAAGATGCGCAACCCCGCCAGCATCGCACCGGGGTGTAGATCGTAGGCCAGTGACATCTCGACGTGCGCGGCGAAGCCGCAGCGGTCGCAGGCGATGGGGCCACGACCGCTCAGGTAGCAGCCCTGCCGGATCCTGCCGTCCGGCTCAGCGCTCGCGATCAGCCACGGGTGACAGCGCCAGCCAGGCCGCTTGAGCGCAGCGAGCGCGCGCTGGGAGTCGAGCAGTGGGTACCCCTGTCGCTTCATGGCGATAAGCCGCTCCAGGAGCGCTGCCCTCTCCCCACCGGGCACCAGCAGCCCGGCGTCTCCCTCAAAAGGGTAGTAGAACTGCAACGTGATGCCCCGCACTCGCCCTGCCAGGTGTTCCACCAGGGCTGGCACTTCGGCGCAATTGAGGGTGCTGACGGTGATGTTGGCGAACAGCCGGCGATGGCGCGAGGCGGCGATATTCTCCATCTGAAGGGAGAACACCGGGCCGCGGATTCGCCGCGTCGTCTCCTCCAGCCCGTCGACGCTCACCCAGACGACGTCAGCCTCGTCTGGGAGCGGCAGCGTGCCATTTGTGGTGACTCCGACGGCCCAGAAGCGCCGCTTGGCGTAAGCCACCAAATCCGCCAGATCGCGATCGCCATCGCGCCACAGCATCGGCTCACCGCCCTCGAGCACGAGCAGCCGCGCACCCGCGCCATGCAGGCCATCGATCACGCCGCAGGCAGCGTCGTAGCCGAGATCTGTGCCGCCGCGCTTCCAGAATGGGCAGTGGACGCAGCTCAGGTTGCAGCGGTGCGTTACCTTGTAGCCCGCGAGCAGCGGCCGTCGCCGCCCGAGCAGACGCGAGCGCAGCTCGAGCGCCGGGAAACCGGCGAGGGCGCGAGCCCGTCTCAGCCCGTCGTGCACTTGCGCAGCGAAGCCGGTGCCAGTGGGCTCATGGCCCGCAGCCGGTCGATGATCGCGGGTAGCACGGTCACGACGCGGTCCACCTGAGCCTCGTTGTTGCTGCGGCCCAGGGTGAGGCGCAGGCTGCCATGCGCGATCTCGTGCGGGTAGCCCATTGACATGAGCACGTGCGAGGGATCGAGCGATCCGGAGGTGCAGGCCGAGCCGCTGCTGGCGCAGATCCCCTCCATGTCCAGGCTAAGAAGCATTGCCTCGCCCTCGACATACTCGACGAGGACGCTGGCGCTGTTGGGCAGGCGGCGGCTTGGGTGCCCGCTGAGTTGAGTCCGAGGGATGGTCGAGAGCACGCCCTGCACCAGCCGGTCGCGCAGGGAGGCGAGACGCTCATTCTCCGCCTCGCGGATGGAGTGGGTCAGGCGGAGGGCTGTTGCCAGCCCGACGGCATAGGCTACGTTCTCTGTCCCGGGTCGCCGGCCGCGCTCCTGGCCGCCGCCGCTGAGGACGGAGAGGAACGGAGTTCCCCGCCGAATGTAGAGGACTCCCACGCCCTTAGGCCCGTAGAACTTGTGCGCCGAAAGAGACATCAGGTCGACACCGAGCGCCTGCGCGTCCAGAGATAGAACGCCTCCGGCCTGGACGGCGTCGGTGTGGAAAGGGATGTGGCGCTCCTTGGCGATCTGGCCGATCTCGGCGATGGGCTCGACGGTGCCGACTTCGTTGTTGGCGTACATGACGCTGATGAGAGCAGTATCGTCGCGAACGGCGGCGCGCAGTGCCTCGGGGTCGACGAGCCCCAACTTGTCCACCGGCAAGTAGGTCACCTCGAAGCCGGAGTGCTTCTCTAGCCACTGGAAGGTGTGAAGCACAGCGTGGTGCTCGATGGCCGAAGTGATCAGGTGGTGGGCGCCACGCCTCTCCTTCTGCGCCAGCGCCACGCCGCGGATGGCCAGGTTGTCGGCCTCGGTGCCCGAGGCGGTGAAGTACACCTCGTTCGCGGGACAGTTCAGGACTTCGGCAACCATCTCGCGCGACTCGTTGAGCGCGCCGGCCGCCTGGCGGCCCAGCGAATAGATGCTAGAGGGGTTCCCGTAGCGCTCGCTGAAGTAGGGCAGCATCACCTGCACGACCTCGGGGGCCACCGGCGTCGTGGCGGCGTGGTCGAGGTAGATGATCTCGTTCTCAACACTTGCCATTGTATCGTCCTTCGGTGACGGCTGTGCCTTTCAGGCGTCCGGCGACGGAAGCCAGCGTCACGCGGTCAAGGGATTCCTCAACCTGGCGCTGCAGGGCTTCCCAGAGGGGCTTGGACACGCAGGCGTCGGGGGCGTCGCTGTAGGAGCAGACCGGCTCGACACCGCACTCAGTAGCCAGGACGCTGCCCTCGAGCGCGCGCAGCACATCGGCGATGGTGATCCGCTCCGGCGGCAGGGCAAGCTCGTAGCCGCCCGCGACACCGCGGTGGGAGTTCACTAGGCCTGAGCTCTTGAGGTCACGAGCGATGTGCTCCAGGTAGCGCAGCGGGATGCGCTGGCGTGCCGCGACCTCGGCGAGCGCGACCGGACCGCATCCGTAATTGACGGCCAGCCAGGCCATCGCCCGCACTCCGTATCGCTCCTTGGCGCTTAGCCTCATTTGCAATCCCTACTATCAAGTAGGGATTATGATACACCCCTAGCCTTCCAGAAGGCAAGCCCGTTCGAGTCTCAGAATGGGCAGGGCACCTGGAGCAGGTCGCAGAGCTCCCGGAAATCCTCCTCGACGCGCGGGTTGAGTGGGATGCCGAGACGCAGCCGCTCTTCTTCCTCGAGATACTCCTTTTCGCCGGCAACGTAGATGCGCTCCTGCCCCGCCGCCTTGGGCGACTCCTTGAGCTGGCGGATGAAGCTGTCCATCTCTACTTTGAACTCGTCCAAGGGACGGAAGGCATCGATGTCAATCGCGGCGAGGAAGTGCCCAACGTTGGACGGGGAGGTCTGGGATGTGCTGGGAGGCAGCACGCCGGTGAGGAAGGCCGCGCCGGCGAGAACGCCACAGAGCACGTCGACCATGGCGGCCAGGCCGTAGCCCTTGTAGCCGCCCGTCTCCGCCGGGCCACCCAGCGGGAAGAGCCCGCCGCCGTTCATGATCCGATCCGGATCACCGGTGGGCAACCCGTCGGAGTCGGCGCCCCAGCCGCTGGGAGCCGCCTCGCCGCGCCTGCGGTAGACCTCGACGCGGCCGATGGGGACAACGCTCGTGGCCATGTCGAGCACGAATGCTCGCTCCTCCTTGGCCGGCGCCGCGAAGGCGATGGGGTTGGTGCCGAGGAGGCGCTTGCGGCCATAGGTGGGCAGGACAAGCGGTTGTGAGTTGGTGAAGGCCAGGCCGATCATGTCGTGCTCTAGCGCCTGCAGAGCGTAGATGCCGGCGGCGCCGAAGTGGTTGCTATTGCGCACGGCAGCGCAGCAAACGCCGCTCTGCTTGGCCTTCTCGACGCACCGCTGCATCAAGCGGTAGGTGACCGGCTGACCGAGCCCGTTGTCGGCGTCGACCACGACGCTGGTCGGCGTCTCGATGACAGTCTGCACGTTGGGGTTGGCGTTGATGACACCTTGCCGAACACGGTGCAGGTAGTAGTAGCTGAGGCGCGCAGTGCCGTGGGATTCGGTGCCACGCAGATCGGTCTTGACCAAGCAGTAGGCGGTGATGTCGGCGTCCTCGCGCGGCACACCGGCAGCGGTGATCAGGTCGGATACGAGCTGTTGGAGCTTGGCGGCATTGACTCTAGTCGGCATTGGACGGCCCCCCGATCGGTTGCTGGGTGGTGCGGCGGGCGCGGCCCGAACGAGGCACCGGGCCGGAATCTGCATTGCCGCGGCTCAATTCCGCGTCGTGTATTGCTGGCGCTTCCCTTCGCCCATCGGCGGCTACCAGCCCATCTGGGCTTGCGGCAAGGCGGCATTATACCAGCGTGAATGGTGGCACGCACTGGCAACCGCGGCCCACTGTCGACGGCATCCGATGGTTGCCGGGCGCCAACCCGGCGGCTACTATTGCCGCCATGCGTTTTCTTTCCGCGCTCCGCCGCGCCCGTGGCCCGGCAATCACGCTGGTGAGCGGCGTGCTGCCCGCGAGCCTGGTTGTCCTGATCCTTGCCGCCTGCGCCGCGGTGGAGAGGACCGTGTGCCTGGAGGCCGACGGCGAGGAGCGCTGCTTCGATAGCCAGGCTCGCGCGGTCAACGAGGCACTCGCCCAGGGCGGGGTCAGCCTCGGCGAGCGCGACCGGGTAGAGCCGAGCTATTGGGATCCTCTGCCGGCAGATGGCGTGGTTCGGATCGTGCGGGTAGCGGAACGAACCGAGGTAGAGCGGCAGCCCCTTCCTTTCGCACGCCACGACATTCCCAGCCTGGGCCTACAAGCAGGCGAGCAACGGTTGCTCCAACCGGGCAAAGAAGGGGTGGAGGAGCTGACGTACCTGGTCACGCTTGAGGATGGCGTGCCGACCGAGCGCCGTCTGGCCTCGCGGGCGATCGCGATCGAGCCGATAGATGAGCTGGTCGCGGTGGGCGTCGAGAGTGAGGGTCAAATCGTGCCGTTGGACGGCACCATCGCCTACCTGGCGCTCGGCAATGCCTGGGTGATGCGGGGCAGCAGCGGGGTGGCACGCCCGCTGACCCTCACCGGCGATCTCGACGGGCGCGTCTTCGAGCTATCGCCCGACGGGGCAACACTCCTGTTCTCGCGCCGCTTGGCCGACGTCGCTGACGGGCTCAATACGTTGTGGTCGATCCCGACCGGTGTCGCCAACCCAGAGGCTCAGGATCTCGGTGTGGCCGACGTACTCGCCGCCCGCTGGTCGCCAGATGGGCGGCAGCTCGCCTATTCGCGGGGCGAGCGTACTGAGGGGAGCCCGGGCTGGCGGGCGCTGAACGACGTCTGGCTTCTGGGCTGGCTGCCATCCACATCCCCTTGGCAACTTCGTGCCCCCGGCTGCGGTGGCCCCTACTGCTGGTGGGGCATCGAGCTAGAATGGACGACGGACGGCAGTGGCATGCTGGTGGCGGAACCTTCGGCCCTGCGCGAGGTGCGGCTGGACGGCAGCGAGCAACTGGTCGCGGCCTTCCCCCCTGCCAAGGCGCCGTCGAGCTGGGTCTGGGTGCCGCGTCCGTCGGCACATCCTGCAGGCGGTGTGGTCGCGCTTGCCTGGCACCGCGCCGTTGAGGGGACGGCGCCGGAGGACAGCCCCTCCTACGACGTCTCGCTCATCGATCTGGCCGGAGGCTCGGTCCTGGCTCTCGCCGACAACGCGGGGATGTGGTCGCGACCTCTGTTCTCGCGGGTCGGTGCGGACGGCGCAGTGAGGGTCGCCTACGCAGTCGCGGCTCAACCGGTCGACTCGGCCAACAGCGATTACTCTCTCTGGGCCGCCGATGCCGACGGGAGCGATGAGCGGCGCCTGTACCCCAAGGGCGAAGGCCCTGGCGCTCGTATCTTGGACTTTGCGTGGTCGCCCGACGCGGACAGCGTATTGCTTGTCGACGGCGGCGACCTCTATCTATGCCCGGTCGACGGTGCGCCTGTCGTGCCCGTGCTGCGGGGTGTGGAGGCTGTGAAGGTGCGATGGGCGCCCTAGTGCGCCGCAGGGGCCTCGTCGCGGCCGCCGCCCTGGCCGCCGGCCTGCTGCTCCTGGCTGCCGGCTTGGCCCTGCTCGAGCGCCAGGCTTCGCCGGCCGGCCTCTACGTGGGGCGGCCGCCCAGGCTGCGCCCGGATGCCGGCCAGGGGCTGGGCGTCAACGTCGACCTACTGCGCTCTGCCCCGGAGCAACGCCGGGCGGCGCTGCGCTGGGCGCGGGGAGCGGGCTTCACCTGGGTGCGCCAGACGTTCCTTTGGGCTGAGATCGAGCCCGAGCCGGGTCGCCTCGAGTGGTCGTCGGCGGATGCGCTCATCGAGGCCGCCGGTCGGGAGGAGCTGACGGTCATCGCCGTGCTGGGCGGAACGCCGGTGTGGGCGCGACCGGAGGGACAGGAGAAGCAGCTCTGGACGCCTCCCGGCGACGTGCGCCAATTCGGCGATTTCGCTTCCACGTTCGCCGCGCGCTACGGCCAGGCCATCGATTTCTACCAAGTCTGGGACCAGCCCAACATCTACCCGTACTGGGGTGACCAGTACGTCGATGCCTCCGGCTACACGCAGCTCTTGCGCGAGGGCGCTAGCCGAATACGCGCCGCGGACGACCAGGCCTGGGTGCTTCTCGCCGGCTTGGCGCCCAACGTCGAAACCGGCCCCCTCAACCTGAACGAAGCTGAATACCTGCGGCAAGTCTACCGCGCCGGCGGTGGGTCCTTCTTCGACATCGTCGCCGCCAAGGCTTACGGCTTCGACAGCGACGCCGACGACCGGACAGCGGACGCCGGCAGGCTCGACTTCTCGCGCGCGGCGCTATTGCGCCGGGTGGTAGAAGAAGAGGGGCAGGCGTGGAAGCCGGTCTGGGCGGTGGAATACGGCTGGAACTCCTTGCCGCCGGGCTGGCAGGGACGTGCGGCGCCCTGGCACAGTGGAGCCGCCGCCCAGCAGGGCGAGCGCTCTCAGCGCGCTGTGATGCGCGCGCGCCGCGAGTGGCCCTGGATGGGACCGATGCTCTGGGCCCGACTTCTGCCTCCCGCTGACCCCGCCGACCCGGCCTACGGCTTCGCCTTGCTGGAGGCGAACCTGGAGCCTACTGCCTTGGGCAAAGAGGTGGTCCCGCGTCTCACGAGCCAGGCGCCAGAGCGCACAGGTTGGCAGCCCCCGGATTCGCAGGCAGCCTCGTACTCGGGTTCGTGGCGCGTCTCCCGAGATGGAGCCGATCCAGGTGGGCCAGGCGATGCAGTTGAAATCCGCTTTTCCGGCACGGCGATCGATCTGGCGCTCAGGCCAGGGCCCTTCTGGGGCGTCTGGTACGTCTGGGTCGACGGGCGGCCGAGCCCGTCGCTGCCGAATGACAGCGGGCGCTCATACCTCGTCCTCTACGACCCGTTGGGAGAGCCACGGCTGCTGACGGTCGCTCGCGGGTTGGCCGCCGGCGAGCACGTGCTGAGGCTGGAGGTGCAGGGCGGGTGGGAGCAATGGCCCCTCGCCGGCTGGGCCGGATGGTACGAGCCAGCCGCGGGCAGCGCCGGGGTGGGGCCTCTGCTCGCGCTCGGTCTGGCGCTGTCCCTAGGGGGCGCGCTCGTGGCCCTACGCCCGCCGCTGCTCAAGCGCGCCAGCGCGAAGTTGGAGGCGATCGGGGCGGCAAGCCCGGCATGGCTGGCGGCGGGGCTTACCTTCAGCTTCGGCGCCGCATTCTGGCTCGCCAAGGCGCCGTCGATCTCTGCCCTCCTGGGCGCCGGCCTCGCCCTCTGTGTCTTTCTCTGGCCAAGCTGGGCCATCGCCTTCGCCGGCGCCGCGCTGCCCTGGTTTCTTGTGCCGAAGCGCGTGCCCGGGTTCCAGCCCTCAATGACCGAGGTGCTGGCTTGGCTGATCGCCTGCATCCAAATTGGTCGCCTGGCTCTGGCCGGCAAGCTGGTTTGCGTCTGGCGCGGGAGACGCCGGGCGGACTGGGCCGTGGCGGCTTTGGTGGCTCTGGGCGCCATCTCCCTGGCGGTGGCCGGCAACTGCGGCGTGGCGACGACTGAGTTCCGGCGCGTCGTTCTGAGCGCGGCGCTGCTCTACCTCGCGGCCCGCCTCACTCCCGACCGATACCTAGGACAGCGGGTCGCCGCGGGGCTGATATTGGGGGCAACCTTGGCCGCTCTCGCCGGCATCTGGCAGGCGGCCACGGGCACCGGTCTGATACAGGCGGACGGCGTGGGCCGGGTGCGCGCGGCCTATGGCTCGCCGAACAACCTTGCCCTGTACCTGGAGCGGGTCATACCTATAGCAGCGGCGATGGCTCTATACAGCAAGGGGTTCTGGAGCCGCGCGCTGTACCTGGTGGCCTTGGCGCTGATGCTCGCATGCGGTCTGCTGACACGGTCGCGCGGCCTGCTGCTGCTCGGCCTGCCGGTTACCTTCGCCTATCTTGCCTGGCGCGTGGGGAGTCGCCGCGCACGGTTGGGCCTCGGCCTCGGTCTGGCCGTGGTAGCCGTGGCGGCACTACTGCTGGGAGGGGCACGCCTGCGGAGCCTCCTGACCGGGCAGGACGAGGCCGCCGCGATGCGACTGCCCCTCTGGCGCGGCACTTTCAACATGATCCGCGAGCACCCGCTTCTCGGTGTTGGCCTGGACAACTTTCTCTATGAATACCGTACGCACTACGTGCTCCCTGAGGCGTGGCGCGAACCCAATCTCTCCCACCCGCACAATCTGGTGCTCGACTTCTGGACACGGCTGGGGCTGGGCGGAGTCGCCCTGCTGGCCTGGCTGCTTGCGAGTGTATGGCGCGCTACGGGTAGAGCACTGGCCGGCCCGCCCGGCTCTGAAGGCGTCTACCGCGGAATCCGGGCCGCTCTCTTGGCCTCGCTGGCGCACGGCTTCGTGGACAACTTTTTTTTCCTAGTCGACCTCAGCCACGTCTTGCTGCTCTTCCTAGCGGTGGCGGCCAACACAGCGCCGGTTGCCGCTGATGGCGAGGGAGGGGGAAGGGACGGCGCGCTCTCGCGGGCGGCGCCGTGACCTGGTCGGCCGCCGTGCCATCGCTCTCCCGGCGCCCGCTCTGGATCGCGACGGCCGCGGCCGTCGCCTTGTCGTTAGCGCTGGCGGCTCTGCCCCTGAAATACGGGGCGGCGGCGGCTGTCTTCTTACCCGCGGCTGTCCTTGTGGCACTGCGTCCGCGTTGGCTTCTCTACGTGCTGCCTCTGTTGGTGCCGGTGACATACGAAGCGACGCTGCCCCTTGGCTCTGCTCGCGTTGGGCTGCTGGACCTGGCGCTGGCCGGCGCCGTCGCCGGTTGGCTGGCCGTCTCGGTGACCCGACGTCGCATCGAGCTTCGGCTGGGTGCGGTTGGAATCGCCCTCCTGGTCTGGTTGTGGGTACAGCTTCTCTCGCTCACCGGCAGTGTTTCGTTCGGTTCGGGAGTTGCCGAGCTCACGAAGTGGGCGGAGCTCTTGGCCGTCTACGTCCTGGCGCTGGCCCTGCTGCGCGGCGGAACAACCCAGCGCCTCGTCTACCCGATTGCCGCGGCTGGCACGGGCTCTGCTCTTTACGGCCTCTTACAGTTTGCAACTGGCAGGGGCCCGGAGAGTTTCCTGCTCTTCGGCCGGTTCATGCGCGCCTATGGCACCTTCGCGCAACCGAACCCCTTCGCCGGCCACCTCGGGCTGTCGTTGCCCTTTGCCTTAGCTTGGGGGCTGGCGGCGAGCGACCGTTCTCGGATGGAGAGGCTGGCGATGCTCGGCTGCGCCGGCGTCATGGGCCTGGGCATCCTCGCTAGTTGGTCGCGCGGCAGCTGGCTGGCGCTTGTGGTGTCGTTGGCGGTGATGGCGGTGCTGCTCGCGCCGCGCCTCGCCCTGCTGGCCGCTGCCGCGGCCGCCTTGGTGGGGCTCATGTTCGGCGGCGGCGCCCTGGCCGGCCCGCTAGCGCAGCGCGCCCTGGGTATGGGCGGCGACGTGCGCACGCTCAACGTGTCGCGAGTGGAGCCGACCGACGAGAGCTGGGCGGTCATCGAGCGGTTGGCGCACTGGCAGGCAGGCTGGTACATGTTCGCGGCCCATCCCTGGCTGGGCGTCGGCATTGGCAACTACGAAGTGGTCTATCCGCTCTATGGGCTGCCACACTGGCCTGAGCCGTTGGGCCACGCCCACAACTACTACCTGAACGTGCTCGCCGAGACAGGATTGGTCGGTCTGACGGCCTTTGGCTTGGTGGGAATCGCAGCAGCCCGTGCCTTAGTCCGCTCCTGGCGGCGCGCCCATTCCGGACAGACGCGCGCGCTGGTTCTCGCGGCGGCGGGCAGCCTCGCTTACCTGAGCATGCATAACCTGGTGGACGACTTGTTCGTGCACTCGATGCAGGCTATCGTTGGCCTTTGCCTCGCCCTCATCGTCCTCGCCGCTAGCGAGGTGGCCTAGACCCGAGCAGAAGGAACCAGATGCGCCTGCAGGTCCTCCATGACAAGTACACCCGCAACCGCGAGCTGACCCGCTTTCTCAGGTTTGCCGTGGTCGGCACCGTCGGCGCCGTGATTGACTATAGCGTGCTCAACCTCCTCATCCTTGTCGCCGGCTTGCCTAAGGTCTGGGCCAACACTTGCTCGTTCTCGGTGGCCGTCCTGAGCAACTTCGTCTGGAACCGCTTGTGGACCTATCCGGAGTCCCGCCGGTGGCCGGTCGCTCCTCAGTTGGGCCAGTTCTTCTTCCTGAACCTCATCGGCCTGGGCATCAACCAGATCGTCTTTCTCTCCACCGATCGCTATCTGCTCGGCGTACAGGGGGCCTGGGCGCCGGCCCTTGGGCAGGCGGCGCTTGCCGCTGGCATTGGCCATGCAGTCCTCGCCTACAACCTCTCCAAGGCCTGCGCCACTCTGGTCGCCCTCTTCTGGAACTTCGGCGCCAACCGGCTCTGGACGTACCGCGGCATCTAGGAGCGCAGGGGCATGCTCATCAGCTTCGACGCGACACCCGCCATGCAAGGGGCCGGTGTGGGCCGCTACAGCCGCTCGCTATTGCGGGCTCTTCTCGAGGCCGAGGGCGACGAGCGCTACGTCCTGCTGGTGTCGCGTGATGCGCGCTCCCTCCTGGCGTCGTTTCCGGGCGAACGCGTGGCGAGGCGGGCGGTGCTGCCGGTGAGCCAGCACGTGGCAGAGATCCTCTGGCAGAGGCTGCGGCTGCCCGTGGCGGCGGAGTGGTACACGGGGCGAGTGGACGTGTTCCACGCGCCGAACTTCCTGCTGCCGCCACTGCGAGCCGCCAAAGGCGTGCTGACGGTTCACGATCTATCCTACCTCAAACTGCCGCGCTACGCTCATCCCGCGCTGGCCGGCTACCTGCGGCGGACGGTGCCGCGATCGATCGCTCGCGCCGACGTCGTCCTGGCCGACTCGCGCAACACGGCCGAGGACGTCGCGGAGACGTTCGGCATGTCACACGACCGGCTGTGCGTGGTCTACCCGGGGGTGGACGGGAGCTACCAGCCCGTGCCCGATCCCGGCGAGCGCGAGAGGCTGGACACGGCGTACGGCTTGGATCGGCCCTACCTGCTCGCGGTAGGCACGATCGAGCCGCGCAAGAACTATCCCGGCATGATCGAGGCGACTAAGCTGCTGCGCCAGCGGGGGGTTTTCGACGGCGAGCTGGCCATCGTAGGTGCCACCGGCTGGCTGGCCGAGGAGTCGCTGAGAGCGGCGGCAGCAGCCGGCGCGGCAGTCAGGTTGCTGGGCCGGGTGGAGGAAGCCGACTTGCCCGCCCTCTACCGCCAGGCGGAGGCACTGGTCTAT
>Ga0315274_10013238_pt1 | contig 11744 bp, 11 predicted proteins | sample YL17G02_20_MG_FD_203700 | JGI IMG/M metagenome (GOLD analysis project Ga0315274, IMG submission 203700) | Sediment microbial communities from Yellowstone Lake, YNP, Wyoming, USA - YL17G02_20 | ecosystem: Environmental > Aquatic > Freshwater > Lake > Sediment | place: USA: Wyoming | collected...
CTCGACCCCGAGCGCCTGGCCAACATGATCGGGCTGTACCAGGGCAAGCTGGAGGCGATCGGGTCGGAGTTCGCGGGAGGGTAGGGGCGAGCGTCGAGGTAGGGCAGCGGCACCATCCCTGATGCCGCCGCTCTGTCGAGACCGGCGACGTGAGCGGCGCTCTTCTAGTGCCCTCTCATGGCCGGCTCGATCCGGGATAGAAAGGGCGGGCGGCACCCTACTCCCCTGCCAGCTCGATCACCCGCTCGGCGTTCCCGCAGACCTTACCGAAGGCCTCCACGAAGAGCGCCATGAGGCTGACGTCGTTGGGTGGGTAGACGCCACTCAGGTAGGCGTGAGAGTCGATGAAGGCCGTGGTCTTGGGGTACTCGGCCGGGTCGTAGGTGATGCCTTCCCGAGCGAACTGGCAGGCCCAGGGACAGCCCTTGCCGTAGCCGACCCGCGCCTGAAACACGTCCTGGGCCGGCACCGGCATGGTCTGCCACTGTCCCAAACTGACGCCCTCGGCCGCCAGCGCCTTCCGCGCTGCCCGTTTCCAGGCGCGCGCCGGCACGTCCAAGCCGACCTCGTCGGGCCGGAACTCGACCACGTAGCTGAAGTAGCAGGGCTCGGCGTAGGTTGGCGTGTACGGCCCCTTTACACCTGGGATCCGCGCCAATTCCCGCGTCAGGTAGCCCGCGAACTCTCGCCGGAGAGCATTGTGGTACTCGAGCCGCTCCAGTTGCGCCAGGATGAAGGCGTTCACGAACTCGTGCGGCCGGTACATCCAGCCCAACCCAAAGGCGTTATACTCGCGCGGCGATCCGGCCAAGACGACCTCGCCGAACTCTCGCAGCATGGCCGCCCGTTGGTAGTATGCCTCGTTGTCCGAAGTCCACAGGCCACCCTCGCCGCCTGAGAGGTTCTTGGAGCGGTTGCAGCTAAAGCAGCCGATGTCGCCCAAGCTGCCCGTCCTCTTGCCCTTGTAGGTTGCCCCGTGCGCCTGGCAGGCGTCCTCAATGACGATGAGATCGTGCTTGCGAGCTGTCTCTTTGATGGGATCCATGTCCGCCGGCATGCCGTGCACGTGCACGGGCAGAATGGCGCGCGTGTGAGAGCCAATGCGCTCCTCAACCTGAGCCGGGTCCATGGTGTAGGTAAGTGGGTCAATGTCCACGAAGACGGGGATAGCATTGTGGTGCAGTATCGCGGCAGCGGTAGACCAGAAGGTGAAGGCGCTCGTGATCACCTCATCGCCTGGGCCGATGCGCGCGCCGGCTACCGCCATGTGCAGCGCCGCCGTGCCGCTGTTGGTCACCAGGCAGTACTTGGTGCCGACGTACTCGGCCCACTTCTGCTGCAACTCGAGGGCCTTGGGGGCCGACGTGCCGTGCAGGTGGCCGCTGTCGAATACCGCGAGCACCGCGTCCCGATCCGCTTGTGTGAGCGGCGGCCAGCTCTTCTCCAGCCCCTGCGGCACAACCGGCGTCCCGCCATCCAGTGCTAGTCTGTTTGCCATTGCACCCCCCTTACGCGTTCGCCCATTGTACCAGCTTCGCCCGCGATCCTGCTCAGTCTCACAATGCTTGCCCTGAAGTACCAGGGCTCAGGTTCGTGCGCGCCGCCCAAACAGCTATACTGCCCCCCATCGGCGGGAAAGGAGGCACGGCGTTGAACCTCGGCATCAACACCTACACATACATGTGGTCCATCGGCTTCAAGGGCGCGGCGCCGCAGAGGCCATTGACGGCCATCGGCCTGTTGGAGAAGGCGCGCGAGCTGGATGTCAAGGTGGTGCAGGTGGGGCCGAACCTGCCGCTGGACAGGCTGTCCGATGCGGAGCTGGAGCAGTTCGTGCTCCAGGCGGGCGACTGGGGCATCGAGCTCGAGCTGGGCACGCGCGGCATCGAGGAGCCTCATCTGCGGGCGCAGGTCGACCTGGCCCGGAGGATCGGCGCGACTCTGCTGCGCACCATCCCCGAGGTGGCGGGCCAGACCCCGGACGTGACCGCCATCCCCGGCCTGCTGCGCCCTGTGCTGCCCGTCCTAGAGGCGGCCGGAGTGCGCCTGGGGCTGGAGAACGGCAAGATCCCGGCCGTGGAGTTGCGCGACGTGATGGCGCAAGTCGCCAGCCCCTACGTTGGCGTCATCCTGGACACGGTCAACTCCCTGGCTGTGCCTGAGGGCTGGCGCCACGTGACGGAGACGCTGGCGCCCTACGCCAACTGCCTGCACCTCAAGGAGTTCATCGTCCAGCGCGCCTGGCACATGATGGGCTTTACGGTGGAAGGCCGCCCGGCCGGCAAAGGGCAGCTCGACGTGCCCTGGCTGCTGGAGACGTTGCGGGCCGGCGGAGCGCCCCGCTACAACGTCATCCTCGAGCTATGGCCGCCGGAGCAGAAGGCGCTCGAAGACACGATTGCACTCGAGCACGCCTGGGCCGTCGAGAGCATCGGGTACCTGCGCCAGTACATCAAGGACTGAGCGGCGGAGGTGTGCCTGTGTCTGACCTGACAGGTCGCGTCGCCATCGTCACCGGCGCCGGCCGCGGCATCGGCCGCGCCATCGCGCGTGTCCTGGCCCAGCAGGGCATGCTCGTCGGCGCTAACGACGTCGACCCCGCCCAGGCCGAGGCGGCGGCCGAGGAGCTGCGCCAGGCCGGCCTGGGCGCCGTGGCCCTGCCGGCGAGCGTCTCCAGCAAGGCCGAAGTGTGCGCCATGGTGGCGCGGGCGGAGGTGGTGCTTGGCCCGCTCTGGCTGCTCGTCAACAACGCCGGCGTCTTCACTTCCGGCGCGTCGCTGGACCTGAGCGAGGAGGCCTGGGACCGTACCTTCGCCGTGGACGCCAAGGGCGTCTTCCTCTGCTCGCAGGCGGCACTGGCCGTCATGCTCCCCCGCCGGCAGGGGCGGATCGTCAACATGGGCTCCATCGCCGGCCTGATCCCCCGCACAGCCCAGATCGCCTACTGTGCCGCCAAGGCGGCGGTCATCCACTTCACGCGCTGCCTGGCCGTCGAAGTGGCACCGCACGGTATCACCGTGAACTGCCTCTGCCCGGGCATGACCTGGACGGACATGCTCAGCCGCTCGTCCGAGGAGCGCGGCCTGGACCTGGACGCCATGGTCGAGCTTATCCCCGCTGGTAGGATGGCCAGCGAGGAGGACCACGCCCACCTCATCCGCTACTTCGCCTCGGACGAGGCCGCTCACGTCACCGGCCAGGTGGTGGCGGTAGATGGCGCTCAGAGCCTCTACCACCCATTGATGGCCAAGCGCTGAGGGGGCGGCTTGGAGAGGGAATTGCGCTGCGCCATTGCCGGTGCCGGCTTCTGGGCCCGCTACCAGATCGCCGGCTGGCGCACCGTCAGCGGGGTGCGCCCGATCGCGATCTACAACCGCACCGTGGAGAAGGCCGAGCACCTGGCCGGCGAACTGGGCATCCCCGCCGTCTACAGCGATCCCGAGGAGATGCTCGAGCGCGAGCGGCCGGACTTCCTCGACGTGATTACCGCCGTCGAGGGGCACGCGCCGCTCGTCCACCTTGCCGCGCGCCGCGGCATTCCGGTCGTCTGCCAGAAGCCGATGGCGACCACGCTCGCCGAGGCCGAAGGGATGGTCGCCGCCTGCCGGGACGCTGGCGTGCCTTTCTTCGTGCACGAGAACTGGCGCTGGCAGACGCCCATCCGCGCCCTCAAACAGGCCCTTGATTCCGGCGCCATTGGCCGGCCCTTCCGCGCCCGCCTCGCCTTCGTCACCGGCTTTCCCGCCTACACCAACCAGCCCTTCCTGAAGACGCTCGAGCGCTTCATCATCACCGACATGGGCAGCCACCTATTGGATGTCGCCCGCTTCTACTTCGGCGAGGCCGATAGCCTCTACTGCCAGACCGGACGCGTGCACCACGACATCCGCGGCGAGGACGTCGCCACCATCATGCTGCGCGTGGGCGGCGGCGTCACTGTAGTCTGCGACATGGCGCTGGCCGAGAACTACCTGGAGCACGACGCCTTTCCGCAGACACCGATCTTCGTGGAGGGAGAGCGCGGCTCGATCGAGCTTGCTCCCGGCTTCTCCCTGCGCGTGACCACGAAGGAGGGCACGCTCGTCCGCCGCGTGCCGCCGCCCCACTACCCGTGGGCCGATCCGGCCTACGACGTGGTGCACGCCAGCATCGTGGACTGCAACCGGAACCTACTGTCGGCTCTACGCGGAGAGGCGCCTGCTGAGACGACGGCCGAGGACAACTTGAAGACGATGCGCCTGGTCTTCGCGGCCTACGACTCGGCCGAGGGGCACTGTGCGGTGAGTGTGGGGAGCTAGGCGCGCCGCCTGGTTCTCTACTCTTCGGCAGACGCCGATGCCAGTGACTGGTAGTCCCAGGGCTCGTCGCCGGTGTAAGCGCACTCACCGACGCGTGGCGAGTTGACCACCGGCAGGATCATCTCGTCGTGGCAGCCGTGGTTGCAGGCGTGCGCGACGCAGTACCAACCACCTTCGTCGTCCCAGATGCACTCCTGGCAGACCACCATTGCCGGCCCGCCGCACACACGGCACTTCACCTCGGGTGGCTCGTTGCGGGCGAGGACGGCCGGCTTGCTGCCCTGGGGCTCCCCCTCTCGCTCCCCCACGCACCGGATCCGGAGCTCCGTGGTGCTGCCGAAGTCGTATTCGTAGAGACCGCCGACGCCAGGGGGAAGGACCGCTGCCAGCTTCGTTCGCATGGAGCGCTCCTCCGGCTCTCGCCACTCGTCGTGAGTGTAGCGCTCCTCTCCGACAGTGAACGCGCTCAGATGGCCACAGCACTCGAGCCAGATGTCCCTGAGAAAGCTGTCGAGGTCCGCGAGCGTGGCATTGGCCGGCAGCTCGAGGTGCAGCCAGTACTCCGGCGCACTGCGCCCCTCGACGACCAGGTGGAACAGCCGCCGCTTGCGACCCTTGCCGATCGCCGGTCGTTCCTTGCAGGCCGCGAGATGGCGGCTCATGGGGCCCTTCGCGAACTCACTTCCGCAAAAAGCACACTTGCCCTTTGTCCCTTGTGCTGCCATGTGACTCACCGCCTACAAGAACTGTGGTGCTGACCACTGTACAGCCTTCCTGCAACAGCCAGCCAATCCGGCGCCAGGCGGGTGAGCTCGGTACCGATGCCCCCGCTGGCAACCAGACCCCCCGGACAATCGACGTCACAATCCTAACAAGCAAGCACCGCCGACTGGTCGGCTCCTCTGGGCGGAACGACAGGGGTCGCCAGCGAGGGCCCGCGACCACGTCTGCGGGCCCTCGCCATCCAGGGAGGAGGTGAGATAGTCTAGCCCGGGTCCCCGCCGGACTCGCCGGGCGGGTCGGCGACCGGATGCGCGCAGGTTGTCGACCGCCCCGAGCGCCCGCGCCGGAACAGAAGGAGCAGCCCCGCCCCGATCAGCAGCACCGGCCAGATGATGCCGCCGACCAGGCCATTGCTGAAGCCACCGATGTTCAGGATCATCTCGAAGACGACAAAGCCCAGGCACGTCAGGACCATCCCAATGGCCGCTACCCTCCGTCCCGAACGCAAGAGTCGCGGCTTGCGACTCCACAGGCCGTTGACGATCAGGCCGAAGCCCGCCGCCACGACTATCAGCGCCCAGACATAGGCCCAGCTCTCGAAGTGGCGGAAGGTGTTCTGGTAGAAGAGGAGCAAACCCACGGTCGTCACGATGCTGGCCAGGATGGCGAGCGGGCCGAGGCTGCGCCCGCCCGCGAAAGTGAGAGCGAAGAGCAGCAGCCCGGGCATTATCACCGCGAGCGGCCAAAGGAGACTGCCGATGCCGCGCCAGGTGCGGATTCCGAGCCGGCGTATGACGAAGCGATCGAAGCTCGGTAGGATCTCAAAGGCCATCGCGAAGGTGAGAAGGAAGAGGAGGCTAGTCGTCACGACCACAAGGCCGGCGCCAACCAGGCCGCGCTTGCCGCTCCAGGCTCCTTCGATGATCAGGCCGATTCCCACGGCCGCGGGAAGGAGGGCCCAGACGTAGGCCCAGGTGTCGAAGCGGTGGAACGTGTTCTGATAGAGCAGGATAAGGCCTAGCGCGGTCACGACGCTGCCCGGGATGGCCAGCGGGCCGGAGGACTCTCCTCCGAGGGCCATGGCGATGAAGAACAACAGGCCCGGGATGATGATCAAGAAGGGCCAGGAGAAGCCGAGCAGAGAAAGGCCGAACAGCCGCGCCAGGAGCACGAGGGAGCCGAGCGCTACGAGTGCCAACCCCACACTCACGTTAGGGCCGCTATGCGGTTCTCTCGGCTCCACCACGGCCTCCCCAGTGCCGCCTCGGGATCGAGAGCAACAGGGGCTCCCAGGCGGGATAGGTCTCCGACCCACTCACACCACTATGATACGCGAGAACTGCCGAGGCGGACGCCGGCCAGCCGGGGGGTTTACCTCCTGGCCATCTGGGTAGTAGTCGGGGCCTTCGGGTCTGATGCGCTCGGGCACTTGCGCGACGCTTTGGCGCACGTTTCGCTGTGGATGGTGGGGAGAAACAGCGCTCCAGGCCTGGTTCGGGCAGCGGGGTTCGACTCCGGTCAGGGGACGCCCTACCTTGGCGTCGCCCGGGCCGACAGCGTCAGTTCAGCTCGATGGTCGGTAGTAGCGGCACACACACCACGCCGCAGCCGCCAGGACAGTCCCCTTCCTCCGGGCAGCGCGGCACCTCGCCAGACTGGCAGGCGGGAGGTGTGCACTGGATGACCGGGGTCTCGTCGGGCGAGAGCTCACCTCTGTGCTCCGATGTCTCTCTCTCCTCTGCCTCTGGCTCCGGCGTGGCCGTACCCTCTCCCGTTGGAGTCGTCACCGGCGCCGGGCCGGGCGATGGCGTTGGCGTGGCCCTCTCGGGTGAGAGCAGAACCAGGCCGACGACCACGACCAGGCCACAGACGCAGGCGAGCAACACGAGGATGAGGCCTATCAGGAGCACGCGCATGGCACCGCTTTGCTGTAGCCACCAGCTCATGGGTATCCTCCGGCCCTACCAAGGGGACGGGCTGCCCTGATTGTGGTGCGGCGGGCGCTCCCGTCAAAGCCGCGACTGCATCCGCCGTGCCGGAGTGGTGTTACTTCCAGCAGGCCGGCCGCAGCGACCGTGGGGGTGACAGGCGCCGCGGGCGCTCGTAGAATCGGGGCGGCGGAGGGGACACCGGATGGCAGGGTTGGCCACGCTGCGCGGAGGCGTAGCGATCGTGACCGGCGCCTCTAGCGGCATCGGTAGGGCGACAGCCCTCGCGCTGGCCGCGAAGGGCGCGCGGCTGTCCTTAGCCTCCCGCAAGGCCGAGGCACTCGCTCGGGTGGCGGCTGAGATCGAGAGTCTCGGTGGTGAGGCGCTCGTCCTCCCCACCGACGTCACCGACCGGACGCAGGTTGAGGAGCTGGTGCGACGCACGCTCGAACGCTGGGGACGAGTGGACGTGCTCGTGGCCAACGCCGGCGCCTACATCCGCTGCCCCGCCTGCCAGTTGACCATCGAGGTTGTCGAGCGCTCGCTGGCGGTCAACTTCTTCGGCGAGCTCTACGCGGTGGTGGCGGCATTGCCGCACATGCTCCGTCAGCGCGGTGGACACATCGTCTTGATGAGCTCGGTAGACGGCAAGAAGGGCATCCCTCCGGACGCGCCCTATGCCATCGCCAAGTACGCCGTCGCCGGCCTGGGCGAGGTGCTGCGCCAGGAGTTGCACGGGACGGGCGTGAGCTTGACGACCGTCTTCCCCGGGCGGGTCGATACGCCCTTGATCGCCGATCTGAGGGTGCCCTGGATCTCGCCCAAGATCGCCCCCGAGTCCGTGGCCAGCGCCATCGTCCGCGCCATCGAGCTGCGCCAGGCCGAGGTTATCGTGCCCTTCCCGGCGCGGTTGCTGCTCTACGCAAACACCTTCTCGCCTCGCCTGGGCGACTGGCTCACTCGCCGTCTGCACTTCCAGGGCTGGCAGACAGCCCCGCCTAGTTGACCCGTGGCCGAGCCGGACCTCGGCGGCCTCGAACGCCCAGACGCTCACCAGGATGCGGAGAACGTGAGTCCCAGGAGCAGTGACGCCCCTCTCGACAAGCCCAGGCACGATTGGCTGCGCCGCGTCAATGCCGCTTTCGTGCCCGGGCCGATGACGCCCTTGCTCGAGCAGGCGGCCGGCGGGCTCATGAGCGCATTCTCCGACCTGGGCCACACCGTTCAGGAGCGGCCCGACGAGCATACGGACATACTCTTCACCACGGCCCACTTCGACCGACCACTGCACTGGCGCGAGGCACTGCTCTTTTCCGCGCGCCGGCGCTTTGGGCTGAGCCGTTTGCCCACCATCTTCACGCTGGTGCACGCTCGCCCGGCGGGGATAGAGGCGCTGCTCGCGCGCCTGGGGCAAGCTGTGGCCAAGGAGCAGGCCGACCCGGCGGACTACGACTTCCCGGGGCTCTCACCGCAGGCTTATCACGTCCTCTTCGAGCAGGGGCGCCGCGGCGGCGCCATCCTCGCCCTCGAGCGGCTATTGCAGTCCTACGTCAAGGGCTTGCGCATCCTCGCCCTCGTCGGCGAGGAGCAGCCGGACTATGGCTACCTCTTCGACCTCGTCGGGGCGCATCCGAAGTTGGACGGCAGCGACCAGCAGGCGCTCTTGAGGGACGTGGCGCTGCGGACGGTTACCATTCTCAGCACCTTCGACGTAACCCAGCACCTGGTGCAGGGCGAGCCGATTCCGCCGGACACTTGGCGCGGTCTAGCGGCGCCGGCCGGCATGTGTCGCGCCGCCCGCGAGCTAGGCAGGCGCAACTTCTTCACGGAGATGATCCGCATCGCCGACTTGGTGAGCGTGCCAGCCGTCGGCGACGCAGTCGCCAGTCAGTACAGCGAAGGCTGTTTCGCCACGTGGGAGCCAGGGCTCTCGGCTCTCGTCGCCACGGTGACCGGAAGCGCCCGCCCGGTGGACAAAGCCAATATCACCGAGGACGACCTGGCGGTCATCGTGGGGGTGCGGGAGGACGGCCTGGGAGCGCTAGTGCGGCGCGTCCAGGGCAAGGCCAACAGCGCCCCCTCCTCTGAAGCCGTGGAGATGGCCGGCATGGACGGCCTTCTGCCCACCGTGGCCCTCGGCCAGGAGTGGGGCGCCGGCGCGCGCGTGCCGGTGGCGCGCTCCAAGCTGCACGGCCACCGCGGCGTTTCGGCCTACGACCCGGCCCGCGTGGAGTACACGCCCCTGGACGAGCCCTACTACCACTATCCCGTCTGTTGCGGGACGAGTGCCCAGGCGCGGGCGATCAGGGATGCCTTCAGCCGGTCCGAAGCCCTCCGGAATCCGGACGACCCGCGCCAACTCGTCTTCACCGTCCTCCCGGGGCATGGCGCGATGGTGGTCGAGAAGTGGGCGGCGGGCAAGGCGCCCTTGCAGCTCATGTGGGAGCACATGGATGCCGGCCACCTGCGCGTCGACAGCTACGTCCCCCAGGGCATGATGCGCTACGTGTCCGGGCCGGACGGGATGATGGTGCTGCGCGAGGGGTAGGGGCTGCGGCTAGGAATGGCAGGGAGCGAGCGCAGGGGCGTCCAGCATGACCAGGAACTCAGAGGTGGGGGCAGCGTAGACCGCGCCACCCGCCAGCTCGCCCTCCTGTGCTGACGTCAGAAGGAGGCCTCCCCCAACTTCGGCCAGCGACCGCGCCTGACTCTCATCCAACCGTTCCTGCGTTTTGACCTCGATGGCGAGAAGGGACGCATCCGGGGACACCACCAGGAAGTCCACCTCTCGGCTCTCCCGGCGCCAGTAGTAGAGGGCAGCCTGCGGCACCCGCGCCAAGTGGCTGGCGACGACTGCCTCAGCTAGATGCCCCATCTCGCCAGCATCCTGAAGGGCCGCCATTACTGCCGGCCAGGGATCGGGGTCGCTCGCCGCCCATGCGTGAAGGAGGTGCCAGAACAGCGGATCGAGCGTGAACAGCTTCTTTGGTCCGCGGAAGGCGGGCGCCGGCTGCTCCGTCTCGACCGAGCGGTAGCACACCATGGCGACATAGGAGGCCTCAAGGTTGTCCACGTAGCCTCGGGCAGTGTCCTTGGAGCCGATATCGGTCTCGCTGGCGATGTCTCGATAGTCGAACTCCCTCGCCAGGTGGCGGGCCATCCAGTTGACCACCTCGCGCAGGTACGACTCTCTCATGCCGGCGCGTGCGAACTCGCCAATGATCGCGTCGCGGTAGGACTGGAACGTCTCCGCCCGCACCTTGCCACCGCGAGCGTCATCGTTCATGGCGACGAGGAACCCGCCGCTCGCCAAGTAGCGGCGGAAGAGCGCGGCCAGCCGAGGGCGGACTGGGAGCCTGCGACCGAGGCTGGCTCTCAGCGCAGCCTGGTCCGGCAATCTCAGGGCTCCAGGTAGGGGCAGCGCCGGCTCGACTAAGGCCACGTAGTCGCGGAAGCCGAGTGGGCGGAGCTCCCAGTCCAGGTCGCTCAGGTCGCCGCGCCGCCCGGGCAGCCGCTCACCGCCCGCGCGCAGATCGCGCGTGTGGCTGCCGGTGGCGATCAGCGTGACGTTCTCCAGCTCACCGTTGTCAACGAGGCCGCGGATGGCACCGGCCCAGTTGGCGATTCTGGTCACCTCATCAAGGAAGATGGCGCAGCGACCGGTGTGCGCCGGCTTCTCGGCGTCGAGGTACTGGCGCAAGGCGGTTGTGAGTTCGCGGGCGCTCTCCAGCCCCGCTAGCTCGACATCCACATAGAAGATGTGTGTCGGCAGCCACCCGACCTCCAGCAGGGCACGCACCTGCCGTTTGAGCAGCGTGGACTTGCCCACTTGGCGCGCGCCGCGCAACGTGTATATCGCGTCCCGGTCGAACCGGAACCGGAGCGGCGCCTCCCAACCCAGCGCCGCCTCCGCCATTCGCTGTAGGTGGCGGTCGCTGACTATGGCAGCAGGCTCAGTCCACCAGCGGTTCTGGCGGTAGAACTGCTCCATCATCGGCACGCACTCCAGCAATCGCGCTCCTGCGGGCATTCTACGACAAACTGGCTAGTGGCGCTAGCCAAAAAGCCGGCAAATTGGCTAGTGGCATTAGCCAGTTTGCCGGCTGACCCTTCACGTAGGCTGCGCGAGCTCTGCTGGGGCTTCGTAGACTCGCCCGGTCCCTCGGGCCTACGCCCCTTTCCCATCCGTGCCTGCAGCATGAGCTGCTGCATCATTGCCGCCGTGTCCACGCGCGGCGAGCGACGGGATTGCGCTATGTCGCTGAGCGTCCAAAGGATGGCACCCAAGAGCACGCCCAAGCCCGCCGCCAGCCAGCTTACCGCACTCTCGAGCGGAGGCAGCACGGCCGCGCCGATACAGAGGACCGCGCCCAACACGGCCACGATCCTCACTCTTACTTACTCCGACGCGAACGCGCGTTCCCGGTCGTAGGGGCGTTGCATGCAGCGCCCCTACAAGACCTCGACGCGCGGCGGGTTGATGAAGTCGTGGTAGCGCTGGGCGACGCGGCCCACCGCGGCGTCGCCGCGGTGAATCAGCAGCCGGTAGCGGAACACCAGCTCGCCCCCCGCCGGAATGACGTAGCTGCCGTCCTTCGTCGGGTCGTTCTCGTAGAAGGAGTCGGCGAAGCAGTTGGCCGTCATCAGGCCATAGGCGCGCACGTGCCAGCCCGTCGGGTGCCGCAGGTTACTCGGGTGGTCCATAACGGCAATGCCCACGCGGCGGCCGCTTACCGGACCTGAGTAGTCGCACCAGTGGGCCGGCTTGCCCCAGGTCTCCCGCTCGCCGATGCCG
>Ga0315274_10013239_pt1 | contig 11744 bp, 13 predicted proteins | sample YL17G02_20_MG_FD_203700 | JGI IMG/M metagenome (GOLD analysis project Ga0315274, IMG submission 203700) | Sediment microbial communities from Yellowstone Lake, YNP, Wyoming, USA - YL17G02_20 | ecosystem: Environmental > Aquatic > Freshwater > Lake > Sediment | place: USA: Wyoming | collected...
AATAGAGGAACTCAGGGTCACCGACTTCATCGCCGTGAAAAGGGGATTCACAAAGCCGTTCTATTCGACGGTGCCTGTGCAACCGCAACTGCGCACCGAGGAGGAGCTTGCGACCATAATCGCGATAGACAGGGACCTTGAAGGGAAGGTGGCCCACTATCTCGAGCGCATCGTGAACCGGTCCTTCGCCGCCAGAGCGATCGTAGGGCTGGGGAGCTTTCATCTGCAAACGCGTGACCCGTCCACAGGCTTCGTTTCTGACCTCGTGAACGAGGGTTTCGGCACAAACCAGCTCGTTACCATCTTGACGAAATGCCTTAGAAAGGAGACGCGAACCATCTGCATTGAAGAGCCGGAAATCCATCTGAATCCTGACTTGATAGATAGGCTCCTGAGGGTTCTGATTGAGATCGCTGAGAAGGAGGATAAGGCTTTCGTGATAACATCGCACAGCGAACACGTTGTTGTGTCGTTGCTGAACGCCGTTGCACGAAAGCGCCTCAGCGCGGACGACGCTGCTATATACTACCTCTCCAAGGAAGGCGATGCCGCGAAGATTGAGAGACAAGAAGTGAATGACAAGGGCCAGATTGAAGGAGGGCTGAAGGCGTTCTATGAGACCGAATTGAAGGAGACCAGGGAGTTTTTCGATATCGTGGCGGAGCAATAGGTGGAGATTGTCGTTGACGAGTGGCTACTCGAGTACATGCGCCCGGATGCAAAAGATGACGACCGCCTTCTCGCCTTGAGATTCGTAAATGCATGGAAGCGCAGGTGTGACAGGTTGCTCTTGAGGAGGCCCTCGCCCTTCGTGAAGAAGTTTTACAGATACATGAAGAGCTTTGGCCGGGATCTCGACTTCAAAGGGCGGTTCAGTAAACTGAACCTGCTTCTTTTCCGGGACACGCTCAAAACGAGAATCCTCGACGACGCCGACGTACCGTCTCTTCAGAAGGAAGTGGCTGACACGATACCGTGCGATGACCGGTATCTGATTGAAGCAGCATCGTGCTCCGAGGAAAGGCTACTTGTTACAACAGATGAACGTTTGAGAGAACGGCTCTCGCACTGGACGGGTTACGCAGTTTACTCCCCGGCGGAATTCCTTGCGAAGTTCCTCCCCCCGGAGTGAATCGGGCGGGTCGGCCGTGTCTTTGCACGAGTTCAAGTGAAGCCCTGATGACATCATGCATCATCGTGAAAGTCGCCCACGAAAAATACGGAGGAAGGAGATGGATTGTTACATAGGAAGTGACATTGGGACGACGGGAACGAAGACGGTTGTGATTGATGAGAAGGGGAAGGTGCTCGGAAAGAGCACGGTGGAGCATCCGCTCTCGACTCCCAAGCCCGGCTGGGCGGAGCAAAATCCCGCGGATTGGTGGAAGTCGGCGGTCGAGTCCATCCGAAACGCGGTCAAGCAAGCTGACGTCAAAAAGGACGCGATAAAAGGGATCGGGCTTTCGGGGCAGATGCACGGGACGGTTTTCCTCGACAAATCGAACAGGGTTCTCCGCCCGGCGATCCTCTGGTGCGACCAGCGAACCGCGGTGGAATGCCACTGGATTACAAACAAAATCGGCAAGGAGAGGGTCATTCAGCTTACGTGTAATCCGGTCCTGACGGGTTTCAGCGCGGGGAAAATTATCTGGCTGCGAAATCACGAGCCGGAAGTCTATGCGAAGGTTGAGAAGGTTCTCCTCCCGAAGGATTACATCCGCTTCCTGATGACGGGCGAGTTCGCGGGAGAGGTCTCTGACGCCTCCGGCACAAGCCTCTTCGACGTGAGGCGCCGGCGATGGTCGGATGAGGTTCTCGAAGAAATAGAAATACCGAAAGAATGGTTGCCGGAAATCTATGAATCGCCAGTTCCCGCGACGAAGCTGAATAAGAAGGCCGCGGAGGAACTCGGCCTCAACCCCGGAACACCAGTTGTCGGCGGCGGGGGAGACCAGGCAGCCGGCGGCGTCGGCAACGGAATCGTCAAGGAAGGCTTAATTTCCAGCACCATCGGCACCTCCGGCGTCGTCTTTGCCTCGACGGATTCGCCAAAACTCGACGACCTCGGCCGCGTCCACACCTTCTGCCACGCGGCGCCGGACACCTGGCACATTATGGGGGTGATGCTCTCGGCGGGCGGCTCCTTCCAGTGGTTTCGCAACGTCCTCGGCACGGAGGAAATCGCTGAGGCGAAGAAGAAGGGCGTTGACCCGTACGTGATTCTCGACGCCAAAGCCGAGAAAGCACCAGTCGGAAGCGAGGGGCTGATCTTCCTCCCCTATCTCACGGGGGAGAGGACCCCTCATGCAGACCCGTACGCAAAAGGAGTTTTCTTCGGGTTGACCCTGCGCCACAAGAAAGAGTATCTTATTCGCGCGGTGATGGAAGGGGTAACGTATGGGCTGCGTGATTCGCTCGAGATTATCCGCGGAATGGGTGTCGAGGTGAAGCAGATACGGGCCTCCGGCGGAGGAGGCAGAAGCAAGCTCTGGAGGCAGATGCAGGCGGATATGTTCAACTCGCCGGTCGTCACAATAGACAAGGATGAAGGCCCGGCGTTTGGCGTGGCACTGCTGGCGGCAGTGGGAGCCGGCGTTTACGCGACCGTCGCGGATGCGTGCGAGGCGACCATCTCGATCTCGTCGCAGGTGGAGCCGATCCCAGCAAACGTAGAGACTTACGAATCTTTCTATCCCGTATATCAGAAGCTTTATTGTGACCTGAAGGACACATTCACAAAGGCTTCCGGAGTTGTTAGCAAGTGGGCCAAATAACCATTCAGACAGTGCGTGGTAAATAGAAACACTCGATTAGCGAGGGGGAAACCATGGACCAGGAGCCAAAACGGATTGTCGTTGACCAACAGGGAGACTGCACCATCATCCGGTTTCGCGATAAGGACATTCTCGACCAGGTGAACATTCACGAAATGGGAGAGGAGATGTATGCGGCTGTGGAAGGTTCTCCAGGGATCAACGTAGTCGTGGACTTCGACGGGGTGCTTTACCTCTCCAGCAGCGCCCTCGGAAAGTTGATCTCTCTGAAACGGAGAGTCGAAGAGAACTCCGGCACAATCAAGATGTGCCGGATAAAGCCCGAAATCATGGAGGTCTTCCGGATCACCAAGCTTGATACGATTTTCGACATCCGCCCGGACCTCAAGGCGGCATTAACTTAGCCGGGCGGTGCTCTCATCGCACCCCGGGCGCAACGGCGCACACCTTCTGAAAGACCTTTCGGCGTGACCGCGCGAAACGAAGAACGTAAAAGAACCCGCTTTTCTCTCTCACAGAGAAGCGAGGTCCCCTCCACCAGGGATAAAATCATCGCCTCCCTACGGGAACTGGGCTACCCGCAGCGGGACCTCTTCGCTGTTCGTCTCGCAATCAACGAAGCCCTTGTCAATGCTATCGAGCACGGCAACAAGAGGGATCGCCAGAAGAAAGTCATCGTCGCCTACCGGGTTGACCCTCAAAAAGCCGAAATCACCGTGACTGACGAGGGAGCCGGCTTCGACCCAAGTTCCGTTCCCGACTGTACCGCCGACGAGAACCTCTGCAAGACGTGTGGCAGGGGAATTGCCCTCATGCGGGGGTTCATGGACGTAGTCGAGTTCCAGGGCAAAGGGAACGTTGTCCGGCTCGTCAAATTCCGCAGTGACCTCCGACCGGCCCCGGCAGACCAGGCCCAGGCCATGCTCAAATAGACATCGCGAACTCCCCCCGGCGACTTCGGTCGCCGAGTGCGGCCGGAAGACGACCGCTCGAAGCACAGTGCTTGCCATGAAAACCTTGCTCATCGTCCCCATCTGCAACGAGGAACAGTACCTCTCCGGGGTCGTGGAGGAAATCCAACAGGGTGTTTCGCCCGGCGCCATGGCCTGCATACGCTCCACCACCCGCAGCCTGCCCGGCCAGGGGCTGAGGTGAGCCCCCGCCGAGGCTGACGCGTTGCCTCGCTTGCCGAATGCCTTGACTCTGACCCAGCGAGTCAATATAATTTGACCTGTTCCGAACAAACGGAGAAGCAATTGGCTATGGGAATGACGATTACGGAAAAGATACTCGCCGTGCACGCGAACCTGGACCGAGTTCGGCCGGGCGACATGATTATGGCGAGGGTGGATATGGCTCTCGGCAACGACATTACGGCACCAATCGCCATTGAGGTTTTCGAGAAGGCGGGCGTCGGGAAGGTGTTTGACCGGGACAAAATCGCTCTCGTCCCCGACCACTTTGCGCCGAACAAGGACATCAAGAGCGCCGAGCAGTGCAAACTGATGCGGGAGTTCGCCCGGAAGTACGGCATCACGCATTACTGGGAACAGGGCGAGATGGGCATCGAGCACATCCTTCTGCCCGAGCAGGGGGTTGTCGTGCCCGGCGACCTGGTCATCGGCGCCGACAGCCACACCTGCACGTACGGGGCGCTGGGTGCTTTTTCAACCGGCGTCGGAAGCACGGACCTGGCGGCGGCGTTCATCACGGGAACAGCCTGGTTTCGCGTGCCGGAGAGCATGAAGTTCATCTTCACGGGGAAACGCGGCAAGTGGGTCTATGGGAAGGACCTGATTCTCTATACCATCGGGCGGATTGGCGTGGACGGCGCCCTGTACCGGGCGATGGAATTCACCGGACCAACAATCGAGGAACTGCCGATGGCGGACCGCCTCACGATGTGCAACATGGCCATCGAAGCCGGCGGCAAAAGCGGAATCATTGCACCTGACGCGATCACTGAGGAATACGTGAGGGACAGGGCGGAACGCCCGTACACGTTTTATGCGAGCGATGCGGATGCCCCTTACGTGGAGGAGATCGAGTTCGATGTGCCGGGGATTGAGCCGCAGGTGGCGTTCCCCTTCTTGCCGGAGAATGCGAAAGGCATCAGCGAAGTCGGCGACATCGCGATTGACCAGGTTGTAATCGGCGCCTGCACGAACGGTCACCTGGAGGATATGCGGATTGCCGCCTCGATTTTGAAAGGAAAGAAGGTGGCGAAATACGTTCGCGCCATCATCATCCCCGGAACGAGGCGGATTTACACAGAGTGCCTGAAGGAGGGATTGATCGAGCTTTTCATGGAATCGGGGGCTATCGTCTCCACGCCGACGTGCGGGCCGTGCCTCGGCGGATACATGGGCGTGTTGGCGGAGGGCGAGCGATGCGTCGCTACGACGAACCGCAACTTCGTCGGAAGGATGGGTCACGTCCGAAGTGAGGTCTATCTTGCCAATCCCGCCGTTGCCGCAGCCAGCGCGATCACCGGGAAAATCTCGAGTCCGGACGAGGTGATTTATGTGCAGGTGAAGCGGGACACCATCCGCAAAGCCCGCTAAGAGAAACCGGACGGGGACAGAATCGGTGAGAACATGAGCCAGAGAAAGCAAATATCCGGGAAGGTGTTCAAGTTCGGCGATGACGTTGACACAGATGTCATCATACCGGCGAGGTATCTGAACACGACGGACCCAAAGGAACTCGCCTCGCATTGCATGGAGGGAGTCCGGCCAGGTTTTGTGAAAGAGGTCTCCTCTGGCGACGTGATTGTCGCGGGGAAGAACTTCGGGTGCGGTTCGAGTCGGGAGCATGCGCCGATCGCAATAAAGGGGGCGGGCATCTCCTCCGTGATTGCGAAGAGCTTCGCCCGCATCTTTTATCGGAACAGTTTTAACACCGGACTGACGCTTTTGGTAAGCGAAGAGGCGCCGGACAAAATCGAGGAAGGCGATGAGTTAGAGATTGACCTCTCCTCGGGAATCATACGGAACAAGACAAAAGGCGAAGAGCATCGAACTCACCCCGTGCCGGAGTTCATGCGGAATTTAGTGGCGGCGGGCGGGCTGATTCCATACATGCTGAGGAAGCACGCCCGGAAGGGTGAGTGACCCCGTGTCCACGATGCAGAAATGGCCAAAATCCCCAAGGAGCAGAGCATGGCGAAAGCGTACAAGATAGCGGTCATCCCCGGAGACGGAACGGGACCGGAAGTAATTGGCGAAGCGGTGAAAGTGCTAAGGGCGGTTGCCGCCCGCAACGGATTCAACCTCGACCTCCACAACTACGATTTCGGGGGGGAGCGCTGGAAGAGAACGGGCGAGACCCTCCCCGATTCGGCGGTCAGTGAACTGCGCGGGTACGATGCAATTCTCCTCGGAGCCATCGGGCATCCGGACGTGGCTCCGGGGATTCTGGAGAAGGGAATTCTCCTGAAACTGCGCTTCGAGCTGGACCAGTACATCAACTTGCGCCCGGTGAAGCTCTATCCGGGCGCCTACACGCCTATCAAGGACAAGGGACCGGAAGAAATTGACTTCGTTGTGGTGAGAGAGAACACAGAAGGGCTGTACTGCGGGGCGGGGGGATTTCTCAGAAAAGGGACGCCCGACGAGGTCGCCGTCCAGGAGATGATTGCCACGCGGAAAGGGGTTGAGCGGTGCGTCCGCTACGCCTTCGAGTACGCCAGGAAGCGCGACAAGGAGAAAATCGTCACGATGGTCGGCAAGACGAACGTGCTGACCTACGCGCAGGACCTCTGGTGGCGGTGTTTTCAAGAGGTGGCGAAGGAATACCCCGACATTAAGCCCGACTATGCGCATGTGGACGCGACCTGCATGTGGATGGTCAAGAACCCCGAATGGTTCGACGTGCTCGTGACCGACAACATGTTCGGCGACATCATCACCGACCTCGGAGCGATGATTCAGGGTGGAATGGGAATCGCTGCCGGCGGGAACATCAACCCGGAAGGCGTCTCCATGTTCGAGCCGATCGGCGGGTCCGCTCCGAAATACACCGGCAAGAACGTCATCAATCCGCTCGCCGCCATTTGCGCCGGGGGGATGATGCTCGAGACGCTCGGCGAGGAGAAAGCCGCTCGGCAACTCGAGAACGCCGTTATCAAGGCCGTGAGCGAAAAACTCAAGAGCCTCGCCGCCGGGAAAATGGGTTACTCGACCACTGAGGTGGGCGACATGGTCGCCGAATTCGCCGCGACGCTGTAACGTCTCTGCAGTCCCCAGTCGGCCGTCGAAGCCTGGGAGGGGCCGGGTTGGTTCTCGTCTGGAACCCGAACCGTCAGAGTAGCCAGCAAGAGAGATTCGAGCTGGCCCAAGCAGAATCGGAACTCCAGGCAGGACCAAGCCGATATAGAGAGGTTGCAGGATGAAAAGCCCTGACGCGGTCTTCCGCGAGCTCGCCAAGCTTTACGACTTCTACCGGGAGCTCGCCAAGTTCCGATTCAAGAAGGAGAAGCGGAAGCCCAACAAAGGCGTTCAGGAAGACGCCCGTACCTCGCGCCACTGACCTCAGGCGTTCGGCAGCAGTAGGCTGTCCGTGTCCATTTGAATCACAAGGTGAAGAGACGACATGGCCAAGCCGAGCGTTTACATCGAAACCTCGATCGTGAGTTACCTGGCGGCACGACCGTCGGCTAACCTCCTGACCGCAGCTTGCCAGCAGGTCACGGCCGACTGGTGGGAAAGCAAACGTCACCTGTACGATCTTTTCACCTCTGAACTTGTGATCGTAGAGGCAAAGGCCGGCGACGTTGACGCCGTGGGAAGGCGGCTGGACTTGCTTCGAGGAATCCCGGAGTTGACGATTTCCGACGACGTGAGACGTCTGGCTGTTGCTTTTATAGCGCAGGGAGCTCTTCCGGACAAGGCTCAGGCAGACGCAATTCACATCGCCGCGGCCGCCGTGCACAACGTTGACTATCTGCTCACGTGGAATTGCCGCCACATTGGTAATCCGGCGACGAAGCCCGCCGTCAGGGCAGTGTGCACCCGCGAGGGCTATCGCTGTCCGGAAACATGCACGCCCTTTGAGATTATGGAGGCTATCTCCGATGAAAGATGAGATTCTGAAGGAGGTCTGGCGAAGCAGGGATGAGTTCGCCAAACGACACAACTACGACATCGAGGCAATGGTGGCGACGCTTCGGAAAATGGAGCGTCATCCCTGGAGCACCGTGACCGACAGGAGCAAAGAGAAACCGAAGAAACGACTTCGTAAGGACCCGGCCTCGGGGGGCCGGTGAACCAGCGATGTTCGTTCAGCATGGAGGCAAGTTCAATGGCAGAGGGTGTTGAGGCGTATCACAGGATTGGCGATCCCGAAGACCCATTCGACATTGAATTCTATCAGTCACAGCGCGACCTGGCCATTTTTCGCGCCTCCTTGGAGCTTGGACAGCGAGATTATAAGAACCGGACATGCTGACGAGCTTAGGCTTCAGAAAACGATTGAGTCTTTTCACAGAATATACGGTTCACACCCCCGCTTCGATGGGCGGGAAAACCGCCGCTGATTGTTGGTGTGGGATGGGGTGAGGCGGATTGAAACGCGCACTCCGTTGAAAGGAGGAAGGAGATGGGCAAAGACGACTACGGCGAAGCGACGCTCTGGGCAACTCATTGCGGGAGAACGGGGGACGCCGATTCCATCTTTCTGAAGAAGAACCAGGTGGCCCTCGGCTGGCAGCAGATTGGCGACCTGCGCGCTCTGAAACGGACACGCGAAGCGTTCAAGGAGCGTGTCGCGAAGGCCTATCCAGGTGCGAAGCCGGGGTACTACCCGGTCGCGGCGGGGCAGCTCTTCCGCTTTGTTCACGAGGTCAAAGAAGGTGACTTGATCATCTACCCATCGAAACGCGACAAGCGGGTGCATATCGGCCAGATCGTGGGAGCCTACGAGTACGTGGATAAGGACACGGACGGCTACCCCCATCGCAGACCAGCCAGGTGGATAAAGGACTTCCCCCGCACCAGTTTTACCCAGGGAGCCCTGTACGAGCTCGGATCGGCGTTGAGCTTCTTCCAGGTGAAGAACTACGCGGACGAGTTCCTCGCCGCGGTGGGCGGGAAGAGGCCAGTAACCTTTACAGGGAAAGATGAGACGCTCAGTTACGTCGCGGAGAACATAGAGCAAAACACCCGAGACTTCATTTTGAAGACTCTGCGCCAAGAATTGAAGGGCCACGCCCTGGCGGATTTTGTCGCCCATGTTCTGGGAACGATGGGGTATCAGACCCGCGTGGCAGCTCCCGGCCCCGACGGCGGTGTGGACATCATCGCTCACAGGGATGAACTGGGGTTCGTGCCACCAATTATCAAGCTTCAAGTGAAGAGCACTGAGGGCAGTGTCGGCGATCCGGTCGTTTCTCAGCTCATCGGCAAGCTGGAGCAAGCGGAATGCGGCATGCTCGTCACACTCGGGACGTTCACGAATCAAGCCCGCAGCACAGCGCGCAACAGGAGCAATCTCCGCCTCATCGACGCTGAGGAATTCGTCAACCTGGTCCTTCAACACTACGAGCAGTTCGATTCCAAGTACAAAGGGATGATCCCCCTGAAGCGGGTCTACGTGCCGGAACCTTTGGAGGAGGGCGAGGCTTGAAGACGGTGGTTAGCACGGAGGCTCGAATCCGCGAGGTCAAGGTCACAGCAGACACCATTACGGCATACCTTGTGGACGGGCGTGTGATCAGCGTTCCGTTGGCTTGGTCATGGCGACTGTCTGAGGCGACGCCCCCCCAACGCGAGAACTTCCAGATTATCGGCGGCGGGGAGGGCGTCCACTGGCCCGACGTTGACGAGGATATGAGTGCTGAGGGCATGTTGCATGGGATTCCCGCTCGTCGTCCCCGTGGGCGCCGGGCGGATACCCGGCGAGCGCGCGGCTGAGGTCTCCTGCGTAGGCTCAAGCTCGCGAGTTCGCTTTAGAGGCCGGCGTTCACAAGAAAAGGTTTCGTGACCGCGGGGCGGCTGGCTTTCGGGGCGACGGCCTTTAGTCTCACCCTGACCTCTCGCGCAAAGCCAACTCCGACATCCGCCGCGGAATCCCACACAAACGTGTGCTGTTTGCCGGAGGGCGAGGAAACCGCGCTGGTGGGGATTTCCCCGGGAGGTGACGGAGTGGCAGTTTTCCATGTCCTGCCGTCATCGTCGGAGTACTCCCCAAGAATCCCACAGGAGAGGCTCAGCGAGTTCCAGAGCGTATAAGGCACGGTGACTTTCCCGTCCGGCGACACGGTGACTTCGTCCGCGACCTTGATGAAGACCATCTGGGGATCGTGCTCGTCGGCTCCCATGTCCGTGATCGGTTGCCCGGTTACGGCCAGAACTCTGGGGTCGCCATCGAGGTCCTTCTCGGGCAGAATCAGGGCTTCGTTCGAGGCTTTGTCAATGCACGGCGAACCGGGCAGGAGATGATAGTCCCCCTTCCCGGGATCGAAGAAGATAGGTTCCGCCATGATGTTGCCGGACACACCCGCGTACTCCGGCTTTGATACGTCGCTGTATTCGATGAGGGATTCCCCAAGCAAAATCAGGTCATCCGGGTCACCCCAGATAAGCGAGTTCACGATGGTGACGAAAGAACCCGATTCTGCGAGAATATTTGCGCCTTCCTCCGAAGCGTTGTCGGTCAAGGTGCAGCTCACCAACTTCAGGTCGCACCCCTGCGTCGCGTAGATACCGCCGCCGCTGATGTCCGCGACGTTCTTATACAGGAGGCATCCGGCGAGCGTGAGCGTTGAGTCCTCGATCCCACAGAGGCCGCCGCCAAACCAGTACGCACTGTTCTCCGCGATGATGCACGTTGTGAACTTCGGCGAGGCGTTCTCGTAGCAGAAGATTCCGCCGCCGTCATCTGCCGCGTTTCCGATGATGATAGAATCCACGATCTCCGGGGATGAGCCGCGGTCCACGCAGATGCCGCCGCCCCATGCGGCCATGTTGCTGACGATCTGACATTCGGAGATGACTGGCGACGACTCGATGCAGTAGATGCCTCCGCCAGCGGGGGAAGACCTCTCGGAGCTGTTGCCTGTGCCGTTGACGAGGGTGAATCCTTCCAGGCGAGCGGATTTCGCGTTCTCGAAGCTCACAACCGCGCCGAGCCCTGTGCCGTCAATCGTCGTGAAATCCATCCCCTGGGAACTCCGGATTTCCACGTTCTTTTCCACCAAGAGGTTCTCCTCGTAGGCGCCCGGGAGGACCAGCACGATGTCATTCTCATAAGCAGCGTCCACCCCCTCTTGAATCGTCGGGTAGTCCGTGGGGACTTCAATCGGGCGAATGTTCAGAGTCACCGTCACGAGCTGTTCCACGCCGGGGGAATTCGTCGCCGTGAAGGTGATTTTGCCCTGATACTGCCCCATATCGAGTCCTGCCTTCCGGACAGAGACTGTTACCTGACAACTGCCCGCAATCACACTGCCCTCGCGGGGGCTGACCGAAAGCCATCCGGCATCCCATTCGGCTCGCCAGTCGAGGCGGCCGTTGCTCGATATGTTTAGCTTCTGACCCGCGGGATCAGCCCCGCCCCGCCCCGTCGTGAAGGCAAGGTGGGATGGCGACACGGTCATGTCGCCGGCTGTCGAGATGACTGTCAGCTCCACGGGGATAACGAGCGGTGAGTTCGTCGCACTGTTCGCGGTCACGGTTATGGACCCGATGTGAATGCCTGGCGTCAGCCCCGCAGTTTTCACGGAAACGGATACATCGTTCTTGTTGCCGGTGCTCGTTCCGGAAACCGGAGTGATACTGAGCCACGGATTGCTCGTTTGTGCCTGATAGGAAAGAGTCATTCCGCCCGCGTTCCATACTTGAATCTTCTGCGCCGGCGGCTCGCCTGCCCCCTCCTCCGCTGTGAACGTTAACCTCTGCGGCTGGACGGCGATTTCGGGCGGAGAATCCGCGATAGTGAAGGTGACGGGGATGAGCTTTGGGGTGTTCGAGG
>Ga0315274_10013240_pt1 | contig 11743 bp, 9 predicted proteins | sample YL17G02_20_MG_FD_203700 | JGI IMG/M metagenome (GOLD analysis project Ga0315274, IMG submission 203700) | Sediment microbial communities from Yellowstone Lake, YNP, Wyoming, USA - YL17G02_20 | ecosystem: Environmental > Aquatic > Freshwater > Lake > Sediment | place: USA: Wyoming | collected...
AGGCGTCCTCAAGGGAGGGGTAAAGTGTGTTGAGGGATACTATCTTCAGGCTGGCGCTGCTACTGTAGTTGCTCAGCGCGATTATCAGGTCTCCAGGGGCATCGGTGTAAATCCGGTACTTATCGCCTACCTTGTCCACCTTCTTTACGTTCGGGAGCTTCGCTAAAGCCTCCTGACTCACAGCATCGGCAAAGCTGACCTCCACTGAATGCATGACGCTGGCAGCCATTTTCAGCTTCTCAGGCCTCTCTATGGCTGCTATTCTTCCCTGGTTGATAATAGCAACCCGGTCACACAGCTCGTTTGCCTCATCCATGTCATGAGTGGTGAGAAATATTGTTTTGCCGCTGGAGTTGAGATCGCGAAGCATGTTTTTCATCAGTCGCGCACTTTGTACATCCAGTCCTGAGGTCGGTTCATCCAGAAACAGCACTTCGGGGTCGCTTACCAGGGCCATGCATAGAATAAGGCGTTGCCTCATTCCTTTCGAATATGCTCTCACGGGGTCTTTTCTGCGCTGCTGAAGCCCTAACGTCTGCAGCAGGCTTTCACTTCTTTGCTGTGCTTCCCTGCTGGAAATACCGTAGAGTTCGGCCATAAACATCATATTGTTCCAGCCGGACAGGTCGGCATACGCATTAGCCATTTCTGGGACCACCCCCGCCACCTGCTTGGCTTGCAAGCTGCCCGCACGATGTCCCGAGATTAAGGCGCTACCCCCATCCGGCTCTATGACGCCTGTCAGCATGCGGACAGTCGTTGTCTTCCCGGCGCCATTAGGGCCTAAAAAGCCGAAGGTTTCCCCTCTTTTCACCGAAAAACTCACGTTATCAACAGCAATGACCTCTCCATAGCGCTTGGTCAGTTTGTCTACCACAATGATGAAGTCTTGATTTAATTGGTCAACAGGCACAGCTTAACCTCTAGTCTAGGTTCGGCGATTTGTCTTCCGCTTCTTTGCAGTCGGCTTCCCTCTATTTGGACAATAGCTTTCACAAGGCTTATCTTGAACTGGCTCTTCAATAGTCAGTGCCGACAGAATAAGCTCCCGGCAGCGTTTTACCATATCGTAATTGGCATAGTAGTGAATATGATAGCCGCGCCTCTCACCCTTCACCAGTCCTATGGCCTTCAGTACTCTCAGGTGCTGGGAAACAGCAGATTGGCTTACTCCCAAAAGATCAGCCAATGCATTGACACAAAGGGCATCAGGGTCACGCTGCCGGCAAAGCAGTTTCATCAGTTTGAGGCGAGTGGGGTCTGCTAAGGCGCTGAACACTGCTGCCTGCTGATCTGTATCCCGTCGAATCGTTTCATCTAATGGCATTATAAGTCTCCACTAATATACTTATAATATACTTAATACGAAATGTCAAGGCGCTCATGCGAGACCGGGATAGTACATTCCGAACAAGGTATTTACTGCGTATCATTTTTCTGGTATATTACAACATAGTTGGGGCGATGAGGCTCGCCTGGGGTTAGCCCCGAAAGGCCCAATTTCTCGGGATGATAGCTTCTACTGGCAACGTTGCCGGTGGAAGCTTTTTTCTTGCGTGCTGGCCGTGAGTGATATATGGAAAGGCACGTTCTGACAGATGATGTAAAGAGAGCCGCCGAGAAGGCACTGCAGTACGTCCACTCGTGTCAGACAGAGGACGGTGGGTACTTCTTCGCCCGCATCCCACCTAGCAGCCTGCGCGACTCGTACTTCGCTGTGAAAACCCTTCTGATGCTAGGACAACGTCCCCGGCGGCCTGCAGGCGTCAAGCGTTTCGTATGGGCTTTTCTTCAGGAAATTGTGGGCAATCCTGTTCATATCTCTTATCTCGCCATCGAAATCCTAAAGGATTTGGGGGAGGATTTGGAGCTGTTGCGCCATCAAAGCGAAGCTATTGAAGCGTCCCTCGCTGCGCTCGATGGAGTTGGCGACCCCAGCACACTCTACATAGAGGTTGTCTCAGAACTGGAGAGCATTTTCGAAGCAGTGTCAATACTTGTGCATCTAGATATACCTTTCGACCGGGCTTCAGTTGTTCGCCTTATATCCTCGTTGTTTAACAGGGACGGAGGTTTCGGAAGTCGAGGGAACTCTTCTCTGGCCACAACCTATTACGCAGCTAGGACTTCTGCCCTGCTGGATTACCCACTCAGGTATCCAGAGCGTATTTTGTCGTTTTTGAGAAGGCGAGAGCGAGATGTCTACTTTTTGGAGGATCTCTATTACCTGTCGAGCGCTTGCTTTATCTTGGGCGAGGCGCTTTCAGAGCCAGAACAGGCTATCTCGTTTGTCTTAGGTTGCCAACGAGGCAGCGGAGGCTTCGCTCGTGCAAGACCTATGGGCATTGCCACCTTGGAAGATACATACTATGCGGTTTCGCTTTTCCAGCAGTTGGGAGCACTTTAATCTAAGCTATAGGTCACTGTTGGTAAGACATAATGGAAGCCAATGTCCTGAGCGTGGTTACATGGTGGAACTGGGGGTAAATGAAGGTGAACAAACCGCTAGAATGTTGAACTAGGTAACAATAGTCAGGAATGTGCAGCCGCGAATCTAAGTCTTCACCCACAAGCGTTACCCATCATCCCCATTGCGGCTTCTCCGAAATGGGGATGCTCATACACAGCTACAATTACGGTCTGGAAATCAGTCGCTCCGAAACCACTTCTTCTGGGGCTGGTAGCCCATCGACATGACGCCAGGGTCGTTTCAGTGCCAATTCAGGCACATGGAGAATCGCCTTTCGACTACAGGCACTAGGGCATCGAATATCTTGGTAGAGTATTGTATTGTATTGTTTCGTCTCCGCAAGTGGTGTAAACTGTCGACATGCAGCCACATTCGCGAGAAGAAGTTCTAAATGTTTATCTTGCCTTGCTTTTGACAAAGAGGGGAATAGTTGCTGCGCCCGAGCAGATTCTAAGTCGAGTTCTGGAATCTGGAAGGGCAATGCCGGACGTGTTGGTAGACTATCAGGGACTCCGCACGGTCATCGAAGGCAAAGTGCACACGGGCAAGGCTGCGGAGCGCGCAGTGATAAAAGACATAAAGAACAGGGTTGAACAAGGTATAGCACACCTCGGAATTGCTGTGTTATACCCTCTGTCCCTACGTACTGCCAAGCCAGATACTATAGAAACGGAGCTTACTTCGGCTGTATTGAGGATTGCTGTAGTTAGCGAGGCAGAGGAAGCCCTACAACTACAACTACCGCTTGAGGGGCTAGCGGGCCGTGCGCCGCAAGCCAGGGACGAGGTGTCTTGGGAGCAGGGGGACCTTGACCACCTTGCAGATATGTTGAGACGTTCATATGACAAGTTAGTGAAGGAGAATGTTGTGACCGTTGCGGTCAACGCGCTGAAAATAGGTATGGAACCCTTCGCAAGAATCCTAGCGAACAGCCCAGGTGCTCTTGAGAGAGCCGCTGATGCTCTGGGGGTGAGGGGCGAAGTGGTAGCCGAGGATGAAGACAATATCTAGGGGACTACAAAATGGCTTTGAGCGCTAGTCAAAAAGCTTCTGTTAGTCAGATAGCATCTCTCGTCGTTGCGAATGCCATGGTTTTTCAGGAACTACTGTCGGAGCACAAGAAGGAGGTCGAAACTCTAAATAAGACGCTCTTGTCTGCCAACCCACAGTCAGCATTCCTGTCTCAGTGGCAGTCTATTTTAACGTTGGATTATGTGCCCATTTTCCAAGCTGCTCTGAACGTCTTAGCTGCTATGCCCGCTAATCCAGACCTCGACCGCGCACTTCGCAACTTGGCCGAGCGAGCTCTGCAAATAATAAGCCATAGAGCTGCGCTGCGCCACGATGTTATGGGCCGAATCTACCACACTTTATTGCGTGAAAGGGAAGCTAAAGGGCTCGCAACCTACTACACATCTGTCCCGGCAGCAACCATGCTGTTGAAGCTCGCCCTTGAACCGGCCAGATGGTCCCATGTCGATTGGTCAGACGAAAAGGACATTTCCAAAATCCGTGTAGCCGACTTGGCCTGTGGTACCGGCACCCTTTTAATGGCCGCTGCGGAGGCGATAGTAGATAACTATTCGGCGGCTAGTGCTTGGTCTGGAACTACTCCGGCGCTCGATAAGCTTCACCGCATACTCGTTGAACAAGTTCTGTGGGGTTATGACGTGCTCACGTCAGCGACCCATTTGACCGCATCCACTTTGGCCAGTAGAGCACCTAAAGTTGATTTCAATGAGATGAATATCTGGACTTTGCCGCTTGGCGGTCATGATAACCGCCTAGGAAGTATTGAGTACTTCGAGAATAAAAAGGTTCAATTACCATTAGACCCTATGCATGCCGCTTCAACCAGGGTGACTCCTAAGGGTCGAGTTTCGTATTCTAGAGCCAGCCTCCCAAAACTAGACTTGTGCGTGATGAATCCTCCCTTCGCTCGAAGCTCCCAGGCTGGGCTGCTGTTCGGTTCGGTACCCGATTCCGAGCGAAAAGGTATGCAACTGCGGCTATCTAAGCTTCTTCGGCAACACAAAGTCGAAGCGAATAGCACTGCGGGTCTTGGTGCGGTTTTCGTTGCGCTCGGAGACCGCTACATCAAACCTGGAGGTCGAATTGCCCTCGTTCTCCCAAAGGCGTTGCTGGCTGGGATAGCCTGGACCCGTACGCGGAAGTTGCTCACACGTAACTATGTGGTGGAGGCAATGGCTGTCAGCCATGACCCCAGCCGTTGGAACTTTTCTGAAAACACTAAACTAAGCGAAGTGCTCCTCATAGCGCGTAAGCTTACTGATACGGCGACAGTAGATGATGGCGCATATCAGGTTCTGTGTGTTAACCTCTGGAGGAACCCTGTGAACTCATGGGAGGCTTTGGGAGTAGCGCGTTCAGCAATGCTCGGGCTAAACTCAGGCAGCGTCCCGGACATTGACATAGGCCAGGGAGGATATTCTATTCAGGCTGGCGGCGCTAAGATGGGAGAGGCTATGAAAATGCGTTGGAGCGAGCTGGGCCAGCAGCATAACTGGCTGCTCCCCTGCGCCTACGCGCAAAACGTTCTTGCGAGGGTTACGCGAACGCTATTGACCGGCGAGGTAAGACTACCTGGGGAATTAGATTCTGTAAATATCCCTTTGGTCGCTCTGGGGAAGATTGCGACGTTGGGCCCGGCAGCTCGTGATGTGAACGATGCCTTTAGCTTAGAGGTCAGTCCGACTCCCTACGCAGCTTTCTGGGGTCACCCCGCACACAAAGTGAAGACGATGTCTCAGACTCCGAACATGCATCTAGCTCCTTTGGCAGCCCCCAAACATGAGCGAACAATGGTTCGACCACTACGTGACGCAAATCTAATTTGGTCAAGAGCCGGTCGAATACAGTTGTCTGCGAGGACACGGCTGAACTCCAAGGCTCTTACCGCTATTAGGCTCGACCAGGATGCGCTCTCGGATGTCTGGTGGCCAGTGAAGTTGGGCACCCCCAAGGCAAAACGCATTTCGACAGAAAAGCGCCTGACTAACCAAGAAAAGGCGCTAACACTATGGTTCAACTCTACACTCGGTATGCTTCTACTCTTATGCTTCAGAGAAGATACAGAGGGAGCGTGGATTCAGTTCAAGAAGCCCAGCCTTGAGGCCTGTCCTGTTCTCGACATCACGACTCTTAAACACCAAGTAATTGACCAGTTGGCCGAAGTGTATGACAGCCTTTGCCACAAGTCCCTATCCCCATTCCCTGGCATGGGCTCGGACCCTGTGAGGGCGGAGCTTGACAGTAAACTAGGCGAGGTAATAGGGTTACCTGACATGAAGACTCTTCGGGAGTGCTTAGCGCGGGAACCCTTCATTTGCCTTCGACCGATGGTATCATAGGCGCTTCGCGGATAGGCTGCCGTCTCAGACGTTAGGTGTCAATCACTCTGGCTGGTCTCTGATTAGCCTACTTCTCCAAAAGAAGTGTTTTAGGAGCAGCGGATCATCAAAAGAAATGGGCGAAGTAACAATCCGTCAGAATGTTACGTTACGGACTCCTGTGCGAGCATAATGCAATTATAAAACTGGAATTGGGTGTGAGGGTGGGGAAAAATCGTAAGAGATGGGGCAGTACCCATGAGTTCAATTACTTCTCATCACAGCAAGATATACTACAGATCAGTAGAGGAGAGAGCACATTTCTAAGTTTCCGCTGGAACTCTCACCATCCCACAGCTTGACGAAGATAGCTTAGGTTGGCGTCTGTTCTTACTAAATCCTGTAAGGCGTATTCAGATTGCCACGATTTGTCGAAAGCCGTATTGCCAAGGTCGACCTCTTGATTATGCCCACTCACGTCACCCTGCTGCGCGTAGCTCATTGCCTTGAGAAAATGTTCTGCTCCATCCATAAACGAAGTGATGCGAGCCGACAACAGGTCTAACACCTTGCCTTCGCTGACTCCGGCGTTCTGTTTCTGCATTTCAGCCACGACCCCAGTCGGATTGCTAATAAATGCCTGATAAGCATCTGCTTTAGCTTCGGTCATCTTCTCAACGGCGAGGGCATACTGTCCTCCAGTGGCAGCGTCGCCAGCTTGAGGGAGTAACTTCTCTGCGTCAGCCATGCTGTTGTGGGTCGCAATAAATCCGTTAACAAATCTCTCACGGAGGTCTTGCATTGGACCATTGGTACACGCCGAGAAAACCGAGGCGAACACTATAGAGACTAACACCAACGCTGTAATTAACACCCATTTCATCTGCAACCTCCTTGCATGACTATTTTGATAACCCTTTTTACTCAAAATCTAAGGGTTTTCGGGGCGTAGCTATATATAATAGCGCGCAGGGACGAGAGTCACGTCGCAGTGTACGTAGCTGTTTGGATTGGCATTGTTCCCACGTCCTCCTTAGCGCAACCGAGCGCGCCAAAGACGGATGCTGTCTTAAACACTGCGACTAGAATACCCTTCAACTTTTTCATGTGTCACCTACTCATTCTTGCGTGATCGCGTTACCTCTCCAGCTATAGATTTAGGCACTCGTGCAGGTCTTCCCTGAAAGCGTGCCATCAACTACCTTTGCCTGCTTGCATCTCATGATGTGAGCTATGACTTCATCGAGAAATGATACTTATAGTCTGTAGACTCATAGTATACATCGCCATACCATTCAGTCAAGCGCGCGATTGAGTTGAAGATGAAGCAAATAGAGAAGAAATTTGGCAATAGGGTTAGAAAGCTTCGGCTGAAGGAAGGCTTATCCCAAGAAGAACTGGCGTTCAAAGCCGGGGTTCACCGGACTTATCTCGGGAGCATCGAACGAGGGGAAAGGAATCCTTCCCTGAAAAACATCTCAGCGCTTGCGCAAGCACTGGGTGTCACTCTATCAGATCTATTTTCCTTCAAGTCGTCTAAGTGCCGATAGCAGCATAGAGATTGTTCTGCTGAGGCGATTGAGCTTGACGAAAAGATTTGTTCCCTTCCGCGAACCTATAATTAAACTGCGTTCTCCTCGGTTGTCCGCGCAGTAATGACGCCGAATTATTATTCCTAATCCAATCGTTAAACAAAAAGCCATAATGTTTGCCTCGATTGAGGTAACAAAGACTCATTTTGTGACAAGTATATCCCGAGCTGAAAAACATGGATGACCGAGGAATAAAATACTGTTAGGTACGGATGGCGTTGCTTCTGCTCCTGGCGACGATAATATTATTTTAGTGGAACCAAAGTGCGGCAGCCTATGGTTCCATGGGAATCATAACTGTGCCATCCCGATGCTTAAGAAGTTGTATAATGCTGTTACAGTTGATTAAAAAAGAGGTAAATAATTTGAGAGATGATGTCTATGCATTTATCAAAAATAACATTTTAAAAATACTAGACAGTCGAGGCGTATTCTTTGTTGGAGCTGGGATATCCGCCCCATCTGGTTTACCAACATTTCAGGTCATCAGCCAGAAAATTATAGAGACGATATCCCAAGGCGAGATCACGCCGGTTGATGCCAATTATTTAAGTAAATCGCTCAGGCCGGAGGTCATATATCAGATCGGAATCGATGAATTAGGGAAAGATGTACTGCTTTCCATGGAAATACTAGAAGGCGGCGACCCTAATCCGTACCATTTCCTTTTAGCCGAAGCCCTCAAACGAGGATGCTCTATATTTACTACTAATGTAGATAATCTCGTTGAAAAAGCTTGTAAAGAGATTAAACTAAACCTTAGGCGGGATTTTGATGTCTGCGATGGCTCGCTGGATGATAAGGATTTTAAAGATTACTTGACGTCAATAGAATCCCGTCGAAGTCTGAAACCCTGTATTTTCAAATTACATGGAAGTATTAACCCAGGTAACCCGGATCACAAGTACGATGGTATCCAATTTGCTCTTCGTCAGGTTGGTAAAGGGTTGTTCGAACAACGGCGTAAAGTCCTGGAATATTTCCACCAAAACTTCGACTTCTGGGTCATCGGATATTCATGCAGAGATGACTTCAGCGTTTATCCTGCTTTAACCACAGGCAAGAGTAGTAAGAGCACCTATTGGTGTGAATATGAGTCCGGTCCTGCGGTAGTTTCGATTCTGGCTAATGCTCGGCCGAAATGGGAACTGGAAAAAGAAGAAAATAAGCCGCTGGACCAAGAAAGGGACTTGAGCTTAATAAATATTAACTATTTCTTGGCAAACAGGGGAAATAGTTGCAAGATAAAGGGCGATATGGGCGAAATATCAGAATCAATTTGTGACGACCTCGGCATCCGCTACGAAAAACCAAAACTTTTAATTTCACTCGACATGTCATCATTAGATGCTTGGGTTAAAACCATCCCGATGTGGAAACGCTACTTATTTGTTTCGCGGTTGTTTGAAGAAGCAACCAGATGGGATAAGGCAATCGAATTTTGTGAGAAAGCTTCTCTAGCCCCTCTGGCTGATCAGTTGATAGTGCAACAAAGGCAGGCAGATATTTATTATAAAGAGGCAACCCCGGATGCATCAGAGAAGGCTGTACAGTTTTACCAAAAGCGTGTGGATTCATTAGGTGCCGGGACAGAACGAGCAAGTCTGAAAACGAGTATAGCTAATGTGTTACGTCGAAGAGGCGTAGGCTGGCTTGACCTGGCTCACGAAAAAGCAAGCGATGCCCTAAAAGAATTCGAGGCAACCTTAAAAGAACCAGAAAGAGAAAAAAACCTCAAATATGCCGGGTGTCTCAATATTTATGGATTATCATTATATAGCCAGAGAAAATATGATGAGGCAAAAGTATTTTTCGAAAGAAGTATAAGTATAAAAGAAACCTTAGGCGACGTGAATGGAATAGGAGAATCAGAAAACGCGTATAGTTTAGTTTTTACGCAGGAGGGATTACGCCTTGTAAAGGACGGGCAACGAGACAAGGCGATTGAGAAGTTTAACCACGCTGCCACTCATGCAAAAAAAGCAGTTGAGGCTAGGAGAAGGATAGGAAATCGAAGAGGATATGCCCAGAATTGCCGCAATTTGGCATGGCCAAACAGTGAGTTGATGAAGCTATCAGAAAGCCCAGAAAAAATTAAGGAATATTTCTTAAAAGCAAGAGACGGCTACACAGCTGGATTAAGTACTTGGTTCCAAATCACGCCACCTCCTCCAACAGAAATAATCACATTCACTAATATATTGGTAGCTTTGTACATTGATTATTGCCGTAAAACAGACGACCGGAAGGAAGAGGAAAACTGGATACGGGAAGGGTTAAAAACTTACGAACGTTTTCTCCCCGAATTACAGTTGAAAGAACAGGCAAAAAATGATATCAGAGCGCCTACAACTAAACAAAACCTTTTAAATATCAAGGAATTATCTATTTCTTTAGGCTTGCTCGAGGAAGCTAATGCAGCCGAGCGGTTAATGATCCAGCTCGGTATTACAAAGTAGTTTTATTCGTTTCATACATATGATTTGAAGATATTGGTTCAATTAGTATGATCCTGTGAATCACATTGTGAAAAGGTCACCATTGTCCAATTTGTAGGATGGATACGAAACAGGCCGGTTATTCATATCATGCCCACATTTTTAGCCCAGTATGTTCATTTCATACTCGTATTTCTAAACCTTCAGAATTGCAATCCATAGCAGCCACTCATATAATGTTTGACACGATTTGAAAACGAGAGGAGGAGAACATGAGCCAATTCCCCGCTACGCAGCAAGAATACCTCAAAGCTGTAGCTTGTGAAACTGCTAGAATGTCGTATCCGGGCCGCATGGGTGGGGTTTTAGGACAAGGCACGAAAAAGGATACCGTCGAAAAGTACTTCGTCGAACGGTTTCCTTTGCAACAGATTTGGGACCGTGCCAATGAAGTTGCAGCTAACTTTGATGTATGGCACAAAGAACGGGTTCATGAGTTGAGCGAAGTTCTTGATCACGACAAGCGCCTGAAGAACCCGAGTGACCAAAAGGAAGCAGTTGCTGCAAAGTTGTTGAATACCTTCTTGCATCAACTGATGAAATACGAACGATGCCGTCCCCTTTGGAATAGTCTCCATCTACCACTTGATGGGAAGACGTTAAAAATATTACAGACACTGAACTGTCCGTCTCTGATACCAGTGAAGGAAATCATTAAAAGGCCACCCTACTCGCTTTCGTACGATGAATATTGTCAGATACAACATGCCTTGAGAGAACTTGTTGTTGAACTCAATAAGCGGACTGAAGTCGAATACAATTTGTTGACGTCACGAATTGAGCTGAATCTGCTATGGGCTGACTGAAGTAGCAGACCGTGCAAATTGCCTATGTGCTTATTTATAGATACGTAATAGTTAAAAAGGAGAAATCTGGTAAAACCTTTCACTACTTCGGGTCACGTGCCATCAGCAACGCCGATACATGAATTCGCCGGAACGTATGAATATTCCGAAAGTCACATAAGCTTGTTTCGTGCAGTCCGATCAACAATAGGGGCTGGACTCGCTCTCAATATCGCATTCCTTCCAGCCCTTCCGTTCTTGGAATTTTAGCAAAGGGGCGCAGGATTCGACCTACGCCCCTTTCTCTTGGGCTACCAGTGGAGACGGACAGGGGCATGAGTTCAAGCGTTCTAGGCTACGGCTACAGGTTCTTTTGCCTTGGCTTCGACTTGTGCTCGGTTTTCAGCTTCCATGCGGATAGCCTTGCGCACCGTCCGGGTGGCGTGATGAAACTCCCTCGCTATCTGCTTGATGCCCTTTCCCTCCGAGTAGGCTTGCCTGATGCGCTCCATTTTATCAGGTTTTGGCTCAGGCAGTGGCTCGCCTGGCTGCGCGGCTATCAGCAGCGGGGTGAGAGGACGGCCACGACCGTTCTCCCTCTTCATCTCCATGATCAGCCCCTGCCTTACCAGGGGGTCACAGTACCAGCCAAGCTCCCGCGGAGAGAGGTTGAGGCGGGTGTAGAGGTCCCGCCTGCTCATCCCCCCATTGTCCCTGAGAAGGGACAGGATGGTTTCCTCCAGGTCATACCAATTTCGGGCCGGTATCCTCTTCGGCTTTTCCTGTCTCCCGTTTTCACGCCAAAGCTTGACGTATGCTTTATCTTCACCGCTCAGAGGTATCCCGGCTATTTCTTTGTAGCCGATCATGATGAGCTTTCGCGGGAAGCGCCGGAGGAGAGCCCTGGCGTCAACCCAGGCATCCAGGTCCAGGGCGTTGTCATCGGCAAGGACTTCCCAGAGCTCCAAGCCATCGTCGCCGATGGCTTGGTTGAGGCTAACGAAGCGCTTCGCCTTGCGGCACCGGAGATTCGGACTCTCATCCCTGC
>Ga0315274_10013242_pt1 | contig 11742 bp, 9 predicted proteins | sample YL17G02_20_MG_FD_203700 | JGI IMG/M metagenome (GOLD analysis project Ga0315274, IMG submission 203700) | Sediment microbial communities from Yellowstone Lake, YNP, Wyoming, USA - YL17G02_20 | ecosystem: Environmental > Aquatic > Freshwater > Lake > Sediment | place: USA: Wyoming | collected...
TTGAGGGAGATACCTGGGGTGAGGGGGATACATATTATGGCGATTGAGTGGGAGGAGAAGGTCTCTGAGATAGCCAAGGTTGCAGGCCTTCTGCCGAGACCCACGCTTTGAGCTAAGCGTAAAGCGTAAAAAGGTTGAGGTTAAGGTTTAGGTTTAGAACTTCTTAACCTCAGCCTTAACCTAAACCTGAGAGGCTATGCCCTATGCGCTCTGCGTTATAAAAAAGGAGGAGGAAGATGCCAAAGAAGATTTTAATCGTTGATGACGATCCCGATCTGGTGGAGGCGGTGACGATGATCCTGGAGTCCAAGAATTATGACGTAGCCGCTGCATACGGTGGAATCGAGGGGCTTCAAAAAGCAAAGGCTGAAAATCCGGACCTCATCGTCCTTGATGTGATGATGCCGGACAAGGATGGGTATGCGGTGTGTAAGGAGTTGAAGGCCGATCCTAAATTGAGTAAAATCCCTATCCTCCTTTTGACCGCAGTGGTCTCTAAGATTTCCACGACCCGCTACACTCAACAGATGGGACTTGAAACGGAAGCAGACGATTACATTGACAAGCCCGTGGAACCTGAAGTATTGGTCAAACGGATCGAAACGCTTCTCACAAAGTGATAACTCGCAGAGCGCATAGAGCTTTTGTAGCTCAGGGCTTTAGCCTTGAGGATCAGCCCTGAAGGGCTGAGTTACACGCTCTGCGCCATGCGCTATTTGATTTACAGGGGTTTAAATGCCGGACCAAATAAATATCCTTGTTATCGATGATGAACTGATCATGCGAGAAGGTTGTTCACGCATCCTCTCTAAAGATGGCTGGATTGTAATCTGCGCTGAGAATGGGAAACAGGGGTTGGATGAGATCCAAGCCCGTTTGGAGAAGATCGATGTGATCCTGCTCGATCTGATGATGCCGGGAATGAGCGGTATGGAAGTGTTAGATCAAGTCCGAACGATTGATCCGAATTTGCTCGTCATTGTCATCACCGGTTATGCTACAGTGGAATCGGCCGTTGAGGCAATGAAGAAGGGCGCCTACGATTTCATCCCAAAACCTTTCACGCCGGACCAACTCCGCATTGTGGTGAGAAGGGCCTTGGAAAGGAGAACCCTCCAGAAAGAGGCGGAGTTCTTGAGAAGGGAGCGTGAGAGATCCCTTCGGGACATTGCCACAGAGAAGTCAAAGCTCAAAACGATTATCAATTGCATGGGCGACGGTGTCCTGGTATGTGATCGGGATAGTTGCATTGTCCTCTCCAATCCAGCCGCGAGCCGGATGCTCAAGATTCCCGAGACCTCTCTTCTTGGGAAATTCCTCCCTCAGTGCGATCTGCATCACGAACTTTCTAAGACCATCGAGGAAAGTCTTCAGACGAAGGACATGGGTTATACCTCTGTTTCCCAAGAGTTGAGCATCGGCGAATCCGGGGAAATCTTCCTTCGGGCTCACACGGCACCTGTACGAAACGATATCGGCGAGACCCTGGGTTCGGTCACCGTTCTCCAGGACATTAGTCACCTGAAAGAACTCGATAAGATGAAATCTGAGTTCATCGCCATGGTCACCCATGAACTTCGGGCACCCATTGCCTCTGTGGAACAACAGTTGACCGTTATCCTGAATGGGATGGCGGGTGAGGTAACGGCCAAGCAGGAAAGACTTCTTTCCCGGGCCAAAGAGAGAACCAAGGGGCTTCTCACTCTGATCAAGGATCTTCTGGATCTTTCCAAAATCGAAGCGGGAAAGATGGTCCAATACAAAGAGCCCCTCTCCCTTCAAGAAGTGATCCAGAGGGTGGTGGATTTGATGAGGGCTGAAGCCGAAGCCAAAAAGATCGATCTTCAATTTTCCGGTCCATCTGAAATTCCATTCATCCAAGCGGACCGGAACAGTATGGAGGGCATTTTCACCAATCTTATCTCCAATGCAATTAAATATACACCAGAAGGAGGAAAAGTTCGGATCACTCTGGGTGAAGAGGGTGGATTTGTGAAGGCCGCTGTTTCGGATACAGGCATCGGCATTAAAAAAGAAGACCTCCCACGAATCTTTGATAAATTCTATCGGGTAAAAACCACAGAAACCCGTCAGATTATCGGGACAGGTCTTGGACTTTCTATCGTCAAAAACATTGTGGATGCCCATCTGGGCTCGATCTCAGTCGAAAGTGAGGAGGGGGGCGGAACCACCTTCACTGTCCTCCTCCCGAAAGAGTCAAATCCAACTACGTGTATACCTCCATAAAATCCCTCCCTACCTCCCTTTATCAAAGGGAGGAGAAAAATAAAAAAACTCCCCCTTTTATAAAGGGGGATAGAGGGGGATTTGAAATTTTCATGAGTCGTAGGTGGTCATTAAACGAACGGTTGAAAGAGGAGAGGTCATGAGCGTCGTTTTTTCAAAAGAAAATTTGAAACTCGTCCGAGATCTTCAATCCTTGACGGGCGAGAATGTCATGCTGTGCTACCAGTGCAAAAAATGCACCTTGGGTTGCCCCTCTGCTTATGCCATGAGGATGAGGCCTCACGAACTGATGCGAGCGATCCAACTCGGCCTGACCGAGGAGATCTACTGGTCGGGCACCATCTGGATCTGCCTTTCATGTGAGACCTGCAACACCCGTTGCCCGCAGGACATCAACATCCTTCGGGTCATCGATGGTTTAAGGGAGTTGGCCAATTCAAAGAAATTCGATTATTACAATCCCCATCCTGCTATCCCTGCATTGCATCGCATCTTTATGGCCCTTGTGGAACGCTTTGGAAAGGTCTATGAACTGGGCCTCGCCCTGCTCATTAACCTGAGGATGCTCACTCCCTTTAAGGATATCGACATGGCGTCCCCCATGCTGACGAAGGGAAAGCTTAAACCCTTTCCCCATTTCAGCCATGGGGCAAAAGAACTTCGGAAGGTGATGGCTAGAATTAGAGAACTTGAAAAAGGATAGAGGATTGTCCCGCAAAGCGGGACTTGAGGAGCGCTCCGCTTAAGGATAGAAGCCTCAGCGAAGCGATCCTCGAACGAAGTGCTCCTCAAGCGAAGCGGTCCTTAAGCAAGGAGATTGACAATGCGCTATGCCTACTTTCCCGGATGTTCTCTCAGTTCATCCGGTTATGATTATCACCTCTCTTTGAAATTCGTTGCTCGGGCATTGGGAATCGATCTGGTGGAAGTCAGGGATTGGGTCTGCTGCGGCGCCTCATCCGCCCATGCAACTTCCCACCTCCTTTCTATAGCGCTTCCGGTTCTGAACCTTTCTCATGCAGAAAAGGATGGCTTTGAGAAATTGATCGCTCCCTGCCTGGCCTGTCTTTCTCGATTTAAGGCGGCCAATGTAGAATTGGAACATGATGTCGACTTAAAGAAGAAGATGCATGAGATCTTTGATTACAATTATCGAGGTAAGGTGAAGGTCTACCATCCTTTAGAAGTCTTTCTTGAAATAGGTCTGGAGAAAATACGCGAGCGGATGCGAAAGAAACTAACCGGTTTGAGGGTCGCCTGTTACTATGGATGCGTCCTCACCCGACCTCCAAAAATTGCACGCTTTGATAATGTAGAAGATCCTCAGAGCATGGATTCTATCGTCAGAACTTTGGGCGCACAGCCTATTGAATGGTCATTTAAAACGGAGTGTTGTGGGGTCTCGATGACCCTCACCCGCTCTGACATCGTTCTCAAACTTTCAAATGACATCCTCCGTGAGGCAAAGGAGGCAGGAGCAAATGTCATCGCTGTCACATGCCCGCTCTGTCAGGCCAATCTCGATGGCCGTCAAAGACAGATTGAAGAAACTTATAAAACCCGCCACGGGATCCCCATCCTTTATATTACCCAGTTGATGGGCCTTGCCTTTGGTGCCTTTCCTAAGGAAGTGGGAATCCAGAAACTGATCACCAGTCCCCGCGAGGTATTAGGTTCTATTGGCCTGATGTAAACCCCGTTAGAAAGGACGGGGCTTTTACCCCACTCTTTCTATAAGGAGTTGAAATTTTATCCATATCATCCCCGCCATAAATGGCGGGGCTTTCTAACGGGGCAAAAATAGGTTTCATTTTAACAGCTTCTCTCAAGGTTCAGAAATCCTAAATTACTTCGCCTGAAAAGACGAAGAAGATTCTGCAATTACCCCCGATGACCTTACCTTTTTTGCTTTGCCTGCTTGGAGATTATCTATAGTTTTGGTATCAATATTTGAATATTTGAAGTATGAGGAAATAAATATATCGAGGATTTATAAACGACGCAGGGTAATCCATCGATTATTGGACAGAAAAAGGATGCGGTGTTATTATTAAATTGAATGATATTGAAGGGAGGCGTTTCAAGTGTCCCAATATCAAATGGAGGAAAAAGTTGCTTTTGACGGAAAGAAGGTAAAAGTGTTGGGGCCCACATTTGAGGAAGGAAAGCCTGAGACTTCCATCAACTGGAGACAAAAAATGAGGAATCGGGAAGAGATGTTAGCCTATCTCAAAACAGGGGAACGTTACTGGTTCGGTGACGAATGGTTTGGCAGTGAGAAAAGAAAGACGAAGGCTTAGACAATGGAGCCCCACGGGCAAGCCCTGTACCGTGCTGGTGCAGGGCAAGCCCGTGGTGCCACTCCAAACGCCCCTTCGGGGCGAACATCCCGCACCAGAGGACCAATTCACCCATGGGTAAACCCGTGGTCCTCTTGGTGCTGGGATAGCAGAAGGAGGGAAGTCTCGTGCCGTTCGAAATACCCAAAATTACCTATACAGGAAGGATTAAAGAGGTGAAACTAGGAAAGGGACCAAAGGCCGTCACAGTCGGCGGAGAAACGGCTTACCCCTTTCACCTATTTGAGGGAGAGATGCCTCATCCTCCTCGGATCGCGATGGAAGTATACGATGCGGCCCCAGAAGATTGGCCAGAAGCCGCTTTGGAACCGTTCAATGATGTCGTGAACGATCCTGTTACATGGGCCAAAAAATGTGTGGAAAGTTATGGTGCGGAATTAGTCGCATTGCAACTGGTGAGTACGGACCCGAATGGTCTAAACCGTCCAGCTGAAGAAGCGGTTGAGACGGTCAAAAAAGTGGCCAGTACCGTTGACGTTCCGGTTATTGTCTGGGGAAGTGGAAATGCGGATAAAGATACGGAGGTCCTTCGAAAGGTCGCCGAGGTCTGTGATGGAATGAACTTGGTCATCGGGCCTGTGGTAGAAAGCAACTATAAACAGGTTGGAGCAGGAGCGATTGGATATAAACATACGGCCATTGCCTCCACTCCCATTGATATTAACTTAGCCAAACAGCTCAATATCCTCCTTGGAAATTTAGGTGTTCCAGATGAACAAATTATTGTGGATCCCACCACAGGAGGATTGGGATATGGAATCGAATATACCTATTCAGTGATGGAGAGGGATAGGATGGCTGCCCTTACCCAACAGGATGAGAGGCTTCAATTTCCTATCATCTGTAATATGGCCAAAGAGGTCTGGAAGGCCAAAGAGGCAAGAATAGAGACTGAGGAGACATCTGCTCTTGGCGATGCTAAAAAGAGAGGGATTTTGATGGAAGCGGTAACGGCCATCATGCTTCTTTTAGCAGGAGCAGATGTCCTGGTGATGAGACATCCCGAAGCCATCAAATCGGTTCGGGAGATGATCGCCGATTTTATGGCAAAGTAATCAAACCTAATCCCCTCCAACCCCCCTTTAGTAAAGGGGGGAGAGGGGGGATTATAAAGGGAGAATATATGTCCGACTTAGAAAAAAAGAGTATTGATCCAGCAACGATTCAGATGTTGAAGAAGGCTCAGGTCGATGGATGCGAAACGATCTTCGATCGGGCCGATGCAATGAAACCTTGCCCTATTGGAGCAGAAGGAAGTTGTTGTAAAAACTGTGCCATGGGTCCCTGTCGTGTTCCCGCTCCGAAGAAGAAGGGAGAGACTGCTGCAGAAAAGGTTAAACGAATGGGCCTTTGCGGTGCAACAGCGGAAACCATTTCAGCCCGCAACTTTGCACGGATGGTGGCCGCAGGGACTTCTGCCCACTCAGACCATGCCCGGGGAGTCGCCGAAGTTTTCCTGGCTGCTGCCAAAGGCGAGATTCCAGGATTTCGAATCCAGGATGAACAAAAACTCTACCAGATTGCGATGGACTTCGGGGTCGAGATTGGAAACCGATCAGTACAAGAAATCGCCATTGATGTAGGACATAAGGCCTTAGCCGAATTTGGTCGTCAGAAAGGAGAACTCCTTCTCATCAAGAGGGCTCCGCTTAAAAGACAGGAAATCTGGAGAAATCTGGGAGTAGTTCCCCGAGGGATCGATCGGGAGATTGTGGAATTATTGCACCGTACCCATATGGGTGTGGATCAAGATTATAGAGACATCTTGACCGCAGCCGCCCGGTGTGCTCTGGCTGATGGATGGGGAGGCTCCATGATCTCCACCGAGCTTCAGGACATCCTTTTCGGAACTCCTATCCCCGTATTGGGACAGATCAACCTCGGAGTCCTCAAAAAGGATGAAGTCAATGTTGTTGTCCACGGTCATGAGCCCCTGCTTCCCGAGATTCTGGTTCAGGTGGTGGATGATCCAGAGATTCAGAAGGCAGCCAAATCTGTCGGAGCAAAAGGGATCAACTTAGCCGGGATGTGCTGTTCTGCCAATGAGATTTTAATGCGACATGGCATTCCTGTAGCCGGGAACTTTCTCCAGCAGGAACTGGCAATTGTCACTGGAGCCGTGGATGCCATGGTCGTCGATGTCCAATGCGAGATGCAGTCCTTGGCACAGGTGGCCAAATGTTACCACACGAAATTGATCACCACTTCACCCAAGGCCAAGATCGAAGGAGCCATACACATTGAATTTGAGGAGCATAATGCTCCTAATGTTGCAAAGAAGATCTTGATGGAGGCGATCCAAAACTTTAAGAACCGGAAGCCCAATGTGGAAATTCCACCTGATACCATGGATCAGGTCGTAGGATTCAGCCACGAAACGATCAACTACTTGCTGGGCGGAGTTTTTCGTGCCTCTTACCGTCCTCTCAACGACAATATCATCAATGGTCGAATTCGAGGGATCGCTGGTGTAGTCGGTTGCAACAATGCCCGGGTCACACACGACGATCCCAACCTAACCTTAATCAAAGAGTTGATTAAAAACGATGTGATCGTCCTGGCTACCGGCTGCAGCGCTATGACTGCTGGAAAGGGAGGCCTTCTCACTCCAGAGGCGGCAAGTCAATATGCCGGAGATGGTCTGGCGTCTGTATGTGAAGCTGTGGGTCTCCCACCTGTCCTCCACATGGGTGCCTGCGTGGATAACAGCCGAATCCTGATGGCAGCCACTGCAGTGGTCAAGGACGGAGGTCTTGGAGATGATATTAGCGATCTTCCAGCGGCAGGGGCTGCATTGGAGTGGATGAGCGAAAAGGCGATTGCCATCGGCCACTACTTTGTTGCTTCGGGGGTCTTTACGGTATTTGGTGTGACTTGGCCAACCACAGGAAGTGAGGAAGTGACCAAACTCCTCTTTGAAGAGTTTGAAAATACATTCAAAGGAAAATGGGCTTTTGAACCCAATCCCCTCAAGGCCGCAAAATTGATGATTGAACATATCGATAAGAAGCGAAAGGCCTTAGGTATCGACAAAGCCAGAGAGCGGGTCCTCTTCGACATGGCCAAACGCCGTGAACTGGATGCTGCCTAAAAATATCCCCCTCACCCCATCCCTCTCCCCCCAGGGGAGAGGGGAAGGGTGAGGGGTGTTTTGGTTATTTAGAAATTGGGTAATTGGAATTTATTTGTGATTTGGGATTTGGTTATTGGAATTTGATTTAGTTATAGGAGGTTCGATGTGTCAAAGATCATTGCATCTGCCGCGATAAGAGGAGCACATAAGATTGTTGAAAAGGCAGAAAAGAAATATGAAGAAGCCCTTAAAAAGTGGGGCCCTCATCAGGATGTGGGATTTCCCAATACTGCTTATTATCTCCCGATCATTTACGCCATCCTGGGAGTTCCGATCAAAAAATTGGGAGACATGAAACCAATTCTGGAGAGGTGTCGATCCCTACTGCCTCCGTTGGTGAAAGAAAAGGTGAATCTCCCTTATCTGGGGCCAGCCCTTGATGCAGGGATGGCAACCTTTTTTGCTGAAGAGATCATTGAAGCCATCCGTTACTTGGAGGATCCTAACTTTTACACGAAACAGGAGGACCCTTCACCCAACAATATCTGGCTCGGAGCAGCGGATGATGTCATTTTCCGTAAACGGGGGATAGAGTTTGTGGACGGCACAGCACCTGGATTTGCAGCGATTGTAGGTGCTGCCCCATCGCCTGAGATTGCCAAAAAGATTGCCACTGAACTTCAGGAAAAAAACCTCTACGTCTTTATGTGTGCCGAGAATGAAGGAAAACGTTTCGCTGAACAGTTGATGGAAGCAGGCGTTCAGATTGGCTGGCCGACCCGACTTGTCTCTTTTGGGCCTGATATCTCAGCAGCGGTCTTCGCAATCGGTTTTGCCTGCCGAGTCGCTATGGCCTTTGGTGGAATTAAACCCGGAGATTTTCGAAAAAATTTGATCTATAACAAAGATCGAACCTTTGCTTTTGTTATGCCCCTGGGATTTGTAACAGATGAATGGTATGCCAATGCCGCAGGTGCCATTAACTGGGGATTTCCCACCATTGCCGACACACCCATTCCCGAGATTTTGCCTACTGGCATATGTACCTACGAGCATGTTGTCTCCAATGTCCCCCACGATCAAATCGTTCAAAAAGCAGTGGAAGTGAGAGGACTGAAGGTTACCATTTCTGAAGTCCCTATCCCTGTCTCCTATGGTCCTGCCTTCGAAGGGGAGAGGGTGAGGGGTGAGGATATCTATTTGGAGTGCGGTGGAGGAAGAACACATGCAGTAGAATGGGTCACCTCCAAGAACATGGATGAGGTGGAAGATGGCAAGGTTGAGCTCATCGGCCCTGACCTGGATCAGGTCCAGCCGCCAGGACAACTTCCCCTTGCCATTGTTGCTGAGGTGGCAGGCCGACAGATGCAAGAAGATTTTGAACCGATCTTAGAACGCCAGATTCACCATCTGATCAACTATGCCCAGGGGGTGATGCATATCGGTCAGAGGGATATCGCCTGGTTACGAATCAGCAGAGGAGCCATGGAGAAAGGATTCCGGCTCTCCCATCTTGGCAAGATCCTCCACGCTAAGTTCCATCAGGACTTTGGAGCCATCTTTGATAAAGTCCAGGTAAAAATCTACACCGATAAAGAGAAGGTTGATCAAATTCTTGCACAGGCAAGAGAAGTCTACGGTAAAAGGGATGCACGAATCGAAGGGATGACCGATGAGACGACCGACGTCTTTTATTCTTGTACGCTCTGCCAGTCCTTTGCACCCAGTCATGTCTGTGTCATCAGTCCTGAAAGGACTGGACTTTGTGGGGCTTACAACTGGATGGATTGCAAAGCCTCTTATGAGATCAATCCGACCGGGCCCAATCAACCCGTTCCAAAGGGAGAAATCATCGATCCCAAATTGGGTCAATGGAGGGGTGTCAATGAATTTGTCTTCAAGGCCTCTCGTCAGAAGGTGGATCACTACAACTTCTATAGTCTGATCTATGATCCAATGACCACTTGCGGTTGTTGCGAGTGCATTGCGGCTGTTCTTCCGATGTGCAACGGGGTGATGACCGTCAATCGAGATCACCCAGGCATAACCCCCTGTGGGATGAAGTTCACCACCCTGGCAGGCTCTGTGGGAGGTGGCGCGGTCACACCGGGTTTTGTGGGCCACAGTAAATACAATATCACCCAGAGGAAGTGGCTGATCGGGGATGGCGGGATCAAACGGTTGGTCTGGATGCCCAAGATGCTCAAGGAGGAGATTAAGGAACGATTAAAGAAACGATCCGAAGAGATTGGCATTCCAAACTTCATCGATATGATTGCAGATGAAACCATTGGGGTGACAGAGGAGGAGATCCTTCCCTTCCTGACAGAGAAGAATCATCCAGCCCTTTCGATGGACCCGATCCTCGGATAAAGAAAAACCGCATAGAGCAGAGAGCATAGCGCATAGCGTGTAACTCAGCCCTTTAGGGCTGAGACATCAGGGCTAAAGCCCTGAGATACAAAATGCTTTGTGCTTTGCTAAGCTAAGCTGTAAAGGAGCGGAACCCATGGGATTGACAGGAATCCAAATCTTTAAATTATTACCAAAGACCAACTGTAAGGAGTGTGGCGTCCCAACCTGCCTTGCTTTTGCAATGAATTTAGCAGCAGGAAAGGCAGAGCTGTCCGCCTGTCCTTATGTATCAGAGGAGGCAAGGGCCATCCTTTCTGAGGCAGCTGCCCCACCCATTCGACCCCTCGCTATTGGTTCTGGTGAAAATGTGGTGAAGATTGGTGGAGAAACGGTCCTCTTCCGACATGAAAAGACCTTCGTCAACAAACCCGGTTTGGCTATTTTGATCAGCGATGCAATGCCAGAGACTGAAATCAATGGACGTCTGAAACGATTCAAGGAGTTGAAATATGAAAGGGTGGGCCTCACATTGCGACCGGAGATGGTTGCTGTGAAGAACGAGTCCGGAGACTCTGAAAAATTTGTAGCATTGATCAAAAAAGTGAAGGCTGAGACAGACGCTGTACTCATCCTGATGAGTGACAAGGTAGAGGCATTGACTGCAGGGGTAAAAGCTTCTGCTGATCGTGTTCCATTGATCTACGCCGCAACCAATGGTAATGCGGAAGTCTTAGCCAATCTTGCCAAGGAATATAAATGTTCGTTAGCAATTAAAGCGGATAACTTAGAAAACCTCTCTCAAATCTCTGAAAGACTGACCGCGGCAGGTCTAAAAGATCTTGTCCTGGATTCTGGATCAAGAACCCTTCGCAAAGCCTTCGAGGATCAGGTGTTTATCCGTCGAGCAGCCCTCCTTCAAAGAAACCGTTCCCTTGGTTTTCCAACCATTACCTTCCCCTGTGAGATGACAAAAGACCCGATGAAGGAAGCCCTGATCGCTGCAACTTTTGTGGCAAAGTATGCAGGCATCATTGTATTGTCCGACTTACAGGGGGAGAGTCTTTTCCCGCTCCTCGTGGAACGATTGAACATCTATACCGACCCTCAACGCCCAATGATGATGCAGCAAGGGATCTACCCCATCGGTAATCCAACTGAGGATTCCCCAGTTTTAGTTACCACCAATTTCTCCCTGACCTACTTTATCGTCTCCGGCGAGATCGAATCGAGCCGGGTACCCAGCTGGCTTTTAGTGATGGATACGGAAGGCCTTTCTGTTCTTACCGCCTGGGCTGCAGGAAAATTTGTAGGCGATGCAATCGGTGCTTTCATCAAAAAGAGCGGTATTACCGAAAAAGTCAAGCATCGTAAGGTTGTTATCCCTGGAGCCGTTGCAGCCGTGAGTGGTGACCTCGAAGAAGAACTCGGGTCAGGATGGGAGGTGAAGATAGGGCCGAGGGAAGCCGCTCATATTCCCGCCTATCTGAAGATGGGAGTTTGAACACAAAGTTATGAGTTCTGAGTTTTGAGTTCAGAGTGTCATCCTGAGCAAAGCGAAGGATCTCTCCGAACACCGAACTATACACAGCCACATAAATCGCACCTAAGGGCGTCATTCCCGCGAAAGCAGAGATTTTAATGATACAATTTATTTTACATTGGCAGTTTCTACTTAAACCGGAAATCGAGTTTAAAATCATAGAGCCA
>Ga0315274_10013243_pt1 | contig 11741 bp, 2 predicted proteins | sample YL17G02_20_MG_FD_203700 | JGI IMG/M metagenome (GOLD analysis project Ga0315274, IMG submission 203700) | Sediment microbial communities from Yellowstone Lake, YNP, Wyoming, USA - YL17G02_20 | ecosystem: Environmental > Aquatic > Freshwater > Lake > Sediment | place: USA: Wyoming | collected...
AGCACCATCAGCAGGCACGCGAGCCCGCAGTCCCAGCTGTGGGCCTGGCGCACGTGCTGGACGTGGTGGAGGAGCGCGGCCGGCGTCGCGCCGAAGGGGGAAGAAGAAGGCGGAGACGAAGAAGGAGACGGAGAAGGAGGATGCAAGGAAGAGGGAGACGAGAGGAAAGCCGTGAGCGCCGCTGCCCTCCGCGTCATCGCCGCTCTCTTTGGCGGAGGAGGCCCGGCTCCTTCTTCTTCTTCTTCTCGCTCTCTCTCGGCAAAAGCCGATGCGAGCCCGACGCTGATCTGCTGCGGCGAGGGAGCAGCGGCAGGTGGCATCGTGGTGTTTCTGTTGTCTGTTTGTTGAGGTCGAACGAGAAAGGGGAGGAGGGTGAGGGGAGGCAGAGAGGCAAGTGTCTTTTCTTGACGTTGTTTCTTGACATTGGCTAGACCGCATGCTGCCGAAGCATTTTTCGAAAGACGCTCAAGCTATCTTCGCGTATCTTGTTCCCCAATTCAACACCCCCATTCGAATACATTTTATGTCTTCTTTGAGCAGAAGCAAAAAAGTCAGGGAACGAGAGGAGAGCGGGACTCGCGGCGCGTGCTGCTTTTCGCGTTGACAGGTCCTCTCTGCTGGCGGAAAGATTCGACGTTCTGCTGCTCGAACGTTCCTCGGCCACTCGGCACTGCTCTCTCGCCGTGATCGATTCGGCTCTCTGCAGGTGTGTCTATGGGTGTGTTGACTCCGGATGCCCACCTGAAAAGCGCCTCTGAATGGAAGAAAAAAGGCCGAGAACGAGCGAGTGCCTTCCTCCTTTCTCTTTCTCGCTCAGACTGCTTTCTGTCTCTTCAAGTTCTAAAAAAACTCACTCTTTTTCATTTCATTTGCGTAGCCCCTCGCTCGCTCGCTCTCTCTCCCCTTCGACAGCTCCTCGCCGCGTTTTTTACAACTCCCTTTACTATGCTGCGCCTCTCCGCGCGCAGCGCCGTGATACCATCCCGGATGCCTCTCTTCGCAGCATCGTCAAGCCACGCGGGGCCAAGGGCGACGACGACGGCGAAAAAGAACTCCCAGCAGCGTCGGCAATCGGCGACGATCACTGCCGCTGCCTCTTCTGCCTCTGCTCCCGTTTTCTCCCCTCCCTCCTCGCTGCGATCGAGGCTCGCCCCTGCCAGACTCCACCCGGTAAGCACGTATCGAGGCGCACGACCGGGGGCACCGAATTGATGGAGGAGAGGGCCTCAATTCGATAAGAACAGATGTCATTCCTTCCCCTTTAGGCGCCACGTCGGTCGTCGCTCACCTCTCGGCCTCTTTCTCTCTGTTCCCCTTTCTCTCCGAAAAAAACGAAAAACACACCAGTCCCTCCGCAGCAGCTCGGTCGCCGCCGCCGCCGCTCCCGCGGCCGCCATCGTCGCCTCCGTCGCCGCAGCAGCAGAGACCGCCAAGGCCGCAGTCCTCTCGACCCTCGCTGCCATCCTCCCGACAACCCTCTCGCAGCAGCTCGCGCAGCTCTCGCCGGCCGTCTCGCTCGCGCTCTCGGCGCTCGCGGTCGTCGCCGCTTTCTTATTCGTGAAGAAGATTTTTGACACCCCTTCGAGGACCTACGACCCTGCCAACCCCAACGTCGGCGGCGAGTACGACGCGTGGACTCGGTGAGCGAGAGAGAGAGATAAAAAAAGAGAGAGCGGAGAGAGAGGCATGTTTTTTTTTGCAGTTTTGGTTTTTTGAAGAGAGAAGAGAAAAGAGAGGGGTGGGGGGGGGGGGGGAGAAAAAGGAGGCCCGACTCCAAAACACCGAAACTCATCTTCTTCCAAAACTCCACTCCACAACAACAACGAAAAATCTGCGAAACGAAACAGCGACGGCATCCTCGAGCACTACTGGGGCGAGCACATCCACCTCGGATACTATACCCAAGAGGAGAGGGCGCGAGGTTACCTCCGCAAGGACTTCAAGAGAGCCAAAGTGAACTTCGTCGAAAAGATGCTCGAGTGGTCTGGAGTGAGAGACGCCGGCCGCCCCGCCGTGAAGCGGATTCTGGACGTCGGGTGCGGGATCGGGGGCACGTCGAGGCTGCTGGCCAAGGCGTTTCCCGATGCACAAGTGGCAGGGATCACGCTGTCGACGGAGCAGGTAAGGGAGGAGAAAGAAAGAAGAGAGAGATTTTTTTCTCTCTCTCCTTTTTCTTTTTCTTTTTCTTCTCGACCGCGTTTCACCCCCGTCCTTTTCCTTTCTCACTTTTTGCTCTTCCTTTTCCTTTCTCACTTTTTGCTCTTCCTTTTCCTCCCCCTGTTTTCCCCTCTCCACCTCCTCCTCCTCCCCCCCTTCCTCTCAGGTCACGCGAGCCACCCAGCTGGCCCACGCCCAGGGGCTCGAAAACGTCACCTTCCGCGTCATGGACGCGCTGGCCCTCGAGTTCGAGCCCGGGTCGTTCGACCTCGTCTGGGCCTGCGAGTCCGGGGAGCACATGGTAGACAAGAAGCGGTACGTCGAGCAGATGGCGCGGGCGCTCGCGCCGGGGGGCACGCTGGTGATCGCCACGTGGTGCCAGAGGGAGGCCGCGGGGGAGGGCGGGGCCGACGCCGACGCGGCGCTCGCCGGCCGCTCGCCGCCGCCGCCGCTCTCCGGCTCGGAGCGGGACCGCCTCCAGTTCCTCTACGACGAGTGGGCCCACCCCTACTTCGTCTCCGTCGAGGAGTACGGCCGCATGCTCGCCGACACCGGGACCCTCCGCGCGGTCGCGGTGGCCGACTGGACGCGCCCCACCATCGCCACGTGGCGCCACTCCAACTGGGTCGGCGTCTTCGACCCGTGGCCCGTCGTCAGGGCGGGCCCCCGGATCTGGTACCGCGTCCTGAGGGAGATCGTAACGCTGGAGAGGATGCATCGGGCGTTCGCCTGCGGGCTGATGGTCTACGGGATGGCGCGGGCGGTGAAGAGGGAGGAGGGGGGCGGCTGGCCGGAGCTGGAGGGGAGCGGGAAGGAGGATGAGGAGGTGCTGTCGATGGTCGCGGCATGAGAGAAAAATCATTTCCTTTTTTTCTATCTCTCTCTCCCCTCGGCAGCGTTTTTTCGGTCAATTTCCTGAAACGTGTCTGTGTTAGCATTGATTGTGATTCATCTCTCTAAGACTGAAAAGAGTGTTCTTTTGGGTGCGGGGAGAGGAAAGTTTTGAGGGTCTCGCGGGTCGAAAGAAGGAAAGAGAGGAAGAAGAAAAAAAGGGACGCCGGAGACCAGCGGCACTGTTTCATTCTTCTTTAGAGGAAAAAACACAGCGACAAAGTTCTTTCTCTTCTGTTTCTTTCCCTTTCATTGCTAGCCAAGGTACGATCTGGAAGAGGAGCTCCGGGAGACTTTTTCCTTCCTCTTCCCAGCCGCCCCTCTCTTTGTGGACCCTTGATCGAGATGCGCTGTGGCGGATGCTGGCTTTCAAGGGCAGAGCTGAAAGAGTGGAGCGAAGAAGAGAGAAATAAAAAAGAGCGAAATGCGGCCGTCGCCGTCGTCGTTCCTTCGTCGTCGTCGGAGCGGGGCTCTCCATGCCTTTTCTCTTTCTTCGCTCCTCTCGCTTCTCCATGCCCTCTCTCCGCCCTCGTCCGGGCCCTTGTCTTGGATCTTATCGTGAAAGAGAGCAGCAGCGACAACGACGCGAGCCCGCGAAGCAAAGAGCGTGGCTTTTCTTCCAGCCGAGCGCGCGAAAGCGCGAGGGAGAGGGAGGGACTTGGGAGGAGTTTTTTTTCTTTTCTCTTTCGCTTCTCTCGTCCCTTGTTCACCTTCCGCCCTTCTCTCGGCGGCTCGCTTGCTGTCGTCTCGAATGAGCTTTGCTTGCTCTTGCTGTTTTTCTCTTTCTTACCTGCTCACTTTTCTCTTTTCCACTTGATCAAAACTCGAATCGTGACTTTTTTCTATCACAGGCGAAACGAAAGGAGGGAGAGAGAGCGAGAGAGAACGGGAGAGAGAAGAAAGAGGGGTGCATTCTTCCTCCATTTTTTTTTCTTTCTTTGGTTGATGCCCTCGGCCTTGACCTCTCTCTCGCGACGACCAACGTCGTCTAGATAGAAACAGCCGACCCGGCCGACCCCCGGCAAACCAGAGAGAAGCGGGGATGGGCGGACCGCCCAAGAAGGGCAAGGCCAAGGGCAAGGCCTCTGGCAGAAAGGCTGGCGGGCACGGAGGAGGCGGCGGGCACGGAGGCGGGGGAGGGGACGAGCGCGAGACGCACACTGCGGTCCTCCCCTCGCCAGCGCCGCTCGCATCGGACCTCCCGCCCGAGCGCCGCGTCGCCGCGGCCAGGCCCCTCTGGAAGGACCTCGACGAGAGGACGCGCCTCCTGATGCTGACTCTGCCCGTGAGGGAGCTCGAAGGGCACGCAGCCTTCGCCGACGAGCTGGCCGCGAGGCAGGAGGCCGCCGCGGGGCGGGCGGCGACGCGGGCCGCGGGCCTGCCCGTGGGCTCGTCGAAGCAGCAGCGTCGGTCGCAGCAGCATTCCAGAGCCGCCGCCGCCCCTTCTTCCCCGCCTCCTGCCGAGAAGGAAGAGGAGGAGGAGGAGGAAGAAGAAGAGGAGGAGGGCGCGGAGAAGGCTCCTGCGGCGATGGCGGCGGAGGCGGCGGCTGAAGGAGCTGCTCCCGCTTCTTCTGCCGCTGCCGCCGCTTCGTCGACCTCCTCCGAGGACGACGGCGAGCGCGACAGGGGAGACTCGCTCCTTGCCGAGCTCCGCACGGCGCTGCGCCGCCTCAGGCGCGGCAAGCCGACATGGAAGAAGTGGCGCTGGCCCGGGGACGGCCTGTCTGCGCTCGAGGTCGAGGGAGACGGAGAAGACGGCGAGCCCGACGAGGAGGACGGCGGAAACAGCGGCGGCGAAGGCGGCGACGGCCAAAACGGCGGCGGCTGCCCTGAGGGCATGTCCGTGGAGGCCCTTCGGGGCATGAAGGCGACGACCGCCGAGCGGCGGCGGCAGCGGCTGCGGGAGCGGATGCAGCGGCGCGAGCTGCTCCGCACCCCGCGCTCGTTCGTCGACGGCGCCTCCTTCCGCGCCTTCGTGGTCGAGAACCTCATCGAGGAGGAGCTCCGTGAGTTCCTCCCTCCAGCGCCGCTGCCGCTCCCCTCGCCGCCGTCGGCCGAGGGGGAGGACGAAGGAGGCGAAGCTTCCTCTCGCTTCCAGCGCGCCGTCGAGTCCAAGCCCGAGCGCGAGCTGAGGCTGCGGATGCAGGACCTGGTCCAGCGCGCGGCGGCTCTCGCGCCGGGGGCCGTCGTCTCGGTCCCTGCCGCAAAGGCGGCGGCCGAGGCGCCGGAGGAAGCGCCTGCGGCGGGCGAGCCCAGAAGCGCGCCCGCCGCCTCCGCTGCCGCCCCTCCCCCTCCGCCGCCCCCACCCGTCTTCTCCCCCGGGGGCATCGTCACGGGGGGAACCCCCTCCCCGCTCGTCTCGCAACCCCCGCCGCCGCCTCCCATGCGCAACGGGCACGCCGCGGCGGCCGCGGAGCTCCTGCGCGGCCTCGCCTGCGAGCACCCCTGCCTCTACGACTCGGTCGCGCGCGCCGTGGCCGCCTACGTCTGCGACTTCCTGCCGGCCGGCGGCTCGGCGGTCGCGGCACAGTCGGGAAGCCCCGTGGGGGGCGGAAGGCAGCAGCAGGGGCTGCAGCGGTCGACGGTGCCGCCGAGCCCGTCGGCGCTGCTGGAGCCGTCGAGCTTCGAGCCCGCCGGCGGCGGCGACGAGGACGACGACGAGGAGGAGACGACCGCCTCCGCCTCCGCCTCCGCCTCCGCCTCCTCGGCCCTCGCCGCCGCGGCCTCCCTCGCGGCCCCGGCCCTCTTCCTCTCGCCCTCCTCGCTCGCCCCCACGCCGCTGGGAGCCGGCTTCGACCTCTGCGTCGAGGACCTCGACCTGCTGCCCGCAGACGCCGCCGCCGCCCTGTTCGACTGGGTCCACGAGAGGGTCGACGCGCTCGGCTCGAAGGTCAAGCTCGAGGCGGGAGAGGAGGCCGCCGAGGCCAAGGCGGAGGCGCGCGCGCGCGCCGAGCGGCGCAGGAAGCGCAGGGACGAGCGGCGGGCGAGGGGCGAGGAGGAAGAGGCGTCGGCCTCGGAGGAGGACTCGGAGGACGACGAGGCGATGGGCGACGTCGACCTCTTCGAGCTCGTGCGGGTCGCTGTCCCCGAGGTGGCGCTCCCAGACTCCAGGGAGAGGCAGAAGGAGCGCGAGGAGGGGGAGGAGGAGGAGGCTGCCGACGCCGCTGTCGCCGATGCCGCCTCTGGCAGGGCGTCGGGCGAGACGGAAGAGTTTGTGTCGTGCTCCTCCTCCCAGAAAGCCGACGCCGACTCTTCCGCCTCTCCCGCTTCGGCCGCCTCGGCCGCCGCCTCCGCGCCGCCAGCGCTCACGCCAGCGGCGGCCTCCGCGGCCGCCGCCGAGCGCGAGATCAAGAGCGCGTTCCGCTGCGCCGTCCCCTCCTCTCTCCCGCCGGCGACGACCGAGGCGACGGCCGAGGCCATCCGAGTCAACCGCCGGTGGCTCTTGCACCTCGCCTCGCGCGTGCTGGGCGAGGACGGCAACCCGCGCAAGGCGCTCAGGGCAGGCGACGCGCTGCCCGGCGGCGGCGGCGGCGGAGGAGGACGGTCCGCCCCCGCGGTCGCCGCCGAGGACGAGGACCCGCACCGCTGCGGCCTCGTGCTCGAGTGGGTCTTCGGCTCCATCGTTGCCACGGCCGAGAAAGCCCGCGACGTCGCCCGCAGGGGCCTCGGCAGGCACTCCCCGGGCCCGCGCTCGGCGCTGGCGCTGCTGCGGGCCGCGCTCGCGGAGCAGCGCGCGACCTCGCGGCGGCTGGCCGAGGACCGCGGGCTGGTCCGCGAGGTGCTGCTGGCCCGCAAGTCGCTCGACGACGACATCCACGCGGGCCACGACCTGCGCACGCTGCCCGGAAGGGACGCCAAGGGCCACCCGCTGAGCGCCGCCGAGCTGGCGGCCGAGCCGGTCCCGCTGCCGGAGGCGGTGCCCGACGGCGTCGCGTGCCGCATGGCGCAGCGCGAGGTCGTCCTGGTCAGGGCCAAGCTGCGCGCGATCGAGGCCGAGCGCGCGCGCGCCAACGCCAGGCTCAGGCGCGCGAGGGCCGCGATGCGCGCGGCGCACCCGGAGCTGGAGCGGCTCAAGCGCGAGCACGAGCAGGCGAGGGCCGCGGCCGCGGCGGGCGGCGGGCAGGCGGCGGCGGCCGCGGCGGGCAGGCAGAAGCAGCAGCAGCAGCAGCAGCAGGCGCGCAAGGAGGGCGGCGGCGGCAAGGAGGGCGGCAAGGAAGCCGCCGGTGCCGCCGCTGGCGGCGGCGCACAAAACGCCGCCGCCGAGGGCGGCGCCGCCGCCGCCGGCGGCGGGGGCAGCACGGCCGTGACGGACCAGGTCGACGCCGCCGCCGCCCTGCAGCGCCAGCAGTCGCGCGTCGCGTTCCTGACCGCCGACGCCACGAGGGCGCAGGGCGAGGTCGGGCGCGCCGAGCACGAGCTGCAGCAGCTGGCGATGTGGTGCGCGAGCACCGCCGGCCTGGCTGAGCAACTCAGGCTGATCGCCGAGGGCGAGGAGGGCGGCGGCGGCGGCGGGGGCGGCGGCGGCCCCCCCGACGCCGCCGCGCGGGCCCAGGACGTCGCTGCGCTCGCGACGCGCGCCGCCGCGCGCGTCGTCGCCTCGCTGCGCGTCAGCAACGTCGCCGTGCCGAACATCCCGGCCCGCACGCCTGAGGTCGCGCGCCGCTACTTCGCCGGAGACATCCGCAAGCAGCTCTACACCGACCGCGACGGGCAGCAGCTCTTCGAGACCTTGGTGCGCGAGTCGAAACTCGCAAAGGCGGCGCTCGAGGCAGGAGAGGCCGCGCTCGCGCACCTCGACGCCGCGCTCGTGGCCGTGGCCTGCGACGACCCAGGTTCGCGGATCGGGGCCGCGCTGACGGGCCCGCTTCTGGGCTCGAGGCTGGAGCGCGCCGCGGCAGACCGGGCCTCGGCGATCGCCGCGGCGACGGCAGCGGCGGTGCTCGCCGCAGAAGAAGAAGAGCGGCGCGCCGCGGCCGAGGCGGCGGGGCGCAAGGCCAAGGCGCGCGCCGCCCGCGCAGAGAGGGCCGCGGTCGAGAGGGCCAAGGCCCGCGAGGCTCTCCAGGCCGCCGCCGCCGCCAAGGCCGTGGAGGAGGCCGAGGTCGCCGAGGAGCGCGCGAGAGAGCTCGAGCTCGAGCGCGAGGGGCGCCGGCGCGCCGCCGAGGAGGCGAGGAGGGCCGAGGATGCGGCGATGGAGGAACGGCGCAGGCAGCTGCTCTCGGGCGACGACCCCTTCTGGCGCGCCAGGGCGGCGCAGGCCGCGAGGGACGCGTCGCTCCTGCTGCCCACCGACAGAGGAGACGACAGAGAAGAAGAGGATAAGAAAGGGGGCCCCTCCGACGGCGCCGAGGGCGAGAGCGACGAAAAGACCGTCTCCCGCGCGATCGCTGCGTCGAGAGAGGAGACGAAAAGGGCAAGCAAAAGGGAAGACGAGAGGGAGCGCCGCACGGTGCGAGTGGCGCTCGCGGCGTCGGCGGCCGAGGCCGAGGCTGCCGGGGCGGCGGAGGCAGCGGAGGCCGCCACGCGCAGCAAGGAGGCGACGACGACGACCACTACCACCACGGTCGTCGAGGAGACCTCGACATCGGACGTCTCTGCTGCCGCGGCGCCGAAGACGCCCAAGAAGAAGAAGCAGTCTGCGGCGAAAAGGGCGTCGGCGGCCGAGGCGGCGGCGAGAGGCGAAGGGGGCAACGCTTCTGCCGCTTCCCCCGCAGCCTCTTCTCTCCCTGCCGCGCCGCATCCCTCTTCCCTGCCCCCTCCGCCGCAGTTTGGTTCGGTGCCCCCCGCCGCGGCGCAGCGGCACCAGCAGCCTCTGCCCCCCGCCGCGATGCCCCCTTACGGCAGCGGCGGCTGCGTCTACCTCCCGGCCTTCCCCCCCCCGGAGCAGCAGAGGCCCGATGCCACGCCTTCGGTATGGCACGACTTTAGGCAGCAGCAGAGGGCGCAGCAGCAGCAGCAGCAGCAGCAGCAGCTGCTGCTGCAGCAGCAGCAGCAGCACGAGCTCTACAGGCAGCACCAACAGCAGCAGATGCAGCAGATGCAGATGCATCACCTCCAGCAGCAGCAGCAGCAGGGGCAGCAGCTGGGGCAGCAGATGCAGCAGCAGCAGGGGCAGCAGCTGGGGCAGCAGATGCAGCAGCAGCAGGGGCAGCAGCTGGGGCAGCAGATGCAGCAGCAGCAGCAGCGCTTCTACTTCCCTGGAGGGAGCGTCTACGTGCCTCCGCTGCAGCTCTCGGGCGTAGCCAACAACGCGAGCGGCGGAGGCAGCTTCAACGACGGCAGCAACAGCGGCTACGATGGCAGCGGCTCCGAGTCATCGTCGTCCGCCACCTCGTCCTCGGCCGCGGCCGCGACCAGGCTCAGAGCGAGCGCCGCGCCCTTCGTGCCCTCGCCGCGCCTCAGCGACGAGGCCGACGGCAGCAGCGTGAGCAGCGGCATCAGCGGCAGCGGCGGCAGCGGCATCAGCGGCAGCTCCGCCGGGTCTTCTCCGCAGCGGCTGCCCGCGGCACGGGAGGGTCCGGAGGCTCCCCCGCCGCCTCCGCGCCAGGCCACGACGACGACGACCACGACGACGACGACGACGACCGCGGCGAGGGTCGAGCTCTCCGCGAGACTTCCTCGAGGTTTGGGCAACGCCGTCGGGGACAACTCGTGCTTCATCAACGCTGCGCTGCAGGCGCTGGCGCACCTCCCCCGCGCCTCGGCGGAGCTGGTGTCGGCGGTGGCCAGCGCTGGTGCTGCCGTCGCCGCCATCGAGGAGGTCGGCGACAAGGGGGAGGGAGGAGGTGCACCGTCTCCTTCTCCCTCTCCTTCTCCTTCTCCTTCTTCTCTCGGCAGCGTCGCCGACGCTGCGGTGGCCAGGGAGCTCCGCTCGGTGCTCCTGGAGCTCGCGGACGCGGAGAAGAAGGTCGTCGTGCCCGTCCCTGCCGCCGGGAGTGCCGCCGCTGCGGCGGCGGCGGCTTTGGCTTCCTCGGAAGCTTCCGCGCCGCCGACGCCGCAGCAGCCCTCGTCGGCGGCGGCGACCTCGGCCAGAGACTCGCCGCCGCAGCAGCAGGCGCCGCCGCTGCCGGCCACGGCCACCGCCGCCCTCCGCAGGGCCCTCGTCGCCCTCCACGGCGGCGGCGGCGTCTCCTTCGAGCTCTCGGAGATGCACGATGCCGCCGAGGTGCTCGGCGAGGTGTTGGCGGCGCTGCACAGGGCCGAGGCGGCACGGGGACAGGAGCGGCCGGAAAAGGGCGGCGACACGGGCGGCGGCTCGCCGGCAGCGCCTCCTCGCTGCGGCGGCCGCCGCCCGTCGCCGCTGCCCGACCCGCTCCTCCCGACGCGCGCGCGCCTGCCCCCTCCCGGAGGGCCCCCGCCCAAGCCCAGAGCGACGGGCACCGCCGCCCTGCGCCTGTTCGGCATGGAGGTGCTTGCGCTGCCCGAGGCCGCTGCTGCTCCTGCCGGCGGAGGAGAAGGGAGCGACAGCGGCTGCGGCGGCGCGGGCCGCGGCCGGAGCGACTCGAGGCACCCCTCGCAGCTCGGGGATGCCTCCTCCGCGGCTGCCTCGCTGCTCCTCGCCTCCTCCCCCGCCTCCTCGCCTCCCCCCAAGGGGGCCGCCGCCGAGAGGGCGGCCCCTCCCCCCGCCTCGGCGTCCCCGAGAGGCGTCGGCGACGAGGACGAGGCCGGGACCGGGACCGCGGGGGGCTCGGCCGGCCCCTCGCCGGCCAGGGACGGCGCGCGCGGCGGCGGCGCCGCGGGCTCGCCCCCTCGCGCCTCGCCCCCTCGCGCCTCGCCCCCTCGCGCCTCGCCCCCTCGCGCCGCCCCGTCTCCCTCCCCGGCGCAGGAGAGGGACGGGCTCCAGTACGTGAAGTACTTCCACCTCGTGCCCGCGACCCCGCTGCGGGACGCGCGGGACGCGGCGGCGGCGGCCGCCAAGGGGGGACGGACGGCCGCCTCGTTCGAGACGCTGCTGCGGGCGGCCGAGAGCGGCGGCGGCGCCCGCGGCCTCGCCGCGGCCGAGGCCGCCGCGGCGGGGCGGCGGCGGCAGCAGCAGCAGGGCGGCGCCGGCCCCCCTTCCCTCTCCCCTCGCCTCACGCTCGCGTTCGGCCCGGCCCTGCTGCGCCGCCCGGCCGTCATCACGGTCGCGCTTGCCTGGGACAGCCACCGCGCGCCCGACGCGGCGATCGCGAGCGTCGCCGCCGCCGTCGCGCCCGCGCTCGACGCGGGCGCGCTCTTTGGCGGTGGCGCGCCCGCCGGCACGCGCTACGGCCTCCGCGCGGTGGTCTGCTACGCTCGCCACCACTACTATGCCTACGTGGCGTGCGACACGACGGAGAGGACGACGACGACCACGACCGTGACGACCGCGACGACGAAGAGGAGGAAGAGGGTCCCGGTCGGCTCAGCCGGGCGGGAGGAGGCGACGGAGGACGCCGCCGCGGCGCGCGCCGGGGCCGAGGCAGAGGCAGAGGCAGAGGTGTCGACCTCGACCGAGGTCGCCTCCTCGACCTCGAGCTCGACCGCCTCCCTCGCGGACCCGGAAAGGCTCGCCTGGGCCGTGGTCGACGACACCGCGGTGAGGCTGCTTCCCGGAGGGTGGGAGGGCGCGCGGGCGGACATCGTGAGGGCCAAGGCGCAGCCGTCACTGCTGTTTTATGAGGCGACCCTGGTTGCCGAAGAGCGAAGAATTTTTTGACTTTTTCCCCCTCTCGGGG
>Ga0315274_10013244_pt1 | contig 11740 bp, 10 predicted proteins | sample YL17G02_20_MG_FD_203700 | JGI IMG/M metagenome (GOLD analysis project Ga0315274, IMG submission 203700) | Sediment microbial communities from Yellowstone Lake, YNP, Wyoming, USA - YL17G02_20 | ecosystem: Environmental > Aquatic > Freshwater > Lake > Sediment | place: USA: Wyoming | collected...
GGCTAGGCTTCGACTGGCAGGACCGCTTGTTCAACGCATCTGACTACTTCGATAAGTTCTACGAATATGCTGAGAAGTTGATCGCACTCGACAAAGCGTATGTAGACAGTCAAAGTGCCGACGAAATACGCAAAAACCGAGGAACCCTAACCGAACCTGGGCGTAACAGCTCCTACAGGGACCGCAGTGTGGCGGAGAATCTGACGCTTTTGCGAGGCATGCGAGACGGTAAATACGATGAGGGTTCGCATATACTAAGGGCGAAGATCGACATGACCTCGCCCAACATCAATATGCGCGATCCGGCCATATATCGTATTCGCATGGCAGAGCACCATGCTACGGGCAAAAAATGGTGCATCTACCCCATGTACGACTTTGCCCACTGTATTTCCGATGCTCTTGAACGCATAACCCACTCGATCTGTACGCTTGAGTTCGAAGATCACAGACCGCTTTACGACTGGTTCCTCGACAACTGTGGGTTCGCTCAGCCGAGACCAAAGCAGATTGAGTTCGCCCGCCTTGACCTGACTTATACAGTCACTAGTAAACGAAAACTCAAAGAGCTGGTTACCGGGGGCCACGTTAAGTCTTGGGACGATCCGCGGATGCCAACCATCTCCGGTATGCGTAGGCGTGGGTTTAGACCGGCAGCGTTACGCGACTTTTGCGAGCGTATTGGAGTGGCCAAAGCGGCAAACATCGTCGATATGGGCCTTCTAGAGTTCTGTGTAAGAGAGGATCTCGAGACATCAGCTCGGCGGGTGCTGGGAGTGCTGCAGCCAATCAAATTAGTCATCGAAGACTATCCTGCCGACAAAGTGGAGCACATTGAAGCGCCCTATCATCCACAGGACGCGACTTTTGGGACGCGCAAACTGCCCTTCACGCGAGAGGTGTACATCGAGTCTGATGACTTTTCGGAAAATCCACCTAAGGGATATTTCCGGCTTGTCCCCGGTGGCGAGGTAAGGCTCAGATATGGCTACATAATAAAATGCAAAGAGGTTATCAAAGATAGCCTTGGCAAGATCGTAGAGATCCGTTGCTCACATGACGCCGATACACTGGGCAAGAACCCAGCAGACGGACGCAAGGTTAAAGGCATCATTCACTGGGTATCCGCCAGCAAAGCGATACCAGCAGAAGTGAGGCTGTATGACCGGTTGTTTAACATCGCTAACCCTGGTGGGGTCAAAGAGGGCGATTATAAAGACCACTTCAATCCAGAGTCGCTGACGACGGTTACGACCGCAATGCTTGAGCCCAGTCTAGAGCACGTCACTACGGATCAGCGTTTCCAATTTGAAAGGCTGGGATACTTCTGTCTGGATCAGGACTCGACACAGTCTAAACTGGTTTTTAACCGGACCGTGTCTTTACGAGATTCTTGGGCGAAAGAGCAGCGCGGTTAGATACAACGGGACCTTGAGCAAACGTAATTCTTACTGTATAGTGTCGGTTCCTTTAGTGAGCCTATGCTTGCGGACGTGATGAAATTGGTAGACATGCTGGTCTTAGAAGCCAGTGGGGTAACCCGTGTCGGTTCAAGTCCGACCGTCCGCACCATTCCTTAACTAAAACTAAATCGAGCCCTCTTTAACTCAAGAAGCGCCGAATAAGCCATGCTAAGGCACTTAGTGCCCCGCTAATCAAAAGACATGTTGTGAGCGGTATATAAAACCGCGACCTACCTGAGCTTATCGTAATGTCGCCAGGTAAGTGACCGAGGGTGAATCCTAATTTCGTGCCAAGCAACCACAGACCACCTACACCCAATAACAAAAGCCCTGATAAAACCAACGCCAAGCCGAATTGACCCTGACCGTTCATACCTGTGCCCCCCAATTGACACTGTGTCGGATCTCCCGGGACACTGTATCTTTGAAAGCGCACTTATAAAAGTAGGTCCGGCCAGCAAACCACCGAATACATCGCGGAGATCTGATGAACCTGGGGAATCCCAATACGATCGAAATCATGAACGTCAGGCAAGTTGCCCCACTAGTATTTGAGGCCGATAGCGAGGATTTGGGCTTCCGCAGTCTATTTGGTGGACAGGTTTTAGGCCAAAGTGTCATCGCAGCCGCCCATACTGTGGACAAAGAACTCTCTGCGCACTCGATGCATGCCTATTTTCTGCGACAAGGCCAGCCAGATCAAGCCGTCCAGTATCATGTCACCATCACTCGCAACGGCAGAAGTTTCTGCACGAGAGAGGTATCTGCCAAGCAAAATGGATCGACGATCTTTTGCATGACAGCTTCATTTCAACACCAAGAAGCGGGACCCAATCATCAAGCAGAGCCACCAAAGGTCCCCGGACCAGAGGGGCTCCTGAGCGAAGAGGAACACATGCGCCTGATTCAGATGCATTTGCCCGACGATCGCCGAGCTAAACTTACTGCCGAAAGGTCTGTTGAAATTCGAATCGTCAATCGACCGGATCCGCTAAGACCAACTGTTCGGGCTCCCATTAAACACGCTTGGTTCCGCGTTAAATCAGCGCTCCCAGAAAGTCCGAACCTACATACGGCTTTGCTGGCATATGCATCTGATTTTGGCATTTCTCTGACGGGACTATTGCCACACGGCCTGAGCATATCCAGTCCAGATGTGCGCGTCGCTAGTTTAGACCATGCGATCTGGTTCCATCGCTCATGCCGCCTCGATGAATGGCATCTTTATGAAATGGAAAGTACTTCTGCCGCATCCGGACGCAGCTTCAATCGCGGGCAAATTTTCACTCGAGACGGAGCCCTCGTCGCGTCAGTTGCCCAAGAGGCGCTTCTGCGCCACAAAAAACTGTGAAGGACAAACAATTCCGCGAATTGCCCTGCGGTTTCTGAGGTTATCAAAAGCACCCTACAATCAGAAACCAGTTCCTGGTGCCCCAAGCTCTTTGGCAACACCTAGACCACTGGTTTGATCTGTAAACACCGACCAAGCTTTCTTGAAACTTATTTGAAACTCATTTCTTGTTTGTTTTGCGCAATAATAACTGTCGACAGCATTGGCATAAATCAAGTTACCAAACCCCACAGCATCCTGTGCATTGTATTCTTTCAACTTCGTCCCATTAGCAGTCACTTGAGCAGACATATCCGTCAAGAATGCGCTCGCTAACTTACCGCGTTCAGCGATGAAATCCTGCGCATAAGTTTGCCAATCAGGGGCTTTAAAGGGAGCTGGTACTCCTGGCTTAAGTAGTCCCTCAATCACGAATTCCATCTGCCAATATGCGAATAATCTTAGAAGACTCGAGCGTATTGAGATCACCTCGGGACTCAGCAGCATCCGCAACCCCTGCCCGTTCGCTGGGCTAAGCCAGCAAGAGGTAGCGTTTTTTCCGGCAGCTACCAGTGGCTTTTGAGAATTAGTAAACGGCGTTGCCTTACATAGATTGGTCGCATCACCGATGACAATTTGACCTTTAAAAACAGCGAAGAAAAGCTGCAACAGAGGACGCGGAACAGCCTCCAAAGTACCAATGACCGCATTCTTCAAGCTAATGTCGCCGGGACTTACAATATTTAAAGACTTGCCCAGTGAAGCGGCGGCTGGTGGTAGCTCGCCATTTCCGTCAAAGGCAATTCCACATGGATGGTTCACCGGCTCACTTGTATTATTTGCAACATTATCTAAAGTTTTGATCGATGATTTATTTTGTTGCGGTGCTTTGCACTGCCACAAAACCAGGCTTATAACGAGCAAAGTCAGCATTTTCCGACTAGCCGTATTTGATTGATGGTTCCTATACATACATTGACCCCTAATTTGATGTCGGCTACGGAGATGGTGGTGTTGACGAAGCACCGCCAAGACCAGGTATCAGACCGGAGAGTAAATTTCCGAAGCCAGAAAGTGCTCCTCCACCAGTCGCACCGCCGGCAAAAGAGGCGATCAAATTCTGAATCGATGTGCCTATGGAGTCAATTCCTCCGCCACTACTTATGCTTTGAATCAGGCCAGTTATGGCACTAAAGGCACCCGCCACGTTTGGGGTTGATGACTGACCACCTGTAAGCGACCCACTTGAATTAGCCAGTGGACCCGCATTGACCGAACCCCCGCTATTTCCGGCGACAGGCTTCAAACCAGATCCACTGGGCGACTGTGCATCTGCGGGCAAGTTAGAGCTGACTGCCGGCCGCAGTGGAGCGGGAGGCGGCGGCGGTGGCTCTGACGGATTACAGGACATTGATACCCAGCCAAAAACGGCTACCAAAATCATGTTACGAATGTACTGCATCTGATCTCCTCTGCGATTCGACTATCGTCAAAAATGACCGCGAGCGTAGGTCGCTCATCGTTAATCCGGACGCACCAATTTCAGCCTCGCCAATTGCCCCTGCGTCTACCGCCCGAATAAAGAAATTAAGCAATCCTTGACCGCTCGCAGCATCATCAAACACCCCGCCAATTGCGGTTGCTTGCGCAGCTTTCTCGATAAAATTCCGAAGCCGAATAGAAGCGTCAGCTAGGTCTTTTAGAAAAAAAGCGTAATGCGCTGCCAAGCGAATCCCAATCTGGTTGGGATGTAAATCCCACCCCTGATAAAATCCAAGCTTCAGTGAATTTGAGATGTTCGCGTAGCTGAGTCGCCAGGCTCTAATAACAGCTCGAGCATTTGCAGCCTCCTCTTTGGGAGAGAGAGCTTTTTCGGAAACGGCTCGGTGGACGGGCAGGGGTAAGATATTCGTAGCCCCATCTGCTAACCAAACTCCAGTGGCCCCCAGGGCGACTTTAATTGTGTTTAGAGCCCAGACACATGCCGGATGGGACATGGATTGATGATCGGCCGTAATATCGCAGGCCGCCGAGTAGTCATAAGTCCCAAAGTGAACACCACGGCACCGTCCCTTAGCTGCAGCTAACAGACGCCGCAATGGGCTCGTTCCGTCAGCGCTCATTAGTGCAGCGGGACTCTCGATCATCAGTTCGATCTTTATTACCCCATCGGCAAGATCAAAACGATGTTCGAGCTGACTCAGGAGCAACACTAGGGCGTCGACCTGCTCAGCTTGAGATACCTTAGGTAGGGTAACCACAAACCCAGGCGGCAATTTCCCACCTGAGCATGTTAACAACTTAGAAATAAACAAGTCTAAGGTACGGGCTGCACGCAACCACGCACCTGGTGTGAAGGATCTGATTCTAATGCCCGAAAATCTTGGCAAACCACCTAAGGAAAGTTCCTCGGACATTGCCTCTGCGGCGAGTAGAGCTGCCGCGTCTTCTTCAACTGAAGGGCGATATCCATACCCATCCTCGAAATCGATGCGGTAATCGTCGATCGGGCTGGTTTGCAGTCTCTCGCACACCTTTTGGTGCAAAATTGTCCATGGTACCGAATCCAATGCTGGGTCATTCAGAAGGCGAGATAGTGATTCGGCATCTGGCGCATACTTCAAAAAATGAAGCCTCGCCATTTCACCCAATTTGCGCAATGAGCCCACCTTATAAAGCTGTGCTCCTCCATAAACTGTATGTATCGGTTGCGGCTGATAGTCGCAACTCACGGTGTGCTCCAACTGGGGCTGTATAAGACGCAACGGAGCAAAAACTGCGTCAAGCAGCTCGGGATTAAAAGTCAGCTCAATGCCGTTGTTCACTGAATAGTCAGCCTAGTTATGGGTGCACATTAAAAATGTGTGCTCTTATTCTATTTGATTACTGCATATTATTTACTTTTTTAATATCACTGTACTTATAGTCCTGGCAAGTGAAGGACAAATATGGGTCCCGTAAGTAACTCAATCGAACCCCTTGGTCTCACCTCAGAACAGGCAAAGACTCGCCTTGCTGCTGAGGGCTACAATGAAATCGCCGGGGCCGAACAGAAACGACTACGACGGTTGATCATCGACATAGTTCGAGAACCCATGGTGTTCCTGATCATTGGCTCCGGCTTGATTTATCTGTTTTTGGGCGACAAACAAGAAGCGGCAATGCTGCTAGGCTTCCTGGGGCTCATTTTATTCATCACTATTTACCAAGAACAGAAAGCGGAAAAGTCGCTGCTGGCCCTTCGAAATCTTTCGAGTCCCAGAGCTTTAGTGCGTCGCGACAACAGCAAAATCCGTATACCAGGCCGAGAGCTGGTACGAGGGGACCTTGTCTATCTTGTAGAAGGTGATCGTGTTCCCGCGGACGGCGAACTCATATCTAGCTTAAACATCTCCATCGATGAGTCCCTTCTAACTGGTGAATCTATGCCAGTTTCAAAATCTACCCATGATGAAAAAGTATACTCTGGAACCTCTGTTACGAGGGGCAGCGGCCTAATGTATGTGAGTGCCACTGGTAGCGCCACGGAGTTAGGTAAGATAGGTGGTTTAATCCAAGCCTCCATCGACGAACCCACCCGACTAGAGCGCGAAACCAGGCAGCTAGTAACTATAATAGCCCTGATAGCAGGTGGACTTTGCCTCGCCGTGGCCGTGGCTAGCATTCTCTACAAACACAGTTGGGTGGACGGGATGTTGGGTGGGCTCACCCTGGCGATGGCCATACTTCCAAATGAGTTGCCGGCAGTTCTCACAATATTTATGGCACTCGGAGCTTGGCGCCTCTCAAAAGAAAAGGTCTTGACCAGACGACTCTCAGCGATTGAGGCACTTGGAACAGCCACCGTATTGTGTGTAGACAAGACCGGGACATTGACCCAGAACCAGATGACAGTTCGTCGGCTTATACTGGACGATGATGCCTTCGATCTCTCTGTAAACGATGGCCAGTCATTGCCAGAGCACTTCCACGAATTACTTGAATACGGTCTTCTGGCTGCCGAACAGGATGCGTTTGACCCTATCGATCGTGCTTTCAATAACGCTGCTTTTACGTTGCTAGGTGGCAGCGAACATATCCATCCGAGTTGGAAGCTAACTAGACAATATCCGCTCTCGCCCGAACTCCTGGCTTTGTCACAGGTTTGGCATCCAGGCGGCGAGGGGCCGCTCCCGGTCGGTGCAAAAGGAGCACCCGAGGCCATTGTGGATTTATGCCACTTACCGCAGGCTACTCGCGAGCAAATAGCCCGGCGCGTTAAGGCACACGCTGAACTGGGATTGCGCATCCTAGCGGTTGCTAAAGGCAAAGTTTACAGCGACAACGTGCCAGAACATCAGCATGACGTAGATTTCGAGTTTCTTGGCCTAATCGGCCTAGAAGATCCCCTAAGGCCGGAAGTCCCCGCAGCAATCGCCGAATGTAAAAGTGCGGGCATACGCGTCATCATGATCACAGGAGATCATCCTGATACGGCACGCAGCATTGCGGAGCAAGCTGGGCTGCCTAATCCAAACCAAGTTTTGACTGGCTCAGAGCTAGCCTCGCTTTCTGATGAGGAGCTCGGAAAAAGAATAAAAAACACGAATGTTTGCGCACGAATGATGCCTGAACAAAAAAGTCGGCTCATCGATATCCTGAAAGCACAGGGGGAGATCGTTGCCATGACTGGTGACGGAATTAATGATGCGCCAGCACTTAAAAAGGCAAATATAGGTATTGCTATGGGCAAACGAGGCACCGATGTGGCCAGAGAGTCCGCAGCGATTGTCTTGCTTGAGGACGACTTCGGGTCAATAGTAAAAGCCATCAAAATTGGCAGGCGCATATACGCAAACCTTCAGCACGCGATGTCTTACTTACTGGCGGTTCATATTTCCATCGCGGGCTTGTCGGTAATCCCCGTGCTGCTGAATATGCCTCTGATACTTCTTCCTGTGCATATTGCTTTCTTGCATTTGATCATTGAGCCTGCATGCTCTATCGCTTTTGAAGCTGAGCCAGAAGCACCAGATATTATGAGCAAACCACCTCGTCGCCCTGACAGTCCGTTGTTTTCTGGCGCCATTATGATCCCAACTTTTATTCAAGGACTTAGTGTGTTGGCTATCCTGTTGCTGACCTATGTTGGTGCATGGAAGTGGGGTAATGGGGCCACTGATGCTCGCACTATGGCCTTCACCATACTTGTACTTGCGAATATCGGACTGATTGTAGCTAGTTTGAAGGTCGATGGCGGCAACCCTCTACAGAGAAAAGGGGCCAATCATGCACTGCGTTGGGTGATTTGTGCATCCATCGGATTATTACTTCTAATCTTGTACGTTCCGCCTTTAAGGGAACTGTTCCGCTTTACCAAACTGCATCCCGCAGACGTAGTACTTTGTCTGCTTGCAGGGACCATAAGCAGCCTTTGGTTCTCTTTATTGCAGAAAAACGCTGCTTCGAGTGAAGCCTAAAGCGAATGCCTGGTGCAACAAAAGCAAAAGGGCCCGCTTTCGCAGGCCCCTTTGCTTCACCAGCTTACGCTTAGAGCTTTGGGAGAAGATGGCGTCCCCAGGGGGATTTGAACCCCCGTCGCTGCCGTGAAAGGGCAGTGTCCTGGGCCAGGCTAGACGATGGGGACGGACTCCACTTATTCCCTCGATCTGGTGAGCCGTGCTGGATTCGAACCAGCGACCCGTACATTAAAAGTGTACTGCTCTACCAACTGAGCTAACGGCCCGCATAAAGATCTAAACTCGATCTTTTGGTGCGACCTGATCAAGAGAGGACTCGTTTTACAAGGACGGTCTTTGGGTGTCAATGCCAAAACCCACCAAATTGAAAATTTACTCTGGCCTAGGGCGAATTGCTTTTTAATAAGCATTCGCCTACACTTGCCCCGTTCCAGCTCCGCTCATATTGAGCAAAGCAATCAAGAACCATCGACCATTCGGACCATATTATGACAGTCATCAAGCGCAGCCAAAAGGACTCTACTGCTGACCTGATTGCCGCGATCGAAGTTTTGATCCCTCTATTGCGCGATCAGAAAGAAACAGAGGCTGTCGACCAGCTGTCTGAAGCAGCAACTAAGCTGCGCGCGGTTAAACCTCTGAGCGAGAGCCACAAAGCTGCTGTTGCTGAGGTAGTCGATGCGTTTGAAGGGGATCACGAGTTGATCTCCTACACTTATCAGCGCGGTAATGGCACCCAATGGACGGAAGTTGAAGAACTATCCCAAGCTAGCGCGCGGGTACTCAGCTTAGCGCGGCGCATGCAGTAAGGTTAAACCGCTCATGCGGTTGTCTGACCCGATCACCATCATCAAAATCATTGTTTACGCACTAGCCGTTTACAACTGCGTAAAGGTTTTGAGCAATCGTGCAACGCCTGGTGCGTCTATCGCCTGGATTCTTCTGCACGCTGTAGTGCCTTTTGTTGCAGTACCCGCATATCTTTTATTGGGTGACTACAGAATTAAGGGCTATGTCCGCCGGCACAAGGCGCGTCAACAGCAGCTCGAGGATGCAGGAGCCCTTATCCCGCCAGAAGCGCCACCTGATCCCGATCTGTTGCCCCTCGACATGAGATCGACTTATCGGGTTTTTTCGAAGGTTTTTCGGCAGTTTGGCACAATGCTCGAACCGCAGTTGGGCGCCGCCACACTTTTAGTCGACGGCCACGAGACCTTTTCCTCGATATTTGAGGCTATCAATTCCGCACGGCAATATATCATCGTGCAATATTACATCGTTAGATCTGACCGCCTAGGCTTAGAGCTTAAACGCCTGCTCAGCGCCAAAGCCCGCGAGGGTATAGCTGTGTACATGCTTTATGATGATATGGGCTCTTTTTGGCTCTCTAGTGACTACCTACGTGATTTGCGAACGGCCGGCGTCAAGGTTGAGCGCTTTTTACCAATTCGACGTTTTAAGCGATTTTTTCAAATGAATTTTCGCAATCACCGTAAACTGGTAGTCGTAGACGGAGATGTTGCTTTCACTGGTGGACTGAATGTTGGTGAGGAATATGCCGCACGCAGATCACGGCGCGCTCGTACCCGATACTGGCGGGATACTCATGTACGCATAACGGGAGCTCCCGTTATCCAGCTTGAGGATGTGTTTCTAGAGGACTGGTATTTCGCCACTGGCGAAAAGCTCAAAATAAGCGGCAAGCCCGACACCTCCGGGCGCCTACCACGGCAGGGTGAAGATCCGGCAATCGTTCAACTCATCCCCACAGGGCCTACAGATGAAACGGTAGTGAGCCTTTTATTCATCTTACAGATGATAAATACTGCTCAAACGCGACTGTGGCTGGCCACCCCATATTTTGTGCCAGACCCCGCAATTATGCATGCGCTAGAGCTAGCGGCTCTGCGCGGCGTCGACGTCCGGTTGATGCTGCCCCACACTTCGGACAATAGGTTCGTCCACTGGGTCTCTGTATCGTATGCCTCCGATTTACAGAATCGCGGCATCAAAGTATTGCTGTTTACTTCGGGGTTCATGCACCAAAAAGTGGTCCTCGTCGACGACAACCTGACGGCAATTGGAACAATGAATTTAGACAACCGTGCTATGTATCTCAACTTTGAAACAACGGTGCTTTTCCACGACATCAACTTCAACAGAAAAGTGGCCGTTATGCTGGAAAAAGACTTCCAACATTGCCGCGCCCTTCGTCGCTCGCAAAAGCCGATTCTAAGGGCGATCGCTGGACTTCGCGACAACGCTGCCAGACTGTTGGCACCAATCTTGTAGGGTCAAATGTAAAGGCGGGTCAGATGCAGTCGACAATCACGGTTCGTTATTTCGCAATACTTCGCGACTTTAGCGGAAAAAATGACGAAACTGTCAGTATCGAGACCGGCACTAATGCCGGAGAAATTTATTTAAGTTTAGCTAAAGCTTATGGATTTCCACTAGCTTTGACCGATGTAAGAGTCGCGGTGAATGATGAATTCACAAGTGCAAGCCATCCCCTCCAAGATGACGATATATTGGTTTTCATTCCACCGGTGGCAGGGGGTTAACATGGGTCACAAACATAGTGGTCTAGACCCCATAATTGAATGTGGCATCCAAAGCACTCCGATTGATCCCATCAAATGTCGGCAGTCACTTCCTGCATTGTCAGATGCTGGAGGCTATGTCTGCTTTGAAGGTCTAGTCCGCAACATAAACCATGGAAAATCCGTAGTCCGTTTGGACTATGAGGTTTATGAAGCTCTCGCTCTCAAGGAAATGTACAGGATCGCACATCAGGCCGTTAGCGAATGCCACCTGCGCTGTGTCCGGTGTTGGCACCGCAGTGGGTCTCTCGGCATAGGCGACACTGCAATCATAATCCAGGTCCTGGCTCGGCATCGGGCAGAGGCATTCCGGGGTTGCCGACTAGTCATAGACTCGATAAAGACACGCGTTCCCATCTGGAAAAAAGAGTACTACGATGATGGTACAGTGAGTTGGAGCCAATGCCATGAGCATGGCTCCGAGCCGGCTCTATAACAAGGAGAGTGGGTATGGCCAAGGAAATCTACAGAGGCGAACTAGAGTCGCTAATTGAACATGGCGCACTGTTGGTAGACGTGAGAGAGACTGCTGAGCATGGGACTGAGGACGCTCTTCCAGGTCACACGCATCTACCACTTTCACGGATTGCCGAGCTTCGCTCCCGACTGACTACTCCGCGCCCTGTCGTATTTTACTGCCGATCTGGACTCCTTAGTTTTCAGGCGGCAGAGATCGCGGGTACATGGACGGACCAGCCCATGTATTATCTAGCCGGTGGCTTACTAAGTTACACCGATGCATGACGTCACCTTAGCAGTCCTTTGCGGAGGACAATCTAGGCGTCTTGGTACAGATAAAGGCCTCTATGCACCACTTGGTGATGAGGCTTTGGTGACTCGCGCCTTGCGTTTATTGGGCGCCCCGTTCAAAGAAATACTGGTAGT
>Ga0315274_10013245_pt1 | contig 11740 bp, 7 predicted proteins | sample YL17G02_20_MG_FD_203700 | JGI IMG/M metagenome (GOLD analysis project Ga0315274, IMG submission 203700) | Sediment microbial communities from Yellowstone Lake, YNP, Wyoming, USA - YL17G02_20 | ecosystem: Environmental > Aquatic > Freshwater > Lake > Sediment | place: USA: Wyoming | collected...
GCTCGGCGGTGGCCGGCAGGCAAACCAGCCCGCGCCCGTGGGTCGTCATGAAGTTGACCGCTTCGGGCGTCGCGACCGAGGCCGCCATGACGAGGTCGCCTTCGTTCTCGCGCTCCTCGTCGTCGGTCATGATGAGCATGCGGCCGGCGAGGAAATCCTCGATCGCCTCTTCGATTGTCGCAAAGACGCTCGGTTTGTCGCTCATTCTACACAAATCCTGCCTGACGCAACGTTTCCAGTGTGACACCGGGCGGCGCAGGGGCTGCGGGCGCTTCGCGCGTCGCCAACCACCGCAAAATGTACTTGCCGATCAGATCGAATTCGAGGTTGACGGGGTCGCCCGGTTGCCGCTCGGAAAGAGTGGTATGATGCCACGTGAAAGGAATCACGGCGACGCCAAAGCGGTCGCCTTCGAGCGAAGCGACGGTGAGGCTGACGCCGTCCACGGCGATCGAGCCTTTTTCGACGAGATAGGGCCGCCCGCGCGAGTCGAGGATGTCGAACTCGCACCAAAAGTCCTCGCCGCGCCGCTGCGCGCCGACAAAGCGTCCGACGCCGTCCACGTGGCCCAGCACGAGGTGACCGCCCAGGCGGTCGCCGAGCGCGAGGGAGCGCTCAAGATTGACGCGGTCGGCCACGCGCCGCCGGCCCAGCGTGGTTCGCTCGAGGGTCTCGGCCGAGGCGAAAAGACCGAAGCAGCGACCATCGAAGGTCTCGACCGTGAGACATGCGCCGTCCACGGCTACGCTTTCGCCCCGAACAAGAGAGTCGAAGCCTTCTGAAGGCCGCTCGATCCACAGCCGCCGGTTCACGCCGGCGGTCTCGATGCGCTCGATGGCGCCGATGGCCTGGATCAGTCCCGTGAACATGAATCAAAAACCCCCGGACACCTTGGGACGGGGCCGGGGAAAAGGTCGGACACAAACGTTGCGCGACCGACGCGACACTTTTTCCCATCCTGACTTTGACAGTCGGCTCCGGAGTTTCACCGGATCAGTCGCGCGTGGTGGCAGCGGCTACGCGCGAGTCGCGGGCTCTACCGCCGGTCGGGGATCTCACCCGGCCCCAAAAGTGTCTCGAATCAAGTTGGCTGGCGAATCGGCTCCCGCCCTCCATGCACCGACCTTGTCGGCTCCGGAGTGGGAACGTCTTCCTACGGGCTCCCCTCCAAGCGTTCTCGTCTCAGCCGAGCGGTCTCGGACAGAGAAAAAAGGCGCTTCATATCTTCCATCTGGTTGAGCAACCAGGCATGCGGGGTCTGTTTGGTCTCGGCGGTGCGCTCGGGCGGCTGGAGTTTGCGCTCGCGCTCGATCCGCTCGTAGAGTTCCTTGGCCTGGGCGGCGCGATCTTCCTGGAGATCATAGAGGCGGGCGCGTCCCAACATGGCCAGGTAGCGTTCCATGGTTCCCGACGTGAGGCTCTCGGCGTCGAGGTAGCTCTGGACGGCCTGTTCGAGCAAGACGCGGTCCTCGCCGGTCCGCTGAGTCCAAAAAAACTTGTTTTCGTACGTATAGCCCAGCGCGATATAGGCGTCGGCCTTCTGAACAGGATCGGTCACGAGGCTGAGGTAGTCTTTGAAGAACTGCGCGGCCTCGTCGTAGTTGTTGCGGAAGAAAGCGATGTTGCCGCGCAGGTAGGTCGCATAGGGAAGTAACGTGCCCTTGCGGTAAACGTCGGTGATAGCCTGGAGCTTTTCGTCGGCCGAGGTGAACCGTTTTTCGCGCGCGGCATCGTCTTTGGTCATCAGAGCATATTGGATTTCCACCTGCGCCTGCGAGACGAGCTGATCGGCTGCCGCCGCTTGAGAGGCCACTCGGTGGCGATAGATCTGGACGACCACCAGCAGAGCCAGCACGGCCAGCGCGCCATACATGATTTCTTTGCGCCGCTGCTGAGCCTTTTTCACCAGGTCGAGCCAGAACGACTTGACCTCGTCTTCTTTCAGCGATTTGCGGGAGATGCGAATCGTTTTTCCCATGTCTTCCGTTCTTTCGCCGTCGAAACGTGGCGCTGATTATGTCGCCGCAGGGCGCAAAATCAAGGCGATTGTGAGCCGACTGCCGAACGCGCGAAACGATTCTATTGAAAACGCCCGCCGTTCGTGTAGCGTGTCGGGCGCACTTGTCTGTCGGGCCGACCTCAATTTGCAAGGGAAATGTTGTGAAAGAGCGCATTCTTGAACTGCTCGAGCGTCTGGCGGGCCAGACTCTGTCGCTGCGCGAAATCCTCCTTCGGCTCCAGTTGCCGCCGACGGAGCGGGCCACGGCAAGGCGCGTGCTGCGCTCTCTGGCGGCCGAGGGCCGAGTCCTGGCGTTTCGCAACCAGCACTACGGCTGCGGGAAAGCGCAGGGGAACATCGTCGGGGTGCTGTCGGTTTCGGCGCGGGGCATCGGATATGTCTCACCGGAGCGGCCGCCGGGAGAAACGAAAGAGGCCCGGGCCGCCGATGTTTCGATTTCGCGCCAGAACATGAGCAGCGCCATTCACGGCGACCGGGTTGAAGTGCACGTGATCCGCGAGCAGTTCGGGCGGCGCGAAGGGTACGTCGTGCGGGTCCTGGAGCGGGGAACGCCGACGCTGGTCGGACGGTTCCTCCATCAGCGCAAAGGGGGTGTCGTTCTTCCGCGCGATGCTCGGATAGACCGCAACATCGTCGTCAGCACGTGTCCGCCGCGCGAAGTCTTGCAGGACGATCAATGGGTTGTCGTACGCATCACGCAATGGACGGCGTGGCCGGAGCCGCTTTATGGGCGGATCGAGGACATTCTGGGCTCGGACGGCGATCCGGGACTCGATGTTCTGCTGATCGTGCGCGATCACGGGGTCGTGCCGGAGTTTCCGCGCGAGGTGGAACGCGAGGCGGCAGGTCTCGCTGGGCGGCTCAATCATGCCGCGCTCGAAAACCGCAGGGACCTGCGCGATTGGCTGATCGTGACGATTGACCCGGAGCGGGCCAAGGATTTCGACGATGCGGTGTCGTTGGAGGTCCTGGAGGGCGGGCGGCGGCGGCTGGGCGTTCACATTGCCGACGTGTCGCACTACGTCGCCGAGGGCGGCGCGGTGGATCGCGAAGGGCTTGAGCGCGCGACGAGTATCTACCCGGTGGACCGTGTCATTGCGATGCTTCCCGAGCGGCTGTCGAACGAACTGTGCAGTTTGAGGCCGCGTGAAGACCGGCTGACGATGTCGGTCGTGGCGACGCTTGACGCCCATGGAAAAGTGCTCGACTGCGATCTGTTCCGCTCGGTCATTCGCTCTCGACATCGGCTGACGTACCGTCAGGTGCAGGATTTGTTCGACGGCGCGCCGGAGGAGAAGGCGGCAAGTTTCGGCGACGCTCACGAGATGTTGTTTGGGATGCGCGAACTGGCCGCTCAGCTGGCGGCCGAGCGCCGGAAGCAGGGCGGACTCGACCTGGACATTCCCGAACCGGAGATCGTGCTCGACGCCGACGGCCGTGTGCGCGAGGTGCGAAGGTCGGAACGCTGGGAGAGCCATCGGCTGATCGAGCAATTCATGATTCTGGCCAACGAGGCGGTTGCGCGCCACTTGGCTGGCCGCCATCTGCCCGTCCTCTATCGCATCCACCAGCCGCCCGACCCCGAAAAGCTGGAACGGCTGCGGCCTTTTCTCAAAGCGGTGGGCGCGCGCTGGCCGGCGGGCGACGGGCCGATCTCGCAGAAGACGCTCCAGCGCCTTCTCGACAGCCTCGGTCGGCTCGAGGCTGGGCCGATGTTGCACACGCTGGTGCTGCGGGCAATGATGCGCGCGGTCTATTCGCCGAAGAACGTCGGCCACTACGGTTTGGCCAGTCCCTGTTATTGCCACTTCACCTCGCCGATTCGCCGCTATCCCGATTTGGTTGTGCATCGCGTCCTGGGCGCGTGGCTCGATCGCGGGAAGGTGGCCGACGAACAGATCGAACAGTGGCGGGAGACGTTTGACGACGTGGCGCGCCACTGTTCGGAACGCGAAGAGCGCGGCGACCAGATCGAGCGCGACGCCATCAAGGTCAAGTCGTTGGAGTTTATGCGGCAATTTGTGGGGGAGGAATTCGAGGGGCTGATTTCGGGGGTGCTGTCGTTCGGGTTCTTCGTTGAACTGCTCCCCTACCCTGTCGAAGGGTTGGCGCACGTGCGCGAGTTGCACGACGACTACTACCGTCTGGAGGAAGAGCAACTGGCGCTGGTGGGCGAATCGAGCGGTCGGCGGTTTCGGTTCGGCGACAAGATCAAGGTCGTTATCACGAAAGTGGACTTGATTAACCTAGAGATGGACCTTATTCCGGCGGATTTGGCCGAAGGGCCGACGCCGCGACGACGGCGGGCGCGCGGAGGCGGGCCGCCGCTGCAGCGGCGCCGAAGAACATAGGACCCATACGACCTATACGACCCATAGGACCCGTTCAACCATGACAGTTCGAGAATTCATCCGGCAGTTCAACGCCACGCTCGACCGAAGCCTCACGGGCGGTGTGAAGTGGATTCTTCTGGCGAACGTCGCCGTGTTCCTGGTCGAGCAACTGGTGTTGGTGCCGCTCAATTGGGACGACATCTTTGTTTACCTGTTCGCGCAGACGCCGGTCGTTCGCTTTGTCGAGGCGCCATCGGGCGGAATCCGGGCGATGATCAATTGGCTGGCCCCCGTGCAGTTTCTGAGCTACATGTTCATCCACGCGAACGTGTGGCATCTGTTCTGGAACATGTTCGCGCTGTGGTTTTTCGGTCCGCCGATGGAAGCGCGCTGGGGGCGCGTGGCCTTTCTCAAATTCTATTTGTTTGCGGGCTTTGGGGCCGGAGCGTTGCACGGCCTGATCGCGCCGTTTTTTCTCGGGGAGAACTACCTCATGATCGGGGCGTCGGGAGCGATTTTCGGCGTGCTGCTGGCATTTGCCATGTACTACCCGCGACAGCCCGTGCTGTTGTGGTTCATTCTGCCGATGCCATCGCAGTACTTTGTGGCGCTGATCGGATTTGTGACACTGGTGTCGCTGTTTGGAAGCGGCGGCAGCCACATCTCCCACCTCACCCACCTGGCGGGGCTGGCGTCGGGCTATGCGTGGCTTCGGCTATATGAACGGTTTCCGAGGCTGTGGCTGGTCAACGAGGCCGTGCGGCCGTTTTCGCGTCGAGCGCGGCTGGACTCCTATGACGACCGCTGGGTCTAGCTAGCCGAGACAACACAATCACTTCCTCCGGCGCCGTGAAGAACATCGGCGCAACTTGAGGCCGTATTTGGCCATCAGCTTCTCGGCGTCCTCGTTCATTCTGCGGATTTGTTCCTTCGGCGAAAGCCCGGCATATTTCCGGGCGACGGATTCTTTCCAGCGCCAGACCTCGCGCAGCGATTCGGAAATCAGATTCTCATTCAAGGTTTATCACCTCCAACGGTGTAACCAAATACAGCGGCTGGTGAACTGATGCCGCCTTAATCAAAATGCGCCACGATGGTCGTCGATCGGGTCAGGCGGCCCAGGTCCACCCATTCGGTCTTTGGATCGAATTCGCGCCACGGTTTGCCGTTCACTTCGACGCGCGTGATCGTCCGGCCGTCGGGGTGGCGGAAGCGCGCGCGGATCGTTTTCGGCGGGTTGCGTTTCGGCGGATCAATTCGCATTTCGATCGCCCCCTTGCCGACGCGCGAGACCATGCTCATCGTCATCGGTCCGAAGTAGGTCGAGGCGTTTTCGATGCCGACCTTCTGGCCGTCGGCGAGCCAGTAGCGCGGAATGGCCGCGCCCAGCAGGAGTTCGTCGCCGCGCTCCTGGATGAACATCATCCGCAGCCAATAGGTCGAGTTGGCCTCGTCGGATGCCTTGTAGTGGTCGCCGCGCCAGTCGCCGATGTTCGGCAGCGCGTGCTCGGTCATCATCCGCGTGTCGGGGAAAAAGCTCACCGCGAAGGCATTGAAGTAGGCGCGCAAAAAGTGCTTCGGTTCGTCGCGCAGCAGGTAGGGAATCGGATTGCACAGCAGATTGGCCTGCATCGAAATGCCGCCGCGACTGAACCAGTAGCGATCGAAATCCTCGCCGCTAAGATTATAACCATACTGCTCCGACAGATACAGGTTATCCTCGAAGTCCTTGATGATCCACGTCGAAATCGGATCGTTCGGTTCGAGCATGCCGCAGCGGACCAGATGGATCGCGCCTTCGAGCGTTTCGGTGATCCAGCCAAACGACCGGCCGCGCCGGTGAACGTCGGACGGGACGTGGGGAATCCAGCTGCCGTCGCGCAGCCGGACAACCGGCGACCGCTGCATGGCTTCGGTCCAGGCGGCGAGGATGTCGCGGCGATAGGAGTCGGCGTCGGCCCGGAGCCGTCCTGCGGCGGGATGAGCGACGTCGGCCAGCGCGTGCGCTGCGTTGTCCATGCCCCACCAATTATAGACGTTGGTCGAAAGCCAGCAGCGCCAGTCGCCGATGTCTTCGAGGCGTCCGGGTGGGAGAAGGCCCCGCTCGATTGCTCGCAACGGACTGTTTCGGGCGTACTCGATCGTGCGTTGGCGTTGGCCGGTGATCCAGTCGCAGCCTTTGACGATTTTGGGCGCCGCGCGTTCGAGCCAGGCGCGGTCGCGCGTGTACCAATAGTGCTCGCCGAGTCCCCACAAGACCCATCCGTGATGCTGATTGTAGCCGCCGGATTCGTAGCCGCCGGCGCCGTAGAACTGGCCGTCGGCGGTCGAGAAATCGCCGGGCAGGCCGACGCTTCCTTGATAATGGAGCCACGTCTCGTAAGCGCGACGCGCGACGTCGTGATAGCCGCGCCGGTCGAGGTCGGTGGTCATCATGACCGACTCGTTGCTATAAACGCCGTAGCGGAGCGTGCCGACTTTGGCCATGGCGCGGTCGCTGCGGACCTCGCGCTCGGTGTTAATGAGCAAGTGGCCGGCGTGGGCGCGATAGAAGTCGTTGATCATGGGTTCGGGCGTGTGAATCTGGGCACCGGCCTTGACGCGCCCGCGCCAATAATCGCGCACGGCCTTGTGGGCGGCGTCAAAATCCATCCGGCGCAATTTCGCCCATTCGGCGGGCTCGGTCAGCGTGATGTACGGGATCGTGACGGCGACAGTGTGAGACTTGCCTCGCTGAAGTTCGACGCGATAGACGAGGTTGCCGTCTTTGGGGGTCAGGCTGCCGCTGCCGGCGCCGTCGAAAAGGAGGCGGAGCCGTCGCGGAGTGTCTCCGGGCGCAAACAGCAGGCCGCGCTCTTCGGTCAACGGCTCCCTGGTCTTGCCGGACGCAACCGAGAGGTCGAGTTGGCCTTGCGCCGCCGACGCGCCGATGTTGGTGATCTTGATCTGCATCATCAGGACCAGGGTGTCGTCGGCCCAGATGCGCCCGCCCGCGTTGGGCACGCCCTCGAAGGGAACGGCAAAGGCGGTCTGCTCATAGCGGACGCCGTCGCGCTCCCACTGGGCGATGATGATGGGCAAGTCGCCGTCTTCGATCGTGCGGGCGACCGGCGGCGTCGGTGGCAAGCCGAAGCGATAGCGAAGTTCCCCCTCCCACAGGCAGCGAGCCGTGTCTTTGCCCGCGATGCGGGCAATCCAGTTCTTGTCGCAGAAGACCTCGCCGCGTTCGTCCACGGCGAAATGCTGGCGGCCGCCCTCGAAGCTGAGCAGGATGTAGTGGGGGGCCTTGAGCGGCGTGTCGTTCCAGGCCTGGGTGAAGGTTTGCTCAGCTGTCTCGCCGACGCGAGCGTAAAGGTTCCTGCCCCGGCGTTTGTTCCACGATTTTTCGGCGGCGGCATAGGTCAGGTCGAGATCGGCTTTTTTGACGAGGATGCCGAAATCGGGGATGAAGATCGGTTCGCGCAGAACGTCGGCCATCGCGAAAGAGAACGTGGCGTGTTTGGCGCAAACGGTCACGACGGTTTCGTCGAAGGAGTTGAGACCTTTGACCTCGGCGTATTGAACGCGGGCGCGGAGGCCGTCCGTTCGGCCGGCCACTTTCGATTGCCACGCCGCGCCCTTGCCGACGATCTTGACGGCGCTTGACGGGCTGAGGGGCGACAGGTCCTCCAGCGCGCCGTTGAACACCGAGATCGAGCCATCCCACGTTTGCGACTTCTTCGCCGTCCCGCCCCACTCGATGGCGACTTCCGCGGTCCGTATCACCGAATCGGTGTAGGCCGCGATGGCGGCGATTTTCGGAAGCGGCGAATCGCCGACAAGGCGCAATTTGAGCGTGGTGCGATAGGTCGCGGCGAAGTTGCCGACGTTGCGGAACTCTTTGGCGTTGATCGGATTGAAGGTAAAGGTCCAAACCGCGCCATCCTGATGCAGGTTGCAGTCGGAATCGCGCCAGCGGCCGTTGTACCAATCGCCAATGTCGAGCCAGCCCGAGCTGCCCGCGCCCGAGGACTGATCGCGCGGAATGCGGCGCTGCGGCCACGACGATTGCCAGTAGTGGAGGCGAACGGCGTCGAGTTTGGGCGCCGACTGCGGATCGGCCCAACGAACCACGACGCGAGCGATGTCGCGGGCGTCTTCCCAAACGACCGAGTATTCCTTGCCGTCGTCGCTGAGGCGCGTCTCGCCGAAGGGAACGGCGTTGAGCGCGTTGTCCGACTCGGCGGCAAACAGGATCGCAGGTCTGGTAAAGGACAAAAACATCGCGAGAAGTCCGCCAAGAACGGCGAACACTCGGAAATAATGAACCCCGAATCTGCTCATGGGTCGCGCCTCCTTCGGAATTGGCCCCTTTCGGAGTGCGGTGGCTCGACACCGCTTTCTTCTGTCTGTCGCAGTACTGTATGGTGAGAAGCAAGGCGGTGTCAAGCCACCGCACTCCGAAAGGGCATGACGTTTGGGCTTGCGTGGGCGATAGGAGGTTTGGTAGGAAGCCCCCTAGCAGTGGAGCGCGACGCACTCAGGCGTTCGAAGCGAACATCACACCCGCGCGGATCGCGGGAACGGAGGAACAAAGTGGATCGAAGACGGTTTATCGAAACAGCGGTCGGCGCGGCGGGACTGGCCGTCGTCGGGTCGTGTGCAACTCTCCCACCCAAACACGTCGGCATCCCGAAAGCGACCGATCGCATCGCCCTGGGCAAGACCGGCATCAAGGTCTCGCGGGTCGCCATGGGAACGGGCACCGTCGGCGGCCCCCACGAATCCAACCAGACGCGGGCGGGTCAGGAGAACTTCACGCGGGTCGCGCGGCGGGCCCTGGACCTGGGGATCAACTTTTTCGACAGCGCGGACTTGTACGGCACGATGCCTTTCTTCGGCAAGGCGCTCCAGGGCGTCCCGCGCGACAACTATGTCCTCCTGAGCAAGATCAGGGGCCAGGCGACCGCCGAGCAAGCCCAAAAGGACATCGAGCGATTCCTCCAGGAACTCGGCGTGGACCACATTGACATTCTGCTGACGCATTGCGCCACCCGCGCCGACTGGGCCAAGACACGAGCCGGCGTGCTCGAAACTCTGGCGAAGGCCAAGGAGAAAGGCACGATTCGCGCCTATGGCATGTCCTGGCACGGCATGGCGCCGTTGGAGACCATCGCCGATACGCCATGGGGCGATCTGGCTCTGGGGCGCATCAATCCCAAGGGCATCAACATGGACGGCAAAGCCGACGAGGTTGTTCCGCATTTCAAGAAGATTCACGAGAAGGGGAAATTCGTTCTGGGGATGAAGATTCTCGGCGAAGGAAAAATCAGAGAGAGCGCCGACATTGACGCGTCGCTGCGGTTTGCGCTCGGGCTGGGCTGCGTGGACGCCATGACGATTGGTTTCGAGAAACCCGAACAGATTGACGACATGCTGAAGCGCTGGGAAGCGGCCGCGAAAGAAGTCGCGAAGGCGTAAGAGCAGTTTCAAGTTCCAGGTTGCAGGTTTCAAGTGGCTGGTGGTCGGTTGTTAGTTGTTCGTGGTTGACGGCGGGTTGCTGGTGGTCAGAACGGGGATGCGTTTCGGGAAACGAGACGCATCCCCTTGTTATTTGCGGGGGGAGCTGTGGGCGCTTTCTTGCTCCCACCAAAGCAGCCCTTCCCCACAACCGACGAGTGCTCCGATCTGTGAGCCGGAAACAGGTCCATGTCGTCCATACCGTCCATGTCGTCCATCTCATGGGTACGACCGCCAGCGGCCGACGGCGGTGCGAAACAGGCGGGTCCAGTTCGGCGGCATGTCGAGCTGGTTGAGAAACATCTTCTCCTCGCCATCCACTTTTGCCCAGCGGCCCCAGTTGTCCGCCCACACGACCTTGCGGCCGTCGTTGGTGATCGAAGCGTGGGTTTCTTCCCAATAGAGATTGGTCGTGTTGTGGAGCTTGGCCAGATAGAACACGCGTGGGCGGGAGCGGTCCAGCCTCGCGAGGACAATTGTCCGGTCGAGCCAGTTTTGCTCCGCCAGGTTGGGCGCGATGTGCGTTGAAACCACCGCGTAGCCCGGAAAGTTGCACGAGACGTGGACGCCGCTCTGGAGGCCGTGGGACGACGTGGTGTCGTAATAGAGCCGAATCAGCGGGACGCAATGACTGGCCGCATAACCGCTCGCTCTCACGACGGGCGAAGTAGCCCAATCAATCGGAATCAGGTCAATGTAGTCCGTCCGGCTGTTCTGCATCACGATGACTTCCTTGCCTTCCATGTCGAGCCCGACATCGGAATGGGCGGTGGCGTAAGCGATTCTGTGGAAACGAGTCAATTGCCGGTCGGCCATCACGAGGCCGGTCAGCGTGCCGGTGTTGGCGGGGTCGCCGCCGATAAGGACATAGTTGCCTGCGACCGACATGCCGACCCAGTCTATCGAACGATCGTTGGCGGCGATGGGATAGAGGCCGACGATCGTGTTTTGCGTGCGATCCCACGTGAAAACGTATAGCGGCTGGTAGTCGGCCCGTAAGTCGCCCTGAAGCATGAAGGCCCAATAGCGCCGATCCAGCGAGGCCTCGCCCTCGTCCTGCATGGTGATTCGATAGACGGGATTGGCCTGGATGACGGGGCGAAGAGTCGTGTCATTTGCGAAGTTCTTGACGACCGTCCGGGCGTCGCTGACGACGTCGAGCGTCGCAATCGAGAAGTTCTGAAGTCCCCAAAGCAGCCGCGGATTTGTCTGATCCCAACGCGGCTCGGCCAGATCGCCGAAAGCGCGAACCAGAGTGCCGGTCGAATTGTAGGGCATGGACGACGTGCGATAAACCTTCCAGTCGCCTTCGTTGGTCGGCAGGAGGATCATGGTCTGATCCACGTTGAAGGGATCGTGGCGGGAGTACTCGTGGCGGCCACTGATGACGTCGGGGCGGGTGGCAAGGGTTTGAATGGTCCCAAACCGCGCGTCGAAAAACGACGCACCGACCGCGGGAACAGGCGCGGCTATCAAAGGATAGGTCGGATTGATACCCGACAGCGGGTTGGGGACCTCGATGAATTGGAAATCCGGCGGATACTGGAGGGAATGGGCAACGAGGGGAAAACCTGCCGTGATCGCGAGGATCAGCGCGGCGACAAGCGTCCGGAAGGCGTCGGTGGATGCAGAATTCTCGGCCTCGATTTGTTTGTTGGGATTTCCAATTGTCATCGTTGCGCCTCCCCCACTTATGGACCGTAGTGTCAAAAGTTCTCAGTTCTTTGGGTCATCAAAGCGCTGAGAACATTGCGTTTTCTGAAGAAGTGGGTTGTCTCCCCCCATGCGGTGAGGCATGGGGCTTCTTGGACAGAAAGCGAGGCAACCCACACTTATGCGCAGAATCGAAAGTTTCGCGGCCTGGATTTGCCGGAAGTTTCTCCGTGCG
>Ga0315274_10013246_pt1 | contig 11739 bp, 9 predicted proteins | sample YL17G02_20_MG_FD_203700 | JGI IMG/M metagenome (GOLD analysis project Ga0315274, IMG submission 203700) | Sediment microbial communities from Yellowstone Lake, YNP, Wyoming, USA - YL17G02_20 | ecosystem: Environmental > Aquatic > Freshwater > Lake > Sediment | place: USA: Wyoming | collected...
GGGGAGGGAGGACATTGGAACGAGTTCTAAAACTGATTGGAGATGATTCCATTGAAGAGCAGAGGGGGGCGTAGTATACTGGATGCTGGATGACGTTCGTTATGTCCAGGGGAGGTGACCTTTGGAAGCAAATCGGGGTAAGGATGTCCAGGATGCACTCATAGGATGGGCGGTGGAGGCGCTGGGCCGGTGGGCGGGGGTCGCACCGGATCAGTGTCCTGCCCAGACGCCCGCAGCAGGCGCGTGGCTTTCCAACTACGGTGTGCTTATGTCTAAAGAGTGGAAACTCCACGCGGGCAAGGGGGACCGGTTATTGTCCATCTTCTCGCTGGTCCAAGCGCCAGGTGGTGAGGCGGTGCAACAGGTCCAGGTGCCGGCCCGCCCCCTCTCCCTGGAGACGATCCTGCCGGATGAGAAGGACAAGGGATTGCCCCCACAGGAGTTGTGGGCTCGTTTCGTCGGTGAGTTCGGGCGGCTGCCGAAAGGGGATGGCCGGTTTGAGACGTTCATCCACCTGTTCTGTAAGCACGCCTGGGCGGTGCCGTGCACGTACGGCGAAGCGGGGGTGTCGCTGTACGAGGAGTTCAAGGCGCTGGCGGCCCTGGTGTATGCGTCGGGGGGTGCTCAGGAACCTGCCACGGAGTTCCTTCTGGTGGGCGGCGACATTCCTGGCATCCAAGGCTTCCTCTACACGCTGACCAGCAAAGGAGCCGCCAAAGGGTTGAGGGGGCGATCGTTTTTTCTGCAACTCCTGGGGGATGCAGTAGTGCGACGGTTGGTCGGGGATCTAGGGCTCTGTTCGGCCAACGTAGTCTACGCGGCGGGTGGCAACTTCTTGATGCTGGTACCGCCTGAAAGTCGCGGTCTGCTCAGTGAATGGCAGGTGCAATTCAACCACGATCTATTGAATGTGTTCGAAGGCGACCTATACCTGGCGCTGGCGTGGGAACCCCTGCCGCGGTCGGCGGTCGCGACGCATGAGTTCGCCGATGTACGCGAACGGTTGGGGGCGCGGGTCGCCACCGCCAAGAGCCGTCGCTTTGCGGAAGTGGTCGAAGAGCATGGCTGGGAGCTGCTCTTCCTGCCACGGGGGCAGGGCGGGCTCAAGGAGTACTGCCAGGTCTGCCAGCGGGAACCCCGGCCAGGGGAGAAGTTGGTGACGGAGACCACCGAGACTGGCGAGGTTGTCAGCAAATGTGTGCAGTGCCACAGTTTTGAGGAGTTGGCGCACGACATTGCCTATGACAGGCTGTGGATGGTCGTGGCGGAGGCTGACGACGAAATACGAAAGGAGGAGGGCTGGCGAGGTTTGTTGGCCGGTTTGGCCGGTTTCGCCTACCGCTTCGAACAAGAGCCTCCGCAGGTTGAGGGGCTGGAGGTTGCCTATGCCCTCAATGACACCGGATTGAGACAGGGTAGCGCCTACGGTTTCCGTTTCGTCGCTAACGTGACGCCGCGCATCGAGCAGGCAGACCGCAAGTGGATGCAGGAACATCATCCGGACCTAGAGGTGCCATCTGGCGAACGTATCAAGGACTTTGCGCTGATGGCGCTTCAATCCCAGGGCATCCCCAGGGTAGGCGTGCTGCGGATGGACGTAGACAACCTGGGGGCGGTCTTCAGCCAGTACCTGCGGGGCTCGATGGCGCAGGTGTCAGCACTGAGTACGGGACTGGACCTGTTCTTCGCCGGGCACCTGAATCGCGTTTGCCGGAAAATGGTCAAGGAGGGAGAGCACGAGAACACGCTCTATGTCATATATGCAGGCGGCGATGACCTGTTCGTGGTAGGGGCGTGGGACCGGATGCCACTCCTGGCGGAACGCATCCGGGAAGACTTTGCCACCTACGCTGGCGACAACCTATACCTGACCCTTTCTGGTGGCGTGACGCTAGAGGGGCGCAAGTTCCCACTCTACCGGGCAGCCGAGCGGGCGGGAGAGGCAGAGGGGCAGGCCAAAGGGTATACCCGGCCCGATGGCCATGACAAGGATGCCTTCTGCTTCCTGGGGCAGGTGGTGGGATGGGAGGAGTGGCCGACGGTGCGAAGGTGGCAGGAAGAATTGGTGGCTCTGGATCAGGCGGGAATGCCTCGAACCCTGATTCAGGTCCTGAAGGTAGTACACGGACTTTATGAAGCAACGCGTCGTAGGATGACCCGAGAGACGGGCGTAAGGCCAGGAAAGTCTTACTATGGGCGCTGGATATGGATGCAGGCCTATGCGTTGGCTCGCCTGGCTCGCCGCGCGGCATGGCACAGTAAACCAGCCGATGCGGAGAAGCGTGTGAAAGCGCTGCAAGAAGGTATCCTGACACCGGAGACTGTACACCTGAGTGGACTCGCTGCGCGATGGGCGGAGTACCTCTTGCGTGCAGGGGAGGTCTAGTTCAGATGTATTGTGGAGTAGTGACTGCCAGAATCTAGTTGCGCATCTTCATATTACTGCAAGCGGCAACCGCTCAGGAGGGTCGGAGTGCTTGGCGAACGCAAAGTTGAAAGCCTGCGTCAGTATTTACTGGATAGGATGGGCACGGTCTGTCATCCTTTCGATCCAGAAAACTCAGCCAAAGTATACCGATTTCAAAATCTGCCACAAGTTGTTGAGATATTCTCAGCCTTTCTTGTTCTGGAGTGTCCTGTAGACCAGGTACAAAGCGCAGGTTCTGACATCATCCAATCCTTTCACAACTACATTACAGCGCCACGCTCAGATTGGGAACAAGCCAAGAGCGCGGTCGAGCACTTGGCTACAAAATTCGAGGCATTTCTGAAAAAGGTATTCTGTTATCGGTATCCGGGCGAACCTATACCAGATCATAGTCTATACAGATTGCTACGCTCGCACAAGGTTATATCACTTCGAGCGCAACCGCGCAGGCCGGCAGATACCGACTATTGGAGGCAGCAACTGGCTCGTGAAGCAGTGATAGAGAAAGTTTACTTGCTTCGTAACCCTGCAGCCCACGACGCTGTGCGATTGGAGGACCTTGAAGCCTCTATGCGTTCCATCCTGGCTGCCTGTCTCTTTGTGGTTGAGGAGAACCTTGACTTACTGAAACAGGCGGTATGGGGACAGATGGCAAGGGAATGGGAAGCCTACCTCCAGTATGCGGCACGTTTCTTTGACGATGGCCTTTGGGAAGAAAAGAAGTACATTTGGCCCAGAACAGGCAACGTCGACCTGATGGAACAAATGGAGAAATTCCTCGACGATGAGACCCGGTCGGTATTGTTCATAACAGGGCGTCCCGGAGCCGGCAAGACTGGTTTCCTAAAGAGGTGGGCAAATAGCTTGGCTGAGCAGGCATTGGCCAATCTCGAAGCGACGGGCTCAGTGCGGCCAGAGTCTCTGGTTCCTCTCTACGTGGATCTGAACAACTATGCCGCTGTGTCAGGATCGTCCTTCGCCCAGTACATCGTCTTGGAGAGCGGGCTAGCAAGATATGTACCTTCCGATCTAGGAGAGGTTTCCATAGATGCAGAGCGATTTCTCCGCGATTCCCCTGTGAGATTTGTGGTTTGTCTGGATGCGCTTGATGAGATGAAATGGGATCCAGGTGATCCGGGAGGGTGGGACCGTAGCCTGGGAGTCATTCATATGTTCCTAAATGCTGGGGTGGTCTCAAAGATTGTGATCACATGTAGGGACGGTGTTATGCCTGGTCCCTGGCGCCAACGGTATGAGGTGCTGAGTATTGCGCCGTTGACACTGGATGACATCCATGGCTATTATTATGCTCACTTGAGAAGCAGTGCTGAGGCAGCTTATATCTTCATGATGACTCCAGACAGGCGAGAGCTTTTGGAGCTTATGCACATACCCCTTATGTTGGAAGCGGCGGTTGAGTACTGGAAGCAGTTCGAAACACCTCCTGAACTACAGGCAGATGGAACAGAAGAGAGTTCGCAGTCTAAGACCCCCTCACTCGGTGAACTGGTGGACTTTATTTTCCAGCGCGTGCTGGAATGGGAACATGACAAGAGTCTACACCAGGGATTGGACCTAGAGCCGCTAGAATGGCAGGAGAAGTTGGGTGAACTGGCCTATTGGGTGGATGGGAAAGGACACGTAAGTCAAGTTCAGGCTCTCCAGTTCGTTCACACAGAGGATGATTTAGTTCGATTCCGAAACATGGGAGTGCTTCAAACACACCGGTCTAGTATAAGGTTCCTTAATGGGCTTACTTGTGCTTACTTTGCTGCGCTGAGATTGAAGAGGATGGCTGAAGATGGTGACGCAACCATTCTTCCGCCCGACTACCGAGAACATCGGGCCTTCTGGAGACAGTGTGTGGAGATTCTTCAGAAGGTCACTTATCGCGATATGACTGCTCTAGTTCAGCAAGTGACGGCGGCATGCTAGGACAGCATACCGAATCATACTCACGATTGAAGAAAAGGAGGTAGGCAGAAATGTCATATCAACCGAGTGGCAGTTTCATAGTGCCCAAGGTACCTTCGGAAGACCTGCGCCGCATCATCGTTCTGGGAGATAGCCGCGCATTGGTTGCCAGGGCGGAGGAGATAGGCACCACCCTTGCCCGTCAACTCACTACGTCGCAAATACGCAACGTATTCGGCACAGTGCGGCATATCCAGATGATGTGGGTCCCTCAGGCAACCCCGCAGCAGCAACAGCAAGCAACCCGTCAGCTTTTGCTGCTTAAGCCCAAGCTGGCTTACCAAGCTCGGCGAGAAAGGGGCAAGGGAGTCGAGATACTGAAAGAAGTTCTGTCTCCGGCCATTGATCTCGTCGAAGGCAATCGCGAGCGGTTCCAGAACTTTGTGGACTTCTTCGAGGCCATCCTGGCTTATCACACTGCTGCTGGCGGTCAGTAGTGAAGGAGGAGAGTGATGACAATCCAAGGTAAAGTCGAGCTCTATGGACGCGTCTTCATCCAGGGCAACATCCGAGTGGTAACTGGACTACATATTGGCGGCTCATCCGCTGGACTTGCGATCGGCGGTGTGGACAACCCCGTGATCCGGGACACGCAGACTGGCCGTCCTTATGTGCCTGGTTCATCCCTGCGAGGCAAGATGCGCTCGTTGTGGGAGAAGATGACCGGCGTGCAGCAGAACTGGGCCATCGGCAAGGGAGTGAGGATTCACGTCTGTGAGCATGCGCAGGACTATGGTAGTTGTCCCGTCTGCCAGATCTACGGAGTACCGGGCCAGTTGGAGGCCTCATTCCCTACCCGCCTGATTGTGCGCGACGTTTTCATGGACAGAGAGAGCGAGAGAAGGCTGCGGGAAGAGGCACACACCGATCTGCCGTATACCGAGGTCAAGTGGGAGGCAGCCATTGACCGCGTCACTTCGGCGGCCACCCCTCGCCAGATCGAGCGCGTACCTGCCGACACCCGCTTCGAGGGTCTGGAGATGGTCTTCTCTGTCTATGAAACGGGCGACCGGGAGCGTTTCGTCCACGTCCTGGAAGCCATGCAACTTCTGCAAGACGACTACCTGGGCGGGCTGGGTTCCCGTGGCAGTGGCAAGGTCGTCTTTGAGAACTTGAGCATCCGCGTGCGCTCGCGCGAGGAGTATGGCCGCGAGGAGCAGTGGACAGACATGCCCCGGGCCACCGACGGTGAGACCCAGGTCAGCCTGGTACTCAAGGAGCCTCACCGGGTGCAACTGGTGGCCTGGCTGACTGAGAAGATCCCGTGCCAATCTTACGGCGCGTAGGGGGTGGGCCATGCAGGCGATGGCGTACCCTCTGCAACCGCGTGCCTCCTTCCACTTTGGCGTGCGCGGCGTGGGGGTGGAGGCAACGGCGCTGACGGCCCGTTCCGACACGCTCTTCTCGGCCCTCTGTATCACGCTGCGCGAACTGTATGGACGGGCCGAGGTGGAGCGCTTTGTGAGCCAGTTCCCTACGGCTCAAGACCCCCAACGGGATCCGCCTCTGCTGCTTTCGGCGGGCCTGCCCTATGCAGGAAGCGTCCGCTTCTATCCACGTCCTCTGCTGCCGGTGCCGGGCCTGGAGAGCGATCCGGCTGAACAGAAACACCAGAAAAAGATCGCCTTCGTCTCCGAAGCCATCTTCCAGGCATGGAGCAGCGGCAGCGATGTGTTGCTGCACTATGATCGCCCCGGGCGTCACAATCTACTTCACGGCAAGCGCGTCTGGGTGACGGCGGACGAACGCGCGGCGCTGGCCCCAGACTTCCTCGACGAGGATACCGGCCAGATACGGCTGTGGACGGTCGGTGATGTGTCCAGGGTCACGGTAGACCGTGCCAGCAACGCTTCCTCCGTATACCAGGCCGGGCAGGTACGATTTGCACCCGGTGCGGGGCTATACCTGCTGGTGGTCTGGCGGGACGACGGGTGGCGCGACCGCTTCTGGGAAGCGCTTCAGGTACTGGGCGACGCCGGACTGGGTGGGGAACGCAGCAGCGGCTATGGCCTGTTCACACCTCTAAAGCCACAGCCGGTGGATCTGCCGGGCTTTGTGGAGGCAGAGCGCTGGATGACGCTCTCCTCTTGCTGGCCATTGCCTGGACAGGAAGGTATCCTGGGGTCGGGCGCAGCCTACCGGCTGGGGAACTGGCGTGGATGGATGAATTCACCTGATGGGCGCAACCTGCGCTGCAGGAGCGTGCATATGCTGGAACCAGGCTCGGTGTTGCGGGCACTTGCGCAGCATGCGATCTACGGTGGACTGGCCGATGTGACGCCCGAAGTCTTTGACGCCCATACCGTGTGGCGCTATGGACTGGCGCTGCCGGTCGGCTATCGCCGAGTGCCGGGAGGGTAAGATGATGGATAAATTGCACACTGAATGGGCCCTCGAGGTCAAGACGCTCTCACCGCTGCACATCGGTACCGGCACGGAGTTGGTGCTGGGCTACGACCTGGTGCCTTACCGGGGGCGTACCTACCGGCTGAACGAAGATGCCCTGTTGAACGCCATGCTGGTCCGCGCCGAGGAAGAGGGCTCCAGTGCCGTCAACCGCGTGTTGATGGGCCGGCCAGCGGCCGAACTCCTGGACCCGCAGAGTTTTCAGAACCCTGCGCTCTTCCGCTACGTACTGGGCGGTGAGCCTGCCAAGCACGAGGGCAAACTCCCCGAGCAGATCAAGGACGTCTACGACCATCTCTTTTTGCCCGGCTCGTCGCTCAAGGGTGCGCTGCGTACGCTCCTGGCGTGGGGCATCTGCACGCGAGCTCGCCGCAAGCCTGACCTGGGCCGGCTGGGGCCGCGGGCCAAGTATGCGGCGCAGCGGCTGGAGCAAGAACTGTTTGGGCCTGATCCCAACCGGGATTTCCTGCGCGCCCTGCACGTGCAGGACAGCGTACCGCTGGCGGAGGCCGACGCGCTGCGCCTGGAGCAGGTCCAGGTCTACCCTGGTGGCACCCCGGTCGAAGTCGAAGCGGTCCGCGCCGGCGCAGTCTTCCACCTGGCCATCACCGTGGATGAATATGGTTTCCAAGGCGAGGCAGCCCGCCAGTTGGGTTGGCAAGGCAAGCGGGCCTGGCTGGGCCAACTGGTTGCGTTGGGCAAGCAGTATGCCCGGCAGCGCTTGTCCACGGAGGTCGAGTTCTTCCAGGCCCACGGCGGCCCTCAGGCGGCCCTGCAATTCTATGCCGCGCTCGTCAGGCAGGTCGTCGAAGGAGAACTGGCCGAGGACGAGTTCCTGCTGCAGGTGGGCTGGGGCACGGGATGGGAGTCCAAGACGTTCGGCTCGGGGCTGCTGCGGCAGAACGACGCTGCTTTCGAGCGGCTGTTGAGCGAGTACCGCATGACCAAGGAGCGCAGGCGCGAGGTGGGCGACCCGTTCCCCAAGAGCCGCACGCTGGCGCTGCGGGGTGGTGCGCCGGCCATGCCACTGGGTTGGGTGCGGGTCAAAGTGGCCGGCTTTGTGCCGGGGGAGGAGCCGCAGGTGGTTCCCGCCCGGGGCAAGGAGCGCCCTGTGCGGCCTGCAGGTGGCCAAGGCCCTGAGGGCCTGCGTCCGGGCCAGGTGCTGGAAGGGGAAGTGCGCAGGGTGGAGGAATATGGCACTTTCGTGGACGTCGGCGTGGGACGCGATGGGCTGGTGCGCATCTCGGAACTGGCGGAGGGGTCCGTGGCCCGCGTTGAGGACGTGGTGCAGGTGGGGCAGCGGGTACGGGTGAAGGTGCTGAAGGTGGAGCAGCGGGAGGGGAAGTGGCGGATTGGGTTGACGATGAAGGGGGTGGAGTAGAGGGGGAAGAGAGTTGGAGTTGGAGGGGAGTAGCCGGGCGGGGAGCGGCGGGCGATGAAGTCGCCGTTGGGTTGGTGAGATGAGGGTTGGTTCGTCGGACGGGAACGGCGGGCGATGAAGTCGCCGTTGGGTTGGTGCGATGGGGGTTGGTTCGTCGGGCGGGAAACGGCGGGCGATAAAGTCGCCCGCCTACGGAGCAACGCCCGATGAATCGGGCTTGGGACGCTGCAACGGTGAGAGGTGTGCAGTCCAGACCAGTGGGCGATGAAGTTGCCGTTGGGTTGGTGCGATGGGGGTTGGTTCGTCGGGCGGGAACGGCGGGCGATGAAGTTGTTGTTGGGTTGGTGCGATGGGGATTGGTTCGTCGGGCGGGAACGGCGGGCGATAAAGTCGCCCGCCTACGGAGCAACGCCCGATGAATCGGGCTTGGGATGCTGTAACGGTGAGAGGCGTGCAGCCCAGACCAGCGGGCGATGAAGTCGCCGTTGGGTTGGTGCGATGGGGGTTGGTTGGCGGCCGAGGAACGGCGGGCGATAAAGTCGTTGTTGGGTTGGTGCGATGGGGAACGGCGGGCGATGAATTCGCCCGCCTACGGAGCAGCGCCCGATGAATCGGGCTTGGGAGCATTCCGGCGATAGGTTCTGCAGCCCCGGTGGGCCTGTTGGGCGGGGGGCGGCAGGCGATGGCCCGTCGTGTGCGGGCGTCGCCAGTGGGTCAGTACGGTGATGATTGGTCTGCTGGCCGGGGAACGGCGGGCGATGGTCCGTCGTGTATGGATGTCGCCAGTGGGTCAGTACGAAGGGGATTGGTTTGCTGACCGGGGCCGGCGGGCGATGAATTCGCCCGCCTACGGAGCAGCGCCCGATGAATCGGGCTTGGGAGTATCCCGGCGATAGGTTCTGCAGCCCGGATGGGTCTGCTGGGCAGGGAGCGGCGGGCGATGAAGTCGCCGTTGGGTTGGTGCGATGGGGAGCGGCGGGCGATAAGGTCGTCGTGGATTGGCGGATGGAATTGGTCGGCTGCCGGGAAACGGCGGGCGATGAATTCGCCCGCCTACGGAGCAGCGCCCGATGAATCGGGCTTGGGACTTTCCAGTGGAAGGGTAAAGGAGCAAGGGCAATGCCTTACTGGCAATTGTTCTACCATCTGGTCTGGTCAACCAAAGATCGTCAACCGTTCCTGACCCCAGCGGTCGAAAAGGAAGTGTATGGCTATTTGACGGGCAAGGCGGTCGGGCTTGAGGCCGTCGTGTACATCGTTGGGGGGACCGTAGATCACGTGCACATGGTTGCATCCATTCCCCCGACCATTGCGGTGTCTAAATTCGTCGGGCAGATCAAGGGTGTTGCTTCGACCCGGATGAACAAATCCGGGATTAGCCAGGTGCGCTTCGGGTGGCAAGATGCCTATGGTGCCTTCTCCTTCGACGCCAAGCGCTTACCCAACTACATCGCCTACGTCGAACGGCAAAAGGAACACCACGCCGAAGGTACGGCCATCCCCATCCTGGAGCGCATGACTTCAGATGATGCGGGGCCGCGCCTGGTGCGGGAAGCCGCGCCGTTCTACGTGACAGAAGAGGACAACTGGCGCGTAGAATTGATAGCATTGTACCCTGTCACGGAAGAAGATTCCAGGTAAGCAACAATGGAGCATTCGTCAACCTGTCAACCATTTACTGCACACCAAGCCCGATTCATCGGGCGCTGCTCCGTAGGCGGGCGACTTTATCGCCCGCCGCTCCCCGGCAGCCAACCAACTCCCGTCTCGCCAACCCACTGGCGACTTTATCGCGCGCCGGTCCCTATCCTCAGACAATTCGCCGTCGTACTATACCAAGCCCGATTGATCGGGCGCTGCTCCGTAGGCGGGCGACTTTATCGCCCGCCGGCCCCCATCGGCAACCTGCCCGCTCTTTCACCAGCCCGATCCTGCTTTATGGGCCACCACGCCGCCCACACGCGCCTTCACCACCTGCTAACCCTGACCGGCAGCCCGACCGCTGCCGCACTGCCCCAAGCCCGATTGATCGGGCGCTGCTCCGTAGGCGGGCGACTTTATCGCCCGCCGGTCCCCGCCCGCCAACCAACTCCCATCTCACCAACCCACCGGCAACTTGCCCCCCCGCCGGTCCCCGCCGACCAACTCCCATCATGCCAACCCACAGGCAACTTGACCGTCCGCCATTTCCCGCCCGCCAACCAACGCCGATCCCGGGCCGTTATCCGACCAACTTCTTACGATTCTACCCCGCCAGACTCACTTGGCAAGTACGAGGAGGTACGAAATGCCACGCACAATGATCGCGCTGGTCAGCGACCAACGCATGCAAAACGTGATTCCCATCCTACAAGTCGGTGCGCGCTACGACGAACTCACGCTGGTACTCTCGAAAGATCGGCGCACCGGGAAGCCCCTGGACCGCTATGTCCATTCGGCCGACGACCTAAAGGCGGTGCTGGAGGGCAACCTGAAGGTCAACACGTGCCAGGAATGGGTAGACCCCTACAATATTGAGGCGGTCATGACAGTGGTCGGATCATGCATCCAGGACAGCGGCCACGATGACCAGGTGGTCAACATATCGGGGGGTACAAAACCAATGGCCATCGGCGCATTGCGCGCGGCTCAGGCTGCGCAGGTTCCATGTCTCTACACCGATACTGAGGACAACGAGATCCTGTGGCTGTTTCCAGACGGTTCGACCAGTTCTGAGCCGATCCAAGTCGTTGGCCTGGATGTGCCACTTTACATTCGGGCCTACGGTGAGAAAGTGACTGAGTCGAAGACGGTGGCGGATTTGGGCGCAGCCTGCCAGACCTGGGCCGAAATCATTGGCAGCAACCATAAGGTGATCTACCAGCAGGTTGTGGTTCCCATAATGTCAGCAATCAAGAAAGCCCACGAAGAGAAATCAGGTCTCCCGATCGTTTGCTCCGTGAAGCCAACGCGCCGTCAGTTAGGCATCATCGAACAACTGGCCCAGGAGGGACTCTGGGAGTGGGACCAGGGCTCAGGACAGATTGCCGTCATCAAGGAACTGGCCATCAAATGTCTGAATGGTTTCTGGGTTGAGCACTACGTGGCTATGCAAATGCAGCGCAGCGGCTTCTTCGACGATGTGCGGCTCAACGTCGAGTTAGATGGAGTGGACGGAGAGATAGACGTAGCCGCCGTGAGCAACGGTAAGTTGGTTCTCGTGGAGTGCAAATCCAACATGCAACGATCGGAACAGCTCAGCAAACTCGATTCTTTCCGACGCAGGCTTGGCGGCCCATACGCTCAATCCTACTATGCACGAGCAAGCGAAGCCTACGCAAGACCAATCCGAGCACAGAGCAAGAAATTTGGCCTGAACGGTGTATTGTTTGGAGTGCAACTGCGCGATATTGGCAGCGAGATCGGTAGAAACCTGCAGGCCTCGCCCAAGTAGCATCGCTTCCTGATAGCGCAATACCCGACAATCATGGATTCCCTTGATGTGTAACACCCCAACCAATGCGGAGAAAAGACTATGATCCTCCTCAACTTCTCCCACCCCCTAACCCCC
>Ga0315274_10013247_pt1 | contig 11738 bp, 15 predicted proteins | sample YL17G02_20_MG_FD_203700 | JGI IMG/M metagenome (GOLD analysis project Ga0315274, IMG submission 203700) | Sediment microbial communities from Yellowstone Lake, YNP, Wyoming, USA - YL17G02_20 | ecosystem: Environmental > Aquatic > Freshwater > Lake > Sediment | place: USA: Wyoming | collected...
ATGTGACACATTACTCTCTAACTCCAAGAAGATGCTAGCTAACAGGGATACTCTTATTAAAGAGAAGGACTATACTATTACCCAATACTCCCTTACTGTAGGAATCAAAGACCAGATCATAAAGAACCGGGAAGATACCCTGGCTGTAAGAGATAAGAAGATCAAAAAACTGCATAATCAAAAGAAAGCCATCCTAGTAGGCTGGGCAGCCACGGCTATTCTAGAAGCAGCATTAATCATCTACTTCATGATTCATTAGCTTTAAACTTTTAAAGTATAAAAATTTGGTAAGTTTAAACTTTATATGTATATTTGTTTAAACTTTAAACCAACATGTAATGTCAGAAGAAATCAAGCAAGAAGAAGAAAAAAAGCTCACTCCTGAGCAGTTAGAAGCAAACCGTAAAAAGGTTATTGACTACTATAAAAAACAATCTGAAGTTCTTAAATATCAAGCAGAGTATGAACAGCACCTAGCTGATATTGAGACAAGCCGTGCTAGGAGAATGGAGATGATCATCCGTCAAGCTCAGATGCAAGCCGGTCCTGAAGATCCTGAGAATCCTGAAGCACCAGAAGGTGAAAAGAAAGAAAGAAAATTAAAGAAAGCTTAATCATTAAAACAAACCAACATGACAACAGCAAACATTATTAAAACTTATGGTCAACCGGGAGATACTAAAAATCTTACCATGATCAATCTACCCTTTCCTATGGTTATTGACTGGGATAGAAAAACAACAACAAGTAGGATGCAGATACACAAGTTAGCTGCTCCATCATTAACTAAGATCTTTAAAGAAATCTTAGAGGCTTACGGACTTGATGAAATAAAGAGGTTAGGGATAAACATATTTGGTGGATCCTATAACTTTAGACAAATGCGCGGAGGTACTGAATGGAGTGTTCATAGTTGGGCACTTGCTATAGATCTGGACCCTACGCGCAACAGTCTTAAGGCTACTAAGAAGACCGCTCAATTTGCTAAACCGGAGTACAAGAAGATGATAGATATATTCTATAAAAATGGCTGGTATTCCCTAGGTGTAGAGAACGATTATGACTGGATGCACTTTCAATTTGTAAAACCATAAACTAGCATGGCTAAGTTTAATGTAGTGGACAAGAAAGTAAGCATGTCCCTGGAAGATGTTATTAAATTCCAGCTAATAACTTACTGCTATATTCATAAGATTATATTGAGTGAATCTGACCTAAGTTGTTTAACATTACTAGGCCTTAATAAAAAAGTGGAGCTATCCGATTTTTGCAATGCCTGTTGTGATCTAAATAACCGGGACAAAGATTCAACCATTCCTTACCAAAAGGCTATATTCAAAACTCCACAAACTGTGAGGAATTGTGTAGCAAAGATGAGGAACTATAATATAATAAATAGGGATGCTTCAAAGACTATTGAACTTAATCCTGAGTTAAACATTCAGGCTGATGGAAATGTATTGTTGAACTTTAAGATGTTTCACATTGGTACCCAAGAAAGCTAAAGAGTTTAAGAAGCCTACTGCTGAGGAGTTAGGATTACCTGAGAACTTAGTGAGTGATTTTATTGAATTCTTTTGGGATAGAGTGAGAACTCATATGTCCGGACTGAATCATGAGACCTTACAAATTCCTAACTTAGGAACCTTTAAAGTAAAGCATTGGAAAGTAGATGAGGTTGTAGAAAAACATAAAGCTACAATAATCAGAGTTGAAGGAAAGTTTGCAGGTTACCGAATGAAAGTAGATCTTACAGACAGGATAGAGAAGCTTGAGAAGATTAAAATATCAGCACAACAAAGAGAAGTAAAATTTAAAGAAATAAGAGATGCTAGAAAAGCTAAAGACAATTTGGAAGAACAAAAGCCTGATACTAGCGGGCTTCCTGAACAAGATCTTTAAAAGAGATCCTGTTGAAAAAGTATATAATGAGCGGGTAAAAATCTGCAATAAGTGTCCAAAGCTGGATACGGCTGGTCTCACATGTGTGATCACAGGAACACAACCTTGTTGTGGTATTTGTGGTTGCAGTTTAGCAATGAAATTAAGATCTATGGATTCAATCTGCCCACATCCTGATGGACCTAAGTGGGATAAAGCTGATATGTAATGAGTATAATGATTAAGGATCCTATCCGGATAGCAGAATATAAAATGGCAGGTCTAAATAATCAATATGAATTGATACGTTATATCATGTATCATACAGCTATGAAAACTATACCAGAAGCAGAGTCTGATAGAATGATTGAACTGGTTAATTCTCCAGATATAGAGAACATGGAAGTAGTAAAAGTATTATTAGAACAAAAATATAAGCTACTATGATAGGATTAATGGAGCAAATAAAACCGGAGAACAAGCGCTACTATGATACTTCTAAATTTAACTTAGAAGCTACACAACTTCTTGCTGGAAATATAGGACACTACCTTATCCAAAGCGGTAAACTATTAGTAAGTGATTTTCTAGACCTTCAAAGATTAATACAATCAGAAGATATAGAAAGTGTGAGATTAGCTATCTATACTATGGAAGCAAAAACAAGTATTAACTTTACAACAAAAGAAGATGGGAATCTGGGCTGATATAAAAAATACACAAGCAGTTAATGCCGGTACTTTAACTCATGAAGCTTTTAGTGAGTTCATGAAGGAGTTAGCACATGATGCAAAACCTAGAGAGCTAATAGTACAAACAGGAGTTGGTGGAATGAGGATGATTCAAGATGCTATGCAAACACAAGTTTACTTAGGTCTGATGAAAAAATTAAACTTCTCAAGAGAGGAGAGAAAGAGATTAGGAAAGATGATTAACTCACCGGATCCTGAGAACTTCCAAATAGCAAAAATACTTATTGATAATAAACTAGCAGAAGCAAAAGAATATCACAAATGAACATGAATATCTGGATATCAGAAAGAGAGAAAAAGCATTTAGCTCAAATAGCTATAGCTACTGAAAAAGCTTTAATGTTTGGTCATTCTCCAAGGATGAATGAAATAAAAGAACTAATGATTGCCGCACAACACCTCTTACTTATGGAACAAATAACACCGGAGCAAGGAGAAATGCTATCTAAGATGATCAGTTCTAGTGCTAAGGATAATTTAGATTTTGCAAAAACACTTATAGAAACAATAACAACTCAAAATTCAACTCAAGATGTCAGTAATATTTCAGTCACAGAATCACAAGTACCAGAGTTTAGACCCTAATGAAAGGATAGACTGGGTAAGCGTAACTAGTTTTGTAGGACAGTTCAAGCAAAAGTTTGATCCTGTTTCACAATCTATCAAATCATCTAAGAATAAAAACTCTAAGTGGTTTGGTATAGATCCTATAGAGATTCAAAGAATCTGGGCAGATGAAGGTGATAGAGCAATTAATGCCGGTTCTTGGTATCATGACGAAAGAGAATCAGACATTACAAGCATTGATACCATTCAGAGATCTGGTGTAGCTATTCCAATTATCAAACCAATTTGGGAAGGTGGAATAAAGTATGCACCTAACCAGAGATTGACAGAAGGGATTTATCCTGAACATTTTGTATATTTGAAGTCAGCAGGAGTGTGCGGACAATCTGATAGAGTTGAGGTAGTAAAAGGTGTAGTAGATGTTATTGATTACAAAACTAATAAAGAGATCAAAAAGAATAGTTTTGTAAACTGGGAGGGTAAGTCCCAGAAGATGACAGGGCCCTTATCTCATCTAGATGATTGTAACTTTAATCACTATGCTTTACAATTGAGTACCTATATGTATATTATCCTTAAACATAATCCTCAGTATAAAGTTGGAAAGCAGATGCTTCACCATGTAATATTTGAGAAGGAAGGAGAGGATCCATTTGGTTACCCCATTACTAAAAAGGATACCTCCGGTAATCCTATTGTGAAGACTGTTGTTCCTTACGAGGTGCCTTATCTGAAATCAGAAGTCATCTCAATGATTGATCACCTTAAAACTAATCTAAAATGAAACTACCTAAAATTAAAATAAGTTTTACAACCTTTCCTGGCCTATGTGTAGGAGTAGGTTTTCCATGGACTGACTATAGTGATATGTATATTACTATATTGTTTGTTGGCATACATATTAAATGGAGAAAGAAATGAGTATGAGTGAAGATGAGTACCAAATGAAACAGTTTTTTGAAGATCAAAAACCGGTATGTGTAGAAAAGGATAAAGATGGCAAATGTCTTATGAGTGCTAAGTGGGTACTCTTAGATTTTAGTGAACCAAAGAAACTCTTCTGTGAAGAAGTTAAAACCAACAAAAATGATAAAACTATTTGATTTACAAAATGGGAAGATTATCCCTACAGAGCATTGTTACACCCTAGGATTTCTTAAGGATATCATGGATAACCATCCTGATCACCACTTAAGCATCTACGCATATCTATTTTACATGACCTGTCCTAATCCGGAAATTAATCCGTACTTCAACATGCCGGTTGATGAGAAAGAACAGATTATCATGCAAGATATCCGCGCAGTATTTAGTGTAGAAGAAGAGATGATACTTACAGCTTTAAATAAGTGCACACTAATGTATGAAACTCCCACAGTCAGAGCCTTTAGAGGTATTAGTGCTATGCTAGATAGATTAGCGATGTACATGGAGAAGACTCCTGTATCCCATGGACGGGATGGAAACATCAACTCTCTAGTTAGTGCGGCCAAGAACTTTGATGGAATTAGAAACTCATTCAAGGGAGCTTATAGAGATCTATTAGAAGAACAACAAACAAGAACCCGCGGGGGTGGAGAATTAGGTTATGATCAAAAATAATGGATAAGTTTTTCTATACGGATATACCTACCTGGGATAATGGAACCTGGACAACTACTAGTTATGGAACTAGAGATGAGTTCAGAGACTTTGTTCTCTCCTTATTTTTATTTAAGGAACCCGGTAAGATTGAGTTTGATGAAACATCTTTTATATTTAATGAAGAAGCTACCAAGTATAATGCTCAAGGATTCTTTTGTGCAGCACCTATAAGAAGTAGAGATTATATCGCGTACTGGGATGAGATGAAGACGCGCTGTAGAAAAGGTGTGATCTTTAAGAATAAAGGAAAGACCTGGTATCTCACGCGCGAGTACTACATGTGGATCAACTTCCTACCTATTAACAATAAGGAGATAAGAAAGTTTGCCTTTCCTGATATACGTGATGCTCAATATTACATGGCCCTGTATGAGATTCTAGCAGAACTGTTCTACCTACATGCCGCTATCCTAAAGAAACGTCAGATAGCCTCTTCCTATTTTCATGCAGCTAAACTTATCAATCAGATCTGGTTTGAAGAAACTCCGATCTTAAAAATGGGAGCATCTCTTAAAGCTTATGTTCAGGATACCTGGAGATTCTTAGCCGAGTATAGAAACTTCTTAGATGAGAATACAGCTTGGTACCGTCCTATGAATCCCGGTAAAGTTCTTGACTGGCAACAACAAATTGAAACAACCATTCCAGGCACCACTAGAAAAACCCTAAAGGGTTTGAAGGGTGTGATCAAGGGTACATCTTTTGAGCAAGATCCTACAGCCGGTGTAGGTGGACCCTGTACTTACTTCTTTCATGAAGAGGCCGGGATTGCTCCAGATATGATGTTTACTTTTGGATACATGAAGCCTGCATTGAAGTCAGGTTTGATAACAACCGGTACATTTATTGCGGCAGGATCTGTGGGTGACTTGGAACAATGTGAGCCATTAAGGAAAATGATTCAGACTCCTGAGGCTAATTCAATATTCTATGTTACTTCTGATCTTCTAGATGATAAGGGAACTGTAGGAAGGACAGGTTTGTTTATTCCAGAGCAATGGTCAATGCCTCCCTGTGTGGATAAGTTTGGTAACTCAGAAGTAGAGAAAGCTCTCGTAATGCTTAAAGAGTATTTTGAAAAGATTAAGAAAGATCTTAGTCCTGAAGACTATCAGCTTGAAGTATCCCAGCATCCGCGCAATATTGAAGAGGCCTTTGCAACAAGAAGTGTATCCTTATTTCCTAGTCACTTGGTTGCTGCGCAGAAAAGAAGAATTGAAGATAAAGAATACCCTACAGAATATATTGATCTTTCTAGAAATGCTGAAGGAGTATGGGTTATAGAGAAAAGTAAGAAGATTCCTATAAGCAAGTTCCCGGTAGAAAAGAATGCTGAAGACAAAGCCGGTGTAATTGTTATGAATGAGAAGCCTGATTTAAAGGCTGCCTGGGGTACCTACTACGCGTCTATTGATCCAGTGTCTCAAGGTAAGACCACAACATCTGAATCATTGTGCTCTATATACATTTACAAAATACCTATTGAGGTGACTAGAAATGATGGAGGGGATATAAAAACGTACATTGAGCAGGATAAGATTGTTTGTCATTGGTGTGGAAGATTTGATGATATCAATGAAACCCATAAGAGATTAGAGAATATGATTGAGTGGTATAATGCCTGGACTATTGTTGAGAGCAATGTTCCCGGCTTTATAACTCACATGATCAAGCAGAGAAAGCAGAAGTATCTAGTTCCTAAGAACCAGATCACTTTCAGGAAAGATATTGAGAATGTTCAGACTCATCACCAGGAGTATGGTTGGCGCAACACCGGCACAATCTTTAGGGCCCATATCTTACCCTACCTAATTGACTTCTGTAAAGAGGTATTAGAAGAGGTAACTACAGAAGAAGGTAAGGTAGTTAAAGTAGTATACGGTATTGAGAGAATACCGGATAAGATGGCCATGGTTGAGATGCAGCAATACAGAGATGGTCTCAACGTGGATAGATTGATAGCACTAGGAGCTCTGATAGCCTTTGCTAAAGTTCAAGAAGCAAACCGCGGTATCAGAAGAAGATTAGACACAACAGACAAAAAAGACTTGCAAAAGTCAGAAAATTTATATAAATTTACTAATAGCCCATTCCGGCATATCGGGATGGGCCAAAGCTCTTTGGATAAAAGACCTCCGAGGAACCCATTTAAGAATATAAGATAACAACTATGGAAGTATTAAATGCAATGCAGCTCAAGTCTGGCAAGAAGGCTGAGTACAACAGAATGGGCTCGATAACCCAGCCTTTACAGTTTCTTTCTAAAAAAGATAAAAACCCAGAATGGGCAGCATGGAATATGGATTGGTTGGAGTGGAATGGTCTTAAGCAGATCCGTAGGAATGCGCGCAGGCTCATGAAGAACTACAAGCTAGCTAAAGGAGTTATTGATCGCGGTGACTACATGATGGAAGAATCCAATGAGATGGGGGATCTTGTAGATACTCTGATGAAAGAGGATCCTACAGTTCTAGAATTAAAGTTCTATCCTATTATTCCTAATGTTATCAATGTTCTCACAGCCGAGTTTGCCAAAAGAAATACTAAGATTACATTTCATGCTAAGGATGAATATTCTATCAATGAGATGTTAGAGCAAAAAAGAGAACAAATTGAACAAGTTCTTTTTAGTCAGGTTGAACAAAAGCTATTAGCTAAAATGCTTGAGCAAGGTCTTGATCAAAATGATCCGGAAGTTCAGCAACAAATGCAACAACAACTGAGTCCTGAGAATCTTAAGACTCTTCCTGAAATTCAGAATTTCTTTGATAAAGATTATAGATCCCTGGTTGAGCAATGGGCAATGCACCAAACTAAGATTGATGAAGAACGCTTTCACATGGATGAGCTTGAGGAGCGCGGCTTTAGAGATATGCTTATTACTGACCGTGAGTTCTGGCACATGAAGATGATGGAGGATGATTATGATATTGAACTTTGGAATCCGATTACTACATTTTATCACAAGTCTGCTGAAGCACGCTACATCTCTCAAGGTAATTGGGTAGGTAGAGTTGAGATGATGACTATTGCTGATGTTATTGATAAGTATGGATATACCATGACTCAACAACAATTGGAATCTATTGAAGCTCTTTATCCTGTAAGATCTGCCGGTTATCCTTTACAGGGATACCAGAATGATGGATCCTATTATGATGCTACTAAGTCTCATGATTGGAATACTCAAATGCCGTCCTTAGCCTACAGACAGTTTACATCTATGTATGATAACTTTGTCTTCAATGGTGGAGATATCATTAATTGGATCATGGCTGAAGGAGAAGACTACGCGCCCATGGGAGCAGCCTTCTTATTGCGCGTGACTACAGCTTATTGGAAGTCTCAGCGTAAGGTAGGTCATCTTACTAAAATTGATGAGAATGGAGAAGTAACTACAGATATCATAGGCGAAGATTATGTTGTAACTGATAAGCCTATCTATGATACAACACTGATTAAAAATAAAACCAAGGATACTCTTATTTTTGGAGAAAATATAGACTGGATCTGGATTAACCAGGTTTGGGGTGGTGTAAAGATTGGTCCTAACCATCCAAGCTTCTGGGGAATGAATAACCCAGGTGGAGTAAATCCTATGTATTTGGGTATTGATCAAAACAGAATGGGGCCTTTGAAATTCCAATTCAAAGGTGACAACACCCTCTACGGATGTAAACTTCCTGTAGAAGGAGCTGTCTTCAATGACCGGAATACAAGATCAACTTCTATGGTTGACTTAATGAAGCCTTTCCAAATAGGATACAACATTGTTAATAACCAGATTGCTGACATCCTTATTGATGAGCTAGGCACGGTGATCATGTTAGATCAGAATGCCTTACCTAAGCACTCATTAGGAGAAGACTGGGGTAAGAACAACTACGCCAAGGCTTATGTTGCAATGAAGAACTTCCAGATCTTACCTTTGGATACATCCATCTCTAATACAGAGAACTCAATCTCTCAGAACCATTTCCAGGTTATGAACTTGGAGCAGACCAATCGTATGATGTCCAGGATTCAGATGGCTAATTATTTCAAGCAACAATGCTTTGAGGTAATAGGAATTACACCACAAAGATTAGGTCAACAGATGGGTCAGATAGATACGGCCAAAGGAGTGGAACAAGCCATGGTAGGATCCTTTGCACAAACTGAGAACTTCTTTATCAATCACTCAGATTACTTAATGCCTAGAGTGCATCAGATGAGAACAGATCTTGCTATGTATTACAACTCTAAAAAACCTTCTCTAAGACTGCAGTATATTACTTCTGCTGATGAGAAAGTTAATTTTGAGATGAATGGTACAGATCTATTGCTGCGCGATCTAAACATCTTTGCCACAACTAAGGCTAATCAAAGAGCTATTCTTGAGCAAATGAAACAACTTGCTTTCACTAATAATACGGCCGGTGCTTCCATCTATGATCTAGGAACTGTTATGCAGTCTGAATCTATGGGAGAACTTACAAATTCTCTTAAGGGTATTGATAGAAAAACACAAGCTCTTCGTCAAGAAGAACAACAACATGCTCAGCAAATGCAAGAACAAGAGATGCAGACAAGACTTCAAGAGAAGCAAATGCAGCTTGATCATGATATGCAAGAAGCTGAGAAGGATCGTAGAAAAGATGTTCTCATTGCTGAGATTAAGTCTGCAGGCTATGGTGCTATGCAGGATATTAATCAGAACATGCAATCAGATTACATGGATGCTTTAGGGCAAATCAAGCAATCAGAAGAATTCCAACAATCTATGAATCTTCAAGAAAATAAGGAGACCAATAGAATGACTAATGATAGGGAAAAAGCTCAGATAGAAAGGGAAAAACTTCAAGCACAAATGAGGATGAAGCAGACTGATCTTGAGATAGCGCGAGAAAATAAGAATAAATTTGATGCAAAAAAGAAAGATACTAAGAAGAAGAAATAAGGCTTTAGCTATATATTGCAATATATTTTATAAGGGCTCTTGTATTATTTCAAATTTATAAAGTTTATTTCTATATTTTTGTTTATATTATAACAAGCCACTAATATTAAACCAACAAAAACCAACTAAAATGGCAGAAACTAAAGATAACACAACAACAAGTCAGATGGACATATCCATTGATGAGTTGTTAGGAACACCTGGTGCAGAGAACATCATGGTACCAGAAAGTAAACCAAGCTTATTCAGTAGAAACCCAAAGGTTGATATTGATAAGATGCTCCTTGAAAAGACTGATGAAGAAAAAGCAGCTGATGAAGCTGCTGCAAAGCTAGCTGCGGAAGCTGCTGCAGCCGGAGGAGCCCCTATTAAAAAAACTCCTGAAGAAGAACAAGAGATTCAAGATCTTCTTGACCCTCAAACCGATGAAGAGAAAGCTGCTTCAGAAAAAGAAGATGCTACCAAAAAAAGCGGAAGAGCTGGTGGTTTAGCAGAACTTGGAGCTAGGCTTATTGAAAAAGGATACCTTATTCCTTTTGAAGGAGAAGAAGACGTAAGTAAATACGGTATTAAAGATTGGGAAGAGTTGTTTGAGTCCAATGAGAAAGAAAAAAGAAAGAAAACAAAAGAAGAAGTTTCTGGAGAGTTCTATGAAGAACTTCCTGAGGAACTACAGGTAGCAGCACACTATGTTGCCAATGGTGGCCAAGATCTAAAGAGCTTATTCCGCTCTCTAGCTGCGGTAGAAGAGATTCGTCAACTAGATACAACAGATGAAGCTAGTCAAGAACAGATAGTAAGAAGTTACTTACATGCTACTAACTTTGGTACAGCAGAAGATATTGAAGAAGAAATTGAAGGCTGGAAAGATCGCGATGAGTTGCTTAATAAGGCTAACAAGTTCAAACCAAAATTAGATGCTATGCAAGAGCAGATTGTAGCAAGACAGTTGCAACAACAAGATGCAAAGCGTAAACAACAAGAAAAACAAGCAGCTGTGTACACAGATACTATATACAAAACTCTTGAACCGGGTGAGATCAATGGTCTTAAACTAGACAAGAAAGTACAGAATATGCTATTTGGTGGATTAACTCAAGCTAACTATCCTTCAGTATCAGGAAGACCTACTAATTTGTTTGGTCATCTTATAGAGAAGTATCAGTATGCAGAACCTAATCCGGCTTTGATTGCTGAAGCACTTTGGTTATTAGCTGATCCAGAAGGATACAAAGCTAAAGTTAAAGCTATAGGAAGTAAAGATCAGATAGAAAAAACAGTGCGTACTTTGAAAACAGAACAAAGCAACAAGATCACATCAGGCCAAGGACAGGAAGATGATGATAATGCTAGCAGAAAGAAACCGGGATCAGGAATAGCAAGACCTACTGGTAGTTTCTTTAAGAGATAATTAAAACAACTAAATATAAATTATAAATTATAAACTAAAAACAAACAAGAAAAATGGCAACTCCAGTATTAAACAATGGTATATTCTTGCGCGACACTAACTACAATGCTAGTTCTCACGTAGATTCATACCACTTAGTAAACATGTTAAAGGATGCAGAACCAATGGACTTAGGTCCGGTAGACATCTGGGCTATGGCGCAGAAAGTTGAAATGCCTCTTTATCAATTATCATCTTTTGGTGGTAAAAATATCATCATGGTAGACAATGCTCGTGGTGAGTACAAATGGCAAACTCCGGTTTCCCAAGATCTTCCTTACATCATTGAAGACATTGAACCACTTAACCTTGCTAAAGGTGTAGATGGTACAACCTTCAAATTAAAAATTAACAAGCGCGAATTTGGTCATGGTGATATCTTCACTTTTGACAAGTATAATGGCGCGGAGATGTATGTAACTGCAGAAGATATCCTACCTATGGGTGATGGTTTTATCTACACTGTACAGTTAGTAAACAATGACAACTACAAGTTCCTTGAGAA
>Ga0315274_10013248_pt1 | contig 11738 bp, 11 predicted proteins | sample YL17G02_20_MG_FD_203700 | JGI IMG/M metagenome (GOLD analysis project Ga0315274, IMG submission 203700) | Sediment microbial communities from Yellowstone Lake, YNP, Wyoming, USA - YL17G02_20 | ecosystem: Environmental > Aquatic > Freshwater > Lake > Sediment | place: USA: Wyoming | collected...
CGGGCTGGTGATGATCGAAGTCCTCGTCATGATCAGTCCCTTCGCGTTCTACTGGTACTCGCTTTACGCGCCCACGCTTCAGGGACTGCATCGCTGGGCCGGCACGGCATGGATGGAGGCATTCTTTCTGCCCCACTCAGTCATCACGACTAGTCCGAGCTTGGAATTTCTGCGCTGGGGGGTGGGGACCTACGCGTTCAGTCTTGGACTGATGGCCTTTTTCTTCTGCGCCGCGCACGTTTACGGGGCCAAGCTCTTCCGACGCGGGGTGGTCCATTCCTGGATCTATTCGCGGATTCGGCATCCGCAATATCTCAGCCTGGCCATCGCTGGTTTCGGGCTGCTCACCTTCTGGCCGCGGATCATCATTTTGATCCTCTACCTCGGTATGCTTTTCGCTTACTACTTCCTGGCGCGTTTTGAGGAAAAGCGCATGGAAGCGGCGCACCCGGAGTACGCCGAATACCGCCAGCGCACGGCCATGTTCATTCCCGGAAATCCCGGCGGGAAAGTTTTCCATCTGTTGTTCGGCGGGATAACCAATCAGAACGCCGCGCGGGCCATTGCAAGTGCGGGAATCATTGCGCTCGTCCTGGGAAGCGCAATTCTGCTGCGCCGCTACACCATCGGCCATTCGGCCACAACTCTGCTGCCGGAGGACCGGACGCTCGCCATCGCCATCTGGCCGATGCCCCCGCAAAAAATCGAGCAGGTGGTCGGTATCGCCCTGCATGATGCACGCGTGCGGGCGGCGCTCGAAAAGGAGCCAGGCGCAGTATTCACGGCGCATTTGCTGCCGCAGGACTACGGCATGGTCAACATGTTTGCCGACGTGGGAACCGACCACCGCATGTTCAGCCATTGCTCCCCCGGCCGCTTCAAATACCTTTTGAGCTTTCTATTTCCTTTTCTCGACCGGCAACTGAAGAACCGCATCATGGGGAGCCCACAAGAAAACTATAAGGTTATCTTCTCGCGCGTGGACGGGCCGGACCGCTTGCCACTGCCGGTCTCCAGCCTGACCACCCTGAAAGCCAAGATGACCCCGATCGTGATTGCCGACATCCAGGGCGCTTCGACGGCCCCGAAAGAAGTGGTCATCCCGCCGCGCCGCAGCTTCTGGGGCGACATCACCATGCCGATGTTTTGATTTGTGATTTTGGATTTGCGACGCTGATCAGCGGGCTCTGCCGTGCGGCCGCACGGTGGTCGGACCAGGAAGAACTATCGCGCCGCGCCATGGCCGGATCCGCCGGCTGAGTTTTTGCTCATTCCAGGGGGATCGTCAATCCACTTTTCCATCTCTTCGGGATCAACCTTCATCTTGACGACGCACGCTTCGTCGCGTTCCAGGGAAACGACCAGGAGTTCAAAATCCTGGCCCAGCTCTCTGCCGTAAACGAAAGTCTGCTCGCCGTCGCGCCGGGACCGGACTCTTACAAAGGGCTGGAATTCAGGGCCGGCGACACCCTGCATGAATGCGTCGAGATCCGCACCCGCAGGATGACGCGAAGCATCCAGATCTTCGAAGATTGCCAGCTTGATGTTCTTGACCCCCGCCGGGCGGACCCGGTTCGCGACAAAACAAAGCACGCCCATGAAGCGCATCGGCCGCTTCTGGTAGTGCGATTGAATGCGCTGGACGACGGCGCTGAATTGCCGGTCCCCGGCGCGCCACGTCACGGGGATCATCACCAACAGCCCGGCCAGGGCCAGGATTGCGGTCGCAGCACTATTTTTTCTCGGCATGACTCGCCGCCTGTTTTTGAGATGTCTTGCCTTTCTCCAGCCCCAAACGCGGAATCCCCATCTTGCCTTCCAGCGCGCTCAGCTTATCAATGTCAATGGGTCCGATGATGTTCACGACCGTCAGAGTCTCGGGGTCGGCTGCGATGATGGCCAAGCCCAAGATATTGCGAGTATTGCTCTCGGTCATGAGATACACCTCAGCCACATCGCCGTCGTGCTTGCTCCGCACGCCGACTATCTTTGTCCAGCCGGGGGCGGTGAGTTGCGAACGGATTGCCTCAACGTCCTCTTGCGAGTATTCACCTTCCTTGTCGAACTCGAAACTCTTCACATAGACGCCTTTTAAGTCTTTAATGAGCTCCCGGGCTTCGGCTTCATCCTCGTCCCGCTCGGCGGCGAGAAACTTTGATGCCAGTTTTAGCATTGATTCGTCGAGCGCCACGTCAACCACCTCGGCGGCCTTGCTGGAGAGCTTCTCCAGATTTTTGATCTGCAGCCTGGGATTCTGCCCCAAGGCGGGCACGCTGGCGACACACGTGACGAGCAGGAGAGAACCAATCAGTTTCAAGATACGGGTTGGGGTTTTCATATGGACTCCGCTCAATTCAGCCTTCAAGTTTTTTCCCGCCTTCCTCCCGGGGAATGCCACGCTATGTCCGCGGAGGCCGGCGATCTGTTTCCTGCACTTTTTTCCAGGTGACATTCAGTTTGGTGCTGGCGATGCGAAGCGCCTGCATGACTTGGGTTTTGGCCGCCTCGCCCGCGGCGCGCTCCTGCTCGACGCGGCGGTAATGCACAACGCTGGCCGTGACCAGCACGCAGGCAAAGACTCCCACTGCCGCCCAGCGCAGCCGGGGGATGCGTACGAGCGAAATCAGTGCCTCGCGCCAGCCGGGTTTTGGGGTCGGCGCAGGTTCGAGCAGGGCCAGGACTCGCTCCGTGAAGCCGGGTGGCGGCTCGCGGCGTTCGAGCGCCTTGCGAAGTTCATTCTCGAGGTCTTTCATACGTCCTCATCTCCAGCGCGGAAGTGACCTTATCACGCAGAACCGCGAGCGCCCGCTGCAGGCGGCTCTTGACTGTATTGATGGGTATGTCGAGGACTTCCGCAATCTCAGCCAAGTCGAGTTCTTCCTGGTAGCGAAGGATGATGACCATGCGCGAGTCCTCGGGGAGCGAGGCGACCATCCGGCGCAGGCGCTCGGAAAGCAGCGGGTCGGAAACCCCAGGGCTCGTGGCCGGCTCCGGCGCCTCGTCGAGCGCCAGGAGCGGCAGCGGTGGCATTCGACGGGCCTGGTCGATGCAGCGGCGGTTGGTGACCTTGCGCAGCCACAACATCAGGTGCGCGGGAGATTTGATTGCCCCCAGGTTCTGGTAGAGGCGAAGAAAAACCTCCTGTGCAGTCTCCTCGGCGAGCGACCGGTCGTGGAGGAAGTAGTAGGCCATGCTGAACACCATCGCTTGGTACTCGTGCATGATGGCGCCAAAGGCCGCATGATTGCCCGCGGCTGACCGGGCCAGCGCCTTCTCCATCCGCTCTACCGTCGCCGTGTTCACTCTAGAGTCTCGTCTTCAGTCGCCGGCCCCTTCCACAAGATAGATACGAGGGAGCGGGACGGGCGAATGCAATAATTTTGGGGGTTCTAGGGGAAGGAGGCAATCCCCTCTTGTCGGGCATGCGACCTGTAGCGTTGATCGTTCCCTGAATTCCACCGAGGGAGACGCGGCTGCGTCTTGCGGTGATTGGAAGGGTGATGGGCTACGCCCGCACTTGCCCTGGGAATACTCACCGCCTGGCGCAGCGCGCCGAATCGCGTCAGGCTCAGGCCGGGCGGAATGTTCAGCGCGCTGGCTTCGGCGAAGAGCTTGGCAACCTTGTCATTGCGACGGACCGGCCCCCTTCGTTCTCAAGTCGGCCAGCGTGCTGCCGCGCTCGCCAAAGTGAAGGACGAGGTTTCGCGCGAGGAGCGAACCATCCTTCGCCCCTGTGACGGCCTTCTGGAAATGTTCGTGGTGGGCTTTGGAAGAGCCCCCTTCCGTGATGATGGCCGCCGCGAAATCCATCTCGGGATCCTGGCCGCGAAGCGCGATGGCCTTGACGACGAGGTCGTAGCCCTTCACGTCGGTGGCGAGACCTGCTTGCTTGTAAGTCTCCGCCAAGTAGCCGGCATCGAACCAGGCCAACGCATCGGCCTTTCTCTTAGCCTCGGAGTCCCGAGCACGCGCCAGGAGGCGGTCCAGAAGCTCGCGGGCCACCTTCTCATCCTTCACGGAATAACCTACTTTGTGGTCTCGCAGGGCCCAGACTCCATACACGGATGCTCGGCGCAAAGTCTCCATGCGGACGATGACCGGCCTTTCCGGAGTGAGAAGCGCGAGAGTGTCCTCGACGAGCCGGCCGAGATCGTAGCTTGAATCGACGCCTCGCCAATCACGGCCGCTTTGCCTATCACCGCCCATCCAGGGCAACGATTTCGCGCCTCCGATATCAAGGGGATGGCAAATCAGCGGCGGGCCCCCCAGCGCGGCGTGAGGAATGGCCAGAATTGCGGCCAGGATTGCGAAACCCACAATCGTCGAATTCCGTTTGCTGCGATTCATCTCGGTATCCCTCCTCCTGAATGTGCGTATGTCCTACAGACAACAAGACGGTCGGAAATGATCTTGTGTTAACAAGCAGCATTGGGAATTGAGTGAATCGGCGCGCCTTCGAACGAGGGTTTGGCTAAGGGCTCTGTTGTGGCCAGGCGCGTTCCCACTCGCGCCACCAGTTGATATCTCCGAGGCCCAGTTCATCCCACCAGAGATTGAGCATCCGCCGGTCGCCCTGGAGCGCGCCCTCGCGGGTCACACCGTGTGGCGGAAAGACGAGCGCCGCCAGGCGGCGGTAAACCGGCTCGCGCTCCGCAGGGCCGACGCGTGAAAGCAGGTGCCACAGCGTGAAGGCGTCCCTTTTGCGAGATTCGGCAAGGATCACTTTGAGCGAGGCGACGCGTTCCGAGGCGCTGCTTTGCTCAAAATCCAGCTTCGCCAGCGCATCACGAAGCCCCGCAGAAGCGTCGGCGAAGTACGGGGTGCCCGGCCCCACTCCCGGCTGAGTGGCGCAGACCGCGCCCGCCGGGATGAACGACTCACGTCCTTTGAACTCGAACCCGACCCAGCCAAATGTCACGCGGAGCAGGCCCGCTCCTTTATCGTCCACATGGAGCGTGTAGGCGCAGCCGAGGTCCACGGCCATCGCCGAGGGTATATCGACGACGAACTGGCCCGGCGGCGCCCAGATCATCGCATGGATGGTCCCCTGCGCGAGAGCCAGCCGGTGGTGGCTCGGGCGAGTCTCGACTAGCCGAATGCGAGTGTCGGAATCGATCTCCACCTTGCCAGACGTGCCGACGAACACGTTGGCGCGCGAAGCGTCGTCGGTTTCCAGCCACTGGCCCACCGCAAGCTGCGCGGTTTCGCCGACGGGCGCATCGCCGATTTTTGGCGCTCCCGCCAAGCGCCTGACCTGCCACCCGGTCTGACCGCTCGGAGGGATGGGGTGCCGCGCAAACCTAACCAAAACGATGACCAGCACTGCGGTGGCCGCGGCGAGGCTGACTCGGAATAGGCGCGTCCGCCATCGGGCCCATGCGGTGAGCCGCTCCGGGAATTGTGGGGCGGGGCGGCTGTGCCGATACCTCGCCAGGACCGATTCCAGGCGCTGAATCTCCGAGTCGGGCTCGCCAGACCCGTCCCACATGTAATCGTCCTTCATGGGTTATTCCCCTTGCCAAGCTTTTCGCGGAGCTGTTGCATTCCGCGGTGAAGATTCACGCGAACCGAGCCGTGCGTCAGGCCGGTCCGCGCTGCAATCTCGGCGCCGGAGAGCCCCTCCACGAGCCGCAGGATCAGCGTCTCGCGATAGGCGTCCGGCAAGCTCTTGACGGCCGCCAGAACCGCCAGCGCCTCGGACTGCTCGCGCTCTTCCACGGGGAACTCTTCAGGCAGTTCTTCGCGGACGGCCGAGCGGCGATAGTGGTCGGCAGCGCGGTTCCGCGCAATGGCCGCCAGCCAGGCCCCAAACGCTTCGTGATCGCGCAGGGTGCGGAGCCGGCGCCAGGCATTCAGAAAAACGTCCTGGACAAGGTCATCCACATCCTCAGACGGGACCCTTGACAAGAGGATGCCGTGCACGACGCGTGCGTAGCGTTCGTAGAGTTGTCCGAACGCGGCGCGGTCGCCCTCTCGCGCGGCGCCGACCAGCGAGGCATCCTCGGCGGATTCGACCAACGTTCGAACTCCCGGTGTGCGGACTTGCCCGATGGGATTCGACAGCTTAACAGCTTTCTCCGAGCAAGGTCCTGACACGAATGTCACGCCTCAGCCTCGCAGGTCCCCTCGAATGTAGGACGCCGGAGGAAGGGAAATTGTTAACAGCGATTTCAGAAGTGGAGATCTGCCAAAATCAACAGAGGAGGGGAGAAACTCCGGACGTGTCGTCCCGCCGGCCAAGACTTGATATTCAAGTTGAACTCACAATTCGGGAATGCCGAGGTCCTTGCTCCCCAACGACGACATCTTGAGTTCGGGCGCGTACTGCTCGAGGAGTTCAAGCGCGATGCGGGCGCGATGGACGCGCTCCTGGCCCATTTTCACCGCCAGGTCTTCGATGTGCCGGCCGCAGGGATAGATGTCCGGCGCGTTGCGCAGTCCGAACTTGAGATAGATGGGCGCGGCCACGCGGATAAGCTGCATCATTTCGTAGTAGCGGACGAACCCGCCAAAATTGTCGGGCACCTCGATGTAAAGATCGATGGGAATATCCACCGCCTGGCGGAGCGCGCCGACCTGCGCGGGGCTCAAGTCAGTGGGGATGTTCAGGGTGTTGACTCCCGCGCGCTCAAAGAGCTTCGCGGTGGCGGGATTCGCGGCGGGAAGCGTCACCGAACTCTTGATCACCAGGTTTTTGGGCAGTTCGCCTTTCTTCTTCATCTCGTTAAGTACCCAGATCAACCCAAGGTCGGCGGGGAGCACGCTGCGGATTCCCAGGTCGCAGGCGCGGCGGACATCTTCGATGGCGTAGACCAGTTGATCCGCGCCGCGGTGCTGGAGGCCGATCACTTTTCCGGCGGTCGAGGCCGTCTGTCCGCCCGTCTCGAACGTAGCGCGCGGGCCGATGAATAAGCACACTTCGATGCGCTGGTCATGGCCAATACGCGCCATTTCCGAGATCTCTTTCCGGGTGAGCATCATGATGCCGCTGCCCTGGCTGACGCGGTGCACAGGAACTTGGAGTTCTTTCGCGGCGGCCAACACCTCGCGAAAAACGCGCGGCCCTTCCACGCTCGGAATCTCGAAGCGCCAGTGCCCCCCATCCGGAAACTTCTTGCCGCTGGGCTTAAGCGCGTGATTGTCTTCCGCGGGCAAATCAAGCTTCGCAAGAAACTGTTGGGTCTTTTTCATTGTCTTCCTCTTCGTGCCGCTCCAAATGGCGCTCCGCGCCCTCCATCCTGACTCCTGTCTTCTGACTTTTAATCTACTGCGTATATTTCAAATACACCGTCCGCGTCTCGGTGTAGAAGTCGAGCGCCAGCGGCCCTTGCTCGCGCATGCCGAAGCTGGATTCCTTGGTGCCGCCGAAGGGGAGTTGGTATTCGACGCCGGCCGTCGGCAGGTTGACGGTAATGAGTCCAGCATCGATGCGGTTGATATATTGGTGGATGCGGGTCACATCTCTGGTGACGATTGAGGCCGACAGTCCGAAGCGCGCGCTGTTGGCCAGGCGCATCGCCTCGTCGAAGTCATCGGCGACCATCAGCGCCAGAACCGGGCCGAAGACTTCCTCTTGGGCAATTCTCATCTCGGGCACGACGTTGCCGAAAATCGTCGGCTCGATGTAGTAGCCCTTGGCGTAGATGCCGTCCGTCAGGCGATTCCCGCCGCACAAAAGTCTGGCGCCTTCCTTCTTGGCGACGTTGATGTACATCAAATCGGTGTCGAGCTGGTTCTGGTCAACTGCGGGGCCCATGTCGATGCCGGGCTCGAGGCCGTTACCGACCTTCATCTTCTTCGTCTTCGCCACGAGGATCTCGACCAGTTGATCGTAAATGGCGCGCTCGATGACGGCGCGGCTGCATGCCGTGCACTTCTGGCCGGTAGAGAAAAACGCGCCGTTCACGAGAATGTCGGCGGCGTAACTGAGATCGGAATCTTTCAGAACGATCGTCGGATTCTTGCCGCCCATCTCGAGCTGCACACGCACCTTGCGCTTCACGACGCGGTCGTAGAGCGTGTTGCCGACTTCGCACGAACCGGTGAAGGAAACGGCGCGCACGGCGGGAAAATCCACCAGCGTATTCCCGACCGCGCCGCCCGAACCCGTAAGGTAATTGATCGCGCCAGGGGGAATCCCCGCTTCGTGCAGAGCTTCCACGAGGCGATAGGCCGAAAGCGGCGCGAGCGAGGCGGGCTTGATCACCACCGTGTTTCCACCCACCAGCGCCGGGGCCATCTTCCAGGCCGGAATCGCACTCGGAAAATTCCACGGTGTGATGAGGGCGACGACACCCAGCGGCTTGCGCATCGTGTAGCAGAAAACGTTCTCGCGCTCGGACGGAATCTGGTAGCTGAACTGGCGCGAGCCTTCGCCGCCGAAGTAGCGGAATATATTGATGGCGCGCTTCACCTCACCCTTGGCTTCCGGCAGGGTTTTGCCCTCTTCGCGCGTCATGTCTTCGCCCAGCTTGGCAAGGCGGCTCTCGAGAATCTCTGCCGCTTTGAAGAGGTATTCGCCCCGGCGTGGCGCGGGCAGCGCCGCCCAGGCGGGCTGAGCCTTCTCGGCGGCCGCGCACGCTTTCGAAGTATCGTCAGCGCTAGAGGATTGAAAGAGGCCGACGACTTCGTCGGTATCGGCAGGATTGATGTTCGGGAACGTCTTCTTCGACTGGCATTCGACCCACTGACCCGAAATATAATTGCGGAAAACTTCCGGCATAATTCCTCCCGAATGTGCGGATGACGAGGCAACTTCGGTTCCGGCGAGGGGAGCCATTATCTTCACGGACCTCGACGGGTGTCAAGCCGACCAGCGCGAAAGCAAGGTTCTATTTGAGCGTAAAGGATTCCTCGGCTAAGATGGGCCGGGCCGAAACCGGCCCGAAGGGTGAAACATGAAGATTCGATCCGCCGCAGCTTTCACGTGCATACTCGTCGCCATCAACTGTTCCAGGGCGCTGCCCAAAGACTACGAGACCGTCGAAATGCCCGCGCCCCACCTGGGCGGGATGACGGTGGGCTTCAACATCATTCTTCCGCGCGACTACGCCGCATCGGCAGAGCGCTATCCGGTGCTTTATCTGCTCCACGGTTACACGGACCACTATCCGGCATGGGTGAGCTACAGCGGGATCACCCAGTACGCGCGCGGCTATCCGCAGATCATCGTCATGCCGGAAGGCGACAACGGTTTTTACACCAACAGCTACGCGGATAAGAACCTGGCATGGGAAGATTTCATCATCCTTGACCTGATTCCCTACGTGGACAGCCATTATCGGACAGTGGCCACACGCCAGGGCCGCGCCATCGCGGGGCTCTCCATGGGCGGCTACGGCGCGATGAAGATCGGCCTCAAATATCCCCAGACGTTTGCCGCCGTCGCGAGCTTGAGTGGCGCGCTCGCCGCAGCGCGGTCGAGACGCCGGCCAATTGAGGACCCAGTATTCCAGAAACTCGTCGAAGGGGTCTATGGCCCGCCTGAAAACCCCGCGCGCGCGGCGGAGGACCCTTTCGACCTGGTCAAGAAGGTTCCTCCCGAGTTGCGCCCACAGCTCTATCTCTCCGTTGGCTCCGAGGATTTCCTGCTGGAGGAGAACCGGGAGTTTGCGCACCTGCTTGCCGAATTGAAGGTGCCTTACGAACACCGCGAATTTCCCGGCAAGCACGAGTGGCCGGTGTGGGACCGCGAAATCCAGGTCGTGCTGGCGCTGCAGGCACCAGTGATCGGAACGCGATAGCCGCACCCCACCTCGGTGCAAGTGTGCACCGGCGCATTTGAAACCCGCCTTACAAAGACCGCACTCTTTCTGAACGCTGTTCGGGGTCCGACATGAGCGCGACGGCGTATTGAAATCCGCTCAGGCAGCCGCGCATCACAGCCAGGCTGCGATAATAATCGTTGTAGCGGAAACCTGTTTCGCCCCGCCACATGGGAAATGCTCCGCATGCTTCCAGCCACCGCTCGTAAACGGCGCTGATGTCGAGGTAGGTATCCGGCTGGAAGTTGGCGATATCCTCCCAGTTTTCAGCGTAGAAGATTCTTGCGACGTTGTGGGCGGGCTCCGGTCGGGCGATGGCGGCGAGCCCCGCGTAGAACACGGCGTCGCGGACGATCGCGTGGCAGTTCTGATGGTCCTTATGCCAACTCCCGCTCCAATGGGTGACGACGATGGCGGGTTTGAACTTCCGGATCACGTCGCACACGGCGAAACTTGCTTCATCGTTCAGAGGAATCTCGGCATCGGGATAAGCAAGGAAGGCAGTTTCGGCGCCCAGAATCTTTGCCGCCTTCTCGCTTGCCGCACGCTGCATTTGGCCGTATTCCCTGGGCGGAATCGTCTTGTGGCCGCGCTCGCCTAGAGAAAGACTCAGGAAGACGCCGCGCCCCCCACTCGCGATGTGCTGTGCCACAGTGGCGCCCATGGTGAAAAAGACGTCGCCAGGATGAGCCGCGATCGCGAGGATGGGTGCTGGCATCGGACCTCCCCGGACGGAAAAGAAAATTAAAAGGCAAAAGGCAAAAATGAAAACCGAAAGGCGAGAAACCGAACAGTTGATCGATCCTCGCTCAGGTCACGGATTTCAGTTTACCAATCCAATATCCAATCTAAAATCCAAAATCAAACCTCGCCTCTCACCTTGGTATTACCGGAAGGATGAGCGCCGACGGGTGATCGCGGTCGTGATAGATGGTGTTCGGGGCTTTGACCAGGCGCGTCGAACTGCCGGCCGGCTCGCCAGTGTTTAGATTCCGATCGAAGCGCGGGAAATTCGAGCTCGAGACTTCCAGACGCAGCTTGTGACCGGCTTTGAAGACATTGCTCGTCGCCCACAGATCGATGGTGAACTTATAGACCTCGCCGGGGTTGATGAATTCGGGTTTTTCCCGTGAATTACGGTAGCGCGCACGGAGAATCCCGTCGGTCAGATTCTGCGCGAAGCCGTTGGGCCACACGTCCACGAGCTTGCCGGTGAAGTCCGTATCCACGGCCGAGGAGCTGGCGTAGAGTTCGAGACTGACGGGCCCCGTCACCTCGAAGTCCTGATGGAAGGCCGGGGTCGTAAAGACGAGGACATCGCCGCGTGCTTCGTTGGGCCGTTGATCGAACGCCCCGGAAGCGAGCCGGTCGTTGTCGCAGCAGAGCCCGCCGCCGCGTGTGGGCACGGGTTCGGTGGGGTTGTAAACAAAATGGTCGGGGGTCTCGGTCTGAGGCGCTTCGGTATCCAGCATTCCGTCACCGAGCAGGGAATTGGCGCTACTGCTGGAATGGAGATAGTACCGAGTGCTCTTGGCGCGGGCCAGCGGCCAATCGTCTTCTTCCCGCCAGGCGTTTTCGCCCATCACGAAGATCTTCACCGGCTTCTCGCGCTCGACGCCGCTCGCGATGCCTTTCAGGACGTAGTCGTACCAGCGGAGGATCAGCTCGTCCGTATCGAACGATTTCCCTTCGGCGCCGCGAGCGGCAGGCCCGAAATCAAGCTCGCCGGTCTTGCCGTTGAAAGGTCCGTGAAACCACGGGCCGATCAGCAGCCGCTGGCCGCGCCGGGCGGTGTCGCTGCCGCCACGCGCCTTGATGCCCGCGTAGTTTCGTAGCGTCCCCCCCACGAAGATGTCGTACCAGCCGCCGAGGTGATAGGCAGGCACCTGGATCTTCGCGTGCTGGTCCTCGATTGAAAGTCTCTTCCAGTAATCGTCGTAGGTTGGGTGCGCGAGCCAGTCGAGATAGTAAGGC
>Ga0315274_10013250_pt1 | contig 11735 bp, 6 predicted proteins | sample YL17G02_20_MG_FD_203700 | JGI IMG/M metagenome (GOLD analysis project Ga0315274, IMG submission 203700) | Sediment microbial communities from Yellowstone Lake, YNP, Wyoming, USA - YL17G02_20 | ecosystem: Environmental > Aquatic > Freshwater > Lake > Sediment | place: USA: Wyoming | collected...
AGATCCAGGGGCGGCGCGGCCAGGTCTTTGACATCCAGTCCGAGGGCGACTCCATTGCCGTCATCGGGAAAGCGCCCGTTGCCGAGCTCTTCGGGTTTGCGAGCGAGCTCCGCTCCGCCACCGAAGGAAGGGCCATGTGGTCCACCGAGTTTGCGGGCTTCGAGGTGGTCCCGTCCAACCTCGTGAAAGATGTGGTGCTGGCCATCCGGAAGCGCAAGGGCCTGAAGCTGGAGATGCCCCGGCCCTCGGATTACATCGACGGGGTCTAGGGCACCCCATCCCTCTCACTCTTTTTCAGGTTCTCCTTCCGGAGCCACCGTTCTTTGAAGCAACCGAATCTCCCGTGGCGATGTTAAGGTAACTTTTTTAGTGAACGATAGTTATTAAAATACAATCGATTAGAAAATTTTTGAAAACCTGCGAGATAACAATAAATGAGGGGGGCCTGATTTTAAAATTCATTCTGATTCTTCGAATCGTATCCCTTTGAAAAATCAAATAAGAGGCGTTAATTAATTCCTTCGTTTTCCACCGGAATTAACTATAAATACAACCATATCAGAAAACAACCGTGGATTCATGTAGGGATCCTCAATTTCTTCCTTTCAGAAAGTGAAGCAAAGGAGAAGGTTGACCTATGAAACGATTGATTCTCGCAACCATGGCTGTTCTCCTGGTCACAGGGATACTCGGAACGGTATCCGCACAGGATACCTGTCCAACGATTCTCGATGGGGCCAAGACGACAGATCTTCTCGCAGGACAGAAGACAGATATCGGTGATGTCTCTGTCTGGAACGATGCCAATGACATCTATGTGGTGTACAAAATCACCGCTACCGGCTGGTATCTGACCGAGACGCACCTGGACGTCCAGTGCGATTGGACGAAGATTCCCCAGGCACCGAAGATAAAAAATCCCATACCAGGGAAATTCGCGTACGGGGAGTCTTTCGCTGTCACCGATCACCAGACCGAGTGGTGCGAGGAGATTCCCATGCCCGATTGCGACGACCCGTGCAAACTCGCAATTGCTGCCCACGCGGCAGTCGTCCATGTGATACCAGGGTGCATGGACGTTTCGAGCGATGCCACTACCCAGGTGACGAAAGGGAATGAACCAAGTGCCACCTATCCCAAGAATTCTGTCACTGTGACCGGTCCCTGGGACAGTATGGGATTGTACTTCCCCCCCTCAGTTCCATTCACGTTCCCTGTCGCAGCGAACTGGATCTGGGAGACATCCCCGGTCGTTGACCCCATCAACGGGAACATCGTTGAATTCGCGAAGACCTTTACCATTCCAGGCCTTCCAACATCCGGTTCGATCTACATCACTGCGGACAACGGATATGAGTTAAAGGTGAACGGTCAGTTTGTCGGAAAAGCCCAGCTCGCCGATTCCTACAGGACGGATCCCCTGAAAAATAACATTGTCTGGTGGTATGATACCTATCCTCCAGACCCAGCGAGTACAGGTGGAGCAGGTCCGTACGGGTGGCAGACCGTCGAAAAGTGGGACATCTCCAGCACGCTGAAGACTGGAGTAAATACCCTGGAAATCACCGGCGTCAATGAGTACCAGAATACCGATGAGTATCCCGGGTCTATTGGCACCGCGGAAAGCAATCCCGCCGGCTTGAAGTTCTCTGCACAGGGGCTTTGCTACGATGTCGTAGATAAGCAGGAGACTGCCTGGGGAGACGGCACATGGTTCACGCCCAAGGGAAACTGGGGGATGTGGTTCTCCATTCCGACGTGTGTTGATTAGTGCCCCACCGCAATGAGTATGGCCCACTCAGTATCGGGCTGTACCAATCCAATTTTTCTCAATTTCTGTTGTGGCATCTTACAATCGGAAAAAGTTCTTCCGTAGTTTTTCCTTCTTATGATCTGATTTGATCTCAACTGCCGCGTCTTGCATGAGGCGTGCATCCCTTCCTCTCTTTTTTCTCGTGCCTGTTATCAAAAGAATTCTCTCTGGATGAAAGGATCCACCGGCCTGCTCTCGAGGGCAGGTTTTTCCAATAAAAGAGTGGGATGCACCCTTTGCACGTGCCCAATATTTCACCACCACTCAAGGGAAAAGGGCAAGAGGAGAATATCGTCATAGGGGAGGGCGACGGGAGGGGGCTCGCCCTCTCCCGACCCCACCCCCAATGACGATAGTATGGCCCAATGGTTGTTGGAAATAATTGTACGGATTACGGCCGGTTCTTCTGGGTATAGTACCCGTCATGGATCTTGTACTGGACGCCGTTTAACGTGACGGCGATGATGATCCGGTCCGTGCCGAGCGATCCCCGGAACACCACGTTGTCCCCCACCGACAGCTGGCCACCGGAGGGCCGGACCAGCTCCTTTGTCTCCGTGATGCCGTCCTCCCGGATCATCTGCACGGTCATCTTCTGCAAAAAGATCTGCCCCTTCCCGCCCCGGAAATCGACGGTGATGTCCGGTGTCACCGAGATCGGGTCCCGGGTCACCTGGTACTCGATGTCAAAGCCTGCCGGGGTCGTGACCACGGGGCCCGGTACAAGGGAGGTCCCGCCTCCCGGCCCTGCCCCACCGTCACCCGCCGGTCCGTTCCCCCCGGGGACCAGGGGAGTGGTGCAGGCGGCCGCGAGGGCAAGGAATACGGTGAAGAGGAGGATGGGAATAGCCTTTCTCACGTGCATACGCGACTCTTGGAAGTGAGCGGAGATAATCGTTCCGGCAGGGGACCGGAGAGCAGGCGGGAGAGCAGGAGAATGCCCCCTGCTCCACGCCCGGTGCCGCCCTTATCTCTGGAAGCTGGAATCTGGGGGAGGCATGGTATTGTTTAAATCATCCACGCCCAAACCATCTAACTCGCAAGAGAGAGAGGAACGAGTATCCATGGGAAAGAAAGAGACACCGAAGAAGAAGGCAACAACTCCCCCTCCCCCGCTCCTCGGAAACAGGGGGCTGATAGTCGGATTGGTCGTCATCGCCCTGATCGTCTCCACCGTCGGATATATTTTTGCCACCAGCGGGGGTGGGGTCTCCGTAGTATCCCCCCAGGAGTGCGGAACGAACGCGATTTCGTACATGAATGCCAACATCGCCCAGGCGAATTCGACCGCCACGCTCGTCTCGGTGACCGAGAAGAACGGGGTGTATCAGATCGCAGCGCGGTACCAGGGGCGCAATATCTCCATATACACGACAAAGGACTGCAACCTCCTGTTCACCAGCTCTTATAACATGAAGGGGGCGGCTACCACCACGACCCCCACCCCATCGCCCACACCTACTGTGCCTCCTGAGCCGGTGAAATCAGCCCGACCGTCAACCGAGCTTTTCGTCATGTCATTCTGCCCGTTCGGGGTCCAGGCCGAGAACGTGATGGAGCCGGTCGTTGGCCTCCTCGGAACAAAGTCGGACATCACAGTCCGCTACATCGCAACCGTCCAGGGAACAACCGTTGACTCTGTCAAGTCCCTCCACGGCCTGACCGAGGCGAAGGAGGACCTGCGCCAGCTCTGCGTAGCGAAGTATTATCCCGCGAAGTTATGGCCATACCTGATGGATATCAATGCGAACTGTTATCCCATCAGGCAGAACGTGACATCCCTCGACGCCTGCAGTGTCAATGCCACGCGGAAGCTGGGGATTGACAACCAGAAGATCGAGACCTGTGCGGGTGGCAGCGAGGGGCTCGCATTGCTCACAGCCGACGAAGCGATCACCACAACATACAAAGTTACCGGATCGCCGACGCTCCTCATCAACGGGCAGAAGTACACCGGCCAGAGGACACCGGAAGCCTACAAGCAGGGCATCTGCGCCCATTTCCAGACCCCGCCTGCGGAATGCAGCGTGAATCTCTCTGCCCAGGTCGCGGCTTCCTCGGGAAGCTGCTGAGACCTCTTATTCTTTTTTACGGAACTGATGAAGTTCACATCATCCCAGTGGCCTGCGAAAGGACAGTATCCCCCATGATCGGTGTGGGAGCGCCCTCATTCTCTCCCCGGTAGACGTGATTTGTTCCCTGCTCCGACGGAAAAATCAATCACCGGAGTTTCATCGAACCTGAGGTGATAGGAATCCGGTGTAAGAGCAGGTTAACAGCCACAGGAGCCGCCCACTGTCCGGGAATGGAGAAAAGGGAATAAGGAGGTTTCGTTTCCGCTGGATTGCCTGAGTCCCTTCACCCTCACTTCACCCTGACGTAATTGGTCTTCACTAGTGTGCTGGTTCCACCGGAGTTCCGGACCGTCAGCTTCACCGTGTACCGCCCGTTTTTGGTATAATCGTGGGAGGGGTTCTTGTCGGGGAGGTGGTCCCGTCCCCGAATTCCCTGATCCCGGACGTGGGGCTGCCTGTCGAGGTGTCGGTGAACTGGACCTTCAGGGTGGCCTTTCCGCTCACCGGGGTCCAGCTTCAGGAGCGATCGGTTGGCCTGCTCCACCTTCCGCTCGATGAGCCTGACGTATTAGTCGTAGTCCAGCACCTGTTCCATCCTCTGCGACTCGTAGATCCGCACCATGTTGGGCAGGACCTCGTGACAGATCGTCTCGATCAGCTGCCGGTGGGGATTCTCCGGGGAAGTCATCTTCTTAATAATTGGATTCTCGTCGTATATAAAAATTTCAAGGGGAGGCCTTACGTTCCCTGGGAACAGTATCTCCTCCCTCAATTCTCTTCGGAATAACGAGGGGAATTCCGATCCCGCACCTTTCGTTTGAAGTTCAGCTCATCATTTGAAAATGGGGGGATCCCCCGGGAGGGGGTATTCAACAATTCGTCACTCTGGGCAGTGGGGTGGCCATCCCGCGGTGCCACCGTTGTTGTACCTATCGAGCAGGGATGCCAAATTGGTGACCTGGGCCTTCTTGTTGCTGGGAATCTGACCCGGTCCATACGTGGTGAAGATGCCTTCCGCTGTGCTGAGGGCATCCGTTACAGTCTTCGGCGCAAAGGCTCCCTTCAGGATATTGAGCCTGGCTGCCATGTACTGGTAGGCCAGCTGGTAGTAGGGATCGCCTTTGACCGGCGTGTTGAAGACAGTAATCCAGGTCTGTTTGTTCTTTGGTGAGAAGAAGACCGTGTCAGGTCCTTTCCCACCACCAATCAGGTTCCAGGTTGGATCAGCCGGCTTTGCGGGTCCGTACTTCGAGTGCGTCTTCCAGTAGCCCTGGGTCAGGGTGCAGCCGAGGCAGGGGACATGGACCGTGATGCGCCAAGTAGAGCTCTTCTGTGTTTTGGTATCATCGGTCGTATAGGTCGCGGTGTTAACGACGGGGTAATCCTTGCATATATTATAAGGTCCGAGGTAGATATCACCGCTATTGAAGGTCTTCGCGACCTCGCAGGTGCTACCACCCAGACTGGGATAAAGGGAGTCCGTTACCGTCACGCAATCGTCGACGTTGCTGGCCTGGAAAGTCACAGGTTTGGATCTCAATTCTTCAGCTCCAATCAGATGGACTGTTAGGGTATTGGTGTCGTACTGAGTATTGGATAGATCGGCATGGTAGGGGCAGGTTAGTGTATCATCCGGCTGCATAATGATGTCGAAAGTAACCAGCTCTCCATTCAGGCTGCACTGTTCTACCGTTGCTGAAATAGAGTTCTGGTTCGAATTAGTTGCTGTGGGTACGATCTGATCGGTGACACCGGTTACGGTCAACGGGATGGTCAGGCTATTTATAAATGTGATCACGCCATGAACGTTAACGGCCTCACTGGAATGGGGAGTGACGGTTACTTCGTACTTCACCTTATACGTTTCAGTCGGTGAGAGTGTTATTTCGCGTGTGTTAGCAATCTCCGTCTTTACAATATCCCAGGTGTACGTTATTGTGTCAGACGTGGTTACAGACTTGTCCAGGTAGGCCGGAGGGAAATTAAAGTCGTCATTCGTGATATCACAGATGGCTGTCCCACCGTTACCGATCTCGATACCCGCGCAGTCAACCAATTTCTTGACATAAACGGAGACCTGATCTTCAGTGATCGTATATGTCCCTGCTGGGACCGTGAGGCGTTTCTCACCCTCAAGCGGATTGTTGGGATCCTCGATGAAGCAAATCGGGTTCCCGCTGTTCACCTTGAAGCAGAAGTCTCCGGCATGCAGGTATCCGCCGTTGTCGTTGACCACATGCTTCTTCACGATCAGGGTGGCCGGCTGGTCATTGTTGGTGATCTCGCAGGTGTCGTCCTGGCCGAAACCGAGAGTGATCTTGCCGTTGGTGCTCGACACATCGCCATAGCAGGTCCAGGTGCCCTTGGTGTAGCCGGTAACCGTGGACTCATCGAGGGTGTACTCGACATTGGCAGTGACATCCTTAGGACCCAGGGTCGCTTCGGTGTCATCGGCATTCGGGATGCCAGTGCCGCTGAAGCTCCCGGAAGTCCCGGTGGCCGAGAGTGTCCAAGTGGAGGCTCCGGTAGAACCGCCATAATTGTTTTTGACTTTCTTTACGAGGGTCAGGGTCGGGTGTTTGGTATCCGTGTAGGTACACGTCACCGTGTCGCCGGCCTTCAGCACGATCGAGGCGGTGGGTGAACCGCTCACATCGAATGTGCTCGTGCCACCTTCACTCACGGTACATGCCAGGTTTGTCAGGTCCCAGCCGGTGGGCACCGTCTCGGCCACCGTGTAGGTCCCCGGTACCAGTGCACCGCTGTCATACGGGGTTGTCGCGTCAGCCAGCGTGAAGTCCGGATCGTCACCGGAATCCCAGCTCGCCGCGAACCCGAACTCCTGGGTATCGCCGCCCGGTGACGTCACCTTGTCCACCCGGATGTGCCCGCGCTTGGTATCCGTGTAGGTACACGTCACCGTGTCGCCGGCCTTCAGCACGATCGAGGCGGTGGGTGAACCGCTCACATCGAATGTGCTCGTGCCACCTTCACTCACGGTACATGCCAGGTTTGTCAGGTCCCAGCCGGTGGGCACCGTCTCGGCCACCGTGTAGGTCCCCGGTACCAGTGCACCGCTGTCATACGGGGTTGTCGCGTCAGCCAGCGTGAAGTCCGGATCGTCACCGGAATCCCAGCTCGCCGCAAACTCAAACTCATACGGATCACCCGATGGCACTGTCACCTTGTCCACCACGATATGCCCACGCTTGGTGTTCCCGTAGGTGCAGGTAACGGATCCGCCGGCGCCCAGGGTGATGGTGGCCACGCCGGTGGTCTTGTCCCCATAGGCCGAGGTCCCGGTCCCGGTTGCCGTGCAGGTCAGGCCGGTGAGATCAAAGCCGGTCACCGCCCCTTCGGTCACCGTGTAGGTGCCGGGGAGGACATTGGTGAAGCGCTGCGTATTCGACAGCGTGCTGTCGGCGTCGTCATCCAGGCTGAAACTGGCCGGCGACAGACCGCCCGTCGATGTATACGAGAAGTCCTGAGCATCGTTAGGCACGGTGTCCTTGATGATGGTGATCTGCCCACGCTTGGTGTCGGTGTAGGTACACGTCACCGTGTCACCGGCCTTGAGAACTACCGAGACGGTCGGTGACCCGGTCGCATCCCAGGTGCTTGTCCCGCCCTGGCTCACCTCGCAGCTCAGGCCGGTGAGATCCCAGCCGGTGGGCACCGTCTCGGCCACCGTGTAGGTCCCCGGTACCAGTGCACCGCTGTCATACGGGGTTGTCGCGTCAGCCAGCGTGAAGTCCGGATCGTCACCGGAATCCCAGCTCGCCGCAAACTCAAACTCATACGGATCACCCGATGGCACTGTCACCTTGTCCACCACGATATGCCCACGCTTGGTGTTCCCGTAGGTGCAGGTAACGGATCCGCCGGCGCCCAGGGTGATGGTGGCCACGCCGGTGGTCTTGTCCCCATAGGCCGAGGTCCCGGTCCCGGTTGCCGTGCAGGTCAGGCCGGTGAGATCAAAGCCGGTCACCGCCCCTTCGGTCACCGTGTAGGTGCCGGGGAGGACATTGGTGAAGCGCTGCGTATTCGACAGCGTGCTGTCGGCGTCGTCATCCAGGCTGAAACTGGCCGGCGACAGACCGCCCGTCGATGTATACGAGAAGTCCTGAGCATCGTTAGGCACGGTGTCCTTGATGATGGTGATCTGCCCACGCTTGGTGTCGGTGTAGGTACACGTCACCGTGTCACCGGCCTTGAGAACTACCGAGACGGTCGGTGACCCGGTCGCATCCCAGGTGCTTGTCCCGCCCTGGCTCACCTCGCAGCTCAGGCCGGTGAGATCCCAGCCGGTGGGCACCGTCTCGGCCACCGTGTAGGTCCCCGGTACCAGTGCACCGCTGTCATACGGGGTTGTCGCGTCAGCCAGCGTGAAGTCCGGATCGTCACCGGAATCCCAGCTCGCCGCGAACCCGAACTCCTGGGTATCGCCGCCCGGTGACGTCACCTTGTCCACCCGGATGTGCCCGCGCTTGGTGTCCGTGTACGTGCAGGTGACGGATCCGCCAGCGCCCAGGGTGATGGTGAGCTTGCGGTTGTCCACAGAGGTCGAGGTCCCGGTCCCGGCTACCACGCAGGTAAGGCTGGTGAGGTCAAAGGCCGGGGCAGGGTCGGTCTCGGTCACCGAGTAGATCCCGGGCACCAGGGTCTGGTCATTGGACTCTCCATTCTTCAGGCTGAAGGGGTTGTAGCCGGTCCCGGTTGTTGTGAAGCTGAAGCTGGTGTCTGTGGGATCGGGCGATGGAATGGTCCTTTTAATGACGGTAATCTGTCCGCGCTTGGAGTTAGTGAAGGTGCAGGTGACAGAGCCGCCCGCTCCAAGGGTGATGGTGGCCTTGCGGTTGGCAAGGTCCGGAGTGACCGACGTCTCGGTGCCGGTCGGCGTGCAGACCAGGTTGCTGAGGTCAAAGCCCAGCGAGCTGGGGTTGGTCTCAGTGACTGTATAAGTACCGGGCACCAGGGTCTGGTCATTGGGAGTGTCGGTATCCTTCAGGCTGAAGCCATTGTAGCCGGTCCCGGTTGTTGTGAAGCTGAAGCTGGTGGTACTGTCGGGCGATGGGTCGGTCACCTTGTCAACGATGATGTGCCCGCGTTGCTTCGTATCAGTGAACCTGCAGGTGACGGAGCCGCCCGCCCCAAGGGTGATGGTGGCCTTGCGGTTGGCAAGGTCCGGAGTGACCGACGTCTCGGTGCCGGTCGGCGTGCAGACCAGGTTGCTGAGGTCAAAGCCCAGCGAGCTGGGGTTGGTCTCAGTGACTGTATAAGTACCGGGCACCAGGGTCTGGTCATTGGGAGTGTCGGTATCCTTCAGGCTGAAGCCATTGTAGCCGGTCCCGGTTGTTGTGAAGCTGAAGCTGGTGGTACTGTCGGGCGATGGGTCGGTCACCTTGTCAACGATGATGTGCCCGCGTTGCTTCGTATCAGTGAACCTGCAGGTGACGGAGCCGCCCGCCCCAAGGGTGATGGTGGCCTTGCGGTTGGCAAGGTCCGGAGTGACCGACGTCTCGGTGCCGGTCGGCGTGCAGACCAGGTTGCTGAGGTCAAAGCCCAGTGAGCTGGGGTTGGTCTCAGTGACTGTGTAGGAGCCGGGCGCCAAGGTCTGGTCATTGGGAGTGTCTGTATCCTTCAGGTTGAAGGGGTTGTAGCCAGTGCCGGTGGTCGTGAAGCTGAAGATGTTGGTGCTATCAGGTGTTGGGTCGGTAAGCTTATCGACAATGATATGCCCTCGCTTGGTATCGGTGAAGGTGCAAGTTACAGTATCGCCACCTTTGAGATTGATCGAAACAGTGGGTGGCGTGCTCGTGAATGTGCTTGTGCCACTTGGACTTACTGTGCAGACCAGGTTGGTCAGGTCCCAACCTGACGGGATAGTAACCTCGCTCACCGAGTAGGTGCCCGCCGCAATGCTGCTGAAGGGCTGTGTGTTCGATAGTGTGTTGTCGGCATCGTCATCTAGGCTGAAGCTGGCTGGAGACAGACCGCCCGTGGTTGTGAACGAGAAGTCCTGAGGGTCATTCGGGATTGCATCCTTGATAATGACAATCGTTCCCGCAGGCTTCACCGCGGTGGCGGCAAGTGCGCGATCCTGGTTCCCAAGGCTTCCGAGAGTCCAGCTGACTTGCGACATGTGATACGGTGACCCGGTAATCGCGCCGGCAGAGTTGCCCGAGCCCCAGTCGAGAGCGCTGGCAATGTGACCGCCCCAGGCCAGGACAGCAGTGGAACTATCAGCGGTGAATGTAATCGCGATTTGTGTTTCCGACGTATCGGCTGACAGGCTGCCTTCGGAGACATAGCTTATGCCCGTGATCGTGCCGCCGAATAGCGTGAAGAGCCGTTCACTTGCCGGAAGCGCATTGAAACTCGCCGTCGGCTGACCCGGCTTCGGTGAGCCGGCCGAGCTTGGAGCGGGAATCGCGAATGTGCTGACAGTGCCAGACACACCAGAGACCCCGCTAAGGGGACTCACAACCTCTGCAGGATGACCGAAAGAGGCATGCGGCTCCAGGCGTTGGTAATGGGTGAGGTAATCAATCGCGTGTGCGCCGCTATGCTTGATGTCATATCCGAGTACGATAGTGATTGAAGTGCCTGTCGGGAGGTCGGTCATGATCTCCCGATAAGGGATCGAGTAACCTTCCACATAATGCGCTTGGACTGAATTCGCGTTTCCATTCACCCAAGCCGAACCGCTGCATTGGGCAGGGGAAGTCGGTCCACCGTTCCGGCACTGATCGAGATTACCTGCAGAGTTCGCATCAGTAAACGTCGTTGTCGCAACACCGGAATCTTTTCCTGTCGCCGTCACGCTGTATGTCGCCACGAACCAGTTCGGAAGCTGGAATGTCATGCGGATCGTGCCATCATCCGCGGCCGTTACGTCGGCGGAATAACTCCAGCTGTTTCCGATGTTGTCGTTGACCAAGATGGTGACGATTTCGCCTGACTGCCAGTTGGCACCGGTGAGAGTCACGGTCTCGCCCGGCGCATAGTCGGCCTTGTCGGTCTGGATCGAAGGCGTTAACGCCATCGCTGGCCCTGCAAATATCGCAAGGCACAGAATTATAGCGAATACTAACAGTATCCTTTTTTGCACATTCACCACGACCAGCTCTCTTCCGGGTCGCCACGCAGCCATCAAACCGCGAGTCCGACCGGATCCCGGAAACCAGGATCACGGATGTGAGCAAAAGAGAACTTCCTCATATATGGATATATATAAACATTGGTTAACTTCCTATCCTTAACAAAACCCCGGATCTGAATGACTTCTCAACAGGAATCGCTAAGGGAATCTATTTATAAAGGTTATTTATGCACAGCACCATTTCCTCTTTATATGGATATCGGTAGTTCAGAAATGAATATTCTCTTTAATTTCAGATTTTCATCCTCATCTGGTTCAAGGAGATGAATAATAACCATGAATCGAGGAGTTGGGAAAGGAAGAGAAAACGCTCCGGGAAAATCATCGATTCTTATTATAAAAATAGATTTATATTGAATATTGTTGCCACTGCGGCGAAATTCTCGAAACCCCTTGGTGCGCCTCGGAATCAGGAACTATTACAGCGAGATTTTCCCCACACGGGAGGGTGTGCTGCCCCCTTGTGCCACCCAGAAAAAGAAGAGAAATGCAGTGATGAAAAAAGATGTGAGGGATGAAGGGAGTTGCCGTCATCCCTTGTTCCCGGGGTTGATCAGCCTTCCCTCTCACCGTACCTTGATGTAATTGGTCTTCGTCGTGGTGCTGGATCCGCCTGCGTTCCTCACCGTCAGCCTCACCGTGTACCGCCCGTTGGTGGTATAATCATGGGATGGGTGACGCAGCG
>Ga0315274_10013252_pt1 | contig 11735 bp, 6 predicted proteins | sample YL17G02_20_MG_FD_203700 | JGI IMG/M metagenome (GOLD analysis project Ga0315274, IMG submission 203700) | Sediment microbial communities from Yellowstone Lake, YNP, Wyoming, USA - YL17G02_20 | ecosystem: Environmental > Aquatic > Freshwater > Lake > Sediment | place: USA: Wyoming | collected...
TCTTCCAGCCGACCTTCCGGTAGACCCGCTCCCAGCGTTCGGCCATGCCGTCGGCGTAGAGGAACGGCTCGAAGCCGAGCTGGAGGAACGACTTGATGGCGGCGAGGCGGTCGTCGTCGGTCTGGAGATAGACTCTGCGGTATCCCGCGCGGATGAGGCGCGCCGTGGCGGCCGCGGCGACGGCGATGCCGAGGCGCCGGCCGCGGTGCGCGGGGTCCACGGTCAGCCAGCCGACCTCGCCGCCGAAGGGATGGCGGTCTCGGGGCCGATGCCTCGCCATGGCCGTGGCGACGACCTTCCCGGTCGCGCGGTGCACCACCACGAAATGGCCGTCGGGGAGGATCGTCGGCTGGATCTTGTGGAGCGTGATCGCGAAGTCGCCGTCGGGCGAGGCCGCCGCCGGCGGGGTCGGCATTCCGTGGCGCTGGTGGGCCACCGTGGCCGTCCTCAGCGTGAGGTCGAGGAGGGCCGCCTCGTCCGCGTCGGCGTAGCAGCGAAGCTCGTAGCCCTCCGGCACCTGCGGCACGGGCAGCGAGCCGAGCAGCGCCTCGGGGAGGACCATGTGCAGGTGGCGGTGAGGATGCTCTTCGGGCATCGTGCGCCTTTCGCTCGCCTGGAACCCTCGATGGCCCTCCCACCCCGCCTCCCTCTCCCTTTGGGAGAGGGCTGGGGTGAGGGACCCCCGGGCCGCCGGCCCCATTGCGCCCTCACCCCCGCCCTCTCCCAGTGGGAGATGGGGAAGCCGCGGGAGAGGGAGAAGCGGGCGGGTCGCCCCAGTCGGGGACGTCGAGCAACTCGCCATCGCGGAGCGCGGACTTGTGGGCCATCACGCCGGGGGCGAAGTAGCGGACCGCTTCCCAGGCATTGACCGCCGGCATCCGGCCGTGGGTGACGGCGTCAACGAATTCGTGGACGAGATAGGCGTGGGAGCCGCGATGGCCGCCGTAGACCCCCTCGTCGGAGGCGGCGCCCCGCCGCCAGGCATCCCAGACCTCCGGCGGGAGCGGGTCGCGCATCTCGGCAACGGCGAGCGGCGTGGCCGAGGACTTCGTCATCCAGTGGGAGCCGCCGCAGTGGCCCTCGACGAAGCAGGCGTCGGTGCCCCAGAGCTGGAAGCCCTCGCGGCCCCGATGGCCGATCCGCCGGTGCTCGCAGATGCGGACGGCTGCCCCGTTCGCGCACTGGAAGAGCGCCGTCTCGTTGCTCAGGACGTTGCCGCTCTGCGTGTCGGGGCGGAACCAGTCGTCGTTCGGATGGAGGTAGCCGAAAGCGGCGACCTTGGTCATCCGCGTCCCCATCACGGAGAGCGGGCCGCCGATCGAGTGGCTGGGGTAGTGCATGGGCACGCCGCCGCTCTTCGAGAGGTCCCAGTCCTTGCCCCAGCGATTCCTTGCCACGTCGCGGAGGCTACAGCCGGGGGAGTCCACGTCGTGGAGGTATTCGCCCTCGGCATAGACGAAGCGGCCGAAGGCGCCCTGGGCGGCGCGGCGGCGGCAGTACATGGCCTCGGGGTGGTAGTAGGAGGTCTCGCCGAGCATGTAGTGCATGCCCGTGCGGCGGACGGCCCCGACGAGCCTGTCGCACCAGTCGAGCATCGCGTCGCCGTCGTCGAGGGTGATGATGGGGACGGCGGAGTAGACGTGCTTGCCCGCCTCCATCGCCTGGATGGCCTGGGGGGCGTGGAGCCAGTGCTGGGTGAAGAGGGCGAGGGCCTGGAGGCCGCTGCGGCAGATGGCGTCGAGGCTGGGATAGGTTTCGGCGATCTGATGGCGCTGGGCGACGGCGGCGAGGCGCTCGGGCAGGGCGTCGCAGAGCGCGAGGCGGTCCACGAGCGGATGGTCGCGGAAAAGCCGAACGAACCCCGAGCCGAAGGCCCCAACGCCGACGATGCCGATGCTGATGCCCATGGCTAGCCCCCGATCCTCACGACGACAGGCTGCCTCTACCCCCCTCGACAGCTCCCACATGCACGCGAGCACTCTTGTCCCTCTCCCCCCGGGAGAGGGGAGGGTGAGGGGCCGCGGAACAGGAGCACGCCCCATCCCGGGGCCCCTCACCCCAGCCCTCTCCCGAGGGGAGAGGGAGACGCCCCCGGGCTGAGGCCGAAACCGTTACCCTCCCGCGGGGATTGGAACCCGCGGGAGGGGGTGGTTCACTCCTGGCCCTCTCCCTTTGGGAGAGGGGAGGGTGAGGGGCCGCGGAACAGGAGCAGGCCCCATCCCGGGGCCCCTCACCCCAGCCCTCTCCCAAAGGGAGAGGGAGGGGGGTCACTCCGCCAGCTCGACGATGAGGCTCTTCATCGTGGGCTTGGCGGCGCAGGTGATCTTGTAGGTCTCGCTGGGCTTCTGGGCAACGTGGACGTCGCGCTTCTCCGCGCCACCCTCGTCCCAGACGTAGGTGATCTTGACGGGGCGGAAGCCGCCGTGCGGCTCCTTGTAGTCGGCGTCAATGCGGGTCTGGTAGATCATCGCCACGGTGCGCTGGGCGCCCGCGTATCGGACGAGGGCGCCCTTGGTGCCCGCGGGGAGGTCGCTCACGACGAAGTACTTGCCGTTGTTGCGGGTCGGGCCTTCGCAACGGCCGACTGGCCGGAACGTCTTGCCGCCGTCGAAGGAGGCCGCGATGTCCCAGGCGTCCTTGGGGTCACGGGCGCGGTAGTAGATGCCGACGCGCAGCCGCGTCATCTCGCCCGGCGTCTCGATGGGGAACGTCACCTCGCCCGTGGGGGCAGAGAGGACCAGGAGGTCGTCCTTGATGTTCTTCCGCTCGGGGTGGAAGTCGGTGTAGAGGAGCTGCTTGCCCTTGTTCTTGGGGTCGGTGGAGCCCTCGACGGTGATGGTGCCTTCGGACGGCTCGGCGCTGAACGTGATGGTGTTCTCGCCCTTGTCGAGGGCGGGGAGCGGCCGCTGCGAGTGCTGGATGTCGTGGACGATTCCCAGGGCCTCAATGCCGGTCCCCTTCCCCTTGAGGGTGAACTTGAGGCGGTAGTCGTAGCGGCGGAAGCAATAGGGCTTGAGGTCAATCTTCAGGTCGCCCGAGGGCGGTACTGTGGCAATCTCCTTCCAGTCGAGGCCGTTGTTGTCGGAGAAGGCCACGGCAATTCCGCCGCCCTCGCCCACGGCGGCCTTGAGGATCAGCTTGCCGCTCAGGTAGACGTAGCTCGACGGCATGCGCAGGATGAGCGTCGCGGGCTGCGCGGCGTCCTTCACCCAGAGGTCGGAAAACCGCCCCAGCTTCCCCCTGAAATCGAGGTTCTCGCACGTGAGCGCCGCGGCGCGGGTCGAGCCGTGGGCCAGCGGCAGCGCGTACTCGAGCGTGCCGTTGCCCACGCGGCCGTTCGCCAGGTCGCCATACTTCGGGGTGTAGACCATGAAGTTCTCGCCGGGCTTCATCTTCAGGCAGCCGGGGGCGCCGCCGCCGTCCATGTTCACGTGCAGGCCCTTGTGCGACCAGTTGCGGGTGAGGCGCTCGCCGGGGCGGAGCTGCACGTTGACCTGGTAGCCGACCGAATAGCCGCACTCGTAGGCGAAGAGGGTCGAGCCGTCGTACTCCTGCATGGTGGAGTACCAGCCGTGGGTGCGGGCGGGGAGCCAGCCGTCGCCGCCGTAGAAGGGGCAGTTGGCGAGGAGCGCCGGGCCGCGCTTCCAGCCCGTCCAGCCGTTCTCGGCGTGGAACTTCCGCAGCTTGCCTTCGTCGCCCTTGAAGCCGGGGCTCTTCTCATACCATTCCTTGATGGCGGCCATGATCTCCTCGACGCTGGCGATATCGCCGTCGGGCTTCGGGAAGTAGTTGATCATCGAGGCGTCGAGCAGGTGCCACTTGCCGCCCCAGGAGACCTCGGGCACGACGTGCGCCTGGATCGTGCAGCCGCGGGCATCCAGCCCGGCGCAGCGGGCGAGCGACTGCACGTGGGACGCCGCGTTGCCGCACATGGAGTAGCCGTAGACGTTGAACATCTTGAGCGCATCGAGCACCGCGTTCTCGAGCTGGAGATACTCGGCGGGGGGATTGTCCTGATGCTGGAACATCACCACCGACTTCCAGACGGCGAGGGCCTTCTCGCGGGCGGACATGCCGTCCTTGATGAACGCCTTCTTCCAGGCCTCGAGGCTGGAGACGTCCTCGACCTTGTCGGAGAGGACCTTGACGTGGCTGACGATGCCGACGGGGTTCCTGGCTGCGGGAGCGTCGGCCGCCAAGGCGGGTCCGAGCGCCGCGAGGAGTGCAATCGTGAGCGCGCGCGCCGATTGGGCCATCGCCATGTGTTCTCCTCTCAGGGGTTGAGTGACATGAGGCACATTATAGGGCGCGTGCCCGCTGGCTTTCAACCGCGACGGAGGGCGAACACGAGGTCCGCCCCTACCCCCCCGTCGAAACAGCCGATCCTTGCCCACATCTTGAGGGGCGCCGTGCACCCCACCCCGATCCCCCTCCCCACGTGTGGGGAGGGGGCAAGGGGGTGAGGCCGGGGCGTTGGGCCTGTCTCCCCGCTCCGCTGGGAACCCAAAGCGGCGACGCATCGCCGCACTCCATATTCCTCCCTCTTCCCAGGCTGGTGCACGGTGAAAAGCGGCCCGCTCCAGAACGGGGAGGATTGTGGAGTGCGGTGAGATGTCACCGCTTTCAATGCCAGCGGAGCGGGAGAACAGGCGAAGACCGCCATTCTCAAGGGCAGGCCCGCAAGATGTGGGCAAAGATCAGGTCGAGACAGGTAGGGGCGAACCTTGTGTTCGCCCCTACCCCCCGTCGAAACAGGCAGGGGCGAACCTTGTGTTCGCCCTCTCCGGAGTCGGCTACCCCCTCGGTACGAAGATGCCATAGCTCCGTTCTTTGACTTGGGAGAGCCACAGTGATAGAGTACGTGCCCCAATGGGAACGGGGTCTTGAGGAAGGGGTTGCATGAGCATCATTGACTTCCACGCGCATGCGTTTCCCGATGAGCTGGCGGAGCGGGCGATCCCGGCGCTCCAGGCGGAGGCGCCCGACGTGAAGGCGGCGCTGGATGGGAAGGTCTCGTCGCTGCTCCGCTCGATGGATGAGGTGGGGATTGAGAAGGTCGTGGTCGCTTCCATCGCCACGAAGCCGAAGCAGTTCAGCTCGATCGTCCGCTGGTCGAAGGAGATCGCCTCGGACCGGATCATCCCCTTCCCGTCGTTCCATCCCGCCGACCCCGAGGTGTTGGACAGGGTGCGGATTCTCAAGGAGGAGGGCTTCAAGGGGCTGAAGCTGCATCCGTATTACCAGGGGTTCGACCTCGACGGGGAACGGATGTGGCCGATCTATGAGGCGATTCAGGCGAGCGGCCTCATCTGGCTCTGCCACACGGGGTTCGACATCGCGTTCCCGCGGATCCGCAAGTGCGATCCCGTGAGGATTCGCAAAGTCATTGAGGCATTCCCCGAGTTGAAACTGGTCACGTCGCACCTGGGCGCGTGGCAGGACTGGGAGGAGGTGCGGCTCCACCTCCTCGGGAAGCCTGTCTACATGGAGCTTTCGTTCTCGATTGACCAGATGCCGCGGGCGTTGGTGATGGAGTTGATGCTGACTCATCCGCAGGAGTATCTGCTCTTCGGGACGGACTCGCCGTGGACGGATCAGAAGCACACTCTGGGGCTCTTCCGGTCGCTGCATCTCGACGCGGAGAGGGAGGCTGCGATCCTCGGCGGCAACGCGAGCAGGTTGTTGGGACTGGACTAAATAGGCTTCAGCGATTCGGCTCCTTGGGGGACGTAGGGGCGAACCTTGTGTTCGCCCTGATAACGGGCGAGGGGCCCGATGAAGGCGGGCGAACACGAGGTTCGCCCCTACCCGCTGTTCTGAGCCGAATCGCTGAAGCCTATTTGGCCCTGCAACGCGGGATTCCCCCAGGGCACCGGGGGGCCATTCGCCACTTGCACCCTGCACCGCCCAGGGTTATACTCAACGCACGGCGATGCGGTTGAGAGAAGAAAAGAGGCTCATCCGACTCAAGCGATCTTTCCGGTGCAGAGGGGGAGCCCCGTGCGGAGCGCGCTTGTCCATGACTGGCTGACCGGCCTGCGGGGCGGGGAGAAGGTCCTGGATGTCCTGTGCGAGCTGCTGCCCGAGAGCGACGTGTACACCCTGGTTTACGTCCCGGGGTCCGCCACGTCACGGATCGAGCGCCGGCGGATCGTGACGTCGTGGCTGAACCGCCTTCCTGGCGTGCGCCGCTGGTACCGCTACTTGCTCCCCGTGATGCCGCTTGGGGCCAGGGGTCTGAAGCTGCGCGGCTACGATCTCGTGGTGGCCGTGAGCCACTGCGTGGCGCACGGGGCCGGGGTCGCCGCGGGCACGCGGTTCGTCTGCTACTGCCTGACGCCGATGAGATACGCCTGGGACATGCTGGGTTCCTATTTTCCGGGGGGCCGCCGGCTGGACCCACGGTATTGGGCCTTGCGGCTGCTCGGCGGCGCCCTGAGGGCCTGGGATCGCCGAGCCGCGCGCCGCGTGGGGGAGTACATCGCGGTGAGCCGCCACGTGAAGGAGCGGATCGAGCGGCGCTACGGGCGCGACTCGGCCGTGGTCTACCCCCCGGCCGACACCGACTACTATCATCCTCTCGACCGGCCGCCGGGGGATTTCTACCTCTGGGTTGGGACCCTGGCGCCGTACAAGCGCGTGGATCTGGCGCTCGAGGCGTTCGCCGGCCTGGACCGAAGGCTCATCGTCATCGGCGAGGGCCAGGACCTCGCGCGAGCGCGCCGGAGGGCCTCGCAGAACGTGTGCTTCCTGGGCCGGCAGCCCGACGAGGTCCTGCGGGAGCACTATGCCACGTGCAGGGCTCTGGTCTTCCCCGGTGAGGAGGATTTCGGGATCGTGCCCGTGGAGGCACAGGCATGCGGCCGGCCGGTGATCGCCTACGGGCGGGGCGGGGCGCGGGAGACGGTGGTGGACCTCGCCGCCGCCCCGTCGCGGGCGCCGACCGGCGTGCTATTCTCCGAGCCGACCCCAGAGAGTCTGCTCGAGGCCGTCCACCGATTCGAGCTCCACGAGCAGGCCTTCGCCCCGACGGCGATCCGGGCCCACGCGCTTGGGTTCAGCCGCGACCGGTGCAAGGCGGCCCTGAGGGGCCATCTGCTCGGGACATGACAGCCCTTGGTCCGCAACATGTGCGCAGAATGCGCACATGTTGCGCGGGGCAAAACGCGAGTTGGGCACACCTTATTGAACCGAGCGGCTCTGCGGTCGGTTCAGTAAGTGGCTCTTCTCGAGTCCGTGGTGTCACCGGAGCGCCCTGAAGAGGCAAGCAAACCCAGCAGGGCTGGCTTTGCTTTCTAGTGTGCCCAACTCGCGTTTTGCCCCTTTGGTTGTGGCCCTGTGCCACGTTAGGAGGGACACGACGTTGTTGCGGCGGCAGAGCCACCTGTTTCACTGCCTCGCCGTGGTGTTCGACGTGGCGGCGACGTGTGCCACGTGGCTTCTGTGCTACGTCGTGCGGTTCCGGTTGGGGCTGCTCTCGTATCACGAGAGCGCCCCTCCGCCTGCGGCGGACTTCGCCGAGGTCCTCCCCATCGTGGTGGCGTGCAACCTGCTCGCCCTGGTGATCGGGGGCCTCTACAAGCCGGCGGGCAGAGGCTACCCGTTCGCCGAGGGGATGCGGATCGTGCGAAGCGCCCTGATCGCCTGGCTGGCGTTGCTGGCGGGGCTGTACTACTACAGCCGGAACCCGTACAGCCGCGTGCTCCTCTTCATCTTCCTGTTCGCCAATCCCCTGGGCCTGATGGCCTCCAGGGCATTGCTCCGCCTCACCCTGCGCTCCCTGCGGCACCAGGGCTGGGGCGTGAAGCGGGCCGCCATCGTCGGCACGGGGCGCTGCGGCCAGGAAGTCCTCCACAAGCTATCCCAGAACCCCTGGCTCGGCATCCAAGTGAGCTACTTCGTCCAGCACGACGACCAGCCGGACCGCAGCGAGATTCGCGGGGTGCCCGTCCTGAGCGGGATCTCGAGCCTACAGGAATGCGTGCGGGACCATCCCGTGGACGCCGTTTTCGTGGCCCTCCCGAGCCAGAGGAGCGACCGGCTGGACGACGTGCTCGGGGCGCTCTCGAGACTGCCGGTGAGCGTGGCGGTCGTGCCCGATTTCAAGCGCACCTTCGCACTGGCCGCGAGCGTGGGCGAGCTGGGGGGCCTCCCGATGATTCAGCTCCGCGGCAGCCCCATCACGGGCTGGAATGCCGCCGCCAAGCGCTCGATCGACCTCGTCGGCTCCGCCGTGCTCCTGATCGTGCTCGGGTTCCCCATGCTGCTGCTGGCGGCCCTCGTGAGGCTGACCAGCCGGGGGCCGGTGATCTTCAAGCAGGAGCGCATGGGCCTCGGCGGGCGCCGCTTCACCATGCAGAAGTTCCGCAGCATGCGCGCCGATGCCGAGCAGGAGACCGGCCCGGTCGTCGGCGAGGTGGCCGACCCCCGCTGCACGGGCCTCGGGCGGCTGATGCGGCGCCTGGGCCTCGATGAGCTGCCCCAGCTCGTCAACGTGCTTCGCGGGGATATGAGCCTCGTCGGCCCCCGCCCCGAGCGGCCCCACTTCGTCGAGCAGTTCGCCCAGGGCGTTCCCGCCTACATGCTCCGCCACGACGTCAAGGCTGGGCTGACCGGCTGGGCCCAGATCAACGGCCTGAGGGGGCAGTGCTCGCTCCGCAAACGCCTCCAGTACGATCTCTACTACATCAACAACTGGTCGCTGGGGTTCGACCTCTTCATCCTGGCTGCCACGCCGTTGGCGTGCTTCATCCGCCGGCGCAAGCGCTGAGCGGCCGCCTCACGGCTTCTGGGAACCCTTCGCCTCGAACACCACCGCCCTGAAACGGCCGGTGTCGCATCGGTCCAGCCCCTCGATCTCCACCCGTTCGTAACGGCCCGCCAGCGCCGCCAGCCACTCGGGCTGGAGGGTTCCCTCCTTCGTGAAGAGCACGACAAAGCGGAAGCGGGAGGCGCCGGGCGCCTCCAGCGCCGCGGCGAGCCGCTCCGGGGTGTCCACCTGCAAAGCGCTGATGCCGGAGTAGTACGGAACGTACGGCGAATTGGAGAGCACCGCATCGCCCGGCCTCGCCTGGGCGCCCACCCACGCCGCCGCCACGCGGCAGCCCGCGTGCCGTCCGTGCAGGCTGCCGAGGCACGCCCGCGAGTTCACGGCGACGATGGCCGCCATGAGCGCCCATAAGGCCCACCGTCTCCGGCTCCCGCCATCTCCCGCTCGCCTTCTCGCGGACCCGAGCGCCCCGAGCCAGTCCGCCATGCGGATGACCCCCGCGGCGACCCATGGCGACAAGAGCACCAGGACGGGGATAAGGTGGCGCTCGCCCACGTAGCCCGCAACGAGGTCCAGGCCGAACGCCAGCGCAAGGTGAGACAGCACCAGGAGCAGCACCAGGAGACCCGCCGGGGGCTGCGGCTTCGGCCGGTTGCGAGCGAACAGGCCCACCGCGAACGGAAGCAACAACTCCCATCGCAGAATATTCAGAAACGTCTGGCCCACGGCACGGAATGCCTTCAGGAGCGCGCTCGAGAGCGCCGGAGCCTTCGTCCCCCCGTCGGGGTGTGCGGCAGCGGGTGGGCGGTCCGCGTCGGGCCGTTCCGCCCTGCTGGGCTCGCCAGCGGGAGGAGCCGGGCGCTGCGGCGGGGCGGGCTGGGCAGGCGCGGGGCTTCCGAGCGCCGGTTGATCCGGTGCGAGAAGCTGCCAGTAGTCCTTCTTGCTCGTCAGCCTGCCCTTGATCAGAACGTAGGGCGCCGCCACCAGCGCCGTGGCAGCGACCAGCGTGGCGAGCGAGAGCGCGACCACCCGCCACCGGGGCTGCTGCCGTCGCAGGAAGACGATGCCGAGGACGACGGCCCCGACGATCGCCACGCTCAGCCCCTCCGGGCGGATCCAGTAGGCCAGCCCGCTGCTCACCCCAGCCCCCAGGAACCACCAGGGCCGCCACGACGCCATGCCCTCCTTCATCATCCACGCCGCAAGCAGGTAGAACAGCAGTTGCGGCGTGTCGCTCATCCCGTCGGCGGCATTCCGCCGCAGCAGCGGCAAGGTGGCGACGAGGATCGTCGCCACCGCAGCCGTTCGCGCGTCGAACGTGCGCCGGGCGAACACCCAGAACACCACGACGCTCAACAGCCCGCACAGCCACGACGCCAGGCGCGCCGAGGCCGCCCACGCGAGCGGACTGTTCCCAGTCAGGAACCTCCCCACGCCCCAGTAGGTGGCCAGGATCAGGGCCGGGTAGCCCGGGTGCTGGTCATGCTCCCGGATCACCTTGGCGGGCTCGAACGGCAGCCGTTGTGCGATGGTGATGAACGTCACGCCGTCGAAGGCAATGACGGGCGAGCGGAGGGTCACCCCGACCTGGAGCGCCGCAGCCAGACCGAGGGCCACGGCCAGCCAGCGCCGGCCTCCGCGCTGCCGCTCGGGGGGCTGTGGTTCTCTCGTGGCACTTCCTCCTCCAGTGGCTCGCCGGCAACTCGCCACACCCAGGCAGGGGCGACGGAAAAGGGGACAGGTGCGTTTTGCCTGAAAGGCCCGAAGGGGGCTTCGCCCAAAACGTACCTGTCCCCTTTTCCCCACAGCCGCAGCTCCGCACCCCCGCCCCGTCGCGGCACCTCTTCCCGTGGAGCGAACCTCCCCCGTGCCGAAGCCAACCGGCGAATGGCATTGCGCGCCATTATAGCTTCTGGCCCATTCGACTCAAGCGATCTTCACGGCGCAGAGGGGTGCCGCGTCGCCGGCGTTGGCCGCCCCCCGGCCGTCTCCTGGCGCATCGCTCGGCTCAGTGGCCCACGATCTCCCTGTAGAGTTGCAGGGTTGCCTCGCCCAGTTCCCGGAGGGAGAGGGAGGCCGCCCGGGCCAGGCCCGCGCGCCTCAAGCGGGAGGCCAGCGCCCCGTCGGACAGCACGCGGAGGATCGCGCTGGCAAGTTCCTCGTCGCGGGCCGGATCGACGAGGAGCGCGGCGTCGCCGAGCACCTCGGGCACGGAGGTTCGGTTGCTGGCCACGACGGGGACCCCGTGGCTCATCGCCTCCAGGGGCGGCAAGCCATAGCCCTCGTAGAGGCTGGGGAACACGAATACATCGGCCGTGGCGTAGAGCGCCGCCAGGTCCTCGTCGCCTACGTAGCCTGCGAAGACCACAGAGTCCGCCAATCCCAGCCGCTGGACTTCGCGCTCCGGCTCGGGATACCTGGGGTCGGGAGCGCCCGCGATCACCAACTGGACCGGGATCGGGGAGGCGGCCCGGACTCGGCCGAACGCCCGGAGCAGCCCCACGATGTTCTTGTACGGGTCGCGGCGGCCGACGTAGAGGGCGATGCGCTCCTTCAGGGAGAACCGCTGGCGGATGTCGCGCACGCGCTCATCATCAGCGGGTGCCGGCTTGTCCACGCCGTCCGGGATGACCCGGACTTTCCGAGGGGGCACCCTCAGGAGCCGCTCGATGTCCGCGGCCGTGTGCCGGCTGCCCGTGACGATGGCGGAGGCAGCTCGGCACTGGAGCTTCAGCCATGCCCGCCACAGCGGGAGGAGCCGGCCCTTGAGGCTGGCCCGAAGGAGGTCGCGACAGGCCAAGGGAATGAGGTCGTGGATGTTGACCACCTGGATGCACCGGGCCAGCACCGGGGCGAACACATCGGTGCTGTGAAGCAGACCGGCCCCGATGCGCCGCAGGAAGGCGGGGAAGGCGATCTGGTTCCTCAGCGCGTGCGGGTTCCCCGGTGTGGCGATGACCTCGAG
>Ga0315274_10013256_pt1 | contig 11734 bp, 9 predicted proteins | sample YL17G02_20_MG_FD_203700 | JGI IMG/M metagenome (GOLD analysis project Ga0315274, IMG submission 203700) | Sediment microbial communities from Yellowstone Lake, YNP, Wyoming, USA - YL17G02_20 | ecosystem: Environmental > Aquatic > Freshwater > Lake > Sediment | place: USA: Wyoming | collected...
GCGGGCTTGGTGGGATCCGATGAACGAGACATGCCGAACCTCCTGGTCACGCGTGATCACAGAATCAACACGCACGCCAGGATAAGACGCCTGTCAACAACGGTTCTGGTGGGCGCTCACACTTGCTCCAGCATCACACTACATCCTTGTAGCCCGCCGGTTAAACGGGGCCATCACGCTTTTCGGTGCAAAGAGAGTGGGATTGTAACTCAAACTGACCGATTTCGCTGCGGACGGAGGTTCCAGAACGCGTAAAGCCTATGTCGGCAGCGGTTTTCCAATCCGATGCCCCTGGGCGCGGATCGTTGGACCCGGTTGTTGGCTGGAGACCAAGACGACGCAAGTCATTGTCACAAAACGAGTTACGTCATTATTTCTTGAAAAATCGGTCAGTTTGAGTTACTTGCTGGGAACCGTAAAACGAACGGCGGGTTCGAAGGCCGCGGACGACGATGCTCCGACCGGCGACAACACCTGCCGAGGCGACGCCCGGAGGATCGTGGGCCGGGCCGCGCGACGCTCGACGGCGAGGTGCTCGTCCAAGAAACGTAGGACCCGTTCGGCGTAAACCTCGGGGGCGACCATCACGCTTTGGTTGTGTTTGGCGCCGGGAACGATCCACAAAGACTTAGGCCCGGCAGCAAGATCGTATAGGGTCTGGGACTGCGCGATGGGGATGTAGCTGTCCTTTTCCCCGTGGATCAGCAGGATCGGCTTGGGGCCCATGCGCACGAGGGCCTTGCGTACGGACGGGAAGCGGCATTTGAACCGGCGGGCGCATTCGCGAAACAACAGCCAGCGAAAGAACCGCCAGAACATCGGCGGATGATTCTCCGCGACAATGCGGATGCGGGCGAAGATCGTGGCGAACCGCCGCATCAGGTATTCCAAGGTGGTGTCGCTGCTGAAGGCGCCGTCCGTGACGACGGCCCGTACGTTGTCCACGGCGGCCGAGGCGAGGATCGCCGCTCCGCCGCCACGGGATATCCCAAACACACCGATCTCACGGGGACGACCCTGTTGTTCGAGGTAGGAACTGATGAACGCGATGGCCCCAAGCATATCCGCCCGCTCGCGGTCGCTGGGCCACTGGCGCGGACGGTAGCCCGCCTCCGGGGCCGAGGCCCCGTGCCCGCGGAAGTCGAAGGCGAACACGTCGTACCCGGCGTCCAGCAGCGGACCGCAGTAGCGCAGGCCGCTTGCCCGGTCGCTGCCGAACTCGTGGGCGAACACCATCAGGCCCAAGGGCTCATCGTCGGCGTTGCGGCGGGAGAGGATGATGCCTTCGAGACGATGGCCGTCGATCGCGCGGAAGCTGACCTCCTCCCCCTCCCACCGTTGGCTGTCACTGCCGCCGTTCTCCGGCGTGGGGGCGCAATCGTCGAGGATGTTGATCATGATTCGGATGTAACGCCGCAGAACGAGGGCGGGGTAGATGAGAAGTACGCCGACGATGAGAGCGACCACCAAGAGGCCTCCCCGCGTCCAAATCCACTGAGGAATCGACCAGTCCGTTACCGGATACGTCATGGCCGCCGCGCCGACGAATAGGGCCTTCTACGTACCAGACACGCGCCGACCCGGACGGGTTGGCCGCGGACCCCGTCCGGGCTTGGGACAACGGATCGCCACGCCGCGCCGACCCCGGGGGCTGTTTACCGATCGACCGCCTCTATGGCAAGTCTTTAGTTTGCGCCCGCCGATCCCGCTGCGGCGCCGTTGGAGGGGCTATGATTGGGGGATTGGGGGAGAGGAGAGGCCGAGTCGGAGACCGGCTGAAAACAGAGAGTATTCCTTGCTCCTCGAGGCATGGTTTGAAGTAACCCCCGCCAACGCCAGCCGTCAAATAGAGTCACGTCCCGTTTTCTGGTTCCGTGGCGACAGGGCTCAGGAGCCGAAGAGCATCGGTTCGCCTGTTGTGCCTACTTTGTCTCCACCACTCGACCAGAGGTGAGTGTGGGGATCGTAGGTCCACCCGCGCTGCTCCAAGCGGCTGGCGAATTCCCGCCGATGCAGCGAGAGGCAGCCCAGGGCACGACGGCGCCAAAGCTCAATGACCAACTGGTTGAACAATGCCTCGCTCGTGAAGCTCTGAGTGCCATTATTGAGACAGATATCGAAAACCTCGGATAGGATTGCCGCCGGCTCGCTGTCGGCGCTACGCCTCGGCGGTATTTGCCTGTCCGGGGGCTCGGGAGGCTTGTAGAATGTGATGATCATCTCCCCGGCCAGCACGCTGGCGGAGTTCTTCTTCTTGTGCATGGACCAGATGACATCCCCTGTTTGAGTGATCGCCGTCTTCAACTCCGCGCCACACTCGCTTGCGGTTTCGAGGATTGTCGCGAAGTAGCTCAAGTCCCAGTGTTGGAAGACGATGGAGATCCAGCGGTCGGGGCGCAGCAGTCGGAAACAGGTTCGGATGCCCCGTGCGAGGCTCTCCTTGTAGTGTTCCTCCGTGTGACTCCGCTCGCCGCCGACGATAGTTTCTTGCTCGCGTGCTTCATCGGAGACGGGAAGGCCCAGCCAATGGTTCCACAGGATCGAAAGATCCAGGTAGCTGATGAAAGCCCCATACGGCGGGTCCGTGAAGATGTAGTCAATGCTCTCCGGCTCAAGCACCTGATCCAGCGCCGCCGCATCATGCGAGAGAACGCGGAAATCGCGGCGACTGTCAACCGTTCGCGAGCCCTGGGAGCGCTGCTCCCGATACCTTCGGCACTGTAGGATTTCTTTCTTGGCTGCGACGACGTTGAGGAAACGGCCACGGAACGTCTCCCAAATCGGCAACTCCACGCACTGCGAGGCGAGCTTATAGCGATAAATGCTGAAGATGCTGGAGCCACCGCGGCTCGCTGCTCGCCCCTTGGCGGACAGGAAGGTCTTGTTGAGCTTGGCCACGGATGCGGACCACGCCAGCGTAAGCGAGTCGCGGATGGATCCGCCCGGCTCGCGGTCGATCGCCTGTTTGAGCAGGGCCAGCCCAGCCAACTGGCGCGGCGTGAACATGTCGAGGAAGAACTCGGCATCGGAGTTGCGAGGCAGTTTGATATTCTCTGGCAGCGGCACCCGTCCGAGCCATTTCTTGGCGGCCTTCTCATCGGCCTCGGTTTCACGCAATGCCTCGGCGCACGCCTGCTCCACGCGCTCGAACGCTTCGCGCAGTGGGAGGGTCGAAGTCAAGGTCGTATCTGCGATGTTCCGGGCGATGAAGTTGGCGAACGGATTGAGGTCGTTGTGAATGGCATGCCGCCCGAGCAAGAGTGCCTCAATTGCCGTGACGCCCGTCCCGCCAAAGGGATCTAACACTACATCGCCTTCGTGACTGTACCGTTCGATGTAAGCCCGGACTACGTTAGGAGGGCGACGCGTGAAGTATGGATGTACCCCATAATGCCGCGCATCCTGTTGCCGGGCGGCGGGGATTGCTTCAAGAATAGGTTGGATACTTGAGCGGCTCATTTCAGCGACTCAGGTACTCCGCCAAGGTCGGCAACTCGACGAAATCAATGTGTTCAGGCGGGTTCACCATGTTGTGCTCCATACACAACACGATCGCGCGCGGTAGCTTGGTGAACTTGGTCACTTGATAAGTAAAGCCCCGTGATCGCTTCTTGATCTCGACCGGGCACGGGTACATCGGCAAATTCGAGAATTGGACTCGACTGTCTACGCAGTCATAGCCCTCTCCCAGATAAGTACTCAACTCGAGCCCGAGCAGCGACAGCGCGCCGGTTGTTCGAAGCAGGTCGGACTCAAGAATACTTCTCGCAGACTGGCGATGATCGGCCACGACACGAGCGATTTGAGATGCCGCCCAGTTCACATCGTTCGACGATTCGCGTCGTTTGGCTTCGATCTGTTGCCTCCAGAGCTTACTCTGGTAATCGTGGTGAAATGACAGGGGAGAGTTCACTTTCTCCAGAACTTGGGCTCGTTTCCTGCCCCGCATCTTCACAACCGTGGGTACGAGAATGAAGTGACCGTCACGGTGGATGACCGCCTCCAATTCGATCGTTTCGAAGTCGTGCCCGCCAGTGATGCCGTACCAGTAGCGAATGGCCTCGCCAATCGACTCCTTACCGCTGCCCTGCTGGATTCGGTCGTGCCCCACCTTGCCCGGAACAGGGCGCCCGTCCTTCCCAAGTTTGTGGTCCCGATCCACAGCCATAAAGGGGCTGCTGGCGATGCCGTACGGTGTCTGGAGCACAACGGGGCAGGCCCCTCGATTGCGAAGGAACTCCTTCACCGGCTTGGGCACGTCGTGGAAGTAGTATTGTGGGCCGCCCGATGCGCGGCTCTCAGCTTTGGTTTGCTGAAGGTGCATGTCGTTGCTCCGCCGTAGGAGGCAGATCCCGCCGGGGGCCTTCGTGATTAAGAAACTCTGGCCCCGGTGGGCGATTGTCTGCTCGTTTGACATCGTTTTCAAGAAGGAACGTGCTGCCACGCGAAAAGGCGTGATAATGGCTCGATCCCAGAAAATGAGACGCGATTCGATTCTCACCGGCTTTCCTGTTCCGGCGATGGCATGGACGTTCCTTCGTGGTCGTCCTTGGGGATGTTTTTTTTGCCTCCAGGCCGAGGAGCTTGGCCAAGGATCGTCACCGAAGCGGCGAGTTGGCGTGCATTCCGCAAGCCGCGCGTCGCAACCTGGGTTCCGCGGTTCGGGAGGCGCGACGACGATCGCCTACCGTTGCAACGCGTCTGGATCGGGACCGTCATCCGTCCAGGCCGGGTATAGCGGTGTCTGACCTTGGAGTACCCGGATCACGTCCTCAACAACGCTGTTCATCCGGGCCAAGCCCGCAAAGGAGCGTGCCCCGATGTGCGGGGTCAGGAGCGTGTTGGGGGATTGCATCAAAGGATGGTCGGCGGGGAGCGGTTCGGGTTCGAACACGTCCAGAGCGGCTCCCGCGAGCCGCCCTTCCGCCAGCGCCTGGGCCAGAGCGGGCGAGTCGACCACTCCGCCGCGCGAGGTCAGGTGCGAGCGATGCTTATCCTGGGTTCAAAAGGGCCTGTACTCACGTGACCAGTTGCGAGTCGACTGTTCTTATACCGTCGTGTTCTAGTCAGGAAATGTAAACGGTTTCTCCAGAATCAACAGTCGGGGCGACGGTAGCGCATCGTTTTAGGTCGTCGGGGTCCAGGGCGTACAAGGGTGCGATTTCGATCGTAACGTCGGGTTCCCCGTCAGGTTTCCTCGGTATCCTGACGCCCGCGGCCTGGAGCCAACGGGCCGCGCGGCGGATTTGGTCGCGGATGGCCGTCTCCACCGAATCCACCCCGCGGGCGTTCTTCACCGGGGAGAACTCCTCGGCGCGGTCGACTTCCAAGAGCAGGGGATTCCGCGCCAGCGGTATCGCGTCAAACACAAACGTCTCCACCTTCACCGAGTTGGGACGCGGCGGCGTTCGGAGGAACCCGTGTTCATCCACCCACGTGGTCACCTTCTCGGCACGATGGTAGGGAAGTTGGAACGTGTCGGCGATGATCCGTTGAACGAACGACACGTTGAGAGCATGAATCGCGAGATTGCCTACGTTGAACCGTCGTGATCCATCCGGGTTCCGCTCGCGGGCCAAGCGCTCGGGGAAGTCGGTATACTCGACGACGGTAACCCGATCGCCGTGGAGGCAGACGTTGCCGACGCGCTCCAGGTCATCCACCTTCGCGGCCACCTTCGTCGACATGTCCGATTCCGTGAGTGCGTGCAGGCCGATGAACAAAGCATCGAACGGCTTGACCAACGGGTTGTCGACCTGAAAATACGAGATGATCTCGATTCCCCGCGACTGCATGTCTCGAAGGGCCCCACTGGAAACGAGTGCCTTGAGCGAACCGCCATGTCCGTCCGGCGCAAGGGCCAACCGATGCTTGTCCGAGAGGAGAATCTTCCCCTGCAAGTCGAATACCGGCAGCATGGCCTGCGGGAACAGGAAAACATCGTCGCCGTTGAGCCCAAAAAACTCGTGGTCCTTGAGAAATCCCACGGTTTGCTCGTGGATGGCCGGGTTGGTCATGACGTACCAGGGAATGCGCACGCCCGACCGCTCGCCCGCGGCTTTGATCATCTCGGCGAACAGTTGAAACAGCGTTTTCTCCCGAACCGGGGAGACGCTGACGCACCCCTTGGGCCCCTCGAACCCAAGGCGTGTTCCCTGGCCCCCGGCGACGGTGAACGCGGCCACCTTGGCTTCCGCGAGCAACTTCTGCCCAAGCCGCTTGGCCTCTTCGTACAACGCGGCTTCCGTTGGAGTAGGGCTTGCCGGATGGACACGAGGCGGCGATAGCTCGCCGCGGACCACTTTTGCTGGGACGCTAAGGACGTGTGAACGGACAAGCGGATCGACGGTGTCCCAGGGGATGGACTCGATCTCGCTCAGCAGGTGCTGACGCTGCGGATCGGGAAGCTCCTCCCACCAGCGCAGAACGTGGTCTTGTCCCCGCGACCGGAGGGTCGTGACGCAGTTTCGATAGCGTTCGTCCGTACTCAGCTTCGAGGCCATTTTGTACCACGTATCGTCCGAAACGACTCCGCAGGCAACGATAGTGCACGCCCTACCCCGAAACAAGTGGCGTGCGGGAACCTCGAAGGTCTCGTACCGCGACCTAACCTGTTATCCACACGATGGTTATAATCCACTGAACGCAGTGAATCCGGCGGCCCGATCCGGTGTATAAGGGGTCACGGAGGCACGATGGGTCCGCGCGCACGTTGGCTTGCGATGGGCGGCACGACCCGGGATCGGTGTGGCCGGCTGTTTAGGAATGAGATGTGTCCGTGAGTCTCGGCGAGCTTCTTCAACAGCGTAAGGTCATCACCGCCGCGCAGCTCAAGCAGGCCAAGGCGGCGCGGAAGCCCTCCGAACGCATCGAGCATTGCCTAGTCCGGCTCGGCTTCATCAACGAGCGCGATTACCTGGCCATCTACAGTGAACAGCTCTCCATCCCCCTCGTCGATCTCAGCGAAATCCCCATCGACGTCGAGCTGCTGAAACAGACTCCTTCCAAGGTGGTCCACCGCGACCGGGTGATCCCCATCGACCGGCACGACGGCACGATCCGTGTGGCGACCAACAACCCCTTCAACCTTTACGCCTTCGACGAGCTGCGAATGCTCATGGGGGCGAAGATCGAGACGGTGCTGGCCACCACCGAGGAGATTTCGCGGATCATCAAGCAGCATTTCGGCGTCGGCGGCCAGACCGTCGAGGCGATGATCGGAGAATCGGACGTCGAAGTGGTCAGCGAGGTCGATACCGACAACGCCGACCTGATCGAGCAGGCCCAGGAAGCGACCGTCGTCAAGTTGGTCAACGAAATCCTCCTCGAAGCCATCCGCGACCGGGCGAGCGACGTGCACATTGAGCCGTACGAGAACGACCTGAAGATTCGCTACCGCATCGACGGCGTGCTGCACACGACCAATGTGCCGCCGGAGATTCGCCGCTTCCACGCCGCGATCGTCAGCCGCATCAAGATTCTGTCCAATCTCAACATCGCCGAGAAACGGCTGCCGCAGGACGGGGGCTTCAAAATCAAGGCCCAGAACCGTGACATCGACCTCCGCGTGAGCATCATCCCCACCGCCTTCGGCGGGGCGGTAGTGATGCGCATCCTCGACAAGCAGTCCGTATTGCTCTCCCTCGACCAGTTGGGGTTGATCGATGAAGCCCTGGCCGGTGTGCAGCACCTGATCTCTCAGCCGTACGGAATCATCCTGGTCACCGGCCCGACCGGTTCGGGTAAGACAACCACGCTGTACGGCGCCCTCAACACCATCCGTAGCGACGCCATCAAGATTCTCACCATCGAGGACCCGATCGAGTATTACCTCGACGGCATCTCGCAGGTGCAGATCAAACCGCACATCGGGCTTACCTTCGCCTCCGCACTGCGATCCTTCCTTCGACATGACCCGGACGTAATCCTGGTGGGCGAAATCCGCGACCTGGATACGGCCGAGGTGGCGATCAACGCCTCCCTTACCGGGCACCTAGTCTTCAGCACGCTGCACACCAACGACGCCGTCACCGCGACGACGCGACTTTTGGACATGGGCGTGGAGCCGTTCCTCGTTTCCAGCGCCATCAGCGGCGTCCTCGCCCAACGGCTGGTGCGGCGAATCTGCAAGGAGTGCCGCCAGGAATACATCCCGGAAAAAGCCGATGTTCCCGCCGACTTCAAGGTCGAAAAAGGGCAGAAGCTCTACCGCGGGGCCGGCTGCCGGGATTGTCGCAACTCCGGCTACCGGGGCCGGGTCGGCATCTTTGAGATGCTGATGATTACCGATCAACTCCGCGAACTCATTGTCCAGCGGCGTTCCGCCACGGACCTGCAGGCCGTCGCCCGCAAGGACGGTCTCAAACTGATGCGCGAGGACGGCTGGTCCAAAGTCCTCGCGGGGATGACCACCGTCGAGGAGATCGTCCGCGTCACAAAGACCGACGCCTCGGCTGTTGCGTAATCGCGTCCCGGCGTCGTGAGCGCGAGTCCCGTTTTCGTGCCAGATGCCGCTGGGCGTCAAGGTGCGTTCCGGCGGCATTGGTTGTGACTATCACGTTGTTCCACGTGGAACAAAACTTACACTCGCGGCGCATACCCCAAGCGGTCCGCCGTCCACCTACTGACGCGGGCGTAACTGCAAGGTCGCTACCCCTATAACTTGCAGGGTGATCGGTGGGAGGACAATCGCGGAGCGATCGGGCGAAGAAAACAGGTGACTGTCGCTCGGACAGGAAGCTCTTGGGGCGAGGCGGCACGCAAGTTCAGTCGCCTCGCGAAAAAAAGCCGGTAGGGTCGAGGATGGCCCCGGCAGGGATATGTTGAATGACCAGTTCCGCACGCTGCTCGGCACTCAAGGCGTCAACGACCCCGGTGATTGCATCGGGTGAATCAAGAACATGCCTTACGGCGCGTCCGTAGATCACGAGATATTTGCCGGGATATTTCCTGTAGAGCTCTAGAGCATGTGTGCGAAGATAGTTGGTGTTGTCGTTCTTCGTTGTTGGTACGAGATCGCCGGGCTCCATTCCTGCGGAAAGGATACCGAGTCCGGACCACACTGTTTCGGCTATCCGTTCGTATTTTTCAGAGGATTTCGTCCAATGTTCTAGCACCCTCGCCTGGTAGGGGCGACGAAGTGTTTCCTCCCTCTTCAGCTTCACTTCGACAAGGAATAGCCGCACGTCCGGCATCCGTGGTGGCTGCTCAAACAAATGCGGCTCGTGACACATGAGCATGGAAGCACCGAGGGTTCCGGCCCCAGTGAGGCCTGCAATGACCACGTTTGCCTTAGTCATCGATCGCCCATCGATGACCACAACTGCATAATCTTTCCCGTCTCCTCCCTCGGGCGTGGGCTTTTCCGGCCTTTCTGCTGGTGGTTGGTAACTGTGTCTATCGCCACGCCACTCAAGGAAGGAATGTTTGGGAGGACCCTCAGGAGCATCCGGAGGAACGTCGATGGAACCATTGCAACGCTCCGGGTTCTTCTTGTACAAGGTCAAGTGCTGCTCCTGGGAAATGATGTAGCGGAATTCCACTGGAAGCTTGCGCGTGCCTTTACTTCCGCGACGGAACGGTTTGAGGTCCAGCGCCCTCGCCACCAACCACTCAGACATGGTATTGGTTTTGGTCGAGCCAATCGAAAGAATGGACCCGTTTTCATCCTCAGTCCATTGCTGCGCTAGCTTTTCAACTGTCCGGGTTATTTGCTCATACGTACCCCCTATCGATGGGGCGAAGCGCAATCGGGAGTAGTCCCTCGTGATCCTGCGAGCAAGGTATCGGGCCGCACGGTAATCGCTCACGGACGCCGTGATTGTCTCGGAGTATTTTAGCTCCTCGCCCTCGGCTGTGCCGTATGCTCCAAGGTACGTAAGCGTCCTTTCATGAGGGAGCAAGTCAAACAGCGAGCCCGTCTCTCTGTTGAGCAACAGCCACCAAGGAATACTGCGATCGTCTGCCATGCGGAACAAATGGACGAGGACGTCCCGGCGAAGAGACTCCGTCGAACTCGAAAGCGCGCGTTCGAGTCGCAGCGCCGCGACCTGACGCGACGCGTCAAGCCCTTTGGCCAAAGCATCAATGATGTCGCGTCGTCTCAGCCCCGCGCGCTCTAGCGGCTCAATCGTAAGACAAAGTTCCACTTGAGAATCTCCACGTCCGACACTACATATCGGGGGTAACCCACTTTAGAACGCAACATATAGGGTACGGTCTCTCATTCATACCTGATGTTACATGTTTTCTCTAGGCGAGTCAATAGCTCGTCCAACGCTATTTGCGAGAGAAAGCTCGTTAGCCGATAAAAAGCATTCGCAATCGCTTGACAATCCATGTCTTCAGTCGTATGGTTAGATATGGGACTGAAAAAGGTCGGATCCTCCACCGTACGAAGACCAGCCGCTGGGGAGGCACCCGCGAGAACTCTGGTTAGACGGGCATCACGGAGACAGCGAGCGAATCGCAGATCGGAGCAGACATGCCACTGAGCTTCATAACTAACGCAACGTTCGTAGGCGACGGTTGGGTCCATGCGGTCTACTTTGACACGCTCTCCATCAACGATTCGTATCGACCCGAGTACTTGCCCCCTGACGTAAAGGCCGCCTGTAAACGAGAAGGCTTCGCGCTGCGAAGGTTGCCAACCGTGGCACCCATACGGCAGGGCGTGTGGGCCGTTAGAGCGAACGTCCTTGTCCCAAGCCGCGCGACCGACGAACTCGAAGAACTGCTCAGCGAATTCGACCTTGCCGCGGGGCACTTCCCGCTGCTTGATCACACGGCACGGACAGAGGACATTGACACACTACTCAGCGATGGCTCGGGGAGCTTCGTGATCGCAGATCGTATCTACCTGCGAAAAGTGGGCTATTTCAACGATCTCGGACGGAACCTCGTGGACAGGCATATCTTCAACCACCCACTGATCAACGCGATCATAGCCAAGCGCAAACTGATCCTAGAGCAACTCATTGCGCTTCAAAGAAAGTTTCCTGACCTCGACGACAGACCGTTGCCGATCCCGACTCGCGCAACTTGAAGTCCCCAACTCGGTAGCCCGAGGTTCTGAGCGGTACGAGAACGCGAGCGCCGTTCTGCGCCGAGCGGTTCGGCTGCCGGCGACCCTTCCGACGTCGGGCATTGACGACGAGTTCGAGTGGTATGCGCCTTCTGCCGTAACCGTTCATGGCAGCTTACCACGTTGGCCCCCCTTGGCAACAGCGATTCCGCAACAACTTAGCGAAGGGTCGATGGGAGAAGGAGTTATGCGTGATTCGGGAGCCGATCACATTCGCAGACAGGCTTTGGGGGCTGAAGTGGCCGGGCGGGAGCATGGACGCCCGGGGGCGGCGTTGCGGGCCGTAGGCAAGGCTGAGGGGGCGAATCGGTCGGAGGGTCACATGGGCGTCCGCGCGGGGCCGGCGGATATGCCGCTGAACAACTCGGCGGTGATCATGCGGGCAATGTGCAGCATGCTGGCGGCTTGGCGTGCCGCAGGTTTCAGATCCCGACGATAGAACATCAGAAACACGTTCAGGCACAGCATGGCCAGAAGCGTGAACACGAGCAGGGCCGTGGGTTTGTGTCGGTAGACGTGGTCGGCATGCCAGCGGTTAACCAGTTCGTTGAAGCCCTCATTCTCGATGGCCCAACGACCATGTCCGAGCTGCACGACCGCGGCGGTGGGCGCCCGCGTGGGGGTCAGGGTCGTGACCCAGAACCAATCCGC
>Ga0315274_10013257_pt1 | contig 11734 bp, 15 predicted proteins | sample YL17G02_20_MG_FD_203700 | JGI IMG/M metagenome (GOLD analysis project Ga0315274, IMG submission 203700) | Sediment microbial communities from Yellowstone Lake, YNP, Wyoming, USA - YL17G02_20 | ecosystem: Environmental > Aquatic > Freshwater > Lake > Sediment | place: USA: Wyoming | collected...
GGTCCCTCACCCACCGGGTGAGGGCTTGAGTACTGTCAAACTCCTTATACCAGGAGACTTTACGCTTGAAAAGGGGGTGCCTATCGGCAATCTACGGAAATAAGCCCTTGATTTACCGGAATCCTTATGACAAAATAAATTGACCCGTTCGCCGACGCTACCCCGCCCGAAAGGCGGGGACGAGAAGCGACACTTTTGTACTCAGCCCTTTTAGAGGGGATGGGGCTGAGTAGGCTCAGGGTTAACCCCGAACAAGCCCGGGCTTCCAGTACTCATAAGCCGGGAACGGCTTATGAGTGCCGGCATTCATGCCGGGGAGCAGCCTTGCAGCACTCAGGGCTTCCATGAGTGTCGAGGGGTTGACTTTCGGCCGCGACCGGAAGGTCAAGGAGGTTTCGTCTGATGTCTTTCAAGAAGCTTTATGTGGGCAACCTCAACTACACAACGAACGACGAGAGGTTGAAGGAACTGTTCTCCCCGTTCGGAGAGGTGATCTCGATCAACATTCTCCAGGGACGGGGATTCGGGTTTGTTGAGATGAACACCCCCGAGGCGGCCCAGGAGGCCTTGGGCAAGCTCAACAACTCCGAGTTCGACGGCCGCAGGCTTATCGTCAATGAAGCCAAGCCCAGGGCCGAAAAGAGAGGCGAAGGACGCTTTGGCGGAGGGGACAGACCCTTCCGCAAATACTGAATAGATCAACCGGTTTTCTTCTTATCCTAACTTCCCGGGCGCGGGGCGGACGGCGCAGCGGGGTGGATTTCCGCCTTTTCTCGGGGGGGAGCGAGCCCGCCGACCGCCTGAATCCGGGGTTTCCGACCGGGGGTGAACCTTTTTCCGGGCCGGTTCGTAGGGACTTGTGAAAGCCCAAAACGAGGTCAAAGATGAGAACGAATCGCTCGGCGCTTAGGATCGCAAGCCCGATCCTCCTGGCCTCGATCGTTGACGAGAGGTCCCGGATTTTGATCTGGCTTCAGTAGATCGATAGGGATCGTCGTCCCTCGGATATCGACGTGGAGCGAATGGACGGTAAAACGGCCGGAATCGAGCCGGACATCTCCGTCCTGATGGCCCGCGTCAAGGAAGGAGACAAGAATGCGTTCCAGGACATCACCCGACGGTATCAGCAGAAGATCTTCGTCCTGGCCTATTCCTTCTTCCGGGACCGGGAGGACGCCCTGGACATCGTCCAGGAGACCTTCCTCCGTTTATATGAAAAAGCCGGCCTTTTCCGCGAGGGCGAGGACTTTAAAGCCTGGCTGTTCCAGATCGCCCGAAACCTGTGCATCGACAGCTACCGGCGCAACAGGAACCGTCGCAACGACCGGACGGCGGACCTTAGGCTCGAGGACCTTCCTTCCGAAGCCGGCGATCCCGCCGACGGCGAGCGCCGGGCCGACCTCCGGGCCCTGTTCCGGTCCGTCCTGGATAAGCTGGCCGAGAAACAGAGGGCGGTCTTTGTCATGAAACACTATAATGACATGCCATACTTGGAGATCGCCCGAACGCTCGGGATCGCGCTCGGGACGGTCAAGTCGCTCCATTTCAAGGCTGTCCGGAACCTCCGGAAACACCTCGGTCCGCATATGGGGATGACATCATGAACGACTGCAGGATTTACCGGGATCAGTGGGTCGCTTTCCTGAGCCGGGAGCTCGGCCCCGAGGAGGAGCGGACGATGTCCGCCCATCTCGGCGCCTGCCCCCGGTGCCGGAAGGAGGTCGAAGCCCTTCGGGCCCTGTTCGACGAGGCGGACTCGGTCCGGGAGGAAACCCGGGCCGCCCTGGCCTCCGTGGATTGGGAGACGCTCCCGTCCCGGATCGCGGCGCGTCTTCCCGAACGGTCCGCTCCGGAATCCCGATTCCGGGAGCGCTATCGGCCGGGCCTCTGGAGTCCCCGGCTCCGTCCCGCCCTGGCCGGACTCCTGCTCGGGCTCCTCCTGGGCGGCACGGCCATGTTCTTCGCGTTGCGAAAGCCTTCCGCCCCGAGGCCGGCCGCGGAGTTCTTCGCCTCGGGCGAATTCCTGGACCGGGTCGAGATCGAGCTCGCCCGCCGCCAGACCCTGAGTTATCTGGATAAGAGTCAGTACCTGTTCCTCGACGTCCTTGACAGGACGGCCGGGAGCGAATCCGCCGCCCAGGGCGCCCTGACCTCCCGCGAGGCCCAGGACCTGATCGCCCGCAAGAAATACCTCAACCCCCAGCTCGATAAATTCCGAATGGCCAAGGCCAAGGACCTCTGCGACCAGATCGAACTTCTCGTTTTCGAGCTCTCCCAGATCTCGTCCGAGGTCAGCGCGGCCGAGATCGAACGGATCCAAGGGATGGTCCGGGACAGGCAGCTCTTGATGAAGATCCGGCTCGTCAAGAAAGAGCTGGAACGAAGCGAGGTCTGATATGAAAAAAACCGCTTTAGCCCTCGGCCTATGGCTCGCGGCCGCCTCGATCGGCGGCGCCCTCGCCCAAGACCGCCCGGACGAGCGGCTCTTCCAGGACGCCAAGCTTCTCCTTTTCGATAAGCAGTGGGCGGATGCCCAGTCCAAGCTCGAAGAGCTCATCGGAAGCTATCCGGCCAGCTCCCTCCGCGGCCAGGCCATGTTCTACAAGGCCAAGTGTCTCAACGAACGGAAGGGGATGGAGAAAGAAGCCCTGGCCGCCTACAAAGACTATCTCGGGCTCAAGGAGCGAAACGACAGCCTGACCGAGGAATCGGAAAAGTCGATCATCGACATCGCCTTCGATCTCTACGGCCGGGGGGAGAAGGCATTCCTCAAGGAGGTCGAGGATCGGCTCGGCCACACCAACAAATCCATCCAGTACTATGCGGCTCTCAAACTGAGCTACGTCCCGGACAAAACCGCCGCCTCCAAGAGCGTTTCCGTGCTCAAAAAGATCGTCGAATACGAGCGGGATCCGGAGCTCAAGGACTGGGCCAAGATCGCTCTTCTCCGCGTCTCGCCCGAGGCCTTCAAGGGCGTCGCGGATGAGCCGGCCGTCAAGGGACCTCGGGTCCTCAAGATCAGGATCTACGAGAAAGGCCGGAGCGAGCCGAGCTTGTCCCTCAATATTCCCTGGGCCCTGGCCGACCTGGCCCTGAGCTCAATCCCCGAGGAGGATCGGGCCAAGCTTAGGAAAAAAGGCTACAACATCGACAGGATCATCCGCGACTTGAGCAAGGATAAGGGAACCATATTCGAGGTCGTGGATGAGGATAAAAGCGTCATCAAGATTTGGATCGAATAATCCATCAAGGAGGACATCATGAAAAAGACAGCGTTTCTCATGACGGCCGTCTTCGGACTGGCTCTCATTCTGGGAACCTTCGCGATTGCCGACGACCGCGTGGATTTCCAGGCCATCAAGAAGGCCGTCAAGGACAACCCCAACTACGAGCCGGGCAAGGACGTCAAGTGGTTCAAGGTCCTGGTCACGGATACCAAGACCAACAAGGACAAGGTGAAAATCACCCTGCCCCTCGTTCTGGTCGAGGTCTTCCTCAAGTGCGCCGACGATAAGCATCTCCGGATCAACGACGGGGATTGCAATATCGACTTCGAGGCGCTCCTGGCCGAACTCAAGAAAATCGGCCCGATGGCCCTGATCGAGGTCTACGAGGACGGCGAGACCGTCAAGGTCTGGCTCGAGTAGGCCACTCAGCGCGGACATCCGCTCCCGGGGCCGGCTTTGCCAGCCCCTTTTTTTTAGCGCCCCGAATTGATAAAATAGCCGGGTCTTTCAATACGAACGGCTGTCGTCCGAAAGGTCCGGGAGCCGCTATTCTGGACTGGACGGAGGAGTGAACGATGAAGAAGACGACGACGCTGAGAAAAGCGATCATGGAGGATGAGTACCTGCCCAAGGGCCGGATCGAGGATAAGTACAAGGGCGAAAAGAAAATTGTCGGAAAAAAATAATCCGGAGGTGAACGATGGGACTCACGATAGTCGAGAAAATCCTGGCCAAGGCCGTCCGCCGGCCCGCCGTCAGGGCCGGGGAGGTGGTCGAGCCCGCCGTGGGCATGGCCATGTCCCACGAGAACGCGGCCCTGGTCATCAACCAGTTCCTCGAAATCTATAAGGACACCGGTCTCGAACCCAAGGTCTGGGATCCCTCCAAGATCGCGATCATCTTCGACCACCGGGTCCCGGCCGAGGGCTCCAAGACGGCGACCAATCAGAAGAAGATTCGGGCCTTTGTCGCCCAACAGGGAATCAAGAAGTTCCACGATATCCGGGGCGACCAGGGCGGGATCTGCCACCAGATCCTCCCCGAGAACGGCTACGTCCTGCCCGGGAGGGTCGTTGTCGGGACCGACAGCCACACGACCAGCCACGGCGCCCTGGGAGCCTTCGCCTTCGGGATCGGCGCGACCGAGATGGCGTCGGTTTGGACCCTGGGCATGGTCCTCAACGTCGAGGTCCCCAAGACGATCAAGGTCGTCGTTAAGGGACGTTTCCCGCGACACGTCCTCCCCAAGGATCTCATCCTCTATCTGATAGGGCAATTGACGGCCGAGGGCGCGAATTTCAAGGTCATCGAGTTCCACGGCCCGGCCATAAAAACCATGTCGACTTCGGGCCGGCTCGTCCTCTGCAACATGTCGGTCGAGGCCGGCGCGACCTCGGGAATCGTCCCGCCCGACGCCGAGACCGTCCGCTATCTCCGCTCCGAGGCCAAGGTTAAGGGCAAGCTCGACCTCTTCGGCCCCGACCCCGACGCCGAATACGACCGGGTCCTCGAGGTCGATGTCGCGAAGCTCGAACCCATGGTCGCCTGTCCCCACACCGTCGACAACGTCAAGCCGGTCGGCGCGGTCCGGGGCGTCAAGGTCCAGCAGGTCGTCATCGGGTCCTGCACGAACGGCCGACTCGACGACCTGGCCGCGGCCGCCCGTATCCTCAAGGGCAAGTCGGTCGCAAAGGGGACGCGGATGCTGGTGTTTCCGGCCTCCTACCGGATTTACGGCCAGGCCCTCAAGCTCGGCTACATCGCGGACTTCATCAAGGCCGGCGCCGTGGTCATGAATTCCGGCTGCGGCCCCTGCCTGGGCGTCCATCAGGGAGCGCTCGGGGACGGCGAGGTCGCCCTGGCGACCACCAACCGGAATTTCAAGGGACGGATGGGGAATCCCAACGCCGAGGTCTATCTCTCCTCGCCGGCCGTGGCCGCTGCGAGCGCGATCAAGGGCGCGATCACCGACCCGAGAAAAGGAGGACGCTGATGGCCAAGGTAGTTCTTAAACTGGGCGACGATATCTCGACCGACATCATCTACCCGGGGCGCTACATGGCGACGGTTCTTCCGAGCGAAACGCCGCAGTACGCCTTTGCCGACAACGCCGAGTTCAACGGCCGCCTCAAGAGGAAGGAGATCCCGGCCGGGAGTGTCGTCGTCGCGGGCAAGAATTTCGGCTGCGGCTCCTCGCGCGAACAGGCGGCCTCGACCCTCAAGGGCCACGAGCTCGCGGTAGTGGCCAGGAATTTCGCCCGGATCTTCTTCCAGAACTCGATCAACCTCGGGCTCCGGACAATCGTCTGTCCCGGGATCGAGGCCGAGGAAGGGCAGGATCTCGACATAACGCCGGACAAGGTCATCAACCTGACGACGGGGAAGAGCTTCCCGATCGAGCCGCTCCCCAAGGCCCGCCAGGCCATCATCGACGCCGGCGGCCTCATCGCCTACACGCGGACGCGGGGTCTGGGGAAGACGCCCGGATCCGCAAAAGGCTGACGAATCAGATGGGCTTTTTCAACAGCCGCTTGGATATCGCCTCCAGCGCCGGGAGCATGGACGTCTCGCCGGCCGTAGGCCCCCGCCAGATCGTGCACAGGTGGCCCAGCATCCGGTCGGTGTCGAATTTCAGGGAATAATTAAAGATAGCCTCGGCCCCCCGGACGTCCCTAAAGCTCGTCGGCAGGACCCGGAATCCCTTCTCCAGAAAAACCTTGATGGACGGATATGCCCTCATGGGCTCGTAGTGCCAGTCGCAGATGATGATGTCCTTGGGGATCATGTCCAGGGCCCGCCAGGTCCCGTTGTAGGAGGATTCCCAGACCCCGTAGCTCATGGCCGGGCCTTCTATAAGCCGATCCCCCCAGAGATACATTTCCTTGCCGCGCGTCTTGACGATGTGGCCGTAGAGGTCGTTGACGGACTTGGCGAACAGATCGGCCGGGTCCTTGCCCTTGCAGCGGGGGCAATAGTCGCTCGCGATCAGGAAGACCTCGTCCATGCCGACGTGAAGGCCGTCGGCCTCGTAGACGTCGATCAGCTCGTCGAGGAGGTCGAAGATGATCGGGTTGACGCCGGGATGAAGAGGGCACCAGCTCCGGCAGTAGATGTCTTTGTTACCCGCGAACTTTCCCGGCGTCTCGTCGAATTCGGGATAGCGGGCCAGGAGCGGAAAGGTCTTCTCCTCCCAGGATTGGTGCCCCAGGGACTGAAACTCGGGGATGAGCCGGATCTTGTATTCGCGGCCGAGGGCGGCGATTTTCTTAACGGTCTCCTGGGAAACCGGATCCGTGCCGCGCAGCTCGGGATGAGACGTGTACTCGTAGTTATAGTCCATTTCGACGAAAAGGAGGTTGATTCCGGCGCCGGCCAGGGCGGGGATCTCCTTGATAAGCTCCTCGGCGGCTTTTTTGGATTCGATGAGGACGTGGAGTCCGAAGACGAGAGGCCGGGCGGGGAGGGGAATGATCTCGGCCGGCCGCGTTGGACGGCAACCGGGCTGGATCAGCATAGCGCTCGTCACCGCCAGAACGGCGAGACCGAGCTTCCAGAGACCGGGACCTTTTCGATCGTTGAGCGCGAACCTTGGCTGTGTCATGGCGCGGCCTCCTTTTTCCTCGTCCCATTCTATCACCGTCCCCCCGGAATGGGAAAGCGGATATAATACCTCTATGCCCGTCACTCTAAGCCTGGCCGCGGCGGCCGCGGCCTACACCCTCCTCGCCCTGGGCCTCGTCCTGATGAAAAAGGGGGTCGGCTGGATCGGGCACAAAGGCCCCAAGGATCGCGGCTTCCGGACAAGCCTGGCCGTCTGGCTGTCCGGTTTCCTCCTTAGCAACCTCTATGTCGTCCCGGCCGCGGCGGCGCTCGGGACGCTGTCCCCCCATGTTGTCGCCTCATTCGCGGGCTGGGGGGTCGCGGTCATGGTCGTCCTGGCCGCTTGGTTCCTGGGAGAACGGCTCTTCGCCTCCGACCTTGCTTTCACGGCCCTGATCGCCGCCGCCATCGTCTTGCTTAATATCTACGAGGGGGCCGACGCGGGAAACGTCCCCCGCTCCGCCCCGTTCGCAACCGTCGCTATCCTTCCTTTTCTCGCCCTCCTTCCCGCGTTTACGAAGTCCGCCCGCCCCAGGCTCAAAGCGCTTTTGTTCGCTGCTGTCTCCGGCGCCTTGGCCGGGTTGATCGTCGTGACCATGAAGGTCCTCGTCCGCCTCCACGGCTTCCAGATCGTCCGCTATCCCGGCTCGCTCTATTTCTATCTTTATCTGCTGTTCTCAGTGGCGGCCTTTCTCGCCCTCCAGCTCGCCTTTAAGCGGGCGGGGCTGATGCGGGTCGGGCCCGTCCAGTACTCGGCCTCGATCGTCTATCCGGTCCTCGGCTCGCTCCTCGTTTTTGGGGCACGGCTCCATCCCGTCCAGTGGGCCGCCCTGGCCTGCCTCATCCTGGCCGTCGCCGGGATTCTCCGCAGGCGCTGATCGAGCGGGGCCGGCGGGAAATTTATTTTTTCCATGTTTTATGGTAATCTTTTGAAACCAATTCCGGAGAGAGGAGTCGGCCATGGCCAAGTACAAGATCGCGATCCTGCCCGGCGACGGGGTGGGTCAAGACGTCGTCGAAGCGGCGATGATCGTCCTCAAGAAGCTTAAAGTCGAGGCTGAATACAGCTACGGCGATATCGGCTGGGAGTTCTGGTGCAAAGAGGGAAACGCCCTTCCCGACCGGACCATCAAGCTCCTCAAAGAGACGGACGCCTGCCTGTTCGGCGCCATCACCTCCAAGCCCAAGGAAGACGCGGCCGCCGAGCTCGACCCGGCCTTCAAGGGCAAGGGCCTGTCCTATTTCAGCCCGATCGTCCGCCTCCGCCAGGAGTTCGACCTGTATACCAACCTTCGCCCTTGCAAGGCCTACCCGGGGAATCCCCTCAACTACAAGGACAAGATCGACCTGGTCATTTTCCGGGAAAACACCGAGGGGATGTACGCCGGGGTCGAGTTCTTCCCACTCCCCCAGGGCGTCAAGGACGCCCTCTCGATCCATCCCAAGATGAAGCCGTTCAAGGACGTCCCGCTCGACCAGATCGCCCTTTCGACCCGGATCATGACCCGCAAGGGCTGCGAGCGGATCGTCCGGGCCGCCTTCGAGTTCGCCCGCAAGTACAAGCGGCGCTCGGTCACGATCGTCGAGAAGCCCAACGTCCTGCGCGAGACGGGCGGCCTGATGCTCTCCGTCTCCCGCGATGTCGCCAAGGATTATCCCGACATCCAGTTCAAGGACGCCAATATCGACGCCATGTGTATGTGGTTGGTCAAGAACCCCTACGACTACGACGTCCTGGTCGCCGAGAACCTGTTCGGCGACATCATCTCGGACCTGGCCGCCCAGCTCGTGGGCGGCCTGGGCTTCGCCTCGGCCGGCAATATCGGCGATAAGTACGCCGTTTTCGAGCCGACCCACGGCTCGGCCCCCAAGTATGCCGGCATGAACAAGGTCAACCCGATCGCGACCTTCCTGGCCGCCAAGCTCATGCTGGACTGGCTGGGCGAGACCGGCAAGGCGGCCGCCCTCGAAGGGGCCGTTGCCGAAGTCATCAAGGACGGAAAAGCCCGAACCTACGACATGGGCGGCAAGACGACGACCCTCGAGATGGGAGAGGCCGTCGCCGCCAAGCTCTGAACCGAACGGGAATGATCATCCTGGCCGTCGACACCACGATGCCGACCGGGTCCGTGGCGCTTCTCAGGGATGGGGCGCTTTTAGCCGAGCTCAACGCCGAGTCGGGGCTGACCCATTCCGAGCGGCTCCTGGCCTCGGTCGAGGCCGTTCTCGCTTCTCAAAAGATCGCCCTGTCCGCGGTCGACGGCTTCGCCGTGGCGGCCGGGCCCGGCTCGTTCACGGGGATCAGGATCGGTCTCAGCACGGTCAAATCCTTCTGTTTCGCTTCGGGGAAGCCCGGCGTCGCCGTATCGACCCTCGAAGCGCTGGCCCTCAAGCTCGTCCCTTGCGGCGGCCGGTTCCTCTGCCCCATGCTCGATGCCAAGAAAGGAGAGGTTTACGCGGCTCTGTTCGAATCGAAGGCCGGGCGGATTGTCGAGTCCATTCCCCAGGGAGCTTACAAACCCCAAGAGTTCCCGGCCCGCCTGCCGGCCCGGCGCGTCGTCCATTTCATAGGCAACGGCGCCGCCCTCTACAAGGAGGCTATCACGGCCGGGCTTAAAAACAGGGCCGTCTTCGTTTCCCGCTCGCCCTATATCGGATTCGAGGTCGGACGGATCGGATTCGAGGCGCTCAAGGCGGGGAAAGGGCTCGCCGGCGCCGATCTGAGGCCCGTCTATTTTAGGAAATCCCAAGCGGAGGAATAGAATCAAAACCGAACGGCAGCCGCCGGCCTTCCGACTCCGCTGGATGGAGGTGAAGGACCTGGCCGCCGTTCATGCCATCGAGAAGCTGTCCTTCTCCAATCCCTGGCACATCGAAACCTTCCTGGGCGAGATCCAGAACCGTCCCATCTCCCATGCCTTGGTCGCGATCCCTGTCGCCGACAAGAAGGTCATCGGCTATGTCGTCTTCTGGATCATCAAGGACGAAGCCCAGATCAACAACATCGCCATTCATCCCGACTACCGGGGCAGGGGATTCGGCAAGGGGATGTTGTCCATGGTCCTCGAGGAGATGCGGGCGTCCGGGATCCGGATCGTGACGCTCGAAGTCCGGGAGTCGAACCTGGCAGCGCTCGGCGTTTACAATGCGCTCGGGTTCGAGGTCATGAGCCGGCGCAAGGACTACTATGCCAATCCCCACGAGGACGCCTTGGCCCTGGTCCTGTCCTTCAATCCCCTTCGCGGGATTCCACGGACGTAAGTCTTTGGAGAAATTCCCCGCTCCGGGGACAGGCAGCAGCCTTGCAGTACTCAGGGCTTCCATGAGTGCGGTTTCGCAGTACTTCAACTCCTGCAAAGGGTAGATCCCACGGACCTAGATCCGCGGAGCTTCGGGGCGTAATCGATCCGGATGAGGCACAGCCCCTTGGCCGGGGCGGTCGGGCTGGCCAGGGTTCTTTGTTTCTCCCCGAACAGCCGCTCGACGTCCTCGACCGCGATCCGGCCCCGGCCGACCTCGATCAGCGTTCCGACGATGGTCCGGACCATATAGCGCAGAAAGCCCTCGGCCTCGATCGTGAAGACGAGCTCGTCGCCCTTTTTCCGGAATTCGGACTTCGTCACCCGCCGGACCGGGTTCAGCTCGCGGTTCGAGGAGAAGGCGCTGAAGTCCGCCTTCCGGACGAAGAGGCGGGCGGCCCGGCGCATTCGGGCCACGTTGAGGGGCCGGGGATGATGGTGAACGAAGCGGAAATCGAAGGGCGAGACCTGTCGTCCCAGGACGATCCGGTATTGATAGATTTTGGAGCGGGCGCTTTTCCTGGCGTGGAACCGGGGGCCGGCCCTTTCGACCGCCGAAACGCGGATGGCTTCGGGGAGAAGAGCGTTCAGGGCGCGGAGCAGGGTCGCGTCGTCGAGGGTCAGGGCGGCCCTGAAGCTCGCGACTTGAGCCCGGGCGTGGACGCCGGCGTCGGTCCGGCCCGCTCCGTGGGCGGCGATCCGTCCTCCGGCCAAGCGCTCCAGGGCGTTCTCCAGCTCGCCTTGGATCGTCCGGCCGGCGGGTTGCCTCTGCCAGCCGTGGAAACCCGTACCGTCATAGGCGATCGTCAGCTTATAGTTTTTCGGAGAGATACCTCTTTTTAAGGCGGTCTTATCGGCGGGGCCCCGGCCGCGCTGGGACGGATCAGCGTCTGAAAGCAAGCTCGACCGCCTCTTCCGGAGTGCGGGCGGGGACGACGCCCTTGATGTCCCAGGTCCCCAAGCCGATGACCTTTTTCCCGTAGATGAGGCCGAAGGCGATCTCGCTCAAGGTCCCGTATTCGCCGTCGATGGCGATGAGGACGTCCGCGTTGAGGGCGACCAGGGAGTTCCTGGTGGTGCCGAGCCCGGTCGCGATCGGAAGGTCTACGAAGTTATTGGCCCCGGACGGGTCGGTCCCGGGAAGGATTCCCACGGCCAGGCCGTTCGCCTCCCGGGTTCCCCGGCTGGCGGCTTCCATGACCCCGCCCAGTCCGCCGCAGACGAGGATGCCCCCCCGTCCGGCGATTAGCCGGCCCACCTCGCGGGCGGCCGCAAGCGCCGCCGGGTCGGGGCGGCTTCCGCCGATGACGCCGACCCGGAGCCGGCCGCGCAGATTGTCCATGGTTTCCTTTTACCATACGGACCGGGCTATTTCAATCGGAGGGGTGGCCCTTCGCAAGGCTCAGGACTATCGCAATACAATCCCGACCTGATGGTCGGAGTGTTGAGCGAGTTGCCCTTCGCAAGGCTCAGGACTACCCTTATACAGTCCACGCCTTATGGCGGGAGATAGAAGGGGTTGCCCTTCGCAAGGCTCAGGACTATCGCAATACAATCCCGACCTGATGGTCGGAGTGTTGAGCGAGTTGCCCTTCGCAAGGCTCAGGA
>Ga0315274_10013259_pt1 | contig 11733 bp, 6 predicted proteins | sample YL17G02_20_MG_FD_203700 | JGI IMG/M metagenome (GOLD analysis project Ga0315274, IMG submission 203700) | Sediment microbial communities from Yellowstone Lake, YNP, Wyoming, USA - YL17G02_20 | ecosystem: Environmental > Aquatic > Freshwater > Lake > Sediment | place: USA: Wyoming | collected...
CCGGCGGCTGCGCCGACGATTTCGGGACGCAGATCCGTCCGCGTCCCGACCACAATCCCCACTGCAAACGCCGCCGCGAAGCACGCCAGCCTGCGGCCATACAGCGGGGCCAGCGCTCTGATCAGACGCAGAAAGGCTGGTCGCAGGCGGGTCATCGTGACGTCACGCACCTCAGACCCCAGGCCGTCATGGACGAAACTCCAGACGGAACCTCGGTGTCTGCACGTGGTACTATCGCGCCTGTCGGAAGACGCACGTCAGGTTAAGAGATGCGCCCTGGGCGACCTTGAGATCTGCAGTGGACGACACGCGCACGCGCGGGTGGCTTGATCGGGAGACCCGCGGGCAAATCCGCCCATGAGCCTGGGGGTCACGGCGGGAGCCGCATGTCGGATCCTCCATGAGGGCACTTTTCGCACTCCGGCGCCCGATGGGAGCAATGTCGGCAAGGGATCGGCTGATGGGCTGGGTGCAGGCGCGCCTGGAGCATCTCTCGCAAGACCTCCGTCCCATCTTCTCGCTCGTCGAGGTCGTGCAGGACTCTCAGCGCCTCGTCCCGCCAGTTCCTTTCGGCGTGCGCCCTCTGCAGCGCGAACAGACCCAACCAGAACCCGGTTGCGCACAGCAGTGTCCCGATACCGGGACTTCGCCTGAAACCGTGCCAGAAGAGAGGCAGGACGCACAGAGCAATGGGTCCTGGAGCCACGAGCTGTTCCCATAGTCTGCGACGGACTCGCCATCGAAGAGGCGTCGCTACAAGCAGAAAGAACAGCGCCACCGCGCCCCACGACGCGATCAGCAGCGATAGACGCACAACCGCCCAGATTTCTGTGAAGACCATCCAACCCTCGCCAGCATGTCCCCTGTTCCCCCATTCCTACGCGCCAGTTTCAGGAGCCACGTCTAGCCAGGCAGTCGAAAACCCTCTCCCAGGACATCGCTCAGCGCGCCGCCGAAGCGCTCCGCCTCCCCGGCGACGAAGCGCGCGCACCCGGCGATGCGGTCGCGGGAAAGATCGAGCCGCAGGTTCGCCGGAGCCCCCTGGTGCGTCTTCTTCGCGATCGCCTCCCTGGGATCGCGCGCCTGCAACTCGTGCAGCGTCGCCGCCACCTGCCGGTAGGCGTCGCGGAAGGGCACACCCTCGACCACCAGTTCCAGCGCGCGATCCGTGGCGAACACCTCGCCGTCGAACGCCGCGACGCACTTCGCCTCGTTCACCCGCATCTTCTCCGCGATCACGCGGCACACCCGCAGCATCCCCTGCGCGATCTGCAACCCGCGCACGAACGGCTCCTTCGTCTCCTGGCCGTCGCGGTTGTAGCCCGAGGGCAGCCCGCGCAGCAGTTCGAGCGTCTGCACCAGGTGGGCGATCAGGTTGGCGGCCTTGGCGCGCGTCTCCTCCAGGCCGCCGGGGTTCTTCTTGTTCGGCATGATGCTCGAGCCGGTGCACAGTTCGTCCGGCAGGCTGAAGTAACCGAACTCCGGCATGCTGAAGATCATCCCATCCTCGGCTAAGCGGCTCAGGTCCACGCCGATCTGCGCCAGCGCCCCCAGGATGATGGACTCGGTCTTGCCGCGGCTGTTGTTCGCGTAGAGCACGTTGTTCTGCACCTTCGCGAACCCCAACGCCTCCGAGACATACTGCCGATCTATCACCAGCGGCACGCCATAACTCGCCGCCGACCCCAGCGGACACTGGTCGTTGATCGCGTAGGCGGCCTTGAGCAACTCGAAGTCATCCAGCAGCGATTCGAGATACGCCCCCGCCCACAGCCCCACCGACGACGGCATCGCCCGCTGCATGTGGGTGCGCCCCACCATGGGCACGCCTTGGTGCTTCTCCGCGAACGCCACCAGCGCCTCGGCCAGCGCCAGCAGGTCGCGCATCACCGAGAGCAGCCGCGCCTTGCCGTAGAGCCGCAGGTCCACGATCACCTGGTCGTTGCGCGAGCGCGCGGTGTGGATCTTCTTGCCGGCGTCGCCCAACTTCGCGGTCAGGCGCTGCTCCACCGCCGTGTGCACGTCCTCCTGCTCGGGCGCCACCGTGAACTGCGGGTCCCGCGCGATCGCGCGCAACTCGGCGGTCAGCGACTTGAGTTCGCCCTCCGTGAGCACGCCGATCTTCGCCAGCATCCGCGCGTGCGCCACCGAGCCCGCGCAGTCGGCCCAGATCAACTCGCGATCGAGCAGGTAATCCGTGCCGACCGTGAAGGCCTCGATCTCCTTATCGAGTTCGTAGCCCTTGTCCCATAACTTGGCCACGGTCACTCCCCCAGCAACTTCTTGCGCTTCGCCAGGATCTCGAACGGCAGCCCGCGGATCTTCGCCGCGTTCGTGCACCAGCGCTGGTCGAACCCGCGCGCCTTGATCGAGCGGATCTCCGGCGAGAAGAGCGAGGTCCGCGATTCGCGCCGGCGAATGTCAATGTTCCCCTTGTAGAGCGCCACCGTGAACGAGCCGTTCACCACCTCCTGCGAGGCCTCGATGTAGGCGTCCAGGCTCCGCTTGAGCGGGTGGTACCACTCGCCGTGGTAGGTCATGTAGGCCCACTTCGCGTCTATCATCTTCTTGAACTGGATCTCTTCCTTCATGAGGCACTGCTGCTCGAGGTCGCGGTGCAACTTGAGCACGATCTGCGCGGCCGGCGCCTCGTAGATCTCGCGGCTCTTCAGGTCCATGATCCCGTCCTCGAACATGTCAATCTTGCCCACGCCGTTGCGCCCGCCGATCACGTTGAGTTCGGGGATCAGCGTGCCCAGCGCCAGGCGCTTCCCGTTGAGCGCCACCGGCACGCCGCGCTCGAACTCCAGGCTCACTTCCTGGGCCTTATCCGGCGCGTCCTCGGGCGGCGCCAGCCACATCCACACCTCGCGCGGGATCTCCTGGTTGAGGTCAATCGCCCCGCTCGCGATCGAGCGGCACCACATCGTCTTGTCGTCGCCGCCGGTGATCGTCTCCGTCACCGGCACGCCCCATTCGCGGCAGAGCGCCTCCTCCTCCGAGCGCGTGAGGTCGAAGTCGCGCACCGGCACCAGGATCTCCAGTTCCGGCGCGAACATCTTGAACACGTTGTGCATCCGGTACTGGTCATTCCCCTTGCCGGTGGAGCCTTCCATCACCGCGTCGCAGCCGCGCTTGGCCGCCTCCACCGCCACGATGCGCGCCACCAACTGCCGCGTCATCGAGGTCGAAACCGGGTAGCCGTTGTAATCCGAGTTGGCGCGGATCGCCTTCACCAGCCAGTCCTCGGTGAACTCCTTGGTCGCGTCAATGAGGATCGGCTCGATCTTCAGCACCTTCGCCTTCTCTTTGCTGGTGCGGATCTCTTCCTCGCCCTGGCCCACGTCCACCGTGATCGCCACGATCTCCTGCGCCTGATACTTGCGCCGCAGCAACTCGATCCCCAGCGACGAGTCCAGCCCGCCCGAATACGCGATCGCCGCCTTGCGCACCGTCGGCGCCGGCGCCGCCTCGATCTTCTCGATGACAGCCTTGACGTCCATGAAAAGCCTCCACAGCCGGGGTGCCCCACTATATCGGCGCGCCTCTGCCCTGTCAAGCGCGGGGCCAGTTTGGGGCCGGCCGTTCCGGTGGCGCAGGCTTCGCCCTGAAGGGCTCAAGCCCGAAGGGTTGGCAACCTGCGCTCGGTGTAGGGGCGAACCTCGTGTTCGCCCTCGTCGGCTCGCTCTCAGGCGCAGGAGACCACGCCCTCCGTCACGAACAGGCAACCGACAACGTCTGCCGGGAGATCGCCATGAGGCGGCTGTCGCACCTCCTAACCGTCGGTCCGTTCGTCCTAGGAGCTCTGGCGCTCTCCCCGCTCGCCAACGCTGCCGGCGCTGGGAACCCCGCCATGCCCCAACCCAAGCCCCTCAACAACCTCGTCACCGAACTGCTCAACGTGCCGGACCCGGCCATCGGCGAACCCTACCGCTTCGCCACCCCCGAGGAGTTGGGCGGCTGGGTCTTCATTTCGACTACCAGCGAGGTTTCAGGCGCGGGAAGGGTGTGGGTCACGCTCGACGGCAGCCCCCGCGAGAAGGCTGTGATCGTTCACGCGCCGGGCGCTGCCGACACCCGGGAGACCATGCGCTACCTTCCGGCGGGCGAGCACCGGCTGCTGCTCTCCTGCTCAGGCGGAGCCACGGTCAGCAGGCTCGTCGTGCGCGCCGTGCCCGAGATCATCTACTGCAAGTTCCCCTCCAACCCCCAGGTCACCGAGTGCGGCGCCTTCGACTGGGCCTTCCTGAGCAAGTACATACTGCCCCACATCAACACCATCGTGGGCGCGGGCGATGAGGCCTCGCGTCCTTATGCCGAGCAGTGGAAGGCGCGCGGCGGCAAGTGGATCGTCGAGTGCGGCCTGCCCGGCCTGAGCGCCGAGTCCGTCACCGCCGACGAAGCCTACACCTACTGGGCTGCCAACCCCGGCCTCGCCGACTCGCTGCTCGATGGCCTCATCGTGGACGAATTCGGCGGCGCGATTTCCGCGCGCGAGCAGAAGAAATACCGCGCCTGGACCCAGGCCGTCCACCGCCTCGGTGACGAGGGCACGCTGCGCGGCAAGTCCTTCTACCCGTATTGCACCGAACTCAACCGCTACGAGGCCAGCCGGAACTTCGCCGAGACGGTCATCAACTTCGGCCAGCGGCTGGCGTTTGAGCGCTACCTGCGCGAGCAGCCCACCGAAGAGGAGGCCCAGGCATTTCTCAATCACATGCTCGACAACGAGATGTTCCTCTGGAGGCAAACCATCCCCGATTCTCGTGGGGCCATGATCCTTTGCCTCGGCTACATGTCCGCGCCGCCCGAGAGCCTCGACTCCAATCCTGCGGCTGACTACAAGGTTTACATGGACATGCAGTTCCACACCATCGCCAACGGCCGGTGGTGTGACGGCATCTACGGGATCATGGAGTACACTTCCTCCTACGCCGATGAGGAGGTCGTGCGCTGGACGGGAAAACTCTACCGCCACTATTGCATCGAGGGCCGCCGCGACCGGCTCACGCGCGACCCTTACCTGCTGCCCCACCTCCAGAACCCCGACTTCGACGCGGGCGCCGAGGGCTGGACGCTCGCGCCGGCCGAGGAGGGCAGCATGGCGGTGAAGAGTTACGAGGGCTATGGCTGGCTGGAGGGCCGCTGGCCGCGCAGCCGCGCCGGCGACAACTTCCTCTGGATGCGGCGCAGCGCCGCGAAGCCCAACGCCTTCTCGCAGACCATCAAGGCGCTTGAGCCGGGCCGCCTCTACTCGCTGCGCATGTACACCGCCGACTACGGCGAACTCACCTCGGGCAAGTCAACGCAGCAGAAGCACGCGGTCTCCATCCACATGGACGGCGTTGAACTCATTCCCGGGCGGTGCTTCCAGCACATCTTCGCCAACTGCTACGATCACCACGTCGGCCCCTTCACCGACACCAGCCACCCGCTTTGGATGAACTACCACCAGCGCGTCTTCCGCGCCACCGCGCCCACCGCCACCCTCACCATCTCCGACTGGTCCGCCACCGACTCCCCCGGCGGCCCGACAGGCCAGCAACTCATCTTCAACTTCATCCAGGTCCAACCGTACCTCGCCGACTGACGCGTGGGGCACAACCTTGGTTGTGCCATACGGCACGGTGGGCCGAGCATTCCTGCCCCGCCTCGGTCGCGGCAGGGGCCGCCTGGGGTAGGGGCGCACGGCGTGCGCCCACCCGCGCCACAGGATGTCATTCCGAGGCGTCAGCCGAGGAATCTCGGCCTTCTCTGGGCGTGGGGCACAAGCTTGCTTGTGCCATGCTTGCGAAGGGGCAGGCGAGGCCTGCCCGGTCCCTGCGTCCCGACTCTGTCGGGACCTGGACCCCGGCCCGCAGGGCACGAGGATCCAGAGGGCACAGGGGCCAGGGAATCCCGCACGTGCAAGGGCTGACGTCACCCTATTGCCCGGAGTTCGATAGGAGCCCATTGCAGCGGCCTAGAGAGTTTCGTCTGCTGTGGGCAGGCCGAATGTGGGACAGGCCGCCCTCGCCTGTCCATCATCAGCGCCGCGAGGGCGGCGCTGACACAGCCGAGGACGGCTGTGCCCCATGTGCGCCATACCGCAAGGGGCAGGAGATGAACTCCTGCCCGAACTGATCCCGGTAGCAAAGGTTGAGTGGGCACCCCTGTCCGCCTCTCCTCGGGAGTGCCGAGCCGCGTCTCAGGCAACCGTGTGCGGCCCTCACGGGCCGAAGCGCGACAGGAGTGTCGCGCTCACCGACAAACCGTTTGCATCACGCTCTATCAGGTTAGCCCCCCGCGGCCTCGAGCACCTTCCGGGCGATGGCGTTCGTCGGGTCCTCGCGCAGCGCGCGCTGGGCGTAGAGATAGGCCTCCTGCTGGCGGTTCGACCTCAAGCAAGCAATGGCCAGGTTCGACAGGATCGGCGCGAAGTCGGGCTTCCAACTGTCGGCGCGGAGCCAGCCTGCGATGGCGGCGTTGAGATTCCCCGCCTGCGCGGCGGCGATGGCTTCCTGGTTCAGCAGTTTAGCCTGCGCGTCGGCCTCCGCGGCGCTCATGATGCGATAGACATAGACCTCGGCGCCCCGCTCGCCCAAGACCGCGATGCGCGTGAAGCGCGCGGTCTTCAGGGTGCGCCCGATGGGCGCGATCCCCTCGAGCGAACTCGCCTGCGTCACCGCGTACTCCGCGCCCAGCGCATCGGCCACGCGCAGCGCCGCGCCGGCACCGTCGGTCGGGAATTGCGCGCAAGGCCGCCGCGCGAAGTGATAGAGCCGCCAGCAATTATCGGTCAGCACCGGCGCGCGGCCCGGCGCCGCGCCGCCGAGGTCCTTGGCCACCGCGGCGAACGCGTCGCGCTCGCCGGCTTCGCGCAGCAGCACCGGATGCAGCGCGATAAAGTAAGCAACCGCCGCGGCCCCGGCCGCCCAGGCTGCCATTCTGCGCCAACCTCGCGCGCGGTCCCACAGGCGCATCAGCGCGCCGGCGCCGGCGGCGAACACGAATGGACACAATGCCGGCGCCAGATGCCAGAATCCGCCCTTGATCGCCGGATACGGAAACATCAGCGCCGACAGCCCGATCACCAACACCATGTACGCTAACCAGGGCGCGAAGCGGCCCCGCTCTCGCTCCGCGATCACCGCGTAGATCGCCAGGGCTGTGGCCAGGCCACAGATGACCGCCAGCAGCCTCAACTCCTTGTAGAGAACGAACGCCTTGAACCCCGCGGCCACAACCTGGCTGGACGCGAAGTACCGGCTGGCGGTCAGGCTGGCGGCATCGGTTCGGAAGATGTCGTTATAGGTCACCAGCCATGCGGTCTTCAGCACGCCGCTCCCGAAGGGATGCCCGAATGCGAAGTAGTTGCGGATCCACCACGGCAGCGCGACCACCGCAAATGCCCCCGCGAAAATGCCGGCCTGCCGCCATGCCGCGCCCTCCCCGCGCATCAGGCGTCCGCCGAGCACGATGGCCATCACCGCCACCAGCACCAGCGCATCGCTTCGCGTCAGGTAAGCCAGCGCGGCGCCGGCTCCGGCGAACGCGCCCCAGAGCAGGCGTCGCTCCCTGGCCTTCCAGATCGCGTAGAGCGCCGCGCCGGTGAAGGCCGCAGCCGGCATGAAGCAGTCGGTGCTGGCGGCGACGCTCACCAGGTGCGGCGAGATCGCCCAGAACAGCCCGGCCAGCACCGCCGCGTCCAGGCGCCGGAACAGGGCATAGGTCAGTGCGAAGGTGAACGCCGCCAACAGCGCGCCCAACACCACCGACGGCATCTGCGCCGCCACCGGCGAGCGGCCCCCCAGTGCCAACACTCCCGCCTCCAGCAGCGAGGTCATCGGCATCCAGTATTCGTTGCTCGCGACGGGAAGCGACTTCGGGATGCCGCCCAGGTAGTTCCAAACATACGGGATGGTGAAACCCTGCCCGGCGTGCAGGCGCTCGGCCACGGCGAAGTAATACGCGCCATCCGCGGTAAACAGCGGCGCCGTCATCGCGCGATGCAGCCGCAGCCCCAGCGCCAGCGCGAACAGCGCCGCCGCCCAGGCGATCAGTGCCCGGCGCGAATGTCGCGCGGAAGATCCCACGTGCGCCCCGGTTTCCTTCTGCGCCGCGTCCGTGCCCCCGGCGTCGCAGGCGTCTCACCCCTTATTTCCACACTTCCATACTTCCATGATGCGATCGGCACGCAGAGAAGGGGAGGGGTGGCCCAGGGGCGAATCCTGCCACCCACGTCATGACCTGGGTTGATCTCCTCATCCCCCTGGTGGTCGCGGCCTACATCTATCGCGGTGTGCGCCGCGGCTTCATCATCTCCGCCATGGAATTGGCCGCCTTCGGCGTCTCGCTGCTGATTGCCATTGGCTTGTGCCGTCCGGTCGGCCGGCTCTTGCAGGGCCTCCTCGGCGCCGCCGAGGGGCCGTCTTCCGCCATCGCCTTGCTCCTGGTGTGGGGCGTGTCGCAGGCGGCGCTGCTTCTGGCGGCCTCGCGCCTCGGCAAGCGCTTGCCTGCCGGCCTTCTCGAATCCCGCTGGAACGCGGCGGCCGGCTCCCTGCCCGCGGCCATCGAGGCGGTGATCCTGATCGCGCTGGTGCTGACGCTCTTGGTCGTGCTTCCGCTGCCGGCTGTCCCCAAGTCGGCGATCATCTCGTCAGCGTTGGGGAGGCCGCTGGTCGAAGGCACCTATCGCTTCGAGACCGCGCTCGCCGAGCGCCTCGGCGGGCCCGTGGGTGTGGGCCTGGGCTTCGTCACCGTCGAGCCCGAGAGCACCCAACGCCTCGCGCTGCGCCTCGACCCCTCGCGGCTCAGAACCGACGCCTCCGAGGAACGCGAGATGTTCCGCCGCGTCAACGCCGAGCGCGCGCAGCGCGGCCTGCCACCGCTCGAGTTCGATGCCGGCCTCACCCGCCTCGCCCGCGCCTACGCGCGGCGCATGTTCAGCGGGGGCTTCTTCGGCCACGTCGCCCCCGACGGCTCCGCCCCCGCCGAGCGGATGATCCGCGCCGGCATTCCCTTCGTGGTCATGGGTGAGAACCTCGCCCTCGCGGGCACAGTGTCCATCGCCCATCGCGGCCTCATGCAGAGCCCCGGCCACCGCGCGAACATCCTCTCTTCCGATTTCCGCCGCGTCGGCATCGGGGCCGTGGACAGCGGCGTCTTGGGCACCATGTTCGTTCAGGAGTTTGCGGGATAACGGCCCTTCGACACGCTCAGGACCGCCCCTTCAGATGATGGCGGGGCCGTCCCGAGCGGAGTCGAGGGGCGGCCTGCCGACTGGAGAACGCCCGATGTGCATCAACCTCCATCTGACCGTCGCCCTCGCGATCGCGCTCACGGTTGCCCTCGCGGCCTGCGCCCGTGCCCTGCCCGACATCGTCACGCCGCTGCTCACGGTGCCGCAGACCGCCACGCCTCCAACCATTGATGGCCGCCCCAACGACGGCGCCTGGAAATCCGCCGCCTTCATCTCCGGCCTCCAGCGCTGCCCCGACGCCGAGCCCGCCGCCGAGCGGGCCCACATCTGGGTGACCTACGATCAGCACTATCTCTATCTCGCCTTCACCTGCTTTGAACCCGAGGTCCCCCGCGACGACATCGCCGAGGACTGGCGCCAGCACGAGCGCGTGGTCATCGAGTGGCGGCCCGCCAACGCGACCTCCTTCGACCTCGGCTTCGACACCAGCGGCGGCGAGCGCTCGCAGCCCCATGCGCCGCCCCCCTGGTGGGATGACCGCTGCCGCCTGGCCGTCCGCTTCGATCAGGCGTCGTGGTCCGCGGAGGTCGCGATCGCGTTCGCCTCTCTGGGCGTAGGCGCACCCGGACCGGGCGACACCTGGGGCTTCAACCTCCGCCGCATCGAGCGCAAGCGCCAGGAGGACACCTCCGTCTGGTGCCAGCGCTGGCTCGGCGACAACTGGACCCCCGAGCGCATGGGCGACCTACGCTTCGGCGGCCCCGATCCCTGCACGTGCTCGATCATCTCGCTCGGCGAGCGCTCGCCCGGCCGCAACCTGCTCGAGGTGGAAATCTCGAACCGCGGTCGCGATCCCGCAAAGTTGCTCGCCGCCACCTGCGTGGACGAGGGCGGCGCGGAGAAGGCCCCCATCCACCTTGAGTCCGGCGAAACACGCCGCGAGCAGATCCCCTACCACCTCGCCGACGGCGGCGGACAGATGGTCTTCCTGCTCGGGGACGCCGACGGCACGCTGATCTGCCGCCAGGGGCTGTCGCTGGCGCTGCCGCGAAACGCGGCCGCCCTGCAAGCGCTTGCTGTTGAACTACCCCGTCTGGCCCACCAGGCTCCTGCTGCGGCGCGCTTGCAGGAGCGCCGGCACAGCCTCGGGAAGCACCTGGCCGCCGCGCGGTCGCGTGCGGACTGGCTCTCCCTCGCCGCGGAGATCGAGGCGCTCGAACTCGACGCCTCGAAGTGGGCCTATCGCCTGGCGCTCCCCGATCCCCACGCGCCCTACGCCCTCGCCGCCGAGAGCCCGCTGCGCAAGATCTTCCGCCACCGCCCGCTCGAGCCGACGCTCCGCCAGGAGGTCGAACTCTGGGCGTGCCGCAACGAGCGCGAAGCCGCGCAGGTTGTGATCCTTCCCTTCGACGCCGCCCTGCGCGACGTCGCGGTTGAGGCCGCAGACCTGGTCGGCCCGCGGGGCCGCATCGCTCGCGACCAGATCGAGATCACCCGCGTCGGCTACGTCCAGACCCACCGCACCCGGTATCGCCAGGACTACGTCGGCTGGCATCCCGACCCACTCATGCCGCTCGCGCCGTTCGACGTCCCCCGCGATTCACTCCAGCCCATCTGGCTCACCGTCTCAGTGCCCGCCGACGCCCCCGCCGGCCGCTACAGGGGTGAGGTGCGCGTCGCTCCAGCCAACGCCCCCGCGCTCACCATCCCGGTCACACTCCACGTCTGGGACTTCACGCTGCCGAGGCGCCCCGCCCTCCGCACCGCGATGGCGCTCTTCGAGGACCAGGTCAGCGCCTTCTACGGCTGGTCCGGCCCGCTTCCCCAGGACCTGCGCCGCCGCCACTACGACTTCTTCCTGCGGCGCCGCATCAGCCCGGGTTGCATGTACTCGCCGTTCCCGATCCCGCGCCTGGAGGACCTCGACTACTGCATCGAGCGCGGCGCCAATGCCATCACCCTCGGCTACCTGCAAGCCGACCCCGACGCCCAGTTCGCCGCCATGAAGCCCTACCTCGACCACCTCCGCGCGAAGGGCTGGCTCGACCTGGCCTACATCTACGGCTTCGACGAGGTCACTCCGCCGGGTTTCCCCGCGGTGGCGTCAGCCTTCGCCCGCGTGGCCAAGGTCGCCCCCGGCGTCAAGCGCGCGGTTACCCTGGGCGCGGTCGCCGACCTCGCCGCCCTGGCCGGCTCGGTGGACATCTTCATCCCCCAGACGGATCGCTACCGCCCCGAGCACTTCAAGCCGCGCCGGCAGGCCGGGGCCGAAACCTGGGTCTATCTCTCCATGTGGCCCCGGCATCCCCACGCCAACGCTTTCATTGATTATCCCGCGCTGGACAGGCGCATCGTCTTCTGGCAGTGCTGGCAGCAGGGCATTAGCGGCTTCAACTACTATGCCTGCAACCTCTGGCAGACCAATTGCACCGCCGAGCCCGATCGCCAGGGCGACTCGCGCGTCCACCCCGACCCGCGGGCGCGCGAGGCCATCCGCGCCGGCAAGCGCTGGCCCGAGGTGCCCTGGAACACCTACGCCGGCGACGGCGCCA
>Ga0315274_10013262_pt1 | contig 11732 bp, 9 predicted proteins | sample YL17G02_20_MG_FD_203700 | JGI IMG/M metagenome (GOLD analysis project Ga0315274, IMG submission 203700) | Sediment microbial communities from Yellowstone Lake, YNP, Wyoming, USA - YL17G02_20 | ecosystem: Environmental > Aquatic > Freshwater > Lake > Sediment | place: USA: Wyoming | collected...
CGCGAATCGGCCTCGCGCACGAGTTCGTCTTTGACGACGCCCTCCCCCACCACGAGGAGCAGAATGTCCGGCCGGTCGCGGAGCCGCGCGGCCACGTCGGCCAGGATGCCCGCGCCGCTGACGTAGCCGATCGTCCCGGCGTAGAGCGCGACGAACCGGTCCGCCGGGATGCCCTGGGCCCGGCGCCACGCGTTGTCCCGGTCACCGGGGCGCAGGCGGTCGGCGTCGATCCAGAACGGCACGACCGTCACCTTTTTCGGCGGGACGCCCCGGTCGAGGATCTGCCGCCGCAGCCCTTCGCCCAGCGTGGCGATGGCATCGGCCCGGCGGCACAGGGCCCTGTCCGCCCAACGGAGCACGCGGTACGGGAGCCCTTCCCGCATCAGGCCCGCGTTGCGGGCCGCCTCCGGGTGCAGGTCGAAGATGTCGTACACAAACCGGGCGCCCTTGAGGCGCGCGAGCCCCCACGCCGACCACGAGCCGAAGATCGGCGTCGACAGGCACAGCACCGCGTCCAAGGGCCCCGCGGCAAGGCCGTTCAGAAACGTGCTGACGGCAAACGTCAGGTAATACCAGAGCCGCCACGCGATGCGATCGCGCGGGTGGATGGAGTGGCCGCACCGGAGAACCCGGAACCCCCTGGGGTCCTCCTCTACCTTCCGGAACCGCGCCCGCCACCCGACGAACAGGACGCCGCGCGGATGGTTCGGCCAGCCCGTGATGACGGTGACGGCGTGGCCGCGGGCCGCCAGGTCCTCGGCCAATTCGCGGACCATCATGCCCGCGGGCGCCGCCTCGGGCGGATAGACGTGGCAGATGAGGGCAACGCGCATCGCTCCGCTCAGCCCCCTTCCCGCGGCGCCGGGGCGGCGATCTCGGCCAGCAGACCGGCCAAGTCGCGGGCCACCTGGTCCCACGAGCCGAACATCGTCTCCAGCCGCGCCCTGCCCTTGGCGACCAGTTCCGCCCCGAGGGCCGGGTCTCCTTTGAGCCGCAGGATGGCGTTTTTGATCGACACCGGATCCCACGGGTCGAAGTAGATGGCCGCGTCGCCGCACACCGCGTGCGCGAAGTCCAGGTCGCTCGTCAGGATCGGGACACCGAAGTGCATCGCCTCCAGGTACGTCCCGCTGAACGACTCCAGGAGCGTCGGCAGGAACAGCGCCTGGCAGTTTCTGTAGTAGCCGGCAAGGGCCGCCTGCGGGAGCGGCCCCACGTTGACCACGTGGTCGCCCAGGCCGTGCCGCGCGATCGCCCGGAGGAACCTCCGCGCGTTCGGATGCTGGTCCGACGCGATAGTGGTGATCACCACGACGTCAGGCAGGTCCTCCCGGAACCGGCGGAACACCTCGACCGCCGCCTCCAGATTCTTGTGCCCGTAATAGCGCGTCAGACAGAAGAGTCTCATGCGGTCCGCATAGGGTCGTAGCGGCTCGGGCATCGCTGCCTCGACTTCGCCTCCCACCGTGAAACGCGATACCGCGTTCGGCAGCACCTCGACCCGACCGGTGTACCCATACGTCTGCCGCAGCCGGCGCTCGGCCACAGGCGTCTGGCACAACAGGAGGTCCGTCCGCCGGAGCGACTTTCGCAGGTGATGCGCATGGTAGCGGAACAGCAGGCGGTTCCGCCACGTGTCGGCGCCCGAGTGCTTCGGCGGGTAGAACAACTGCGCCCGGTGCACCAGGATGGCCTGGGGACACGGGGGCCGGACCAGCCCCCGGTCCGCGAGGCCCACGACCACGTCGGGCCGGAACTCCCGGACGATCCGCGGCAAGACGAACGTCTCATCGATCCAACGGCGCAGCCGGCCCCGCTCCTCGCAAACGCGAACCTCGGCGTCGGGGATCGCGCGGCACACCTCCTCGAACCCGAGACCCGCCGGAATCGTCAGAAAATAGCGATGTTGCGGCGCGGCGCGGGCGAGCGCCGGGATGAGGTTCTTGCCCACGGACACGCCGCCCGCCCCCCGCAGGCCGTGGCCCAGCAGCGCGACGCGCAGCGGTCGGTCTTCCCGGACGGCCCGAGCGCCCCGGACGTCAGTCGCATTCGGGGTGATGCGGCTCATCGGACACGGTTTCTTCCTTGCGAATGCGGAACACGATGCCGCCGGGCCCGCATGAACACCTCACGGCCTGCCCGCACTCCACAGGGGCTCCGGGATCGGTGTTCGTTCGCGGCCCGCCGCGCGCCGCGCGGCCGAAGTCACGGCCGCCAGGTACGCACTGTGCATGGTGGTGGCCGACAGTCCGCGACCGATTGTGGGCGGATAGGGGTTGACAAGCAGCATGGTCTTGGGGTCGAAGGTTGCCATCCACGACGCCTTCCCTGTGTGAATGCGTCTGCCGGAGAGGCCAATTCAACGTTTCAGAAGCAGGCGTCCAATCCACGACAATCCGGGTTTGCGTCCGGAGGCATGCTCCAGGGCCGCTTGGGCAGCATGCCACAGGCCTCTCGCATACCGGTCCAAGCCCCAGTCGCCGATGATCTTTCGGCCGCGCTCGCCCATGGCCTGGCGGTCGGCGTGCGGCAGCCGGTGCATGCGCACCAGGGCCGCCGCCATCTCATCGACCGAGGTCGGGTCGAAGGTCCAGCCGTTCTCGCCTTCGGCCACGAGGTCGGCCGCACATCCGGCCGCCCGGCTGACCAGAACCGGAAGCCCGCAGGCCATCGCCTCGTTCACCACCAGGCCCCACTGATCCTGAAGCGCGGGATGAACGAAGCACGCGGCCAAGGCGTAGTACGCCGGCAACTCGTCAATCTGGCGGAAACCCGGAAAAAGCACGCCCCCCGGGACGCTTTCGGCGATCTGGGCATCGAGGACAGGCCGCTCCGGCCCGTCGCCGAGAAGCACCAACCCCCACGCCTCGCCGCCCACCACGCCCCGGTAGCGTGCGTACGCCTCGACTAGCCGGGCCAGATTCTTCCGCGGGATGAAGCGGTTTGACGCCAGGAAGCACGGCCCGTCCGGCACGCCCGGAGGGCGAGGACCGAGGCCGCCGGCCCCACGGACGGCTGCCGCCCCTTCGGCGAAGAACACATTGTCGACGACGTCGCAGCCCTCAAACACACGTCCCTTCCCCATGCCGAGCGAGACGATATACTCGCGGCTGGCGGACCCGGCAACGAGGGCCGCATCACCCAGAAGGACGATGCGGCGCTTGACGGCCTCCCGCCACCACTTCCGAGGGGCGTCGTCAAATTTCGTGTCCGAAAGGAATACCGCCGCACGGCCGCGCTCGCGGCACCAGGCAAGGGCTGCCAGCCCTTCCGGCGGGCTCCACCCGCAGACCACCACCACGTCGGGTTCAACCGTACCCAACCGCGCGGCTGTAGTCTCTCGCAGGCGGCGCCGATTGACAGCCCCATAGTGCTCCCCCGGGAAGAGTGTCTTCCGGTCGAACGGCACGGGCACTCTAATCTCGTCCCACTCGTAGACACCTTCCTGGGCAGCGGTCTCAAAGACGACCAGACGCGCGCCTTGCTGACGCAGGAATTCGTTCGCCCGCGTTAGACGGGCCACGTGGTACGGGCCCAATCGCTGGTACATGACGACGATGGTCGTCTCGCGGCTACTGGATCCGCTGGTCCTCGATGCCCAATCCGTCGACATCTATCCCTTCTCCAGCCGGCAACGCAGGAGGCCCACCGGTCCTATTGTTTTGCCTCACTTCGGCGACGCCAGCCCAGGACGTAGGCCGCGACCAGCCAGGCTACGCCCACCACCAATGCGTACACCCAGATCCGAAAACTTTGTCTCACCCATAGGATGACGAAGACACAGCCCAACCTGCCCCATAGCGACAGCCGCCCCCGTTCGAATGGGATCTCGCGAGCTGCACCCACCCCGCCATCATACATGTACCGGCCCAGGTCCGACGCGCCGAGGAACGCTACATCCGGAGATTCTGTCTGGACTCCACGGAGCAGGTCCGCCAAGCCAGCCAGGCTGGCCTCGGCCTGGCTCCCCGCGGCGACGTAGTTCTCGGCGTGCGTGGTGATCACCACAGGTGTGCCCAGGGCCAAGAGGCGCCCGACGGTCGCTCGGGCCCTTGCCGCTACCTCGGCCGGATCAGGAGCGCTGCCCGGCTCGTAGAAACAGTTCCGCAAAACCGGTTTGACGCCAAAGGCATTATTGCCCCATCTCAGATACGTGCCAGTTCGGACGCGGCGGAGATCTTCGTCGACCTCTATCACCTCGGCCGGGGCCACCTCCAGGTACGCCAGACCTGCGGCCCGCAGCGCCTTCCAGGTGTTGATGTCCCAGACAAGGTTGGGGGGTACTGCCACAGTCGGCCGAACCCCGAAGTCCTCTTCGATCAGCCCTACCGCGTCGCGAACCATAGCCTCCTGGGTCTCCAGTGACAGGGATCCCAGCGGGTTTCTCGTCGCGTCGCAGAACGATGAGGCCAGATAGCGGAAGCGAGGGTCCCGGTCGGCCACGGCACGCCCGGCCTCATCATGACGATACGGCACACGCTCGTCCCGACAGGCGTTGCGGAAGCCCGGCACGTCCCGGCGAAGGGCCTCCATCCCAAGCGGGACGTTCCAGTGCTCCCGGCCGTGCAGCTGAATCTCCACCAGCCCTTCCTCGGCCAGGGCCCGCCAGGCGCTCACAACATCGGGCTTGCCCTCATAGGCAGATCGCCAAGCATAGGCCGCGTAACCCCCGGCGGCGATCCGTTCGAAGTCCGGTTCCGCCGGAGTCACATATGTCGTCAACACGGGGTGGTGGCCGTAGGCGTCGGTGAACTGGCGGAGGGTGTCCCCAAGGCGCTGCAGGTCGGCAGCGGTTTCCCGGGCCGGCCCTCCCCAGTCGTCGCTCGTGATAACCAAGACGGGCGGGGAAGCCAAGGCGAAGGCGTGGTAGTAGGCGGCCAGGGATACACGTCGGGCGACCAAACCAGACGCCCCGGCAACCAAGACAATCACCACCAGCGCGCCCGGCACTTTCCATGACAGGAACAGTGAGGCAAACCATGCCACCCGACCCATCCCCCGAGGTGAATGGGACAAACCGATAGCCATGGTCGTCTCCTGCACCTCACGCGCTGGGCGGTTCGCCTCAGGTTACCAGCCGTCTATCCTCTGGCAACGTTTCCAGAATGCGTCCCGATCCGAAGCATAGAGGCCCCTGGGCGGGTAACTTGGTCGTTGCGGCAAGCGGATCAGCCCAATACTCCTCGCCGGACTCCACGCCCCCCGCCGGACCTCACCGGTGGACACACGGTCTCCCGCTACCGCCCTACCTCGCCGGTGCGAAATGGCAATGCTCACTTCCCCACGAGGGGCTGCGGCAAGGGCTCGAACATGGCGGGGCGCGGCACGGCCTTCCGGACCCCCTCGGCCGTCTGGGCCCTCAAAGCCGATGCCATCGCGCTGACCGCCACCGCCGTGAACGCCATCAGATTGCTCGGGCTGTACATCGACTCCTCGACCATCCCGGACGCTATCAGGCCTAGGCTGAGGCCGAACAGGAGCCGTCCGAGATCGGCCCCTTCTCTGTCCTTCCGCTTAAGGACCAGCCGCAACGTGCTCGCCGCCATAGCCAGGTACGCCCCGGCAAACAGGGCCAACCCGAAGAAGCCCGTGTCGTACCACGCCGCCAGGTAGGCGTTATGCACGCCCAGATACGCGGGCCTCGTCGATCCCATCCCGCCCCCGATCCACGGGCTCCTCCAACAGGCCGCGATGGTCTGCCGCCACAAGAACTCCCGCCCGGTCAGGTCCGTGCTGGTGAATCGCTCCGTGACGAAACGGCCCTGGGCCGGGGCCAGGTTGAACGCCACCCATATGGCCCCGACCGTCAGGATCGCCACGCCCGCGCCGAGCAGCAGGTACTTCACCCTCAGCCTGAACAGCAGAGGCACGCAGGCGATGAGGCCTGCCACCGTGCCCGTCCGCTGGCCGCTGAGAATCAGCAGCATGGCGGTCACGGCCGTCAAGGCCCCGCAATAGATCCGGTATCGCCGCGTCGGGCCGCCCATGGCATTGTATAAAGCGAAAGGCATCAGAAACCCGCCCGTCATCACGAACAGCGGGGCCTCGGCCCCAGAGGCCCCGGCGAATCGGAACCCCTCCCGCAAACGGGGAAGCGAAACCAGGGCGATGATCGCGAATGCCGTCGCCCCCCACACAAACCGGCGGGTCAGGCTCTTCACCCCCTCGCTTGTCCGCAGCCCGTCCGCAACGGCCGCACCCACCAAACCATTGAGGACAACGAACAGCAGGGACAACTGCGCCGAGTACCACGCCACCGGCCCCAGGAACGCCAGCACGAAGGCCAACACGCCGTACAGGGCCAGCAGGATCGCCGGCCAACCCGGCGAGGCCATGCCCCGCAACGCCGTCGCCGCCAGCAGAAGAAGCACCATCCACCGGAAGAGGGTGCTCCCGGCATCGATCGCCGGCACCATGAAGCCCGAGAAGCACGCCGCCAACACATAGAATCCGACCAGCAGGTTCCGCTTCCGCATCCCGGCCAGCACCACGCCCCCCAAGGCCAGCAAGGCAAGCACAACCAGGACCAGCGGGTCAGCACTGGCCATGAACTTCTGGAGGCGACCCACAAGGTCAGAACCGTACTTCAACTCCATCGTCGACCCTCCGGCGACCTCCTGGCGAGGCCGCCGCTTGCTCGAAGACACGTTTCGTCCGGGGGGTCCGAACGTGTACGTTTCACGTTCATTCTATCGGCCGGGCGTCCGTCGTCAAGCCACCGACACATCGGCAATCCCGCGGCGCGACTTGACTCCCTCTTCCACATGCCGGTTTCGGCCCACGGGGCCAAGTTGGCCTCACGCCGTGTCCTCGTGTCCTGCCTCGCGCCTCAACAAGATGCCGGCCTCGACGTTGGTGGCCAAGGCGCGCGGCACGAAGCCGAGCAGGACCATGGCCAGGATCACTCCCGCCGCCCCATACGTCGGCGCCACCATGTAGCCTGCACCGATACCGAGCCCCGCCGCGATCAGCCCGTAGATGGCCTGGGACTTCAGGCGACTGGCCCCGGCCAGGAAGACCTCCCCCGGCGTCCGGAACGCCTCCGGAATCAGGACCAGGCTGCACGCCAGCAGGAGCCAGAAACCCGGGACGGCCGCCGCGTCGTTCGTCCACACACGGACAACCCAGCGCCCGGCGAGGATCATCCCCAGGAAGATTGGAGCGCTGATCACGAGTGTTATTCGCATGGAACGCCGGAAGGTCTTTCTCACCCAGCCCCAGTCCCCACGGGTGATGGCTTCACCGTAGGCCGGCCACAAAGGCGTCAACACCGTCATGAACAGGTACACCGCCAGGCCTACGATCCGGTTGGTCACGGCGTACGGGGTGACCGCTGAGGTGCTTATGCGGTTGGCGATGATCAGGGCGGGGACGCCATTGGACAGGATGTTGGTGAGTTGCAGGCCCGCGCCTCCGATGCCGATCCCCAGGATCTGCCGCGCCGCGCCCCACCGCACCGCCCCCAGCGACGGCCGAAGGTGCGGGTACTTCGCGCCTATCACAGCCACCCCGCCCAGCGCCACGAGGTTCGGCAGACCGGCGTAGCAAAGAACGAGCAGGGGCAGGCCTAGACGAAACCAGACACAGACCACCACCCCCAGGAACCCAACGATCCGCGACAAGGCTGTCCCCAAGTGGCCCCAGTACCCCCGCTGATAGCCCAGGCAGATCCGACTGAACAGGAGGCCGGGCAAGTGGAGTCCAAAAACCACGAGCACTGCCTGGGCGGTTGGCAAGAGATCCTGCCGCGCCTCCTCGCTCTCCGTCCGAATCCAGTCCGCCAGCGGAAGCGCCGGCAGCAGCACCATCGCCAGGGCTACGATCACCCCCGCCATGCAACAGAGCAGAACCAGGGCCGTTGACACGAAGTGGCGGGGCGACTCGCGGTCCCCCCGGCCGAAGCAGTCCGACAGCGCATTCTGGAGCCCGATGCCCATTCCGAATTCCGCCATGACCATGAACGCCACAAACCCCGACAGCGCCATCCAGAGCCCGAACCGGTCTGCCTTCACATAGGATAGCACGAGCGGCACGATGGCCAGCCCGATCACCACATCCACCCCCCGGGCAGCCAGGGAGGCGAGCGTCGTGAACGCCGCACGCCGGTACCGGTCGAGACTCCGGCCGGCGGCCGTCGAGGTGTCCGGCGGCGGGCTGCGCATCAGACGAATCAGAGACCGGATCCGGTCGATCATTCAACCTCCAACGGTTCGCCGCGCCCCCGGCGCTACTCTGTTGCGGCGGACCTGTTTCTCATCGGCTTCGCGACGTGGACAGGGTAGCAGTTTTCCGCTTGCCTGCAAGCCTTCGTGTTCCGTATGATTCGGTTGTCTTTCTTGGCCCGGAGGCGGTCGCCTCTGAGGCTCAGGTCCGCAGTCACCGGGAGCACGTGATAGCACGGACCGCAAGAGGGTCTGGTTTCTGGAAAAGACCGGGCCCGCGGAGGTTGCCGGACGTCGAGCGCCCGTTGCCGCCAGCGCAGGCGCTCGCGTATCCACGAGTCAGCCTATGAGCATGCGTGACAAACCCCTCGTTCCCGATCTGGTCAGTATCGTCGTCCTGAACTACAACAAACGCGAATGCCTTCGGCGGACGCTGACCAACGTCCAGAGTCTGCCCGGAGGCAACCGGGAGGTCATGGTTGTTGACAACAACTCCTCCGACGGGTCGGTCGAGATGGTTCGTACCGAGTTCCCGGAGGTGCGGCTCATCGCCATGGACCGGAACACAGGTGTTGCCGGCGGCAGGAACGCCGGGTACCATGCTGCCCGAGGGGCATATATCATCAGCCTGGACGATGATGTCATCTGCCCCGCGGATACCATCGAGCGAACGGTCCGACTGTTCGAAGAGAACCCCCAAGCGGGATGCTTGGCCTACCTGATCCACATGCATCCCAAGGACTATTTCATGAACAAAGTCACTTCGTCGGTGCTGGGCAACTACGCAGGTGGGGCCCACGCGTTCCGTCACGCGCCGCTGCGGGACATCGGCTACTTGGATGAGCGGTTCTTCTTCGGGGCCCAGGAAATCGACGCTTCGTTGCGTCTGCGAGAGGCGGGCTACCTCACCCTCTACGTTCCGCACCTCGTGATCGACCATTACGGCCCCCTGGCCAAGGGCGGCGAGCGGGGCCGCCGCATGGTCCGCGCCTTGGCGAGTTGGTGCTGGTTCTACTGGAAGCACTTCCCCCTTTGCCACGCAGTCTTCTTCAGTTGCCGAGTGGCCGTGTCTTTTGCCGTGGCGGCCGTGCGGCATAGACAGTATCTCGAGTTCTTCAAGGGATGCTGGACCTTCTTGAGGGGTCTTCCGTCCGTGTGGCGTGTGCGCCGCGTGGCGTCGGCGTCCACCGTGGCGTTCTACATCCGACCGGACACCGAGCCGCCGCACTACAACGTGTCCATCCTCAAGAAGGCGGGGAGAAAACTTCGACGGCTGCTGGCCAGCCAACGCAACTGATGGGGGTCCACGGGCCGAAGGAACGCGTCCTTGCCAACGGCGTATACGCCGGCCCCTCCTATGGCCCTGCCTGGTCGTGGCAGCACTCATTTCCTCGCAACGAACAGAGGCCGGCGATTGTTATCCTGAAGGTAGTCGTCGTCGCAAAACCCGAGATACTCCACGCAGCGAAAACCGTTTTCGCGGAGGCTGTTCCTGACCGAGTCCACATTGGGGGTGCCCCGTCTCCTCAGTTGTATTATCGCCTACGCGTATCACACCACCTTGACACACAAAACGCATATTCTCTGTGCGTCCCCTTCACGGGCTCTTAGAAAGTGTGCCTCGTAGATCTTGAATAATTCGTATGCCAATCGTCGCTGGTTAAGCACGAACAACCTGTTTGCGAGCAACCTCTGGAGAAGGCTTGCTCCGATGCACACTCGGTTAGTAAAGTACACCTCGCTCACCTCGAAGTACGGCGTCAGCACGCAGGCAAGAGAAGCAACAGAGAAGTGCTGCCAGTGTTTTGGGGTCACCGGCACATTGGTCGCGGGAACGGTTAGGATCAGCTTTCCGGAGTCGCTCACGAGCCTGTGAAGGGCCTTCACGAATGCCAGCAGGCGCTCGCTGGGTATGTGTTCCAGCACTTCGATCGCCGTGGCAACGTCGTAAGTCTCCTGCAACGCTGGGTAGCTGCAAACATCCGCGCACAGGAATCTCACGGTTGGGTTGAAGGCCTTGGCATACTGAATAGCTCGCTCTGAGTAATCAAGACCCACGAACGAGCGGCCCCCAAAGCGCCGGGTGAGCTCGCTTAAGAACCGGCCATCACCACACCCCACATCAATCAGAGTGTTGAACGGGTTCCTGTCCAGCAGATCCACGACAAAGCGAATGTATGAAAGATACTCATGCCCCCAGGTCACTACTCGGGCAGAGGAGTACCCGCTGGCGGTACAGTAGGGGACGTGGTGATAGGGGAAGACGTACTCCAGCTCCTGCAGTTCATGCTGGGTTAGTGGGCCGGAGGCGTCAGGTCGCGGCATGATATTCTCCTGTTTGACGTGCCGAACGCGCAGTATGCTCGGCACATTCCCCTCGCGACCCATCCGTTTATCGGTCGGGCAAGCGCGGGGGCTACAACCTATCCCCCCCGCCGTGCTCTCGCCACCAATCCATCGTCCGACGCAGACCCTCGTCGAAGTCCACCTGGGCGCGGAAGCCGAAGCGCGCGGCCGCACGCGACGTATCCAGGCAGCGGCGCGGCTGGCCGTCGGGCTGGGTCGCGTCCCAGACGATCTCGCCCTCGTAGCCGACCAGGCGCCGGATCTTCTCCGCGAGGTCGCGGATGGTGATCTCGAACCCCGCGCCGAGGTTGACCGGCTCCGGCCCGTCGTACCGCTCGGTCGCCAGCGCGAGGCCCCGCGCGCAATCCTCGACGAAGAGGAACTCGCGGCTCGCGGACCCGGTGCCCCAGGCCGTGACCGCCCGCGCGCCCGCCTGTTTCGCCTCGACGAACTTGCGGATCAGGGCCGGAATGACGTGGCTGGAGGCCGGGTCGAAGTTGTCATGGGGGCCGTACAGGTTCACCGGCAGGAGGTAGATGCCGTTCAGGCCGTACTGCTGCCGGTAGGCCTGGAGCATCACCAAGAGGGCCTTCTTCGCAATGCCGTAGGGCGCGTTGGTCTCCTCCGGGTAGCCGGCCCAGAGGTCCTCCTCGCGGAACGGAACGGGCGTGAACTTGGGGTACGCGCAGATCGTGCCAACCTGGACGAATTTCTCCAGGCCGACGCGGCGGGCGTGCTCGATCAGGTGGAGGCCCATGGCCATGTTGGCGTAGAAGAAGCGGCCGGGACTGGCGCGGTTCGCCCCGATACCGCCCACCTCGGCCGCCAGGTGGATGACGACGGTCGGACGCATCTCGGCGTACATGCGCTCGACATCGGCCTCGCGCGTCAGGTCGAAGTCCTCGATCAGGGGGACGAGGAGGTTCTCGTCCTTCGCGCCGGCCTTCCGGAGTTCGGCCAGGAGGTGGCGGCCGAGGAAGCCGGCCCCGCCGGTCACAACGATGCGCTGCCGGGTCAGGTTCATGCGGTCAGGTTCGCTTTCGCTTGCCGGGGCCCTTCCCGCTCTTGGCCCGGTGGTCCGCCAGGACGCGCTCCTCCTTGGCGACCTCCCAGTCGTGTTCGACCATCATGCGGACGAGGTCGTGGAAGGTGACGCGCGGCTTCCAGCCGAGGACCTTGCGGGCCTTCGACGCGTCGCCGAGCAGCAGGTCGACCTCGGCCGGC
>Ga0315274_10013264_pt1 | contig 11731 bp, 7 predicted proteins | sample YL17G02_20_MG_FD_203700 | JGI IMG/M metagenome (GOLD analysis project Ga0315274, IMG submission 203700) | Sediment microbial communities from Yellowstone Lake, YNP, Wyoming, USA - YL17G02_20 | ecosystem: Environmental > Aquatic > Freshwater > Lake > Sediment | place: USA: Wyoming | collected...
ACGAGCACGGTGCGGCTGAACAGACCATGCACGGCCTGCGCAAGGGTCACTTCGCTGAAGGCGGCGACCCGGATGTCAACGGAGATTTCCAAGTGCCAGTCACAGCCGGTGGGCCGTCGCACATCTCCATCACTGGCAGTGGTAACGGCCCGTTGCGCTCGGTGGGTACGGGCGCGAACGGCCAGACGATGTTCCACAACAACAACGCAGGCAACGATCAGTCGCCGAACGTCATGGGTGCAGCGCCTGCGCCTGCGCCTGCCCCTGCGCCTGCGCCTGCGCCTGCGCCTGCGCCTGTTCTCCGTGGCAACCCGTACCCTGACCAGAACTCGCGTGCGATGGAACGTGCTGTTGCGTCGCCGGTATCTCCCGCACTCGCGCCCCCGCCTGTTCAGCGTATGGCACCAATTGCTGTAACCGCCCCTGCTCCAACGTCCATGCAGGCGGCGGGACCGTCCATGCAGTGGCGTCCGAAAGTTATGCAGCCCGATCTGATGGCGGGTTGGGATAAATCGGTACTGACTCAGGTCGCGCAAGGCAGGGCTGATGGTGGCTCGATGTCAGCCAGAATTGCTATGGGCCACCGTATGCCGGATGCTCGCAGCTTGCGCAAGCCTGTGCACTTGGAAGGTGGTGGTCCTCCGGTGGATGAGTGGGGCCGACCCACTACTGCCGCACCTGCCGCTGCCGAGGAAAGTCTCCCCCGTCGTGGCTGGAACGCCATCAAGCGTGGTGGTGAGGCAGTCGCTACGAAAGCAGGTGAGATGTACGACAAGGTTGCACCGAAAGCCGCTGCCGCTGCGACGAAGGTGGGTGAGGTGGCGAGTGATGCAGCGGCGAAGGTAGGAGATACGGTGGCAGGACTGCGCGGCGCACCCGAACCTGTTCCGTACAAGGTTGATCCTTCGCGGTTCAAGACAGTCAACTTGCCAACAGGTACTGACTGGATTGGCGGCACAGGCGATGTGGGCGTGCGTGCGGCAACCGCTGCGGATAGCGGTCCCACCATCCGTTCAGACGGCTGGCAAGCTGCGTCACCCGAACGTCGCCCCTATACAGGCCCGATGCAGGAAGGTGTGAAACGCCCGATTGCAGGCGACGTGCGTGCGACGCCGAATGCCGTAGTGCCTGAGCCAATGCCGGGAGTAGACCCGCGCATGACTGACGCGGTGGGCCACAGCGAGCGTGCACCGTCATCCCTGCGTGCTGGCTACAACAAAGCTGCTGCGTCGCTGCCCGGGCGCGTGGTCGGTGGCGCAGCCAAGTTCGTAGGCAAGGCGCTTCCGTATGTGGCACCCGCCGTGATGGCGTACGAGTCTGCGGCTCCCGACAGCACGCAGCGGTATGAGGCACGCTTCCCGGGCTTGAGCGCAGACCCGAACGGTAGCACCGCTGGCAACATGGCACGCTTCGGTACGCTGCGTGCTCTTGGCGCAGCGTCTGATCTGGGCAACGCGTTGACGATGGGCGCTTCTGGTGCGATCACGCACCGTGACAACGACACGTATCAGTCGCCAGCGGCTGCTGCTGCACCCGCTGCCGCCACCGCTGCTGCCAAGGCTGGCGCTGCGCCTGCTGCGAAGCCGGTGTCGGACGAGGAGTTGCTCGCCACCATCGAAGACCACAACAACAACGGCGACTTCTCCAAGCCCATCCCTGCGAACGTCGCAGCGGCTCAGGCCGAGATCAACCGCCGCGACGGTAACAAGACGGTGCTGGTCAACGACAACAAGGGCCAGATGCAGCGCGAGACAGAGAGTCTGCGTGCACGCAACTGGCAGGAACGTCAAGACGCACTGCGCCGCCCCGTTGACCCGATGAATGACCGTGCAGCCCGTCGTGCCATGTACGCGCAGCAGGACGCTGCTGCCAAGCCTGCTGACACCGGCCCGACTCCGTTCGACGAAAGTAAGTACGACCTGAGCACGTGGGCTGGCATGGCTTCGCGGGGCCGCGATCTTCGCCAATTCAACAAGCAGCAGTTGATGACCGAGGCTCGCCGCGCCAACATGGCAAGCGAAGCGAACACGCGCCGTGGCCAGCAGATGACTTATGGATCGTCCCTGCGTGGGCAGGACTTGCAGCATGACGCCAGCCTGCGCGGCAACGACGTGACCCGCGAGGGCCACTACATGACTGCCGCAACAGCCAAGCAAGCCGCGCTTCAGGCGAAGTCGATAGCGGATCGCCAGTACCAGTTCGAGGTGGCGAAGCACGGCAACGAGGTGGCGAACAAAGACCTTGCCAACCGTCAGGCCGCTGAAGACAAGCTGGCGACACATCTTGCCAGCGGTTTGCCGCCGACAGCGGATGGTAAGCCTGACTTGGCTGCTGTGGCGACGCACATCAACGCCGTGAAGGTTGCGTACACCGACTATCTGGAGAACGCGAAGCAGGAACTGGCGAAGAATCCGGACGACGCCGCTGCACAGCAGCGCTACCAGACTCTCGTGCGCGACGGCTTGGGGGCGCTTCCGTCCCATGTGATCGGCGTGGCTATCCGTAAGAAACAGATCGAGGATGTAGCGAATGCCAACCACTCTACACTCAACCCGCTGGGCGGCAGGGGCGCGGTGACCAACACCGGCCCTGCCTACCTGCAACAAGAGAAGCACGTGTGGCGTCCTAACGTGCTGCGCGGGTATGACAAGGAGGGCAATGCGTCCGGTCACGTGGTCAACGAGAGCGACCTTCGCGGCAATAAGTGGTGGCTGGGTGCTACCGACACGCGCTATGATGACCTGATCAAGAAAGAGAAATAACATGGCCCTGCTTGACTGGGATCGACCAGACGGTGGGCTGATCGAACGCGCCCCACCGCCTGTGGACGACGCCTCGGCGTTCACACGCGGCTTGCGTTCCAGTCTGCCGGGGGTAGAGGGGCAACTGCGTGCTGTCGCCGGTAACGTCGGTGAGGTGGCTGGTGCGAGTGACTTCGCTCGTGATCAGTACGCGCAGTCACGTGCCTTGCAGCAGCAGAGCGAAGAGACTGGCCCCGCCATCAACACGTTCAAGCAGGTGCGCGACTCGCCTGACCTGATGACAGGGCTGCGCAACGCATACGACTACGGCACCGGCATGATCGGCAAGTCCACGCTGCCGATGGCGCTGGGCATGGGGGCCACACTGCTGACCCGCAACCCACGTGCTGGCCTCGCCGCCGCCACTGGCGCGATTGCCCCGATGGAGATTGGCTCGACTATCCAGCAGCAGCAGAACGACCCTGTCGCCATGCAAGCCAGCCCGGGTACGCGCTTGGTGAACGCCACGCTGGTCGGTACTGGCCGTGCCGCCGCGATGAACGTAGTTCCTGTCGCCATGACCGGTAAATTGCTCGGAAGAGGGGTCGAGAACGCTGCTTCCAAGGGTTTGCTGCCAACGATGGGCGAGAACATCGCCGAATCCGCTGCTGGACAGGCGGCGGCAGGGGTGGGCGGCGAGGGAATCAGTGTGGCGGGGGAAACAGCCCTGAACCCGAATCGTGACCGTACAGGCGATTCTGAACGGTTCTTGGAAGCAGGCGTGGGTGGTGCCACCATCGGCGCACCCTTCGGCGTGATCGGCGGGGCCGGTGCGTACGCCCACGGACGCAAGCAGAATGCATTGGGGGGCGTCGGCGATCTGGCCGAGTACGTGAAGGGCAAGCTGAGTGAAGTTGGCGACAAGGCCGGTGACGCGAAGAAAGCCGTGGTCGATACCGTCAAGGAGATGGCGGCGGCGCGGAAGATCGCCAAGGACGAACTCGTCGACGGGTACGACGCAATGGAGACATCCGACGCCAAGGCGACGGAGTACGCCGACACGTGGGCGCAGGACATGATGTCGATGGCGAACATCTCGCCGGAACTCAAGGCGCAGCTTGCCAAGGCGCGTGAGACGATCACCAGCGAAGTCAGCCGTGCGTTCATCGCCGCCAAGCGTCTGGCGATGGACACAGCAGGGAAGATCGGCCCACTGGCTGACCGCGTGAGCGAAAGCTGGGCGCGTGGCAAGGAAGGCAAGAAGCCTGAAGTCAGCCCAGAGGAAGCGACGATCCAAGGCAACATCGACGCTGCCAAGAAGGCGCACGAAGTGGCGATGGCCGACACCAAAGACCCGATGACGCCGCAAGATGTGCAGCAGCATGAGGCGTACATCGCTTCCAAGCAGGCTGAGCTGGATGCGCTGCGCGGTGCGAAGAAGTCTGAAGACCTGACCGGTGTGCACGCGAAGATCAACGAGATCATCATGCCGGTGCTGGAGCGCCAGAGTCCTGAACTGCTCGACTTCCCGAACGAAGCGAAGCTGTTCGGCTCGCTGATGCACGGCGTGATCGGCCACATGCGCGATGGTACGAAGTTGCCCCCCAAGACGATGAAGGAGCTGCACAACTATTTCGGCGACGAGCTTGGCGCGACCCTGCTCGACGTGCACGATACAGTGAACGGACGCGGCGTGACACCGGAACTGATCAAGTTCTACGACTCGCACAAAGGCATGACGGAGAAGGCGACGAAGCACGGCGTGATGGCAGACACTATCCGCAGCCTTCACCCTGACGGCGAGAACCTGTCCCGCCAAGAGGTAGGCGAGTTCATCGACCAGATGCGCAAGCATACCCGCTCGGCCAAGTTGACGCCCCCGCCTGTGTACGACCCGCTGGAGATGACGACGGAAGAACAGCGTGCAACGGCCCGTCACTACGAGAGTCTGATCGCTGCTGGTGACTTCGAGAAAGCCATGAAGCAGGAGTTTGGCAAGAACTACGAGAAGGTGTACGACGCCTTCGAGAAGGAGCACTCAGGCACAAAGGCTGACGTGCAGAACGAAGCCAAGAAGGGCGATGCAGGCGGTGAGGGCGACGAGGAAACCGCCAAGCGCATGGCTGCGACGAAGGGAGTTGAAGACTGGTCGCTGGAAGGGCAGGATGATCTTCGCGGCGAGTTCATCACCCCGAACGTGTACACGCACAACAAGTACGTGGACAAGGTCGTTGATAAGAAGGGCAAGGAGTCTGCCCCCTCTGTCAACCCGTTCGTCCTGCGCCCCGATGTGCATGACAACCTGTACCCGGGCAACGCCGGTGAGGGCAAGGGACATGCACGCGGAGTGGAGACGCGCTGGAAAGCAGAGAACCCCGGGCGCAGCGTGGACATGATCTCGGCGCGGGAGTACGTGGACACCTACAACTTCCACGACCCTGAAGAACTGCTGGCCCATGCCAAGGCGTGGGCGGACGAGAAGTTCAGCAAGAACGACCCAAAGAAGCACTCCGAGATGATCAAGTACAAGAACGCGTACAACATCTCCGAGAAGAAGCTCATGCAGTGGACGGACGGCAAGCCGGATGACTACGTTGTCATCGTCGCCGAGGGCAACAAGCAGGACGCCAGCATCACGCCCGCGCAGATGAAGGGCTTGCAGCTTGACTCGAAGAACTTCTCGAAGGCAGACACCCGCGTAAACATCGGTGGGCAAGCGTACAACGCGGCGTACATCACGTCGTTCTTCCTGAAGCGTGTGCCCAAGGACATTACGGACGCACGCGCACGTGTGGCGCAGGCGTTCTACGATGGCGTCGCCGCTGTCATGGAAGAGCGCGGCGGCTCGCTCGACAAGTACACGCCGGAGAAACTTGCCGCGCTTCACAGCGAGATCAAGGGAGCAGAAGCCGCCGTCACCAAGGCGTCACTGCGCGACATCCCCGAAGCCGTCCTCGACTCGATGACGATCCCGCGTGAGATTCTCAGCGACGGCGAGTACCGGACTGAACAAGTCAACATACGCGAGGCGCTGAACGACGGCCTCAAAGAGCGCAAGGCATTTCGAGAACTACTCACCTGTGTTGGGGGCTGACCGTGCGACGCAAAGACACACCGAAGCAAGAAGCGAAGGAAGAAGTGAAGAAGGAACTGCCGGAGCCGACAGCGAAGGACGATGGTGCAGCGAAGGATATCGCTACAGCCTTGCTGGCGCAAAGTGAGAACACGCTTGAGATCATTGCGACCCTCATCAAGAGCCAGAAGGTGCTGGACTCACATGCTATAGTGATGGACAGTTTGATCGAGGCAGCACGAGAGAAAGCAGCGCCGCCAAGACGAGTCATCCACATACGGGTTACAAAGTTCGACAATCTCGGTCGACCGACCGATTACACGCTTACTGACGCATAAGGAGCCGACATGGCGAATGCACTGTACCCCAAATGGAAAGAGGCGCTGCTGCAGGCAACTGCTGGCTCTGCGCTCAACGGCTCCGGCGCAACGGGGGTGTTTGTTGCCCTCGTTGATACGGGCGTCTACACATACAACGCCGCGCACCAGTTCTACGACGCAGGCGGTGCCAACGACGTGGTTGATGGTCAGGTCGGCACCGCGATGGAAATCGGCGCGACCAAGGCATACACCAACGGTGTGTTTGATGGCGCGGATATCACCTTCACGGCGGTATCCGGCGCGAGCGTCGAGGCGCTGGTAGTCTTCGTCAAGAATGCAGGTGCACAGACCACATGGCAACTGGTCGCGTACCTTGACACTTCCGTCACCGGCCTTCCTGTCACGCCGAACGGCGGCAACATCACCGTGACGTGGAACGCTTCCGGCATCTTCGGCCTCTAATCTAGGAGATATACCATGTCACAAGAAACCATCGTAATGTCGGCAACGGACGGGCCAACGCTCACCGCTGCTGCACGTGCTTCCTGCATCCCCACCGCAGAGCGCATCGTCCTGCCGAACATGTTCTTCCAGCTTCGCCGCGCCATGAAGTTCTACTTGAGCGGCAGAATCTCCTGCGTCGTCACTACGCCGGGAACGGCGCGGTACGACATCTGTATGGGGTCGGCAGGTACGACCATCGTGTTCGATACCGGCGCGTTGAACCTGAACATCGTCGCCAAGACAACGGTGCCGTGGTATCTCGAAGTTCTGCTGGTCTGCCGCGCTGTGGGCACAGTCACAACCACAACTTTCTTCCCGCGTGGTCAGTTTACTTCGGAAGCAGTAATTCTTGCCCCGCTGCCAGCCGTGGGTGGTAATGGTTCACTGCTGGTTCCTGTCGGCACACCTGCCGTTGGCGCAGGCATGGACAATACCGCTGCTTCCGCGCTCGACGTGTTCTTCACGCAGACCGTGGCGACTGGCTCGATGACGGTGCACAACTACCAAGTTGACGTACTGAACTGACCGTGGAAGCCTGCCACATCGTCGTGCAGGAGACGAGTCGCGGCGTGTACGACGTGGGTGCGCCCATGAAGTACAAGCCGCTGTGCTACAACATCCTCGCAGACGCACGCAAGGTGATCTTCATGACGTCGGACGAGCACTTCAGCCCGATAGTCAAGGTGCTCACCATCACGATGAACATGGAGGGGCGGGTTGACGTTGCCGCCCCGCTCCCGCCGCGCCAGATGTGCGAGCACATGCTGGCATCAGCCAAGGGCGTCATTGAGCGGTACGACGACGAGCAGGCTCCTGTCATGCGTGCGTTCTCCGAACAGCTGATGGGGGTCTGACTGTGCCTTGCCAGTTCCCACGCAGTCAGTGTGTGACCACCGTCCTGACTGCAGCGAACGGCCTGAACATCCGCAACCGTGCGCGTGTCACCGACAACGCGAACGTGCCAGCCTTTGTTCTCCCTACTCGCTTTAACATCGTCAACAAGGCTGGTGTAAATCGCTTCCTCGCACACCCAAATCTCCGTGACTTGGGTCAACCGTACCAGAGCGTGACCGCAGACATGGGCATCAACCCTGTCAACGTCGTGGTCGGCATCAAGCAGGGATTTAACCGTGTGATGGGGCGGCTGAACATGACGCTATCCGGCGTGAGCCGCGACAGCACCGGCGCAGCTCTGGGAAATTGTCAAGTGCTCATCTTTCGTACAGCCAACAAATCATTCATCCTTGAAACGCAATCGGACGGCTCCGGCAATTGGTCTGTGTCGATGCTCGTTGGTGGCCCATTCTTTCTGGTTGAGTACAAGGTCGGGAGTCCTGACGTAGCAGGCACGAGTGTCAACACGCTGGTGCCAACGTGAGCATAGGAGTGATTAGCGCAGGGGTGGCGTAATGGCCTTCTCAGTCGATAGCACCTCACACGCAACAGCCATCGCTAACAATGCGGGTTCCACTCAATCGTGGAATCATACCTGCGGGGCGGCTGCGAACAAGCTGGTTGTCACAGTTGGAGTAGGTGACGTGACTCTTGGAACCAGAACAGTTTCTGGAGTTACATATAACGGCGTCGCACTCACCAATATCGCTTCGCAAGATGACGGCGGATTTTGTCGTGGAGAAATCTGGCGTCTGAATAACCCGCCGACTGGCTCTGCTTATAGCATCGTCGTCACCTACGGTTCTACTGGACAGGACTGCGCGGCAGGAGCTATCAGTTTCAACGGGGCGGCAGCGGCAGAAGGTACACCGGCAGGGGCAACCAATCACACCGCCAATCCGAGCATCACCGTGGCTGATAGCGCCAGCGGGGATATTGTCGTTGCCGTGTATGCCAGCGACATCGGCCCTCTTGGGACTAGCACTGAATCTGATACGCTCATTTGGGAAGATGAGGACGTTGACGCTGATTGCGATTACGCGGCTCAACGCAAGACTGCGACAGGAGCGAACACGGTTCTAGGTTGGACGGCGATAGATATCACGGGGCTTGGTGAGTGGGTCATTGCCGCTGTCGCTATCAAAGCTGGCAGCTTCGGCCCCACGATCCTCTCGCACCCCGCCGCCGTCGCCGCCGACGTCGCCGCTAGTGCCGGTTTCAGCGTCATCGCCACCTCGTCGGGTGGCACACTGCACTACCAGTGGAAGCTGAACGGCACGAACGTCGGCAGCGACAGTCCTTCCTACTCTCGCACCGTCATCTCGTCAGACCAGCGCGACTCAGTTACCTGCGATGTGTCGGATGACAACGGCACCGTCACCAGCAGCGCGGCGATCCTGACGCTGAACACACAGGCTGTATACCTGCGGGATACGTCGGTGCAGTCTGGCAACGACGTATGGCTGGCCGACCCGACTGCCACTAGCGGCCCCGCTGCGCAGACGCTCTTCCCGCCCCTGTACAGCAACGCCAACAGCTTGGCGCTGGCCCACACACTGTCGGTGGGTGCAGTCGATCTTTCACCGCCTCTGTACACGAACAGCAACGCCCTTACCTTCGTGCATGTGCTGTCGCAAGCAGGCGGTACACAGACACTGACACCGTCCCTGTACACGAACAGCAACAGCTTGGCGTTCGCTCACACGCTGACGCTGTACCTGACACCGTCCCTGTACTCGAACAGCAACAGCTTGGCGTTTACCCACACGCTGTCTGTCGGTCCCGTCACGCTTACACCGTCCCTGTTCACCAACAGCAACAGCCTTGCGCTGGCCCACACGCTGGCAACGGGCGCGGTTACTCTGTCGCCTGCCTTGTTTACCAACAGCAACAGCTTGGCGCTGGCCCATGCGCTGTCGGCAGACTACAGCCTCGTTCCGGCGCTGTTCACCAACACCAACAGCTTGGCGTTGGCCCACACCGTGGCGGCGGGGTCAGTCAACCTGTCGCCGTCCCTGTTCGTCAACAGCAGTCTCCTTAACCTCGTGCACGCGCTCGATCTGCCGGGAGGATTGCAGACGCTATCCCCCGCGCTGTTTACGGGCGATAATCAGTTCTTCGCGCTGTACGTCGATGACGGCTCCGCAAGAACCGTCTATGAGGGCAGCAACGACACTGACTACGTGTACCATCATGCTACGCAGTACCGGCACGCGGATCACTTCCCCCACTTGCTCGCTATCCTGATCAGAGAGAACATCATATGAGCCTCGTTAAATGCCTGCTGGCAACACGTGAAGCGCTGAAAAACGACTTCGTCATTCCCGACTTCCGCAAGCACGTCGCGGAGTACGTCAAGGGCGGCATGGACGAGCAGGCGGCGACGCTCAAGGCGGTGAAGGATCACCTCGATATCGTGGAGCGCGACTACGCCAGCGTGGAGAAAGCCGTGCTGGATAAATGGGCAAAGCAAGGAAAGCCTGCGGGTGAGGCGGCGAAGGCTGCGCAGGAGAACCTGCAAAAGCTGAAGGACGAGCTTGCTGTCGCAACGGGGAATTTCCCAGACTCTCTGGTAGTGATGATCAACGGCAAGGAACGCACTACCTTCGGCGACATCAAGGGCATGGCCCTGCACGACCCGTACACCAAGGCCAGTGCGCTGGACGGCACACTTGAGAAGAACCGGTTCTCCGGCGAGAGCAGCAGCGACGCCGAGATGAGCCGCATGGCGACAGCGGTGCTCAACCCGAAGGACACGGCGCGGCTGGAACAACTCACCTCGACAAAATACGGGCCGAGAATGCCGTTGGATGCGAAGGAGAAGAAGGAACTGAAGAGGCTCCTCCGCAAGCAGGAGATGGGCGAGACTGACTACCTCGACAGTACACTGGAAGGCCGCGCCGACAAGCGTGCGTGGGACGAATTCAAGACGGGCACAGCAGGCAGCGATGGGAGCCGTCAGGCAGAGGCAGTGCGTACTGCCAGAGCAGAACTGGAAAACTTTCACGACACCATCATGCGGAAGTACGGCAGCGCGGATGTCGGCGGTATCAGCGCGGAACAGGCTGCGTGGCGCAACCAGATGGCTGATGACGTTACTGCGGCGCGGAAGATATACGAGCAGGCGAAGGCAGAGGCTCACGACGCCGCACGGCGTGAGACCATTGGTGGCGAGCGTGAGATTGCCTCAACGCGAGATGTAGACGTCTCCAACAAACAACTGGAAGGCTCCACAGCGAAAGACTTCCGCTCGGAGCCAAGCGGCGAAGATGCTTTTGCAAACGAGGGCGGCGGCGCGGGGCTGGCGTCACCGCAGTCGCGTCGTATGGAAGTTGCCACAGCCAAGCTGGAGCACGCAGAAGCTGCGTTGAAACTGGCAAAGCACTACGCCCCCGCTATACAAGCAGCGTTGCGAGAAGGAGCCGGAAGCAAGGTTGTGCTGACTGCGAAGGAAGCAGCCACGCTTGCACACCTACGCTCCAATCTGAAGCTTGCGGAGCACAGAGCGCGTGAAGAGAGCGTGCTCGACGGCCCCGCTGCGGCGAAGGAAGGGCGGGGTGAGATCGACCCCAACGACGTGCCCATCACGATGGCAGCACGCGAGGTAGGCGACCACACCACGCCTGCGTACACCGGCAACCCGCGTGACTTGCGCACCGACCCTGCCACCGGCAAGGCGGTGAAGGACAGCATCCGCGTGCCTGACATGACTGAGAGTGCTGCCACGCTGAAGAAGGATGTGGCAGGCGACGCCCTTGGTCGTGGCGCACACGAGCGCCCGGGCGACAAGAGCACGTACTACGACAAGGACAGCAAGTCTGTCCTGCTGTCGCTGGCTGGCAAGATGCGGCTGGAGGAACGCTTCCAAGCACTGGCCGACAGCGGCCCCAGCGCAGGAGCCAAGAAGGTCGGTGAGCGCGGCCTTGCCCTGCTCGACAAGGTCTACAAGATGAATCCGCAAGACCAGCAGCGGCTGGGCAAGCTGGCTGACCTCCCCAAGAAGTCTGACATCCCTGCCACGCCGTTCGAGAAGCTCGGCGGGAAGCTGTCCACCGTGGTGGAGAACAATGGCCGTGCGTCCAACGTGGCTGAGATCATCAACGCGCTGGAGAAGAAGTACGCGGACGTGAAGCCGCAGTCGCGTGTGAACGACGACATCGTGTCGCGGATCAACAAGGGCGGTGAAGAGCTTTCCAAAG
>Ga0315274_10013268_pt1 | contig 11730 bp, 5 predicted proteins | sample YL17G02_20_MG_FD_203700 | JGI IMG/M metagenome (GOLD analysis project Ga0315274, IMG submission 203700) | Sediment microbial communities from Yellowstone Lake, YNP, Wyoming, USA - YL17G02_20 | ecosystem: Environmental > Aquatic > Freshwater > Lake > Sediment | place: USA: Wyoming | collected...
CAATTTGGATTTAACGCGTCACTATACCATGATAACTTCTCTACCCCATCGACATAAATCGTTGTGTAAAAACGCGCCGTCATAGTTTCAGGCCCATTATTGACCACTGCCCAATCGACATAAAGTGTATCCGTTGTGTAGAGGGGACTGCTATCGGTAGTCGTCCCTGTTACGTTCGACACAACGATCTTGTCCGACCAACCCTGGAGCTTATAAGGCGTCAGATTAGGCTTCTGGGGAAGGGTAAATGTAGCCGTGACTGTCTTATCACTGTTCATCGTTACAGAACATCCCCCCGTGCCTGAGCAAGCCCCTGACCAGCCTCCAAAGGTTGATCCTGACGCTGTTGTGGCAGTCAGTGTAACACTCGTCCCAGGATTGTATGCCTCACTACAATCTGAACCGCAATTGATCCCTGCTGGACTGCTTATTACCGTTCCACTACCTGTCCCAGACTTGGTGACCGTCAGGGTGTATTGCTGCACTTGTTGATTGAATGTAGCAGTGACCGTCTTATCACTGTTCATTGTTACAGAACATGTACCCGTGCCTGAACAAGCCCCTGACCAACCCGTAAAGGTTGAGCCGGATGAGGCTGTCGCTGTCAGTATCACACTCGTGCCCTGATTGTATGTCTCGCTACAATCCAACCCACAATTTATTCCTGATGGATTGCTCGTGACCGTTCCGTTCCCTGTTCCCGTTTTAGAAACGGTTAAAAGATATTTCTGCGTGACCCCTGCCCCCCTGAGTGGCACATTGAATATGGGTGTATCTGGGTCATTGGATGGAATGGAAAGATTTGCAATCTTTACTCCTGTTGATTGGGGTTTAAATGCGACCTTTACTATACAATTCTGAAATTGTGCCAATGTCTTCCCTGAACATTTATCGTCGGTGATCATAAAATCACTGGCATTTGTTCCTGTTTTCCCTATTGTGCCCAATGATAGATTTAAAGTGCCCGTGTTCATTACATTCACGACCTTATCCGATGAGGTGGAATTGACGGGTATATTACCGAAATCAAGCTCATTAGCGTTATCCGGGAGGACTACTGCAATATTTTGAGGGCTCTCAGTGCTGAACTGCCAGCTATACTCCGATTCCATCGGATTTCCTACTTTATCCGTTATATCTGTGGTTAGCGTTATAGTGTATGTTGTGGAGTATGTTAAGGGCATGGATGGTATAAAGGATGCAGTTCTTGTCTGTTCATCATAAATGACGTTCCCTGTTAATCCATCAACGACGAAGGAATCTTCTGTTACGGTATCTGCATCGATTGGTTCCGAAAAAGTGGCAGTGAGTGTAGGAGTATATTGGATCGGGTTTGCGGACAATGGGGTATTTCCGATATGCACATTTGTCGCACTCGCTGTAGGGTAGGTAGAAATTACGGTGGGTGGCTGGGTATCCTCGGGATTGGGATCTACTATTACCGTTACCTTTGCAGGGTCACTGTCAATTATTCCATTATTCACAACATAATAGAATTCATCCTGCCCGCTGAATTCACTGACGGATGTGTAAGAAACACTTGGGGGAGTGCCTGTAACGGTCCCATTCAGGGGGGTTGAAGTTATACTGTATGTCAGTGCACCGGAGCCTGAATCATGCCCAGTCAGCGTTATTGATACAGGTGTCCCGGAGGTGGTCTCGGCTAATTTCGGCTCTGCCGCTATCGTCTTTACGATATTAAGTACTGGGTTTGTGGGTGTAACTTCGAATGCGCTCGGGAAATGCACCTCGGCATAATTTATTATCTCTGTCCCGCTGGGGAGTCCGTTCTTCACCTTTGCGCTGAAGGTGACGGAACCCTTCTGTCCGGGCTCGAGGGTACCGATATCCCAGCTTAACCTCCTTGATGTCGAAGAATATGTTCCGTTGTTGCCGATGACGAGGGACATTTCATCAAGGTCGCTGTCAAGGTCGTCGGTTACGAATACTTCAAAGGCGGACCCGGTACCCGTATTTTCATACTCAATCGTGTAATTTATGGTCTGGCCCGGTACTACATTCCCCTTGAAATCAGCTGACTTTGCGTTCGGGTCGTGGGCCGCCCTGATATCAGTATAGCATACCTTGCACATGGACTCCGCAGAAGAGGGTTGACCCGCGGCAAAGAAATGCCCGAATGAAGTCATCGCGCTTGTGGAGCTGCTGATTTCGCCTGGACAGGGTTTCTGGCATACGGCGTTGCCCGCAGGGTCCGAATCATGGCATGTCTGGCCGTCGGGACACCATTCGATTTCATCCTCAAAGAATGTGCTTATATATTCGCCTGTTGTGGTATCGCATTTCCAGACCTTTTTGTATCCCAGGCTCTTGCTCCCCGGGGAGAAGACAGCGCGCGCCGCTATCTTTGCCAGGTTCCAGCCGCACTCGGTATAGGGCAGCTTGCAGCCTTCATAAGAAGGGTCTTTATAACATGTTCCGAGACAGAACCCGACATCGGCCGCCTTGTTAACGCCGGGGATTGATCCGGCTACTATTCCAGCAACGTTATTGAGATATTTGATGCAGGCAGCGCTGCCCCACTTCGGGTCCCCGTAGCAGTCAAAGAAGTTCTTGCCCCCAGTAAATATCTTCCATGCCTGGACATATTCGCTCAGACCCCAGCTCATACCCTTTAAGACCATACAACGCTTCAGGCAGTATGCATACTTGGTAGCATCAGGGGCGGTCTGAGATGAAAAGAATTTTTCAAGACCCTGGGGCTTTGTCCCGACCCAGGTACCCCAGAACTCCTCTATACCGTTCGTCCCGATCTTGTATCCTCCGTTCTTGTCGAATATCTTTACAGAGTCACCCAATATCGCCGTGATAAAGGCATTACCATCTGAATCAGTGACAAAGGCTATCTCCTTTGTCGAAGTATTTCCCATGATAAGTTCCGTGATCAATTCCCCGGAACTCAATGTAGTCTGCACACCTGTGTTGTTGAACTGATAGTTCAGACTCAGGGCATAGTCATAGAGGTTCTTGAGCAGAGAATTCGACGCAAGGATAGATGCGATCTCGGATGATGAAAGCATTCTCCTTGAGGTCACCTGCTGTGAGGTGTAATTTAAATAGGAATCGACTTCTATAATGTTGTTTGCACTATTTTTGGCACCTATTTTTGCAGCAATGCCTGTAGTCACATTAGGAGCCCCCCATGGCGCCGCGAGCTTCAAAATCAGTTCCCCCTGGCCTTTTGGCAGGACGTTTCCAAGCTTCCAGAAGATCTCTTTGGTGTCACCCTTTATTATTACGCCACTGGTCGGAAAAACGAGATTCAGGCCAACAGGCAAAGAGACCTGAATGACCACATCTTCTGCAGTCCAATCCATCCCGTTCATATACTTTATTAAATACGTTCCTTCCTGACCCGGAGTAATGTTTTTGGGTCCTATGATATCTACGGCAAGGGTTTTGGGTTCTTCGAGAATTGATACAAAGACATCTTCGCCACCGTTCCAGGTTGTATCATAAGCACTTGTCGTTGTCGGATAGTCGGATGAGCTCGTATATCCTGCAATAACTATTTTACCTGAAGAATCCAGGGCAATGGCGTTAGCCCAATCACTATTCGTTCCTCCAATAAAGGTTGAATAGGATAGGCTGCTTAAAGTGGAATTAAACTTGGAGATGAAGGCATCATAGACATCATACTGATATGCCCCCTTGTTGAATGTCGTGTTATCGGCACCTACAGTGGTCGGGAAATCCGATGACCCTGTTGACCCTGCAATGAAAATATTGCCTGTGGAATCAATGATAAGACCATGGCGGTTGATTCCTTCAAACCAGTTCCCGCCAATGAAGGTTGATGCAAGGAGTGAGGTGAGATTACTGTTCAGCTTTGCCACGAAGATATCATTTCCAGAACTGCGGGTTGTACAATATGCCCCTGTGGTTGTCGGAAAGTCAGATGAATCTGTAGTCCCGGCAACGAAGACACTACCGGAACGATCCAGGGCAATAGCATTTCCATACTCATTAACACTTCCGCCGAGATACGTAGATGCTAAGAGGTTTGCAAGGTTGGCATCAAACTTTGATACAGTGACATCCCAGTTGCCATTGTGAGTTGTATCGTAGGCCCCTGCGGTAGTTGGATAGTCAGTGGAATTCGTATTTCCAGCAAGAAATATATTCCCTGATGAATCGAGTGTGATTGAATTAACGGAGTCATCGCCAGTTCCACCGATAAAGGTGAAGGCCAGCATGGTGCTCAAGGAAGAATCCATCTTCCCTACAAAACCATCACCCCACCCTTTAGATGTTGTCTGGTAACCGCCAGGAACAGGCGCACTCCCTGACGTCTTTCCTGCAATATAGACACTTCCATCTGAACCAAGGGCAAGAGAATAGACAGAGCTGTATTCTCCGAAAGTATCTTTATTGATAAATGTCGATGCTAAGAGGTGACTGAGGCTGCTATCGAGTTTTGAAACAAACCCTTCGGATGAATACCACATGGAAGGATTGGTGTCGAACGCCCCCTCGGTTGTCGGGAAATCTCTCGCATGGGTATCCCCACCGATATAAACATTGCCTGATGCATCAATCTTCATGTCATTAGGAATATCAGCACCATTCGGACCGCAGGACCATTCAGTGCAGGTGATAGTGCCGCCTAAGCATGTTGATGCGAGGAGCGTAGTAAGGGTTGCATTAAACTTTGAAATGAATATATCGGTCTCTCCACCCTCATTGAATTTCTCCTGATATGCACCAGAAGTGGTGGGAAAGTTGACAGGAGGGGTAGAACCAGAACCATTGGTATACCCTGTTATATAGATGTTCCCCGACGGATCTAAGGCGATGGCCTGGGCTACATCAGAGCTATCTCCGCCAATGAAGGTTGATGCGAGGAGGGGATCAATGATGAGAGGGTAGTTTTTGTTGTAGTCTCCTACTTTAAAACCATATATTAGGTCGGAGTTTGGAGTTTGGCCCACCCCGCTTCGCAGAGCGAGGCTGGGGAGTTCGGAGTTAAATCCCCCCTGCCCCCCTTTAGTAAACCCCGTTAGAAAGGGCGGGGCTTTGACCCCGCCCTCAATAAGGAACTGATGCTTTCTATTTATAGCATCCCCGGCATAAATGCCGAGGCTTTCTAACGGGGTAAAGGAGGGTGGGAGGGGATTAATGATGTAGTTTGCAACTACATCGACCCTCTTTCCATTGATCACCTGATAGGCAACCGGTTTTGTGAATTTCACTACTCCAAGCTCTGTGGATACCTCAAGCTCCCCATCTTTGTTCACACTTAACCCCTTAACTCCATCAAATCTTACTTTGATTTCTTCTGCTTTTGCATCCGGTTTTAGATAAAAGAGCTTCTCCACCTTCTTTCCGTAAGCCTTTAGTTTAAGCTCTATCCCATCATAAACCTCTCCAAGGCTTACAGTGCCGTAAGTTTGAATATTTGACTTCCACTTTGAGGGGTCATTCCCTTTAAAGGTGCTCATTCTGGTAGGGGATTCTTCTTCTCCCTTTACCTCGCTGCTTTTTCCACCTACAATCCTCTCTTTGAGAACGATCCATTTTTTTGACTCAGAACCCCCATTCCCCGACACAGAACCTTTAACCGGAAGGAAATAGACCAGTTCCCCTTCCTTTGTCACATTGAGTGTTCCACCAAAAGTCCTGGCATAAAACCTGACACTTTCATTTTGTATCTGCCCCTCATTGGCGATGAAGGGTATCTGAATCCCGGATGCCTTCTCGAGTATTTCCTTTTTGCCTTCCCCGGCAGGGATTGTATACCCAGTGTCTATATTAGTCATGATTACGACGGTTGCAATTACGATGAGTAAACAAAACATTCTCTTCATGGAGGACCTCCTATTCAAATTAAATTAAATATTAAAAAAAGCCTGGCTTCGGTATTTTGATTGAATGCCAGGCTTTTTCATACTGTTTCCACCCCCTCACCCCCTCAGAAAGGTGGTTAAATCTCAGATTATTAATCAGTCCATAATTGTATATACACTAAGGATCAAATCCCTCCTTCCCTCCCTTTACGAAAGGGAGGAATTCCCCTCTTTGGCAAAGAGGGGTTAGGGGAGATTTTCGGATGAATGTGTCTTCTCAATTAGCTTGAAAATAGCACCTAATATACCTCCTCTCCCCTCTGGGGGAGAGGATTGAGGTGAGGGGGCAAAGGCTTTGACTCACCCTCACCCCCACCCTCTCCCATCAAGGGAGAGGGGGAAACCATTTTCATGGTTCGAGCCTGCCTGCCGAAGCCTTGGCGCAGGCAGGGGTGCCCTCTGGGCATGGGGTATTATGGACTCATTAGTAATTATGTAGGGCTTATATGCTTAACCCGTTTGTCTCCCTCACCCATGGAAGGAAACTCATTGTATACTAATACAATCGAAGGCTTTGTCAAGCCATTTTTGGGTCGGATATACCCCCTGGTAGAACCTGTCAAACATTGATTACAGAAGTTAATATCATATTTGACAATGTTTGTCAGAACAAATCCTAATTATTGACTTTCACGTAAATAATGGAACGAAGATTGCTATCACATTAGACCCCCTCACCTTCTATCCTCTCCCCCGTAGGCTGGGGAGAGGGGAGGGTGAGACCCCTCACCTTTATCCTCTCCCCCGTAGTCGGGGGAGAGGGGAGAGTCGAGAAAGTGGGGACGTTGGTTCAAATGCAACTTAAGTCCAGTTGGAGTCTGCCCTTGACATTTGACAAAACTCCCAAAGTATTTGTGGACGATTCTCATACTTGCCTCAGATCGACGTTCAAGGTTAGGTCTTGCATTCCGACAAATTTTCCCCTCCACTCCATTTCGCCACCTACAAAAACCTTACTTCACATTTTTTTTATCGGCAGATCAGCATCCGTTCTTTAATCATTAATTTCCCCACATCCTTTCATAACCCTCACAAAGAATAATTGCTGTCCAAGTTATTATTGATGGTCTCGTAAAAAGTAAACTTTCCCCTCCCCCGGCGGGAGGGGACTAAGGGGAGGGGAAAATAACATACAGAAATACGGCAACTTATCACCCCCACCCTAACCCTCCCCCGTCAAGGGGGAGGAGATTTTCGACTTTTTACGATTCCATTACAATTGATGGTCTCGTAAAAAGTCATATTCCGTATGTCGTTCATGCTTCGACAAGCTCAGCACGAACGGAATATCAATAGGTTACACCGTTCACCCTGAGCTTGTCGAAGGGTGATGCTGACTTTTTACGATTCCATTACAATTGAAGCATTTAAGATTGTCATTCCCGCCCCGCATCAAGTGCGGGATAAACTCCAGCGGGAATCCAGACCTGTCCCTGTGAAAACAGAGAACTATATGATAACCCTGGATTCCTGTTTTCACAGGAATGACACATTTCTTTTTCACTTATTGGGTTGATACCCGATGTGATTTATAAGTGCTCAGCTCAATGTCTCTTTTCATTTGGTCAAAAGAATCGCTCAATTTAGGTATAAGAAAGTTAACTAAACCTGAAAGAATTGAGTAACAAAATACCTCTAAGACTTCGAAAACGATATTAAGAGTTGACGACCAGTCTCATAACCGGTCGAAATCATTAAGGCCTGTCCCATTATTTATTGACAAACTGGGGAGATTATATTAAGGTTTTTGGTTATAATGACTAAGAATATGATTCTTTCATATCAGAGGGGATTGAGATGACGACCAAAGAGGAAGAATTGATAGAAAGGTTGATGAGGGAAAACGAAGACTTTTTGAAAGCGAAACAGGCCCATACCCAGCTGGCAAGACAACTGGATGAATTGGAAAAGAAACCCTTTCTCACCCCTCAGGATGAGATGGAGATAAAAATTCTCAAAAAGAAAAAACTGGCCTGGAAAGATCAGATGGAAAAAATTCTAATTCAGTTTCGATGAAGATAGAGGTTAGAGGAGCGGCCTTCGGCCTTGAGGATAGATGATTGAGGCAAAATCTTTTTCCTTTGACCTCAAGCGAAGCGATCCTCAAACGGAGTGCTCCTCAAGCGAAGCGATCCTTAAGTGAAACGCTCCTCATTCGATTCTTATGAAAAAGACCGGCGCTCAGATCGTTGTTGAATGTTTGAAGAAGGAAGGGGTGGATACTCTCTTTAATTATCCCGGTGGAGCCGTACTCCCTCTTTTTGACGAGCTCCAGGATGCCCCATTCCATCGGATACTGGTCCGCCATGAACAAGCTGCAGTCCATGCGGCAGACGGATATGCCAGAGCTACGGGAAAGGTAGGAGTGGCTTTGGTTACCTCCGGGCCAGGTGCCACCAATACCGTCACAGGGATTGCCACCGCTTTCATGGACTCCATCCCTGTCATCATCCTGACCGGTCAGGTGCCTACGCTCCTGATTGGAAACGACGCCTTCCAGGAAGTTGACATTATCGGCATCACCCGGCCCTGTACGAAACATAATTACCTGGTGAAAGATGTTAAAGATTTAGCCCGAATCCTGAAAGAAGCTTTCTATATTTCCCGAAGCGGAAGACCAGGGCCTGTTTTGATCGATCTTCCCAAAGATGTCATGGTCGATTCCGCCGAATTTAAATATCCAGAAAAGGTCTTCATCCGTGGGTATCAGCCCACTTACGAAGGACATCCCGGCCAAATCCAGAGGGCCGTAGATCTCATCTTGAAGTCAAAGAGACCGATCCTCTACGTCGGGGGTGGAATTATCTCTTCTAACGCCTCAAAGGAGCTCACCCTGTTTGTCGAGAAGCTGGGTATCCCTGTAACCATGACCCTGATGGGTTTAGGTGGCTTCCCCGGCAATCATTCTTTCTCCTTGGGGATGTTGGGAATGCATGGCACCTATCGCGCCAATATGGCAGTGATGGAGTCTGATCTCCTCATCGCCATCGGATCTCGTTTTGATGACCGGGTCACCGGAAAGATCGAGTCTTTTGCTCCTCAGGCAAAAATCATCCATATCGATATTGATCCCACCTCCATCAGTAAGAACGTGCGGGTCGATCTTCCGATCGTAGGCGACTGCAAACGTGTTCTCTCGAAAATACTTTCTCTCCTCGAAAAGGAAGATACCCACACGTTTAAACAGGGTCTCGACAAATGGTACCATCAAATCGGAAAATGGAAGGCTTTGCATAAAATGGATTACCAACAGGGCGAGATCATCAAACCTCAATATGTGATTGAGAAGATCTATGAGCTGACGAAGGGCGATGCGATTATCACCACGGAAGTAGGACAGAATCAGATGTGGGCAGCCCAGTATTACCAGTTTACCAAACCGAGGACGCTCCTCACTTCGGGAGGCCTGGGAACCATGGGATTTAGATATAGCGGATCCTTGAGGAAGTCCAGACTGGAAGTTTTACAAAGGAATGGATCTTAGAAAATCAGGTGGGGCGACCGGTATTCAATGCTTTGAGGAAGAAAGAAGCTGAGCATCCGATCAAAGCGGTTGGTAAGAAATTGCGGTCAATGATGGGTTGGCTTAAAGGGAAGAAGGCTTGATGGCAAAAAATCAATGGCCAGTCGCTAAAGAAGGGCTCCCATTTCTGGTCCCTTCTGCTCTTCTTACCATTTTTCTTGGCGGGATGGGATGGAAGGTTTTGATGTCTTTGGGAATTCTCCTTACCATTTTCATCGCTTTTTTCTTCAGGAATCCGAAGAGAAAGATTCCATCCCTCCAAAATATCATCCTCTCCCCTGCTGATGGCAGGATCGTCCATGTGGGGGAATGTGAGGAAAATCGTTTTTTAAAAGAGAAAGCTTTAAAGGTGAGCATCTTTATGTCTTTGTTTAATGTGCACATCAATCGGGCTCCTGCCGCGGGAAAGGTTCTCGAAAGGAGTTATCATCCAGGCCGATTTCTGGTGGCCAGTGTGGACAAGGCTTCCCTCCTCAATGAGCAGAATGCCTTCGTTCTGGAGACAGAGGATCAATTTAAAATCCTTCTGATCCAGATCGCCGGTTTCGTTGCAAGAAGGATCGTCTGTTATGCCAAGGCAGGCGATACCCTGAGGAAGGGAGAAATCTTTGGCCTGATCCGTTTTGGATCGAGAATCGACCTCTACCTCCCGACAGAAGTGAAACCCATTGTCAGGGTTGGGCAACATGTCAAGGGAGGGGAGTCGATCATCGGGTATCGAATATGAAAAAGAGAAGACCGCAAATCAAAATGAGGAGGGGAGTCTATATCCTTCCCAATCTCTTTACCACAGGCAACCTCTTCTGCGGGTTTTGGGCCATCATTTCCGTCTTCCAGGAAAAATTTTTCTATGCGGCCATCGCCATCCTTCTCGCATCGGTCTTCGATGTATTGGATGGCAAGGTAGCCCGACTTTCTGGAGCCACTTCCAAATTTGGAGTCCAATATGATTCCCTGGCTGACCTCGTCTCCTTTGGAGTCGCCCCGGCCCTGCTTGCTTTCAGTTGGGCACTCAGGCCTTACGGGCGATTTGGTTGGTTAGCTGCCTTTCTATTCGTAGTCTGCGGAGCCTTAAGACTGGCCAGATTTAATGTCCAATCCTCCTCTGGGGAGGTGAAATATTTCAAGGGTCTTCCCATTCCTGCAGCCGCTTCGATGATCGCTCTCACGATCCTCCTCTACCATCGATTGATCGAGACGGGTTGGGTCAAGGACATTGTCATTCTGGTTATGATCTATATTTTGGCGTTTCTGATGGTATCAACTATCCGATACCTCAGCTTTAAGGAACTCAATCTAGCTAAACGAAAACCCTTCAGTATTTTTATCTTCGTGGTCCTTTCGATGATTGTGATCGTCATGGAGCCCACGATTGTGCTCTTTAGTTTTGTTCTGCTTTATGTGTTCTCGGGTCCCGTCAACATACTCATGGCATGGCATAAGAAGAAGGCATTGAAGAGGCTGGAACCCGTTCCCGAGGAGGACGTGGTGATCCGTGGATAGTAATGCCTCAGTTACGGTCGGAGATTCTATGCTAGGATCGTGGTGGTCTCTCCAGAGAAAACTTGAAGCGGCACATTTAAGCGGTGAGTCAAGGGGTGGATACCCTTAAAATGGTCCCTTTAGCACTACCCTCCGGTTGCCCTCTCTCTAACGATCCGCTTTTCAAGGTTTCGGAGGGGAGACCACACCGATCCAATCGCAGCCGTAACCGAGGGATTACCGTGGATAAGTGTTTTTAATTGCTATCCTGGGAATTTTTATGTAAACTAAGTCTAAGGCTTAAGGATTAATTTCTTATCTTGACCTTAGCCTTAACCTCAAACCTTAAGCATCTTCCCCGGTAGCTCAATCGGTAGTAGCGGGTGGCTGTTAACCACTAGGTTGCAGGTTCGAGTCCTGCCCGGGGAGCCAAAATTTAAAAGGGGTCTTGAATGACCCCTTTTAAATTTTAATTCCTTGCCCCGACGAGAACCTCTGTGAGCTTGTCCCGAGCAAAGCGAGGGAAGTCCTGCCCGATGGACAATTGGTGGGTTTACATCATCGAGAAGCAAACGAAATTCTATGTCGGCATCACGACTGACTTGGGGAACAGAATGAGGCAGCACGGACAATCAGTTCCCTTATACCAGGAAGGCCCGATGACAAGAATGGATGCCGCTAAGTAGGATGAGGGTCCCCTTTTTAATAATGTAAATGAGAAATTAAGCATGACCCCCTTTCTCTGACCCCGTTTCTTTTTATTTGACATATTCCCATACAGCATGATATATAGAGATATATGAAAACAACCGTAGAGATACCTGATAGTCTTTTTGAGGAAGCGAGAAAGGTGGCCCACCG
>Ga0315274_10013270_pt1 | contig 11729 bp, 11 predicted proteins | sample YL17G02_20_MG_FD_203700 | JGI IMG/M metagenome (GOLD analysis project Ga0315274, IMG submission 203700) | Sediment microbial communities from Yellowstone Lake, YNP, Wyoming, USA - YL17G02_20 | ecosystem: Environmental > Aquatic > Freshwater > Lake > Sediment | place: USA: Wyoming | collected...
GGAGGAAGAACGGACTGCTGCCCGAGAACCTCGATGCCCTTGTTCCCAACTTCATCCCGGCTGTTCCCTCAGACCCCTTCGATGGCAAGCCGCTGCGGTACCGAAAGGACGCGACGGGCTTCGTCGTCTATACGGTGGGGGAGAATGGCAAGGACGACGGGGGCGACACGCAGACCCGCCAGGGCAGGCCGCCGGACACGGGGTTCCGCGTCCGCTGGCCCAAGGCCCATTTCTAGACGGCCGACCGCGGTTTGGCATCGTCTCAGGGCAGCGCCGCCTGAAGGCGGGACTACGAGCGAAGACCGCCTGAAGGCGCGAAGGGGAATCCTTGGAGGGATGAGCGAAATCGGGCGGAAACGGAAAGCGCCTGACCCTTCGGCGCTGGCGGCCGAGCTGGCCTCCAGGACGGCTCCCTGCGTTCCGGGCATCCGCGCCGCCGTCGAGCAATGGCGCCGTGCCAGTTGCCCAGGCATCTCGGGCACGACCCGCATCCTCCTCAACTGCTGGTTCCACACCGATCACCGGCTGCCCAACGGGCAGAGGTTCCGCTACCACGATTTCCAGCGCGAGGCGATGGAGACGCTGGTGTTCCTCTTCGAGGTCGCGGGGAAGCGCCGGCAGAAGAGCCTGCTGGAGGCCTACGCGCCTGCGGGCGACGTGCGGCTGTTGCGCTATGACGACTTCGCGCGGTACTGCGTCAAGATGGCCACGGGGAGCGGGAAGACGAAGGTCATGGCGCTCGCCGTGGCCGAGCCTCGGGACGATTATGCCAAGTCCTTCCTTTCAGGCCATCGTGAGCGTCCTCATGCTGCGGGAGGGCTGGGACGTTCAGGGCGTGACCGTCGTCGTCGGCCTGCGCCCGTACACCGCCAAGGCCGATATCCTGCCCGAGCAGACCATCGGGCGCGGCCTGCGGCTCATGTTCCGCGACCTCGCCACCGAGTACTAAAGAACGCGTGGACGTGATCGGCAACGCGGCGTTCATCGAGTTCATCGAGAAGCTTGAACAGGAGGAGGGGATGGAGCTCGACTCGTTCGAGCTCGGCAAGGACAAGCTCCGGATCGTCACGATCCTGCCCGATCCTGCGAAGCTGGAGAAGGACATTGCGATTCCTGTCCTGAGTCCCATTCTTGCGCGCAAGAGGTCGCTTGCGGAGGAGATCGGGGCGCTGGACGTGATGGGGCTCGACGTTCCCGCGCTTCCGATGGGCAAGACCGACGCGGCGGCGCAGGCCTTCCGATATGAGGGCTACGACGTTCTTTCGCTCGAGAAGCTGGTGGACCGCGGCTACACGATCCCGGAGCCGCAGACGGCAGAGGAAGTCATCGGCTACTACGCGCAACGCATCGCCCAAGAAGTGAAGCTGCCGTCGCAGTTCGCGGCCCTGGTGCCCAAGGTACGGGAGTTCCTGGCCGCGAAGGCGTTCGGTCGGCTGGTGGATCTGGGGGATCCACGCGTCGTCAAGGCTCTTGGGCAGAACGTGGTCCAGCACGTCACCGTCAGGACGTTCGCGCAGGCCCTCAGGCAGGTGGCGATTGAGGAACTGGAGCCGAGCTTGCTCAACGCGGGCCGCCGCCTTTCGGAGACGCCTCCCTTCCCCTTCTCTCGGATCGCGATTCCAGCCACGAAGACTGTGTTCAACCTGGTGCCGTGCGTGAACGAGTTCGAGCGCGATTTGGCCAGGTTCCTGGAGCATGCGGACGACGTGCTGGCCTTTGCGAAACTCCATGAGCCATTTGCCTTCGCCATCGAGTAAACGGACACAGCCTGCAACCTGCGGTACTACGAACCTGATTTCGTTCTTCGCACCGAAGACGCCACCCATTTCCTCGTGGAGACGAAGGGGCGAGAGGACTTCCTTGTCCCCTGCAAGGACCGGGCGGCGGAGTTGTGGTGCGAAAACGCGAGCCGGCTGTCAGGAGTGAGGTGGCGGCACCTGAAGGTCCGGGAGGCGGAGATGAAGCACCTTCGCCCCGCGCGGTTCGGGGAGCTGCTATCGACGCTGTGTAGCGGCGGCCACGGTACATGATCCCCATAAGTCGTTCCTGATTCTACCGTTAACGGCAACAGGTTGAAGCGGCTGGAAGCCGCTTCGACTGGGGATGGCTCCGGAGCTTCGCTACTGGCGGTGGCGCTCATTGTGGGTCAAGGCTATAGCGGGACAGTTGACCCACAATGGAGGGGATAACTGCGGAGGCGTGCGAACCGCCCCGGTCGATGGAGATCAGCGCCTGCTCATCGCATTCGTCGGGGGCAAGCCGCGCGTCGTACTGTACCAGCCGGTAGCGCTCGGGGCCGGCCCGGACGAGGCGTGGGCGACCCAGACGCCGGCCGGCGGCACAACCCGCTTCGACCGCGTCGTGGAACTGGGGAAAGCGGCGTCTGTAGCATTGAAGGGCGACAGGGACTTCACGGTCGAGGCGGCGATTCCGCTCAAAGCGCTCGGCTTGAGCCCCAGGGCGGGCCTCCGGCTCAGAGGCGACTGGGGCATCCTGACCAGCGACGATGGCCGCCAGGTCAAGACGCGGGCCTACTGGTCGAATCTCGGCGCCACCGGCACGGCCGACGAGCCGACCGAGGCGCGGCTCGAACCCCACCACTGGGGCCGCATCGTGTTCGCCGTCGACCCGGCAAGGAGATTCCGCGGCCCTGAGCTGCTGCACGAGAAGCCGGGAGACAGCGGCGCGATAGAGGGCGTGTTGGATGAGTTGGGAGAGCAGTAGGGAACGAACTCAGGTGATACGCCCTGGGCCTGCTCGTCGGGTTCGACCGCCCCCATCGGGACCGATCCCGGCTGCGGGATCTCTATCAGAAATGCAGCGTGACGCGGCCGTAGCGCTCTCGCACAGCCCGCCGACGAGGGCATCTCACGGGCCATTGAGTCTGCCGCACCATCTCCATGTGTCCAGCGAGTGCCCGGACAGTTCGTCACTGTTGGCCAACTGCTCATACGTGCGTTCGGGCGTACCCAGCGTTTGTCTTTGTAGTGGCTTCTGTTCCGAATATGCGGAATATTCGGAACAAAGAACATGAGCCGTTGTTGCTCCATCTCCGTAACTCACTGGGACTTATGCGCTTCTGGCGGATGCCCGGGTGCGCCGTGTCTTAGAGCGTCTAAAAGAAAGGTAACCGTTCAGGTGGGGTACGGTTCGGCCTCTGATCCTCCCCCTCTCCGCAAGCGGCTGATCCTTGCCCGCATCTCTAGGGGGCGCCGTGCTGAACGGGGCGTTTGGGCTGTCTCTCCCGCTCCGCTGGGAATCCAAAGCGGCGACGCCTCGCCGCACTCCATACTCCTCCCTGTCTCCCGGCTGGCGCACGGTGAAACGCGGGCTGCTCCAGAACGGGGAGGATTGTGGAGTGCGGTGAGTTGTCACCGCTTTCAATCCCAGCGGAGCGGGAAAACAGGCGAAACCCTCTATCCTCGATGGCGAGCCCGCAAGATGTGGGCAAGGGTCAGCCGCAAGCGGAGAGGGGGTGCGGGGGTGAGGTCGCGGGGTTCCCCTGGCCCCCACCTGAACGGTTACCGCCTGAAAAAGCAGCCCGAAGCGGGCTGGGCTTCGCCTGCCGAAGCGGCACTTTTTCAATGCGTGCCTCCTTGACTGGCTTCCGACGCTCCGTGTCCGACCACGCCGATCTCAAGAACTTGGGACGTTCCCAAGCGGTTTGAGTCGCTGACGGTGGCCGACCCCAAGAGCGACAAGCCCAGACTCCCCGATCTGATCGGGATCATCGAGCGCATCAAGCCGGACCTCCTGAAGGCGATGAGAGAGACTTGACGCCCGCCACACGACGGCCTATCTTCTTACCCGTGCACTAATCCGTTCCGGGAACCTGTCAACCCCCGGGCAATCCCGGCGCGCGAGTGGAAGTGTTCGTCCCATCGGCCCCATTGGTCCTATCCAACAGAACGCCATGCTCAGGTCGCTGATCGACATCCTGGACCGGGCCTACCAGCCCAGACGCCACCGCGATCTCCTGGTGGCCCTCTGGGAGCAGGAACGCTGGTTCGACACGCATCATCAACGCGTCGCGGCCGAGATCGAGCGCGATACGCTCACGAAAGCTGGGCTCTCGGGCGTCCGCCTGGCCACCTACTCCTGCGACGGCGAGACGCGCTACCAGGATTGGATCATGCATCTGGCGTGGGATGGCCCGTCGGCGCGACTGGTCGCCGACGATGGGACTGTTCTGGCCGACCGTTCCGAATGCCCCACGTCCGTGGTCTACTGGAGCGGGCCGCTGGCCTCGGAGGCCGCCCCCGACGCGAGCCTCGAGCCGGGCTTCGAGGCCTGCGTCGAAGCGGGCACCATGGTAAGGAGGTGAGCCTTGCCGCAGAAGCTGAACATCACGGTCGCCGGGGCAGGAAAGGGCGGCCCCTCGATGGTCGCGCACCTCGTCTCGATGGGCTTCAGCGTGAAGCTCTATGAGCTGCCGGAGTTCGAGCACAAGCTGAAGCCCTTCATCCAGCGCGGCGGGATCGAGTGCGATGGCGAGGTGAAAGGCTTCTTTACGCCGGCCGCGATGACCACCGATGCGGAAGAGGCGGCCGCCGACGCCGACATCGTCATGGTCGCCGCAATGGCCATGGGCCACGAAGCGATCGTCAGGAACCTCCTCCCTCACGCCAAAGACGGCTCCCTGGTCGCGTTCAACACTGGCTACTACGCCTGCCTTCGCTTCTATCCGAAGTTCAGGCGGCTCAGCAAGCGCGTGATCCTTGCGGAGACCGACATTCTGCCCTATCTCTGCCTTCGGACCGGTCCCCACAGCGTCCGCATTGACGGCATCAAGAAGGAAGTCGGCGTGGCGGCTCTCCCCGCCTCCGACACGCCCGCGGCCCTGAAGCTTCTGCGCAAGACGAAGCTGCTCCGCTTCTTCCCCCGCAAGCACTCGCTCGAGGTCTCCCTGAGCAGCATGAACCTCCTCTTCCACGCCCCGATCGTCCTGTTCAACATGGCGGCGAGCGAGAACACGAAAGGCGACTACGTCTTCTATCGCGACGGCGTGTCGCCGGGCATCGGCAGGATCATCCACGCGATGGACGCCGAGCGCATCGCGATCGGCAGGAAGCTCGGCGTGAGGCTCCTCCACTGCGTGGCGGCCACGAAGCGCTACTACGCGGACTACCACGTGACGGGCGACACCATTGATGAATGCCTGCGCACCAACCTCGCCTACGCCAAAGACGTCTTCCCCATGCCGAGCATCCGCGACTTCGCCGTCTTCCGCCAGGACCTCGCCTATGGCCTGCCTCCCATCGTGGAACTCGGCAGGCTGCTGAACGTCCCCACGCCGACCTTCCGGATGATCGTAGACATCGCCAACCTGGCCTGCCAGACGGACTACATGCGAGAGGGCCTCACCCTCCGCAAGCTCGGCATCGCGGGTATGACCGCGAGCACCCTGTTGCGGTACCTCAGAACAGGCGAGACCGCCTCGCGAAGGACAAAGGGGATGACATCATGCTAAGAATGACTGCCACTGTCATTGCAGGCTTGCTGGCGTCCGGTCTGAACGTTTCGGCCGGCCTCCTGAGCGTCCCCGAGAGCTACACCCCGGAGAAGTCGTGGCCGGTGATCGTCTCGCTCCAGGATAACCCCGACCCGACCCTGACGGCCAAGAGCCCGTACTTCCTCGTGCATGCCGGCAAGACCGGCGTGGAATGCTCCAGCAACATCCACAACTACCTCAAGGACCTGGTGGCCAAGTACAACATCGACGTCAACCGCATCTATGGCACGGGCTTTTCCCGGGGCGGGCATGAGCTGCTGGAGCAGGCATGGCACTACCCGCACCTCTTCGCGGCTATCGCCCCAGTCTGCAACGACCTGCGGAGCGAGCCGAAGGTGTTCTATGTCAAGTACATTCAGAACACACCGACGCTGCTGCTGCACGGCGACCACGACATGTTCCTGAAGACCGGCCAGTGGGTCCACGAGTTGATGAAGGCGGCCAACTGCCGAGTCGAGTGGGGCACATACCCCGGCGGCCACACGCCCGAGGCGCCGTTCAAGAAGGACCTCTCGCTCCTGACGAAGTTCTTCGAGAAGCACACGTTTGACCCGTATCCCAAGGAAGTCACCCACGTCGTCATCCATCCTCGCTATGCCCGAGCCTTCTGGATCGACTGCTGCCTGGTCGGCAGCTTCCTGGAGAAGCCCGCCGCCCCGACGGAAGGGAAGGCGGCCGCGACCGTTCCGACTCCTGCTGGTGCCGGGGGCGCCCCTCCCGCCATGCAGAAGCCGTACGCCCTGCGCGAAGCCGTCTTTGTGGCGCGGGTCAAGGACAGCAACCGGATCGAGGTCCAGGCCAACGAGCACGTAGCGGCGCTGGACCTCCACCTCAGTGAGAAGCTAGTGGACATGTCGAAGCCGGTCGCCGTCGTGATGGACGGCAAGACGCTTTACGAGGGTGCACCGGCCTGCCCCCTGAAGATCAAGATCCGCGAAGGCGAGGAGCTGAAAGCCACACACCTGAAGCCTCTGTGGGAGGATCTGGTGGAAATCCAGAAGAAGGCCCAGTACAAGCCCGTTGCGCCGCAGTAGAGGGGAAGGCCATGTTGATTGCTCGGGAATGGGCGATGGCGGCGCTCGCGGCTCTGGCCTGCGGGCTCGGGCCGGCGGTGGCACGCGCCGAGGCGCCCTCCGATGCTGAGACCGTCCTGGGCGCCGGCAGCCGCTGGCGCTACTATGTGGTGCTCTCGCCGCCCATGGTCTCGGTCGCAAGCGCCAGGGCGGCCGGCATCAGCACGGAGTCCGAGGCGCGCACCATCCCTCGCATCGCCGATAACGAACACGACCAGACGTCGCCGGTCCTCGGCGTCCGCAACCCACCCCCGCCACAGGGGTGGAACCTGCCCGACTTCGACGATCTGAACTGGGCTGGCCACCGCGGGCCACTGCGGGCGGACCCCCTGGGCACGCCATGGCCCAGGGAACTCTCACAGGAGTACGGCCTCATCTTCGGGCGGTTCAAGTTCGTGGTGAGCGACCCCGCCGCCGTGAAGAGGCTGCTGCTGAGCGTCAAGTTCCGCGGCGGCCTCGTGGTCTGCCTCAACGGCAAGGAAGTGGCGCGGGCGGCCCTGCCGCCGGGGCAGCTCGAGCCGCACGCCCCCGGCGACGACTACCCCGACGCCGCCACGTTGCTCGATGCCAAGACGCTGCTCCACTGGTATCGCAACCGCGACAAGGTCGAGCAGTTCAAGATGCGGGACCGGCTGCTGGACTGGACGGCTATCGAGCCGGCGCCGCTGCGCAAGGGGCTGAACGTCCTCGCCGTCGAGCTTCACCGCAGCGACTATCCGGCCGTCTGCAAGAGACTCGGGCCGCGATGGGGGGCCAACGGCCTCACCGAGCTGCACCTGAAGGCCCAGGCCGCGCCCGGCGCGATCGTCGGCGCCATCGCCCGGCCAACCGGCGTCCAGGCCTGGAACCTGGACGTGGCCGAGCGGGTGCTGGACATGGACTTCGCCGATCCGGGCGAGCCGCTGCGACCCATGCGGATTGTCGCTGCCCGCAACGGCGTCTTCTCCGGGGCCGTCGCGGTCGGGTCCACCGAGCCGATCGAGAGCCTGGCAGGCCAGGTGAGCGACCTGAAGTCCACAGGCGGCACGATCCCTGCTTCAGCCGCGACGGTCCGCTACGGCGGCCTGGACAGACGTTCCGTGGGCCAGAAGGCGCACGGGGCGACGGCCTTTGCCTTCGACGCCTTACTGGAGGAGCCGCCGGCAGTCGTGCCGCTGGCGGGGCTGGGCAAGACCGACGCTCCACACGTCGCTCAGGCTCAGGCCGCCGCCCGAGCAGCCCTGGGCTTGCCGGCGAAGCCCGTGCCGGGAGCCGTCGTGCCCGTCTGGGTCGCGGTCAAGGTGCCGAAGGACGCCTCGCCCGGCGACTACCGCGGAGAGCTGGCCCTCTCGGCCAAGGGCCTCCAGCCGATGAAAGTCCCCATCGAGCTGTCTGTCAGCGCCTGGACGCTGCCCGACCTGAAGGACTACGTCTCATTGCTCAACGTCTACCAGTCTCCCGATACGCTGGCCATGCACTACAAGGTGCCGCTGTGGTCGAAGGAGCACTGGGCGCTGATCGAGAAGTCCGTCGCGCTGATGGGGGCGATAGGCAATGACTTCATCTACATCCCACTGCTGTCCAAGGACCAGTTCGGCAATGAGGAGTCGATGGTCTACTGGATACGGGAGGGCAGCGCGTACAGGCACGATTTCAGCGTCATGGACAGATACCTGGATTTGTTCGTCAAGCACCACGACCCCCAGCGGCTCAAGATGATCGTCCTGGCAGCCTACGGCATGGCGGCGAGGACCCATTCGGCTACGGTCACGGCCATCGAGCCGGCCACCGGCGCCAAGAGCGACCTGCTGCTGCCTCCGTACGGCACCAAGGAATGCGAGGAGCTCTGGCGGCCACTCCTGCTGGCGATCCGGGAGCGGCTCAATGTCCGAGGCTTGGACAAGCTCGTCATGGTGGGCATGCCCTGCGACACCGAGCCGAGGCCCGAGGACGTGGCCATGTTCCGCAATATCCTGCCTGATGCGCCGTGGATGCGGGCGTGCCACCCGGACAGCACCAGCCTGCGCTACGATGCCAAAGACCCGAAGAAGACCGTGCCGGTCGCCTGCGTCGAGCACGTCTGGTGGGGTCCCATCCCCGATCCCGCCCAGAAGCGCCACTTCGGCTGGCAGTTGCCGCGGATGCGAGTGTCCTTCAATCGGTTCGGCTACGGCCCCCTGTGCCTGTTGGGCTTCTGCCCACCGTGGGACTTCCGCATCTGGCTGGAGGTCTCGCTGGCGGCGAACGACCGCGGCGCCGGCCGGGTGGGCGCCGATTTCTACGAGGAAGGGATCCGGCCGGACAAGATCGAACGAGGCGCCTTCGAGCGCGACACCGGCAATCGCGGCACCCTCTTCAACCGCTACCCCAAGTCGCAGGTCTTCCAGATCGGCCTGGCCAACAACACTACCGACCTGCTGCCGCCCGGGCCGAAGGGGCCTGTGGCCTCCGTCCGCTACGAGAATGCCCGCGAGGGCATCCAGGCCGCCGAAGCGGTCATTTTCATCGAGAAGGCCCTCGTGGAGAAACGGGTCCCCGCCGAGTTGGAGGCCCGCGCCTGGGCGCTGATCGATGAGCGGATCAACTGCCTCCGCCTCCACGCCCTTGGCCTGGGCCGGGCCGGCTGGCAGGAGCGGTCGCGGCAACTGTTCGAACTGGCTGGCCAGCTTCCGCGGCCAACGCCCGAGCAGCCGAGGCCATCCAGCAGACATCCGAGCCGGGGCTCTTCCATCGTTTCCTCGTGGACAACCTCGACTCGAAGGCCAAATGGACGTACTGCCTTTCCGTGGACAAGGCCCCTTACAGCTTCAGGGGCCAGTCCTGGCCGGTGAAACTCGCACCCGCGGCGGGCCAACCCTTGCGCCTGGTCTCCATGGGCGACTGCCGCAGCCGGCCTCGGGACTGGGCCGCCGTCGCCGCGGCCGTACTCAAGGCTAACCCTGACCTGGCGGTCTTCAACGGAGACATGACCACGTGCGGCCGATACGACTGGTTGTGGTTCGAGGAATTTCACGCCCCCGCAGAAGAACTCCTGGCAACCGTACCCTTCTACCCAGTCATGGGGAACCACGAGGAGAACGCCCCAGTCTATCCGCTGCTGTTCTACACACCGGGCGGGGACGGGAACGCCAAGAACTGGGCCCAGCAGATCGGGCCGGTGCTGCTGATCGCCTACGACACGCAATGGTCGCGGGCGCGCGACACGGACTTCCCCGAGTGGTTCCGGCGGAGCGTGGACGTAAACATTCGTCCAAGCCGTGGGGTGGGGTTGGAGAGGTCAGGAGCGGAGGCGAAGTGGGCAACAAATTGCGCTGGACACAGTGCCCCAGATATGGTATAAGGAGGACATGGATGCTGTTGAGGCACCTGTTTCGGATGAACTGACCGGGGCGGCTCTTACGGGCCCGGCAACCGCCCTGCCTGAGCGCACCCCGGGGAGGCTGTGCGAGGGGTGTCCTGTGAAGGGGGAGCTGTTCGCGCTGCGGCAACAGGGCGCGTACTACAAGACCCAGCACGAGCGGGCGTGCAAACGGGAGAAGGTGCTGAAGGACAAGCTCGAGGCGTCGGAAGCCAAGCTGCGAATGCGGGAACGAGAGTTGTTCGCCCGCAAGTCGGAACGAAGCCCGGGGGCGCGGAGGCGGCAGGAGGCGCTGGAGACCGCGAGCAACGCCAGGCCCACCTCCAGCTCGTCGCCAACAACGCCCGATTTCTCATCCTGCCCTGGATCGAGTCGAAGAACCTCGCCTCGAAGCTCCTGACGCTCGCCGCCCGTCGTCTCGGCGACGACTGGGCCGCCCGCTACGGCTACCGACCCGTCTTGATCGAGACCTTTGTCGACGCCAACCGATTCTCGGGCGCCTGCTACCCAGCCGCCAACTGGGTCCACGTCGGCACCACCCAGGGTCGGGGCAAGCTCGACCGCCACCACACCGCCCTCCTCCCACACAAAGACATCTACCTCCACCCCCTGACAAAAGACTTCCGAACCCCCCTCTACTCCTGACCTCCCCAACACCCCCCAACGGCTTGGACGAACGTTTACTCAGGCACCGAGGCGGAGGCGGAGGAGTGTGATGGAGTGGACGGCGTGGACAGGGTGGACGGGCCGGACGGAGGCGATCTGTGGCAGAGCATGAACCGTTGATTCCGAGACACGGCGGCTACCGCAAACTGAAGAGCTTTCAGCTGGCGGAGTTGGTCTATGATGTGACGGTGCGGTTCTGCGACAAGTACATTGACCGGCGCAGCCGGACCCACGACCAGATGGTGCAGGCGGCGCGCAGCGGCGTGCAGAACATCGCCGAGGGCAGCCAGGCTTCCGGGACATCGAGGAAGATGGAACTGAAGCTCACAAATGTGGCCCGCGCAAGCCTCGAAGAATTGCGGCGCGATTACGAGGATTTTCTCAGGCAGCGGGAACTGCCTCAGTGGGAGCGGAACGACCCTCGCCGGGCCGACTTGATCGCCCGGCGCCCCGCCACGGCGGATGACGTGGCGCGGTGGGCACAGGATGTGAAAAGTGGACAGAATGGACTGCATGGACGAGGAACAGCGACAACCCCTTCCACCATGTCCACGCCGTCCATGCCGTCCATGCCGTCCACCCCGTCCACCCCGTCCACATATCCAGAAATCGCAGCGAACGGCGCGCTCGCGTTGATTGCCGTGGCTTGCAGCCTGCTCGACCGCCAGTTGGCCGCGCAGGCTGAAGCATTCCGGCAAGAGTGTGGATTCACCGAGCGGCTCTACCGCGACCGACGCCGGAACCGAGAACAAGGCAAGAACTGAGAGCATCGCGGGAACGAACAACGGGAACGGAAAGCGGCTGGCCACTCATGCCCCGCCACCCCGAAAACAGGCTTGACTTCCCCTCCCGAAAAGCCTACCCTGAGAGCCGTTGCGGGCACCGCACCTGGACGGCCCCCTCAGGCCCTTTCCAGGACGCTGTAAGTCTCGATGCCGCAATCCCATGAATCCACTCGGCCCGGCACCTGCCCCTGTTTCGCCTCGTCTTGCACCTAACGCTTTGATCAGCAATGACTTATGGGTGTCAGGCAGAAAGCGCCGGGATAAACCGGCATAGAGTAAGGGATGAAAGAGCCCGACATGGAAGGCGTAGCGAGCCACCATGGCCCCGTGTCGTGCGCCGGCGGTGGCAACATCGC
>Ga0315274_10013271_pt1 | contig 11729 bp, 15 predicted proteins | sample YL17G02_20_MG_FD_203700 | JGI IMG/M metagenome (GOLD analysis project Ga0315274, IMG submission 203700) | Sediment microbial communities from Yellowstone Lake, YNP, Wyoming, USA - YL17G02_20 | ecosystem: Environmental > Aquatic > Freshwater > Lake > Sediment | place: USA: Wyoming | collected...
TAGGCCGCAACATCCGGCCCATGGCAAGACGGACGTTCACGAAGTATCTCAGCCGACTATCGGCGGCAGGCCTCTTGGAAACTTCTGGCCAGCCTCCAGGGCCAGGAGGCCAAATCGTCAGAGCCATTACTGCGGACCCCTGACCTCTAAATCCGCTCTTCCTAACGTATTCGCCCGCCTGCTTAACAACCCCTTGCCTGCCCGTCATAGACCCCTCCCAATGTGAAGTCCAGAATTCCGTATTGTTAGGAACACCGGACGACCGATAGGATTATTGTGGCATTCTGGCGTTATGTGACAGTATCATACACAAATGCAGAGCGTGACCGAAATCGCACTGGAGAAAGCCGTTCGGGGCGTCTTTACCCGACCTGAGGTGGCCTGCTGGATCGGCGGCAGTCCGGACAGCCAGTTCAGCCTCATCAAGCGGGCCGTGGCCGCCGGGGAGATTGTGCGCATCCACCGGGGACTATACTGCCTAGCGGCCAAGTACCTGCGGCAGAAGATCGATCCGCTCGTCTTGGCCCAGCGCATCTACGGCCCCAGTTACATCAGCCTCGAAACGGCCTTGTCCTACCACGGCTGGATCCCCGAGGCCGTCTATGCGGTTACGAGCACGTCCCTCGACCGCTCCCGCGAGTTTGAAACGCCGATGGGTCATTTCAGTTTCACCCGGGTTCCTCAGGAGACCTTCTACGCCGAGGTGACCCGAGTGAAAAAGGAAGACGGCGGCAGTTTCCTGCTGGCCTCCCCCCTGAAGGCCTTGGCCGACTACGTCTATGTCCACAGGTGCGACTGGAACTCTGCTCGGCCGGTCGTCGAGGGTCTGCGGGTCGATGAGAGTGCGCTGGCAGGCGTGGACCTGCCGTCATTCGACCGGCTCCTGGCCAACTACAAGGCCCGGCGAGTGCGACGATTCCTCGAAGGTCTGCGAAAGGACTTGATCCGATGAGCGTGCAGATGATCCAGGACAGGCTGAACAGTTACCGTTGCCAATCGACCCTCGAAGAGGAACAGGCGCTTCGCGAGATCACCCAGGAGATCGCGCTGGCGGCGCTCGGGCGGACGGACTTCTTCCAAAAGGCCGCCTTCCAGGGCGGCACATGCCTCCGCATCTTCCACGGCATGAATCGCTTCTCGGAGGACCTGGACTTTGCTCTCCAGGCGCCCGATGTGTCGTTTGGTCTGAAACCATACCTGGATACCCTCGGCAAAGAACTGGCGGCTTACGGATATGGATTGGAGATGGATGATCGGTCGAAGGCGGAGCAGGCCGTCCGGATGGCATTCATCAAGGACGATTCGCTGGGCAACCTGCTTCGGTTGAATTACAAGCCTGCGGCGGGACCGCCGCGGAAACTCCGTATCAAACTGGAGGTGGATACGAATCCGCCGTCCGGCGCCTCATTCGAAACGAAGTACCTGGACTTCCCTTTCCCATCGGCCGTGTGCGTGTTCGACCTGCCGAGCCTCTTTGCAGGCAAGATTCACGCCCTGCTCTGCCGGGAATACCTCAAGGGGCGGGACTGGTACGACTTCATCTGGTACACGGCCCGCAAGACGCCAGTCAATTACGGTCTCCTGTCATCGGCCCTTGCGCAACTCGGCCCCTGGCAAGGGCAGCGGGTGCGGACGGACCGGGACTGGTGCGTTCGGCATCTGCGGACCAAGATCGATGCGATGGATTGGAAGCAAGCCCGCGAAGACGTTCGCCGTTTCGTCAAGCCGAACGAGTTGCCGTCGCTGGATCTCTGGAGCCGAAAGTTCTTCCTGGCCCAATGCGAGAAACTGGCCTGAGCACAGGAGGCGGGCCTCCTGGAAACCTCTGGCCAGCCTCCAGGGCCGGGAGGCCGAACCATCAGGGCCATCCCCGCCGAATCCTGACTCTTGGGCGGGCCTATGAAAGTCTAGGCCGGTAGAAGGGGGGTGTTGGGAACAAGGTGTCGCAGGAATTCGTCGCACGGCAGGCAAAGAATGCCGTTGATCTTGAGGCGCTCTTTCCCGCCGTAGAGCAGACAGGCTTGAGCCTGAGGATAGTCCTCCAGGAACGACGCCAAGGATTTCGTATCCTTGGCGGTCACGGACTTGGCGCCCTTCACCTCCAAGGCCAGAAAAGTCTTCTCGCCGTACACCACGAAGTCCACCTCGACCCCTGCCTTGGTGCGCCAGAAAAAGAGTTGGCCGTCGTTCTTGCTGTAGGCGATCCAGGCCCTCAGGTGCTGGGCCACCAGTCCCTCCAGGCTGGCCCCTCCGATCTCTTCGGGTATGTCCAAAGGCCCTTTGGGACGGACCGACCGAAACACGCCGGCATCCATGTAGTAAAACTTCGGGTGTTGGACCAGGCGGCGTCGCGCCCGTTTGCCGAAAACAGGAATGCGGAATCCCAGGAGCAGATCTTCAAGGACTTCCACGAAACCGTCCACCGTTTTGCGCCCCACCTGGCACTCCCGCGCCACCTCGGACGTATTGAGGAGGGCCCCGTGCGAAAGGCTGATCGCCTCGATGAAGCGCGAGAAATTTCCGACGTTGCGGACCAGCCCCTCAGCCTGGACTTCCTCCCGCAAGTAGAGGGAAACGTAGGACTTGAGCGTCTCCTCGGGATCGGGGGCGCCGAGCACAAGCGGCAGCAGGCCAAGCCGAAGACTCTGGGCCAGGTCAAAGCGAGGCCCCAGTTCCGCTGCCATGAAGGGATGGAGCGTCTTCAGGAGGAGCCGGCCTGCCAACAGGTCCACCCCCGTGCGTTTGAGTTTCCGGGCGCTGGAACCGGTGAGGACGAATTGCCGGGAGCGCCGCTGTTTTTCCTCGAGGAGTTTGTGAACCATGTCCAAGAGGGCGGGAACCTTCTGGATCTCGTCGATCACCACCGTGCGGGCCTCGGGACTGCCTTCGACGATTTCGCGCAGACGCTCGGGACGGGCCAAGCACGTGCGAAACGTCTCCGGATCCAGGAGGTCGAGGTAGACCGCGTCAGGATAGTGTTGGTGGAGCCATGTGGACTTGCCCGTTCCCCGGGGGCCGAAGAGGAGGAAACTATCGCGGGGAGGCACGAAAAGTCGCTCTATCAACTCCATAATGGCCGCCTTTCTGGAAATACCTATTCCATTTTGCCTCGTTACGGGGCTTCTGTCAAGGGGTTTTTTGGGGCAAGTTCACGGGCTGTCCTGGTTCCGCGAACTTGCCTTCCCAGAATACGCTCTTGGACGCCGGGCTGAACCCCAACCCGAACGGCACCATGCTCGTAGCGTTTCACGAATAGCGGCCGCTTGTGGGCCGACTGGAATACCCGGTTTACGAGGTTCTTGGCCGCCGTCGGCGTGATGTCCAGATGCCCGGCGATGTCGCGGTACGAGAGAAGTCCGGATTGAAAACACACCTGGAAGACCCGCCGCTCTTGCGGCGTAAGCGCCCGGATGGCCGCCTGAGGCGACTGAGTCGTCTCGGTCGCCCGAGTCGCCCCTGGTTGGTCTTGCGACTCAGCCGACCCATTCCCCCGGGTCGCCTCATCCAGCCGCACCAGGAGGGCCTGCCTGAGATCCGCGATTGCCTTGTCCAACTCCACTGGCACCCGGCGGAGGAGTTCGCTTGTGTGCTCGTGAACGGTGCCGAGGCGTGCCTCGATGCGCCCAAGGCTTGCCGCAACGGGCGACTCATCCGAACGGTTCGACCTGTTCGCCCATTCCGCGAGGTCGGCGGCATCTCGCTCCAGTTGCCAGGCCAGCCGCGCCAGTTCGCGGGCAAGGTGCTCCATGCCTGATTATTGGCCGGCCCTGCTTATATGCCTTCCGGCACGCCCCTCACGCGCCGGGATTTCTGGGAAGATTTTCAGCCTTTTCTGGGAAGATGTTGCGGGATTTCTGGGAAGATTTTCAGCACATTGAAAAGAAGTGGTACACCCTCTCCTCCAAGCCAACAGACAATACTCTCTCTTCTCTTCTTCTATTTTTATTACACTGTTATAGTTACAATACTCACTACAAGAACACCGCACGCCTGGCCTTTTCTCTCGCTTGTCGGTTCGTCTCTGGCCAGAAGGAATGTCCGTGGCGAGTGCCCCAGGCTGTCAAGGCAAGGCCAGGGGGGCGTGGCACACCACCTAATTTTCATCCCTGGAAAAAGTTCCCAGAAAGTCGCGGCTGCTATCGGTTGATCGGGCCCGACCGATATAAACCACCAGCGGCTTGCGGCCACGATCGGTGGGCAGGGCCTGCCGCAGAATCAGCCGTTCCTCCGCCAACTCCTGGAGGTATTTCTGGACTGTGTCCCAGCCGCATGGCCGCAGGCGTCGGGCATCGAGTAGCCCCTTGACCGTCGAGATGGTGGCGGGGTACTGGTAGCCGCCGAGCACTTTCAGGATCTCTCGCCGGAACTCTTCCCGGGCCGCAGGCCTGCCTCGCCTCATGGCCCTCTTCCCTCCCGGCCCTTCCAGACACCAACAAAATCGGCAGCACAAAGCAGGATAATCCTTCGGACCGGCCCCGCCGCCCAATCCAAGGGGTAATACGCGGCCGGATTGGTATGGGCAATTCGGCCCAACAGCCCAACACTCACCAGGTTCTCGAGCCGCCGCCGGATTGCACTGTAGGAAAGCCGCGCCAATGGACCGTTGCTCCGGCGGACCCTGTCGGCCAGCAGACGCAGAACATGGGTTTCGGTGTCGTCGGGGAACGGCCGGCCGGTCAGGTAGAACTCCCGCAAGAGGAGGATGTCGGCCCTGTCCAGCCGTGCGGCCAGGGCAGGCACATCTATGCTACGCCCTAGCGACTGCTGCTGGGCCTCCGCCAACCGCCCTCTCATGGATGATTATTGGCTCCGCTTCCTTATAAATAAAAGGCGATGCCTTCCCCAAGCAGCAACATGGCCTCAGGTGCGCAAGCAGGTCTGCGCAGGCCCCTCACTCGGAGAGACCTTGGCTGCCAGCGAAGCGGTCCTTGCACGCGGCACGCGAGGCGCGAGATAAGCCCCATAAGTTGCCTCTGAAGGCGGCCATCAGGTCGAACCGTCGGTGGTTGTCCTACCTCGGCACGCTCGGCACGCCGCAGGGGGTGGCTTAAAAAGGCCCCCTTGCCAAGAGACCTGAGTTGTGGCGCCAAACTCTGCACCACGATCTTGAGGGGGTCACAATCCCCCGTTCCTGCTCATTCGATTCAACATTTCCCAACCCCGGTTCCCGTGCACAGCACGAGGCCCGGTTAATCTCAGCATAGGCTGAACATCCGCATCGAAGCAGCGGACGCTCCCCTTGTGACCCCACGGCAGTCCTCGCGCGAGGCCTGCCCCCCCATGCACTTTTTTTGAAGGAGACACGGCAATGGCTTGGAGACCACACGAACAACTGATCGGCGGCGAACTCGACAATTCTGTTCCAGGGAAGGTGACGGGCTGGCTCGTGTTCGTTGGAATGGACAAGCCGGTGAAGTTAGACCTGGTGGGCGATTTTCACCGGGACATCCGAGGCACGAAGGTCCGCCTGCGCAATCCGAATCCGGCCGAGCGGGATGGAAGCGAGAAGTACCTGGAAGGCTTCTCGGCGGTACAGACCGGCGAAGTCGGAGACATGACCGCCGGACTCCCGCCGCAGGACTACGTAAACTACCCTTATTTTGAAATATATTCTGAGCAGAATGGGCGCATCGTGCTGGAATTGGATCCCGAGCAGGTGGAGGTCATCGGCACGCCGATTCCGGCCTGCGAGTCCGATCCTGTCTCGCGCGAGAAGCAGCAGCAGAACATGGCGGCGTTCCTCGGGGGCATGGCCCAGGAACTGGGGTTGCCACCGGGGCGGACGATCTGCGTCGGTGCGGCCACGGCCTCAAGACCCACGCAGGAAGGCACCGCTCGCAAGCGACCACACCGGATGCAGCTCCTCACGAAGGAGATTCGTGGAAAACTCTCACCCCTGGGTAGCCAGGATAGCAAGGGCGGCCAGGCGGTTGCCCATGTGAAGTTTTTCACTCCCGATTCCAACTGGACTTGGTGGGCGACCGAGTTCGACGGCGAAGACACGTTCTTCGGCCTCGTCGAAGGGCAGGAGAAGGAACTCGGGTACTTCAGCCTCGCGGAACTTTCGAGCGTGCGCGGGCCGATGGGCCTCGCGATCGAGCGCGACCTCCACTGGACACCCAAGACACTCGCGGAGATCGCCCCCGAGATGTTCGCGGAAAGGAGCGGGCCATGAAACGGTTCTGCGAAAACCCGAATTGCGACAACCCAGCCGCCAAGAAGGTTCGCGTTTCAGTGGCCCTGCCATCCGACCAGGTGCGATCCCTGTGCGCGACCTGCGAGGAAGCCTACGCTTGGGGCATGCAGCACGGAGTGATGACCTCCTGGCGCCCCGTCTGGGTGCTGGCTGTGGCTGACCGCGGTGTCGTTGTCCACCTGGGTGTCTTCAGAAAGCGAAAAGATGCTGAGGAAGGCCTCGTTGACTACCTCCGCGCCTACCAGGGTTACTCCGGCCGGGGCGATCGCAAAGGCGTCCGCCGATGGCTCCGCGAGCACGATGAACGCCTGAGCGTCGAGATCAGCGAGCAGGTCATCGGAAGCCCGCCCGAGTGACGTTCGCGTTGGCAGCGTCCTCTCGGCTCGGTGAGAGGACGCCGTTTTCTGATCTTTCGGAAGGAGAGCATTCCATGCGCAAGCCCAAAGAATACGTCACGCTATATGTCAGCCGTCGGGAACTGGCGACCATTCTGGCCGCGTTGAGGTTTCATCAGGACGAGAACCTCCAGGGCGGCTGCGAGATCCAAGACCAGCCCGTCCAAGAGATCGCAACCGACTGCGGCCGGTTGAAGCCGCTCACGTTTGAGGAGGTCAGCGACCTGTGCGAGAGGATGAATCTCAGCGAAGACGCTCCGGACTGGCATGACTGCCAGCACCAGTGGCAAGAGACCCCTGGTCCAACGACCGGCTGCGGGGCCGAGTACTGGTTTCAGTGCCGCAAGTGCGGGGCGACCAGGTACCGCTGCGTCGAACAGGACGGCAGTTCCTCCGAGGAGATTCACCCGCCCGACGAAGAGAACCCACAAACGAAAGGAGCCGGCCCATGAGCAAGCCCCCGATCACCCACCTCGTCATCGACACCTCGAGCACCGACGAGAACTATAACGGCGACTGCGACTACGCCCTGGTGCCGATGACGCCCGACTACGTGGAGGACCTCCTGTGGTACATGGGCGAGGTCGCCCGAATGTGCCGGGCCGACGAGAGCCTCTACAGCATCGAACTCTGGGACGCGACCCCTGCCTACTTCCGCTGGAACCTGCGCCTGGAAACGGTGCAGGATGTCCATGGCGAGTCGGCCGCCGAGGTTCCGAGAGGGGAGCCCATTCTCCTGGCAGCAGACCCGGGATTCGACCGGGAGGATTTTCAGGAGGTGGAGTGCCGGACGGTCCAGGCCGCCGAGGACGGGGTCTGGTGGACTGCTTACGTCAAGCACACCAACGTCCGCATCGAGACGGCCCACGTTCCGAGGAAAGTCTTCCTGGAGATTCGTAAACGGTTCCCGTGTGCAGAACGCGGCGGATCGCCACGCAGGCCAGTCGCTGTGCATCCGGCGGTCCGGCGGATTCACGACCTCCTGTACCTGGATGTGCGGGGCAGCCAGGAGTTTTACAACCCCGATAAGACCTGGGACGCCGACACGCTGAGCCGGATCGCCGAGGTCGTGGCAAAGTACATCCCCAAACCCCCGTCCGTCAAACCGGACAGCCGATGACGGGTCGCTTCCCGACATCCGGGCACCGCCCGACTGGCCATCCACGGAGCGGGACAGAAATCCTTTCGCCTACTGCGATACTTACCCGGCGGATTAAGGAGATGACGGACGGGCGGAGGGATTTCGGCGGAAGGGCTCTACGAGTAGAACGTGACGCGGCGGAATGAGATGAAGAATCACACGCCGATGCTCAACTCACGGATGCTCGCGCCGAGCGACAGGTTCCGCAGGCGGGACTACAGGAGGGAAAGGAGTGTCTCCGAGACCACCTTTGCCGCCTTCATCGCGTCGTAGCGGACCCCAGGGGCCAGAAGCGGCCGCAGGTCCTCGTTGAACGGACGGGATTCGATCTTCGCCGCCAGGTTACTCTGAAAGTCTTTGCGAGTCACTTTGCTTCCCTCCGCCTCCAGGTAGCGGCGGAACGCATGGATGACTTTCTTGGGATCGACGGGCTTCAGGCCGACGCCGATCCACAGGTCGAAGAGGTCGCGCCCCTTGCGGCGTTGGTAGAGCGCGCGGAGCTTCGTCGCCAAAATCTCATCCAGCGTGTACGTCTGGACCGCAGCCCGGCCCTCGAACCACGGCGAGCGGATGTTCAGCGAATGAGACGCTGCGCCAAAGACAGCAAAGTGCTCCCGCGTGTTGATCTCGATCTTGAGCCGGATCGGGACCACGGGCGGTATTTCCGACTCCATCCGGTAGCGCAGCGTCACGTTGTCGGGGTTACGCTCACGGCGCGGGGAACCCAAGAGGGGATCGAGCCGGGTGCGGATGGCGTCGAGCACCGATCCGATGGGGCCGGGCGAAACCTGCACGAGGTCAATGTCTTCCGAGTAACGCCGGGGCGGTTTCACGAGCAACTTGTAAAGGGCCGTGCCGCCGCGCAGGAGGAGTCCCTTCGACAGAGTCGGTTCCTGGAAAATCTCGACGAGGGCGCGTGACAGAATCAGGTCCTGCTCGACCTGGGCGTCCTGCGGCCAGGGGACGACGTTCCGCCAATGAGTGATTGCGGCTTGGGGGATCATGCCTCGGGGTCCAGTCGGACGTTCACAAGAAGACGCCACTTGCGGCTTTCCGAGGCATCGCTGACGGGTACCCCCGGATCAAGCGGTCGCAGAGGGGCGTCCGCGATCCAGTCCGCCAGACCTTTTGTCACGTTTCGCTGACCGGCTCGATCCAACAGGTAGCCGAGCCGCTGCGCCACGATGACATCCCCGTGCCGCTTCACGGTATCCCGAAGCCCTTTCGCGTCGAGCTTCTCGGCCAACTCCGAAAGGACGGTGACGACGTTTTCCAATCCCCCCGCGGCCTTGAAATAGCGCACCAGGTCCCAAGCCGTCGTTTCAGGCGTGGCCACCTTCATCAGTCCCGTCGGGGTCTTGACTTCCTGCGTTTCCGAGTGGCCGAAGGGACCCTTGCCGCAGAACCGAATCTGGACGTTCCCTGCCCGGACAGGGCGGACTGCTCGCCGCGGAACCACGACCTGGAACTCCTGGGGGCGGTGGTGGGCCGCGCCGTGCAACTGGGCGGCTGACAGAAGCCCCACGTAATACGGCCGCCCCATGTTCTTCATGAGGTCGTGAATGAACCACTCCGGCGGCAGTGTACCGGCGGCACGGTGCTGCGGGTCCACGATCACGTAGAATCCCGACCGGGGCATGATCAGTCCGCCCGCCTTGACCAGCCGGTGCAGGGCCATGTACGTGGCCGCCGGAGACCGCCGCAACCTGCGCTCGGCCTCTTCCCGAGTGAAGGTGAACCGTCCCTGGCCGAGGAGTTCCTCGACGAATCGTCCTGCAGGGCTGGATGCGTGCGTTTTCATTGCGGTTGCAGATTCTAACGCTAACCGTAAGGATGTGCAACCGAATTCCAGCCGGTCCGGGAGCCTCCCGGTGCGACCCCGCCAACCGTTACTGCCGGTAGGAGTCGTCTCTTTGCGCTCGTCCATCTATCGCGTGCTCCGTTGGAGGCCTGAGTGTTTTACGTGCTGGCGCTCACCTCGGCCTTTGTGCCGAAGAGCGATAAGCGCCCCCAGTCGCCCACCGCCAACGGCTCGGCTTGACCTGAACCGGATTCTGTTTGCCCATGTGGCACACAGTGAAAGGAGGACGATCCCATGTCCGACCATTTTCCTGCTGAGATTCACATCGGCGGCCCGTTTCCGAGGGCCTTGCTCGACGAACTCATCGGCGTCATCGCGGCTGAGGGGACGTCCCTGGAAGATTACGGCTCCCCCTGCGCCACCGAGGAATCCCTCCGGGAGGCGTTCCACGAAGGGGCCGTCGTCAGCCTGTACGACGCGGAGGCGAGTTTCGGCCAGTTCGACGCCCTCGAAGCGTTCCTGGTCAAGCACCACATCCCGTTCGACCGCTACTCGGACGCGTTCTACGAATACAACGCTGAGGCGGTCTTCTATCGCGGCCGGGGCGAGCCCATCATCATGCCGACCGACCAGGAGGGTCAGATCATGGTCCACGCCGAGGTGATCGCCAAGGTCCTCGACAACGGGTCGCTGGACGCCCCGCGGAAACTCAATGCCGTCCGTCGGCTGATCGCCCCCGCGGGAACAGAGCCGCTCGCGCCCATCCGCTTCGTGGATGCGCTGCGGGCCAAAAGGAGGACCCGCCATGCATAAGACGTCCAAACCCAACATCGCCCGCATCCTCTACGACGCCTACCCCGAGAGCGACCTTTTGCCTCTCGAACCCGAGCAGGACTGCCGCGACCTGGAGAGCCTTTGCGCGAAGGTGCGCTCCGACGACTTCGGGGATCCGCTGTTTCGCTTTCTGGTCCTCGAGATCGTCGAGAGCGGAGAGGGCACGCTCGAAGGGGCCGTTCGGGTCGTCGAACGCGCCCGAAAAGACGTGGATGCCGTTCTTCAGGCCCTCCTCTCTGCGAGAGCGGAGCACATCGAGGAATCCAACAATCAGGCCGGCGGTTCTCCCGAAAACCATTTTGGGATCTGGCGGTGCCTTGACTGCCGCCGCGCGGTCTATCGCACGCACCGAAAGACTGCCAGGTCCGGCCCGCCCTCGTGTCCCGGCTGCGGCCGAGCGATGCAACTCGCCTGAAGCCCGAGAAGTCCTGTCGCACCATTGCCCCGACTGCTGTCTTCCATCCTCTTCAAGGCCATCGAACGAAAGGAGGTGCCTATGCGCCTGAGAAGCGTCCGTGCGCGCAGCCCGCCCGAAGAAGCCTGAGCCGAGACGTGCTGAGAGAGAAGCGAAAGCCGTTGAACCCCAAACTTGAAAGGAGATCGAAGATGAAAGTCATGTTCATTAACAACGACGGCGGCGGATTCGCGGATTACGTCGAGGTCGCCGACGGGACGACCGTAGGGCAGTTCTTCGTCGAAAAGATGCCTGGAATGGCGGCAAGCGATATCCTCATCCGCGTCAACCGCCAGCCGGTGCCGGCGGATGCGGTTCTCCACGACGGCGACCGCGTCACGATGACGCCGGTCAAAATCGAGGGAGCGGCCTGGCGCGCCTGAGCGCAAGGCCACCGACAGGGGCGCCGGCTCATTAGCGCGAGCGGGCGCCCTTCGTCTTTTTCAGAAAGGAACCCAATCATGAAACAGCGCCCGGTAAACAGACTGCTCCTGCGCCTGGCCTGTCGCATCCAGAACGAACTCCTGAAACTCAACTTCTCGCGGATCGAGATGGTAGAACGTGCTATCGGGGAGGTCCTGGACGTCGCGGGGCGATTGAAAGCCCTCAAGAGACGCTTGGCCCTCTGTCGCAGCCGCGGCTGGATCGGCGGCGTCGCGCGGCTCATGGAAGAGGTGGAACAATTCGCGCGCGACATTCCGTATGTCGGGACCGACCTCGAGCGCGCCCGTCAGGCGGCGGCGTGGGCGAGCCCGTCGCTGAGGGACATCTACCTCGACCTCCAGCAGACCGAGGACGAGTTCGGCGAACTCGCCTACGACACGAAGGAACAAACGCTGAGTGTCACGACCGAAGCGATCGAACTGGAGGGCGTTTACCTGGGGCCGTTTGAGATCCGCCTCGACATC
>Ga0315274_10013272_pt1 | contig 11729 bp, 10 predicted proteins | sample YL17G02_20_MG_FD_203700 | JGI IMG/M metagenome (GOLD analysis project Ga0315274, IMG submission 203700) | Sediment microbial communities from Yellowstone Lake, YNP, Wyoming, USA - YL17G02_20 | ecosystem: Environmental > Aquatic > Freshwater > Lake > Sediment | place: USA: Wyoming | collected...
GCTGTGCCATCGCATACATGCTCTCCACGGACGGCGGAGCCCTGCCCATCTCCACCAGGCCGTGAAACGCAGGGCTCATCGGTTGGATTCTCCATACGAAGTGGTGGCCGCGGCCGCTAATGGCATGCAGAGGCTGAATCCCGACACTCGTAAAAATGCGGTCCACAGCGCGCTGAACCGGCTCCTGGAGGGCGAACGTCCGTTGTGGATCCAGGAAAGGCTCGGCCGGGAAGTCGAAGTTGACATACTCAATGTCCAGATCGGCAACCAGCCACTGTTTATCCCAGAGAGAACGTGCCACATCCCACTCGTTCTCCAGAAACAGGTCCAACTCGCCGGGCCGCCGCATGTTGAAACCCGGTTTGATGGAATCATAGCAGCGGCCGATGTAGTAACAGGTCGCATCATCAAGACTGTGGCCGCCCAGATACTCAATCATCCGCGATCGGACATGCGGGGCCCGGTAGTAATCCCTGATTTTCATCGACACATAGACCGTCTTGCGGTTTTAACACGGTATTGAGATTTCAACGAGTGCACGGCCCGTGCCTGCGTCTGATAGCATTAGCGAACGGGTGCTGCCGGCTTACTCACTCGCTGCAATACCTCGCCCGCCAGCCGCTCGTCTCCCGTCTTGGCGGCAATATCGCCCAGAGAGACAATCCCGACCGGAGTCCCGCTATAGTCGGTCACGATCAGCCGCCTGACCTGATTCTCCTCCATCAGCCTGGCCACATCCTCCACGCTGTCGTCTTCATGACAGAAGACCAGCTCGGAGCTGATGATATCCTTCACCGGCGTCGCATTCGGGTCCTGGCCTTCCGCCACCGCCCGGACGACGATATCCCGATCGGTAATGAGCCCGATCAGCTTGTTACCTTCCTGCACGGGCAGAAACCCGATGTTGAACGACTTCATCTTCTGGGCCGCCTCGGTCAAAGAGCTCGTCGAATCGATCATCTCGAAATCCGGAGTCATAATCTCGCTGACCTTCATAATCATGCCCCCTTTCACCTACGGGAACGGTTGAGTGCGGAGTCCTTCAACTCACCACTCAACTTGTTGAAAACATCCAATCAAACACGCAAAACTCCTACCAACTATACGGCACGGGCTTCTTCACCGATGCCGTCTCTGGCGTGGGATTTTGCCTATTCGGCCCTTGGAAAAGTCTAAGGTGTGCGGGGTGACACGGACGGGATCCCGCCTGAGACGGTCCTACGGAATATCCCCATCCGAATATGGGTGGTTGCCCCATTGTTCCAGGGATGACTTGCTCCTACTCTCGGAGTCTGATTCCGATGCAGCCCGGAAACAACACACGCAGATTGGAAAGGCGCGACGATGAATACCAGTCAGACATTTTGGGACATGCTCAAACTCGGATGGACAACTACCCCCGGCATGAACAGCCTCGCGGAGGGATTCTTCGGACACCAGGCTTCTTCCGCATCCCTCACCCGTGAGGCATTTGAGGGAGCCTACGAAAACGGCGAGTACCACCTTCCTTCGCTTCCCTATGACTACAATGCCCTGGAGCCTCTCTACGACGAGAAGACGCTGCGGATTCACCACACGAAACACCACGCCACGTACGTCAAGGGCCTCAACGAGGCCCTCCAGAAGCTGGAGGCCGCTCGCAAGAGCGATAACTACGACGCCATCCAACTCCTCAGCCTGCAGGTGGCGTTCAACGGCAGCGGCCACGTTCTGCATACCTTGTTCTGGCATTCCATGAGCCCCGACAAGCCCGAGATGCCCGCGAGCCTGGCCGACGCCATGACGGAGAGTTTCGGCTCCGTGGAGAACGCGCAAAAGCAGTTTGCCGCGGCCACCAAGAAGGTCGAGGGCAGCGGCTGGGGACTGCTCGTGTACGAGCCCATCGCCGACAAGCTTCTGATCCTTCAGTGCGAGAAACACCAGAATCTCACCATGTGGAACACGATACCGTTGCTCGTGTGCGACGTGTGGGAGCACGCTTACTATCTCAAATACCAGAACGACCGGCCGGCCTGGGTGGATAACTTCATGAAGCTGGCGAACTGGCCGTTTGCCGCCGCACGGCTCGAGCAGGCAAAAGGCGTGATGGGCAGGTAGCAGGCATACTCCGATCGTGAAAGTCATGGACCCAAGCGCCTCTGACGCTCGGCGTGCGGTCTCCGTGCAACCAGAAGAACGGCACAAGCAGATGGGAAAGGACACGCTATGAAGGCAGGCAAATCACGCCGGGACATGCTTAAGCTGGGGTCCATAACTCTTCTCGGCACCAGCGCCTTGGACGGACTCTTGGGACAACAGGCTCTATCCGCATCCGGCTCCCGGGGAGCGTTCGAAGGTGCGTACGAAGGTGGCGAGTACCGGCTCCCCCCGCTCCCCTACGACTACAATGCTCTGGAGCCTCTCTATGACGAGAAGACGTTGCGGATTCACCACACGAAGCACCATGCGGCCTATGTCAAGGGACTCAACGAGACCCTCCAGAAGCTGGAAGCCGCCCGCAAAGCCAACGACTACAGCTCCATCCAGCACCTGAGCCGACAGTTGGCATTCCACGGGAGCGGCCACGTTCTGCACACCCTCTTCTGGCACTCCATGAGTCCCGGCAAGCCGGAGGTACCGGCGGGTCTTGCGGATGCCATGACCAGGAGTTTCGGCTCCGTGCAAAACGCCCAAAGCCAATTCGCGGCGGCGACCAAGGCCGTCGAGGGCAGCGGCTGGGGCGTGCTCGTACACGAGCCGATGGCCGATAAACTCCTGATCCTCCAGTGCGAGAAACACCAGAATCTCGCCATCTGGAATACGACACCCTTGTTCGTGTGCGACGTGTGGGAACACGCCTATTACCTCCAGTATCAGAATGACCGGGCGGCCTGGGTGGATAACTTCATGAAGCTGGCGAACTGGCCGTTTGCCGCCGCACGACTGGAGCACGCAAGAGGCACGACAGGCCGATAGCCGGCATACCCCAATTACCAGGATCACCGCGCGGCGCGGCCCGTAAGGGGACCGATGATGCGATACAAGCCTTTGGGACGCACAGGAGTCAAGGTCAGCGGCCTGTGCCTGGGTGGCATGAATTGCCGACATGCGATTACCTAAAGCAGGAACCATTGAGATCGTGCCCTCGGTGCTGGCGGCTGATTTCGGCTGTCTGGCGGCGGAAGTGGCACAGGTGGAGGCGGCCGGCGTCAAAATGATCCAGTTCGACATTATGGACGGCCATTTCGTCCCGAACATCAGCTTTGGACCGCCCGTGGTCGCCGCCCTGCGCCCGCACAGCCTCCTGGCTTTCGACGTACAACTGATGATTTCCGAGCCCCGGAAACACGCCGAGGCGTTCGTGCGGGCCGGCGCCGATCATATCACCTTCCACATCGAGACGGTGCGGGAGCCTCTGGAGTTCGTGGAGGAGCTGCACAAGGCCGGGGTCACCGCCGGGGTGGCCTTGAATCCCGAGACGGACGTCCTTCGCATTGTGGATGTGGCGCCCTACTGCGAAATGGTTTTGGTGATGACCGTGCACCCGGGCTTCGGCGGCCAGGAATTCCTCCCGGAGACGGCGGAAAAGGTCAGACAGGTACGGGAATTGGTCGGGCCGGCGACCCGAATCGAAGTCGACGGCGGCATCACGCCGGAAACTGCCCCACAGGTCATCGACTGTGGGGCCGACACACTCGTCGTAGGCACCGCCATCTTCTCCCGAAAGGACCGAGCCGCCGCGATCGCTGAGCTGCGAGAGGCGGTCGAGCATCGGGCTCTTCGCACGCCCGATTAGGCATTTGGCGGGCCGCGTTTAAGCACTTTGCTTACTCCCTTCGCCTCGTCGTGACGACGTATAGTCAGTACAACTTGGTTTTATACAAGTGTCTGCATTATGGGGCTGGGGGTAGGGGTACCAGGACCACGATGGGGCACCTGAAAGGAGCAATCATAATGGAGCTGTCGAATGGTACAAGGTTGGTGGGCGAGAGCCGGACGGTGGACGTCGAGCGGCTTTGCCCGGAATGCGGGGCAGTCATGGTCGAGTTCGACAAGCTTGAGGAGGATGGGGCGGTGTTCATCTGGTATTCGTGCACAAGAGAAGACTGCACGGGGCAATGGCTGGCCAAGCGCGCGTTGCGCATGTGCGGTACTTAGTCGGAGTATTGAGTTAGGAGTTCTCGGTTTTGAGTCCCGGCGAGAAGAAAGCAACGCTTCACGAGGCAGAACGCAAAACTCCAGACTCCCAGGGCGTGAAGGTCATGAACCTACGTTCTTGCGGCACGGAAAACTCGACCTCGAACGTGACGGTCCTGTCGTGCGACGAGCAACCCGAGATCCGGGTAGAGAAGGTCCTCGAAATCCGGCGCCAATTGGGCGAGGGAACCTATAGCCTTGCCGATCGCCTCGACGTCGTCATCGACCGGATCATCCAAGACCTCGCCTGAGAACGACCTCAGCTCACCGCTTGGGTCGGACCGGATCACTTGCGCGTCCTAATTGCTGTCCACTTTTTGGAATGCGCAGACATATTCTGCGGGCTCCCATCCGCGAGATACACCTGCTCTCTACGGGGTATTGTTGGCTGGTCGTGCCGTGACCCAGTCATGTCACGCGCTCGCATCATCGGCCCTTCGCCCCAAAAAACGAATCCCCCCCGACCCGGCAGGTATTTGGCTGCCGGGGCATACAAGCGTCTTTTACGAGACCATAGTAAATTTATAGGAAAACTGGGGATTTTCTTCAACCCCTGTCACTCTGCGGTCGTACAATATAGTCAACAAAGGGACTTGTGACAGGCGGTGAATCCCACCTGTCGGAAGGGGGTTTGGCAGGGGGATGGAACAGTAGCCGGAAGTATCGCATAACGAAATCTGCCGCATGAATCTTCAGATGCTTATAGTCCCTGGGGAGGGTGCCGTACATGCTGTTCAATTCCTATACCTTTATTGTCTTCTTTTTCGCCGTCCTGGCGTCCTACCATCTGGTGCGATCCTGGAGAGCCCGCAAGGTCATCCTTCTGGCGGCAAGCTATGTCTTCTATGCCGCCTGGAATCCCCCGTTTGTTTTGGTCCTTTGGATCTCCACGGTCGTGGATTGGCTGGCGGCCCGGTGGATCCACACGGCTCCATCCGAGCGCCGACGGCGACTTCTTCTCGCCGTGAGCCTCGCGACCAATTTCGGTCTGCTGGGTTACTTCAAGTACGGGACGTTTATCCTCGACAATTTTCTCCTGTTGGTGCGCTCCCTCGGCTGGGACCTCTCGCTGGCCACACCAAATATCATCCTGCCGGTGGGCATTTCGTTCTATACGTTTCAGACGCTGTCGTACACGCTGGACGTATATCGGCGCAACGCCGCACCGTGCGACTCCTTCCTGGATTATGCCCTGTACGTCACGTTCTTTCCGCAGTTGGTGGCGGGGCCGATTATCCGGGCGCCGGACTTCCTGCCCCAATGCCGGCAGCCCAAACCATTCTCCGGGAAGGCCCTCGGATGGGGGTTAGGTCTGATGGTCCTGGGCTTGTTCGAAAAAATCGCAATTGCCGACGGCATGCTGGCCCCCATTGCAGAGGCCGTTTACGATACCTCGGCAGGCCTGGATTTTGTCAGTGCCTGGTGCGGCACGTTCGCCTTCGCCGGGCAAATCTTCCTCGACTTTTCCGGCTACTCCTTGTGCGCGGTCGGGGCGGCCCTGTGCCTGGGCTTCGACATTCAGGACAACTTCCGGTTTCCCTACGCCGCCGTGGGTCTTTCCGACTTCTGGAGACGCTGGCATATCTCCCTGTCGTCCTGGCTGCGGGATTATCTCTATATTCCGCTCGGCGGCAGCCGGCACGGCTCATTCCGAACCTTCGCCAGTCTCATGATCACGATGCTGCTGGGCGGTCTCTGGCACGGGGCCTCGTGGACGTTCGTGATCTGGGGAGGCCTGCATGGCTTGTACCTCGTGCTGGAACGAGGCCTCCGCAAGATCATCCCGTGGCGCTCGGAACAGCGCTCGATCCTGCAGATTCCGGCCGCTTTGCTGACCTTCCTGCTCGTGTGTGTGGCCTGGGTCTTCTTCCGTGCCGATTCCTTCGGCAAGGCGTTCGACGTCACCGCTTCACTGTTCGGTTTGCGATCGAGGGATGCGGGGCATCTCCTGCCGCCGGAGTCCATCGTCATGTCGCTGGGCATAACCGTCATCTTACTGTTGGTTCACTGGTCGATGAGAGAGACCACGATTCCGCAACTCGTGGCGCGCCTTCCGTGGTGGGCCCGCTCGCTGGCGCTGGCCGCCCTGTTGGTTGGGATCGTGGGATTGTCAGGAGAAGACCGTGCGTTCCTATACTTCCAATTCTAATTGCCAATGTCCCGAGGGCCCCTGGCGGAAGACCTGGCTGGGGGCGATGGTGCTTACCCTGGCCCTTCTGGTGGGCTGGGAAGGGACTCTGCGGAGCCTGGGGCACCGGCCGACGGTGGTTGACGATAAAGCCCTGTGGGCCGCCCAGCGCGACCGTGTGTATACGGATTGCTGCGAGAGGGCCGTGGTGCTCCTGGGCGACTGCCGCATGCAGCTCGGGCTCGTGCCGTCCGTTCTGGCGAAAAAGTTTCCGGGGTATCGAGTGGTCGAGTTGGCGGTGCAGGAGACCAGCCCCGTGGCCGCACTGCGAGACCTGGCGGCGGACGAGAACTTCAACGGCATCGTGGTCTGCGCGTTGAACGCGCGACTGCTGTGCAAGGATATGTGGGACACACAGCAGCCCTACGTCGACTACTACCATCGCAAGTACAGCCTGAACGAGAAGCTCAATCGATTCTTTTCGATCCTCGTGCAGCGGACGTTCACGATCGTTCACCCGCAACTGCGACTGGACGACTTGGTCGTTCATCTGGTGAAGGAAGGGCGATTGCCGTCGCCCTACTACATTGAGACGCACGCGGACCGATCGCGTCTGGCGGACTACTCCGGCGTCGATCTGGAGGCCCATCGCGCCTACGCTCTCGGCCGGGCCAACTGGCTTTACACGGGCCGGAGCCTGCCTTCGTCTGTGAGATGGTTGGAGGATGCGATGGAGGTCGAAGGCTGGGTGAAAGCGATTCAAGCCCGAGGCGGCCGGGTCATCTTCGTGCAATTCCCTACGACCGGCGCAAACCTGCGCTTCGACGAATTTATGTTCCCCAAGGCACGGTACTGGGACGCCTTCGCCGCACAAACGTCCGCCCTGTGCCTGCATTTCGCCGATGTGCCGGAGTTGTCCGGTTTCGATTGTCCAGACACCTCGCACTTGGACCGTACCGAGGCGCCGCGCTTTACGCTGGAGCTGGGCAAAGTGCTGGAGGATCGCGGCCTGCTCGGCGCGCCGCAATGTATGATGGCGTCGGCGCCAGAGGCGGGACGAGAGGCGAGGTGTCCATGCCACAGCACCGCCGGGGCTCGCGGGAAATCCGCGCAATGTCTCCACTGTGCGGCCGGGTCCGCCCGTCAAAGCATACACCATAAGACGGCATTGGAGAGATCATGAGCCCGGCAGTCTACATCCGACCGGGGCCGGGCCATTTCACGAGGCCATTCAGGTATTCTTCCACGTTCGTGTAGCCGTCGGTGTCTCTGTCCTGGGGGCCGTCGGCGGCGTCGTTCGAGTTCAGCCCCTGTTGGAGTTCCCACGCGTCGGGCATGCCGTCTCCGTCGCTGTCGCGAGGCGCGGGGGCGCTCGCTAACGCGGGCCAGCCGCCGACCTCGGCCTGGCTGTTGATGATGCGACCTTTGCCGCTCGTGACCTCCTCGACAATCCGCCGGTCCACGGCATCACGGCGCGGCAGACTCGCGCCGCCGGAACGCAAAACGGCCTGATAAGCGTCCGGCGCCTTCTGCGTTACGATCGGACCGGTCTCAAATGGCTCTGCCTGCTTGTAGGCCGCGATTTGCGAGGCGTCCCAGTCGCCGAAGCTCACCACGGTCCAGGAGTCCGCCACAGGACGGTGGTCGTAGTAATTGCCGGCGAAGTAACCTCGGTTGTAAGGAGAGCCCTCCTGATACGCTATGCCGGTGAGTCTCGAATTGGGACCCGCTACGAGATAATTGTTCACATAGTTGAGATGTGTCACGCTCTCTTTGTCCGCGTTGTAGCCGGCGTAAGAGCCGCTCCAATTGTAGATCACGTTGTTCCGGAAATCGAGCAGCAGGCCATTCGGGTCCTTCTCATGGGGGTTGCGGTCGTCATAGTTGCCGGGTCGCGGATTGCGGCCGCGGTTGTGGGCGTACAGGTTGTGGTGGTAGCTGTAGCGCGCCCCCCGGCAGCCGCGTACCAGCGAGCCGAAGCCGTGATTCTTCGGATTGAGCGCCTCCGTGATGAAGCACCACTGGACCGTCAGGTCGCTGAGTTTGGGCTCACCTGTCGATGACGAAAGCACCTCATCCAAGCTCCAGCTCGCCGAGCAGTGGTCAATGATGATATGGTGTCCGGCCCCGATGCTGATGGCGTCCCCCGCTTCGCCCTGGTTGCCCAGCCGGCTCCGCAGAAAGCGGATGACCACGTGCTCGGCACTGACCCCCAGCGTCGCATCCCGAAGACAAATCCCCTCCCCGGGCGCCGTCTGTCCGGCGATGGTGATGAAGGGATGCGTGACGACGAGGCTTTTTGTCAGGCGAATCGTGCCGGAGATATCGAACACGACGATTCGCGGGCCTTCGGCTTCCACCACCTCGCGCAGACTCCCTGGCCCGCGGTCTTCGAGGGTCGTCACGTGATACACCTTTCCGCCCCGCCCGCCTTTCGCATCGGCCCCGAATCCTTCCGCCCCGGGAAATGCCAGGACCGGCGCCGGCCCTTGGGCCTGCGCCGCTTGAAGCAGCAGGCAGACAGCGGCCAGTGCGAAACGCGCGAATGTCCTCATCGAGGCTCCTTTCCGGAAAACAGGACCGACAGGACCAATGGGACGAATCGGACCTATGCTATTCGCTGGCCCTCCCCTTGTTCTGCGCCGGGCCCGTCTACTGCGGCTCGGGTTGGCCCTCGGCCTGCGGAACGGCCTTGGATGGGAGAGCGATGCGGAGCTTCGAATGCCGGTATCCGTAGCCGGCGTAAACCGCCAGCCCCACCACGAGCCAGACCCCGAAGCGGACCCAGGACGTCGGCGGAAGATACGCGATCATCCCCACGCAGGACAGCGCCCCGAGGGCGGGCACGAGCACGGGGCCGAACGGCACGCGGAATGGACGCGGCCGGTCGGGCATCCGGAAACGCAGAATCGAGACGCCAATGCAAACCAGTACGAAGGCGGAGAGCGTGCCGATATTCGTGAGGTCGACCATCTCGTCGATGTTCGACACCGCCGCCAGACCGCCGACGGCGATACCGGTCAGGATCGTCGCGACGTGCGGCGTGCGGAACCGTGGATGGACGCGGGCCAGCGACGGCGGCAGCAGGCCATCCCGCGCCATCGCCATAAAGATCCGCGCCTGGCCGAGCTGGAAGACCAGGAGCACGGCGGTATGCGCGACAACCGAGCCGAAGGCCACGAGGCCGACGATCGCGTCGGAGCGGCCGACGTGACGCAGGGCCACCGTCAGCGGCTCCGCCTGCTCGGCCGCGTTCAGGCTCTGCAGCACCGGGAACGGGATCAGCCCCGTGAACACGACCGCGACCACCAGATAAATCAGCGTGGAGACCACCAGCGAGCCGAGGATGCCGATGGGCAGATCGCGTCCCGGCCGGCGGGTCTCTTCGGCGCACGTCGAGACGGCGTCGAACCCGATATAGGCGAAGAAGATAATGGCCGCCCCGGCCGCGATGCCTCCGAACCCGTTGGGCGCGAAGGGCTGCCAGTTCTCCGGTTTGATGAAGCGGACGCCGACCAGGACGAAGAGTCCCAGCACGGCGAGCTTGATCAGCACCATCACGGCGGTGGCCCGCGCGGACGCCCGCACGCCCCAGACCAGGAGCACGGTCAGGGCCGCCACGATACCGATGGCCAGCAGGTTGAACACGATGGGGACGCCGAGCAGGTGCGGCGCCGCGGCCACAACGTCCGGCATCTTCTGGGCCGCCGTGCGATAGTCCACGGTCAGCCAGCGCGGCAGGTCCAGGCCGAATCCGGCCAGGAGCGTGTTGCAGTAATTGGCCCACGAGATGGCGACCGCCACGTTGCCGATCGCGTATTCCAGGATCAGGTCCCACCCGATGATCCACGCCACCACCTCGCCGAGCGTGGCGTACGTGAACGTGTAGGCGGACCCGGACACGGGCACCAGCGAGGCGAACTCGGCGTAGCACACGCCCGTGAAGGCACATACCACCGCCGTCAGTACGAACGACAGGATCAGGGCCGGACCGGCGCCGGGGCGAAGCGCGTCGCCCGCCGCCGCCGTGCCGATGGTCGCGAAGATGCCCGCGCCGATGGTGGCGCCGACGCCCAGGGCGATCAGATCGATGGGACCGAGCACCCGGCGCAGCGAACGCTCGCGCTCGTGCGTCTCGGCAATCAGCCTCTCGACGGGCTTAATCAGAAAGAGCGAAGCCATCCGCCGCACATCCTATTCATCCGTCTGCCACCACCTCACGCCACCGCAAGGCCGCACGAGAGTAGTCCCCCGCCGCCCCCCTGTCAAGCTTCGGAACCGCCGGCGCCACGCGCGGGGTGTACGACAAAATTGTGGCAGGCCCAATGCTGGTTGGCCGTGCGGATGGTTCGGAAGGACTCCTGACCTACGCCTGTCATTTCGACCAAGGCCGAAGGCCGCGCGGAGAAATCTGGCTGTGAGTGGGCGCTACGTCAGATTCGCGGCCAGATGTCTCGACTGCGCTGCGCCTCGCTCGACATGACAAACGACGCCAGATTCCCTCCTAATGCCGGTGCGGGCCCAAAGGGGTACGCTCTCAACCGCCACTTTCTTGTCGTGCACCCCACGCGCCGGTATACGAGAGAACTGTGGCGGAGGCAGGGAAGCCTCTGTCATTGCGAGGAGCCCGCCGGCCGACGAAGCAATCTCCCCCCGCTCGCCACCCATAGCCGTGCGGCCCGACGCGCAGCGTCAAGCCGGGGGCCCCCGCTGCGCTCGCCCTAAAGCTTAACTAAGGGCTGCCCCCGGTCCCTTCTGCCAAAGGCTCCAAAAGTGATAGTCTCAAGTGCGAAGTGTGTAACCTCTCTTCAAACTTCAAACTTGAAACTTGAAACTTCAAAACTCGATTCTATACGTCACAAGTCTTCACCGCCTGCACGAATGACTCCACCGGGTTGCGGACCGGGCTGTACTCGTGGGCCACGCAGCCCTGGTAGCCGCTCTCGGCAATCGCTTTCATCACCGCGGGATAATAGATCTCCTGGTTCTCGTCGAGCTCGTGCCGGCCCGGCACCCCGGCCGTGTGGAAGTGGCCGATATACTGGATATTCTTGCGGATCGTGGCGATCAGATCGCCCTCCATGATCTGCATGTGATAGATATCGTAGAGCAGCTTGAAGCGCGGCGAATTCACGCGCCGGCACAGCTCGAAGCCCCACGCGGATTTGTCGCACATGTAGCCGGGGTGATCGACCCGGCTGTTGAGCAATTCCATGCAGAGGGTCACGCCCTGGTCCTCCGCGAGCTTGACCGCTTCCTTGAGAATGGTTTGGCAGTTGTCCATGCCCTCCTCATCACCGATCCCCGCCCGGTCGCCGGCCATGCAGATCACGTTCGGCCACTTATATTCCGCCGCCGCCGGGATGTTGGCTTGGAAGTCCTCCAGGAACTTGGCATGCATGGACTTATCGTTGAGGCCCTTCTT
>Ga0315274_10013274_pt1 | contig 11728 bp, 7 predicted proteins | sample YL17G02_20_MG_FD_203700 | JGI IMG/M metagenome (GOLD analysis project Ga0315274, IMG submission 203700) | Sediment microbial communities from Yellowstone Lake, YNP, Wyoming, USA - YL17G02_20 | ecosystem: Environmental > Aquatic > Freshwater > Lake > Sediment | place: USA: Wyoming | collected...
GTGATTCCCAAAGAAGACGACTTGGTGGAATCCCTGCACGTCGCGGCAGTCCTCGATGTTGTCCATCTGGATCTCTACGCTCGTCCGGCAGCCGCCGGCCGGGGGCGTGTTGACGTTACCGACCACGGCACCCGTGTCGAGATAGAGCGCATCGGGCTTGGAGAACTGTACGAGCGTCACCGGCTGCCCGACCGGCCAGAGGACCTGCGTCGAAACGCCCAGGTTCGACTCGGAGTGGCTGCGGAGAACGTACGGCGCGTGTTCCTTCGGCCGATTGAGCCCGTAAATCCGCGTGCCACTGACGCAATGGGATGCAATCAGCACGTTCTTGGCGGTCTCGGGCACAGGATCGTTCATGAATCCCGGTTTATCGAACAGGTAGCTCGTCAGCATGAGCGATACTGCCGGCCCCACGGCGGCCTCACAACCGTAGGTCACCCCATGATCCTGGAAGATCGAGGCCCCCAGGCAAGGCGGCGTCGGCACTTTCTTCTGCGAGACCATGCCCAGGCAGTCGGTTGTCAGCGCATTGCATCCCTCGTTCTTGAGCAGCTTCTTGGCCGCAATATACGATCGTGCCGCGTTCAAGCCATCCTGTTGTGTCGGTTCCACCACCTTCTGGGCCTCGCGGAACCGCTGATCGGCCACCCACTTCGCCTCTTCGGTGACGGGTGTTGCGTTGAACATCTCCTCGAAGCTCGCCCGAGGGACATATTGCAGGCTCACCAGACCGAACTTGTCCTCCTTGCGTTCGTTGCCACTGACAACCAGCATTCTCGTTGCTTCCAACTGCCGCTTGGCGCGGACCATTCGCAGGGCCTGCTCGACGGCGGGTATCTCCAGCGACGAAATGACGTGGACACCGGGTTGGAAGGCGAGACGGTTGACGTGCCCTGTGAAGGCGGTGCCCACCGGGGCGAACACAATCGTGGGAACGCCGGCCTTGGCAATCTCGCCCGCCGGGGCCCAGCTCTGGAAGTGCTGGAGCGTGACGAGCACGGCGTCGGGTTTCTCGGCCTGCACCTTTTTGATAAACGCTCCAACAGCCGCATTGTTCTCAAGTGGTTGCGCTTCTTGGGCGATTTCGATCCCGATACGCCGGCCGGCGTCGGCGATTGCCTGGGTGTATCTCGCCCGCTCACCCTCTACGTCGTAAGCCGTGCCCGGCCAGCCGAGCCAATACGGTGGCTTTTCGCGCGCGACCACGCTCATGACCCGAACCTTCGGCTTCGGCCGGAAGGATGCGAGATCGATCTCTTCGTGCGATTGCGGCGTGGTGCGTAGACTTTCGAGGCTCGCACAACCCGTTGCCAGCGCCGCCGTGCAGGCCGCGGCCGTTCCCAGGAAGGATCGTCGAGACATCGAGCAGCAACTGCAAGGTTGACTGTAAGTGTGGGATCTCTGGTCCGATTTGAATTGATTACGGTTCAACATGGCTCTCCCTTCATTTGAGGGATCGGGATTTGCTTTTCCGGACGATTCCGGGAACGGACTCGATTTCGCTTCGAAATCCCAACCTGCCCTCGCGGACAATACTAAACCCTACCTCGAACGAGGTCAAGATCGATGCCTTCATGGGCTTCGCCTTCACGACCAGCGCCACACGCTCGCGACTCGCCTGATCCAATCCGGCGTCGATGTTTTCACTGTGCAAAAGATCCTGGGTCATAGTACAATTATTGTGACCAGTCGGGAGGGCATGGGGCCTGGTGGCCCCTCTGGACTTCAAATCCAGCACGGCTTCTGACGAAGGGGCTGGGTGGGTTCGATTCCCACATCCTCCCGCCACCCCATATAATCCAATAAAATCAGTCCTTTACGGCGTCTTTTTGCGTTATCAAACCATATCAACCCGTCACTTTGACTTTCCGCCGTATTCCCCCCAATTCCCCCTGATTCCGCCCTTGGCTCAAACGGTCGCTCTCATCGTCGGAATAAATATTTATACGGCTGCTGTATCGAACCGAAACGCCGAAAGCTTTCCCCTCGACGACTTGTCTGCGATGTTCTGAAACGAAGCTAATAAACAATTCTCACCCGCCCGCGCCGCTCTCTGCCTTCCCCGATTTGACTTGCCCGGAATATTGATAGTCAAAGCACGAGAGGAGTGATGTGGCGATGATAGAATCGCCGAAACCATATCAGGATTTTTTCTGATTTCCTTTATTTCAGGAAAGAAGTTTAGGGGATTTACGGCGTTTTCAGCCCCGCCAGTCTCTTCCTGGCATCGTCGACTTCGGGCAGGCCGGGGTCGGCGTCTTTCCAGAGGTCGAGGAAGCGCCCGTATTGCGCTTTTGCCTTTTCCCTTAGACCCTTTTGTTCATACAGCTTCGCTAACCGATAATGATATTTGGGATGAATGAGGAGACGCGACTCGATCTTGGGATCGAACGTGATCAGGCGCTCATATTCGGCGACGGCTTTGTCCAAATCTCCCATTTTGGCATAGGCCCTGGCCAGGACATCCTGGAGAAAGGGCGTGTTGTAAAATATCTCCGCGGCATGTGCTCCCGCATTAGACATTTCGGGCGGCGGCGCTATGGGAGGCATTTTTTCGAGTATGTCTTTGGCTTTGCCGGGAGACCCCTCGGCCAGAAAGATCTCTGAAGCGAGGAAATCATGGGCAAATTGAAGCTCCTCTTTCATGGTTGAAATAGAACGGGGCAATACGGACTCCATTTCCTTCAGCTTGCTCTTCGCCAGATCCGACTTCCCCTCGTCCAGCTCCATTAATCCGAGAATGAGATTGGAGAGGGCCACATAACAGTCCTTGCGTCCCGGATAATCTTCCGTGGAGAAGCTCACATATAAGGCGTTGAATTTCCGGCTGAGTTCAAATTCGCGGCGGTCAAAATAGATCCACGCTCTCAGCCGGCTCAAACCGGCCTTCCCCCTATTAGAGGCCAAGGCGTCGGCCACATCTTCCGCCCTCTGGAGAAAGCTCAGGGATTTATCCAGACTGCCAAGCCAGGCGCTATAAAATCCTTTCCGCAGATAGCCAAGGAGCTTGACGCCCGGGGTGGGAGCCAGCTCAAGGTATTTGTCCACCCATCTCGAGGCTTCAGGATAATCTTCCTTGTAGGCATAGATATAGGCGAGCATCGCCGTGGAAGCATAATAATCAGGCTTGACCTCTAGGGCTTTTATATAATTTTCCATAGCTTCGTCAAGCTTTCCCATTCGAAAATAGGCTTCGGCCAACGAATCGAAAGGATTAGGATTTCCGGGTAAAGCGGACACATATCTCTTGAAGTATTCGATGGCTTTTTCGAAATTCTTCAAGGCCATATATTCGTAAGCGACAAGATTCAGGGCATCCGGGTAGTTGGGATCGAGACTCAAGACTTTGTTGAACTCTTCAATGGCTTGCTCATGCTCGGCCCCGATGCGATAAGCGACGGCCAGAACGTAGTGTACGTCTTTATCCTGGGGATATTTTTTCGCGGCTTCTTCGAGGATCCGCACTTTCTTTTCCCGATCTCTATCTATAGCTCCAGCATAAGCTGCCTGGATTAAAAGCCTCTCTTTTTCCGTGGCCTTCTTGGAAAAATCCCATGCTTTCTTGAGAGCTTCGGTACTCTCGCGGCTATTATTCAACATGCCGTGAGCCGAACTCAGGAAGTAATAGCCGGCGGCAAAGGTCGGGTCGAGCTCGACGGCTTTTTCAAAAGATTGCCTGGCTCCGTCCCAGTCATAATCCACGATCTTTTCCCTTCCCTTGAGATAATATTTGTAAGCCTCGATTGAGCTCGTGGTGACGTCTCGGACCTGAATCTTGGCGGTTTCTATTTTGCTCTCGGAAAGGCCGACTCTTTTGGCTATCTGACGGCTCAGGTCATCCACCTGATTATTGAGGATGCTGTCCGGACTGTCCCCCCTCGAGCCGGCTGTGCCCAGCAGAGCCTTCGTCCCCACCATCATGACTTTTGCGTCCGTGACAAACGTGTTCCCCGCCTTGGCCACGCTCCCGAGAACGATAAGTTCAACGTTGTCTTTCCGGCAAAGCTCGAAGCCGACGTCCGAGCTAATGAATTCGGCATCTCCCTTCCCGACCTGTTTGAGAAGGTCCCGGAGCCTTTCCCATGTCGTGACATTGAAATATCCGGACTGCTCGAGGTTCGTGATCAAAAGATTCGGAATGACTTTGCTGAGTAAATCATAAGCCTTGTCGCCCGTTTGGTTTTCGAAGCTAATGATGGCGATGGAGCGTTTTTGCTCGGGAAGGAGGGGAACGGCCTTGTTCATGAACACCAGCCAAATGACCGCCGCTACCGCGACCAGGGCTACGGCCGCTGCCGGAATCAACAGCTTTTTCCGGCTCAAGGTCAAGTTGATCGGCTTGGCCGTGAGGGTTTTCCTTTTCGGAATCAGGCGCTCTTGGGTCGGAACTCCCTTTTCCATCTTCTCCAGGTCGGCTTTAAGCGCATCGGCGCTGGGATAGCGCTTCTCCTTGTCTTTCTCCAGGCATTTGAGGATCACGCGGCTGAGGTCTTCGGGAATCTGGTCGTTCAGCTCCTTGGGGTCCTTTGGCGTTTCGCTTTTTTGCTTCATGCCGATGGCAAACGGCGTATCACCCTCGAAGGGAACGTGCCCCGTGACAATCTCGTAGAGGACGATCCCGAGCGAGTAGATGTCCGACCGCGGGTCCGCGTCCTTGCCTTCCACCTGTTCCGGTGACATATATTCAGGCGTTCCGATCATAATCCCCGCCCCGGTGATCCCTTTTCCCGAGAGCGACCGGGCGATCCCGAAGTCCATGATCCGGGCGTTTCCGTCCTCGTCGAGCATGATATTCTGAGGCTTGAGGTCGCGATGGACAACGCCCAGCTTGTGCGCCTCGGTAAGGCCGTCGCAAACCTGGCGCGCGATTCCGATGGCCTGGCCCGGGCTCAACCGGCCCATCTTGCGGATAATCTGCTTGAGGTCTTCGCCGCGGATGTACTCCATGGTGATAAAATGCGTGCCGCGGTCCTCCCCTAGGTCGAACATCTGACAGACGTTCTTGTGCCGGATCTTGCGGGCGAGCTTGAGCTCGTTCGAGAAACGTTCGAGGGTTTTGCGGTCCAGGCCGGCCTCCGGACGGATAATCTTTAGGGCGATTTTTTCGCCAACCTTGGTGTCGTTGGCCTTGTAGACGCGGCCCATGCCGCCGTGGCCGAGCTCCTCGATGATCTGATAGCGGCCGGCGAAGGTCGTCCCGGTCGAGAAGTCCCTCTCGGAGGTCTGCAGCGTTTCTGTCTGAGAGAAAGGAACTTCCCTGGAAGAGGGAAGCGGAGTAGCGCACTTTTTACAATATTGGGAATCAGAAGTATTCTCAGTATTGCATTTGGAGCACGTGACGGCCATTTCTGACTCCTTCCCTTGGGTGACATAAGATTATCAAAGAAACGAGAGAGGGTCAATTCGCCCTGGCCTGTTCCGTCTTCCAACCGTCCTTGACATCCCATGAACGGGGTTTTATGCTTGTCCGCGAGGAAAACATGGGATTTCAAGACGATCTTGGGTTCGTCACCTGGGCCGTGCGGAAAAAGAAATTCCTATCCCTTGGAATAACATTCCCGGCAGGAGAGGATTCCTTTGATCGGCCAAGCGATCTCTCACTATAAGATCCTGGAAAAGCTCGGCGAGGGCGGGATGGGAGAGGTCTATCGCGCCAACGATTCGAAACTGAATCGTGACGTCGCCGTGAAAGTCTTGCCTGAAGTCTTCGCCGCCAATGCCGACCGCATGGCGCGGTTCGAACGGGAGGCTCGCGTCCTCGCGTCGCTCAATCATCCCAACATCGCGTCCATTTACGGCCTCGAAGAATCAGGCCGTCTGCGCGCCCTGGTGATGGAACTGGTGAAAGGGCGTACGCTGGCAGAACGCATCATGACAGGGCCGATCCCGGAGGGAGAAGCGCTGTCCATCGCTCGGCAGATCGGCGAGGCCGTGGAATACGCGCACGGGCTAGGCATCATCCATCGCGACCTGAAGCCGGCCAACATCATGATTACGGAGAGCGGCCTGGTGAAGGTCCTCGATTTCGGACTGGCCAAGCTCGCGGGGACGACTGAGGATGCCGTCGGGGAGACCATGACGCTCGCTAGGACCGAAGCGGGGACCGTCGTCGGCACGATCGGCTATATGTCGCCCGAGCAGGTCCGCGGACTCCCCCTCGATCGCCGGACGGATCTCTTCTCGTTCGGTGCGGTCCTCTACGAGATGGTCACACGGAAACGTGCGTTCACGGGAAGTTCGTCCCTGGCCGTCGCTGACGCGATCCTACACGCTCAACCGCCTGATTTTGGCGACAGCCCGGTGCCGGCGAAACTCAAGGCCATCATCCGGAAGCTTCTCGAAAAGAATCTGGCGAATCGCTACGGAAGCGCCGCCGAGGTCATACGAGAGCTGAAAGCAGTGGAAATCTCGCTGGCCCCAGCGCGGGCGATGAGGCTATCGAGGAATGCGTGGATCGCCATTGGGGCCGCCGTCGTTCTGGCCGGCGTCCTTGGGGCTTGGCTCTGGCACAGGTCGTCACGCGTGCGGTGGGCGCTCCAGACGGCGACGCCCGAGATCACGCGACTGGTGGATGCGGGAGAGTACGTCAAGGCCGCCGGCCTGGTGCAGGAGGCACGGTCAGCGCTTCCAAAAGATCCAGCGCTCGAAAAGCTCTGGATGCGCGCGACCGGTGAGGTGTCGATCACCAGCGTGCCTTCCGACGCAGTGGTCTCGATTCGGCCCTACCGGGGAGATCCGAATGCCTGGGAGACGCTCGGGAAGACGCCGCTCCAGAAAGTTCGCTTGCCTCTGGACGCCTACGTCTGGCGGCTCGTCAAGCCGGGATATGCCTCCGCATATTTCATAGCCGAGCTCTTTAGCCTAGCTGCACCTGGTTTTAATCCCGGCCCCAATATTAATATGACGTCTCATACCGCCCCTAATTTAAATATGACGTTGAAGATTCGTCCCGAGGGGAGCGTTCCACCCGAGATGGTTGTGGTCCCCGAAGGGATGACCGGCCTCGGGTACCCTCTCTCAGAAGCTCCCGCAGCCAAGGTCGACGACTTTCTCATCGACCGGCACGAGGTCACCAACGAGGAGTACAAGAAGTTCGTCGACGCGGGGGGATACCGAAAGCGCGAGTTCTGGAAGCAGTCCTTCGTGAGAGATGGGCGCACCGTACGCTGGGAAGATGCAGTCGCTCTTTTTAACGATGCGACCGGACGTCCCGGTCCCGCGACTTGGGAAGTGGGTGACTATCCGAAGGGGCACGAGAAATATCCGGTGGCCGGAGTAAGTTGGTACGAAGCCGCGGCGTACGCGGAGTTCGCAGGCAAGAGCCTTCCCACGGCGTACCACTGGGCACGCGCGTCGCAATCGCTGTTCTATACACCCCTGATCGTTCTCGGAAGCAACTTCGGAAACGAAGGAACCCGGCCGGTTGGTAGCGAAGGCGCCTTGAGCGGATTCGGAACAACGGACATGGCCGGCAACGTGAAGGAATGGTGCCTTAACGAAACCCGGGACACTAAGAGATTAATCCTGGGCGGAGGCTTCGGCGAGCCGAACTACATGTTCAATCACACGGACGCGCAATCGCCATGGGAGCGCCGCGCGAACTTCGGTTTTCGCTGCGTCAAACTCGATTCGCCGGCCACCGCTGCCACCGCGGCGGATCTAGAGGTCACAATTCGCGATTACTGGAAAGAGAAGCCGGTCGCGGACGATGTCTTCAAGGCCTATACCGCACTATATGTTTACGACAAAGGAGAGCTGAACGCGCAGGTGGAAGAGACGGCATCGATGGAAATCTCGTCGTGTGAGAAGGTGACGTTCGATGCCGCGTATGGCCGCGAGCGTGTGACCGCATACCTCTTTCTGCCTAAGAACGTGTCTCCGCCATTCCAGATCGTTGTATATTATCCGGGCGTGGTTGCCTTTTTCGAGGACAAGCTCGATCTGTCGAGCGTCGAGGAAACCCGCGGCTTTCTTTTGCAAAGCGGGCGGGCGCTGATCTTCCCGATTTACAAGGGCATGTATGAGCGGCGGGATGGCTTCGTGCCCACTGCCAGTCCTCCGGCCTCTTACCGTGACCACCTGATCTCGGAGGCGAAAGACCTGGGGCGATCGCTTGACTACCTCGAGACGCGAAAAGACATCGACAGCACAAAGGTAGCCTACTTCGGCGACAGCATGGGTGCTATGGAAGGAGCGCACCTGCCGGCGGTCGAAAAGCGAATTAAGGCGGCCATTCTATCATCCGGAGGTTTTCAGCTCATACTGCACCTTAAAGAGGAGGCTGACCCGTTCAATTTCGCGACGCATGTAACTATCCCGGTGCTCATGTTGAACGGACGGTACGATCTCGCTTTCCCATTGGAGTCGTCGCAGCGTCCTCTTTTCCACTTTCTCGGCACGCCGGCTAACGACAAAAAGCATGTGATCTATGAGGGCGGACACGGCGCCTTTCCTCGTCCAGACGCAGTTCGCGAGTGCCTCGACTGGCTCGACAGGTATCTTGGGCCGGTCTCGCGCTAGACTCAGCATCCGAAGGTGTCGGTCCAAGCAACACCAGCGTCTTTATCCCCTGGATATCCGGCCCTACCCGTGATGTTGGCCCGTTTCCGGAGTCTTCTCTCCCGCCATGGCGGGAATCTACCGTCCTCGTCATCCGGAACGCACGGTTCTCTATCGGGTGCTTTTCCATCATTTCGAGAGGTTTGTGGCGGAATACGAGGAGCCCCTCTTATCCTCACCCTTATTTCAATCACCCGCCCTACGCCGCTACCCCTTTCTCCTCGACGAGTTGCCCGGGTATTATATAAATCCTAGTCCTATATCGATATTCAACCGCCCGCCGCCCTCTCCAAGTCCTTCGCCTTCCGCCTGAAAAATTCCATGATAGCGTCGATCTTTTCGGTCGTACCTTCCCCCATCCTCTGCTTGTCCTCATCCGTCAGAACAGGCACTTCGTCCGTCAGCTTTCCTAACGACGTATCCAACTGGATGCACTCGTTCAGCTCCCTAAAGTCCCTGATTTCTACCCCCGTCTCCTTCAAATCTTTCTGCATTTCTTTCATCTTCATTTCTAAATCTAACCGCTGTTGCGGCATCAGATCCGGCCGCATCAACTGATCTTTCGAATCCAGCACGGCTTCTGACGAAGGGGCTGGGTGGGTTCGATTCCCACATCCTCCCGACCTGCCCCCATGACGTGTACGTGTTTCGGTGTCCCCCTTCTTGGAAGGGGGAAAAGGGGGATAAGATCTAAGGAAAGCAGGAACGCGTCATGGGCGTTCTTTTGCGCCCTCTTAATTCAAGGAAGGGTAGCGCAAACATTATTGGGAATTATACAAAAAAAGATAAAATCACCCTTGATTATGTGACAAAGCGCGTTTATCAATTTCGCGGCAGGGCTGCAGGGACAATTTTTCGAGCATGAAGATCTCCATTCCTTCTATCGAGGCAAGATCGCAGAGATGATCGTCGGCCAGGAGTTGATCGCCTCCGGCGCCGAGGCCCACGCTAAACCGGTTTTCTGGGTCCGCGAAAAAAGCCAAGCTCCGGCGGAGGTCGATTTCGTCCTGCAACATGAGAAGCATGCCGTTCCCGTCGAAGTTAAAGCGGGCGCGAAGGGCGCGCTGAAGTCCCTTCATCAATTCGTCAATCGGAGCCGGTCGCCCTATGCCGTCCGGCTCTATGCGGGACCTCTCGAAATCCAACGAACGCAAACACCGGAGGGCACGCCCTATCAGCTGTTAAATCTTCCCTATTTCTTAGCCGGCAATTTGCGGGAATATCTTCATTGGTTTATCCAAGGGCGGAATAATGAAGAAAGCTTCGAGCTTTGATCCGAATCTTGTCGCCGGGGCCAAAAAGGCCATGGGTGCGGATTAGCCGAATTTAGCGAGTTTCCGGCGCTGTTGGACTTGGCCGCTTCCGTACGCTAGAATATTCCCGCATGATCGGACTCGGGGAATCGTTGCTCTTCGTCCTGTACGCCGCAGCGTGCGGCGCTCCACTCGATTGCCGAGGACGCGTTCGATATTGCGGACCATCTCCCCTTCTTCTCGAGTCGTGAAGGTAAAGGCATCGCCGGTCTTGGCGGCACGTCCCGTGCGCCCTATTCGGTGCGTGCTGCGCACGTATTCACCCGGTCTTTATCCTGGAGGCGACATCCTTGAAGAATTCGCTCGACCAGATCGCCAAAGCGGCCGCGTCCTTCACGAAAGGCTCGACCTCGCGCCGGATCTGGTCGATATCGACCTTGTCAACCCTCCGGATCATCAGGTCACGCAGGTCCTCTGCCGTCAATGGCGCCGGCCCCGTCCAATGCCCCGTCTGGCGCATCCTCTGCTCGAGGTGGGCGAGATGCAGATCCGGATGATGGGCCGCAAACCAGACCAAATCGTACCAGTCCCTGCCCTTGACCCGGCTCTTCCATTCGCGGCAGAGAACGGCGTGCATCTTGCCGGCGAAGAGATCGGGCAGGCTGAACGTCCTGACGGAGAACGGGACCGGCCGGAGGAGGTATCGCACCCCCGTCCTGAATCCCGGGGGCGGATCGATGTCAACCTCCAGCCTGATCTTCAGCACCTGGTTCCGGGGGACCTTCCGGACGAGGCCCTTGTCGAACTCGACCGTGATCATCCGGGTCCGCGTGTCGGCCTTGAGGAAAGCGGACTGGATGGCCGCCGAGGCCGGCATGGCCCGGCTCTCGATCTCGACGGCGAACCCGAAGGACGCAAGCTCCCTCTTCAGTGCTTCGCTGTAGTCGGCCAAGTCGAAGCTCTCGCCCTTTTTCAGGAGCGAGAAATCCAGGTCCTCGGAAAAGCGGTCGAGCCCGTATAGTACCCGGAGCGCCGTGCCTCCGTACAAGGCGGCCTTTTCGAAGAACTTGCTCCTCCAGAGGCCGAGAAGCGCGATCTCCTGCATGACCTCCCTGAGGGCCCGCAGGGAATCCTCGAGCGAGCGGACTTCATACGTGGCTAGGATCTGTCGGATGGCCTCATTCATTGGGGGTAACCTCTTTGGACCTCTGGTGCCGTCTCAGATATCCGCTCAGGCGCTTGAGCCGCAATGAGCGGTAACGCCCGGCGAACTCTTCGATCCGCTCCGCGGACAAGGAGCGAATGGCGCCGGAGTCGATCCTCAGGTCCTCTTCAAGGAACCGTCCCATCTCCCCGATGGACGCGATGGAGGCGCCGCGCACCGAGACGATCTTGTCGGCCAGGGCCTTCTCGGGAGAGGCGATTAGGAACGCCTGGCTATGCTCACCTTCCACGCGGACCATTCCCTCTTCATAAGCCCGAGCGGGGATCTGCCGATAGAGGAAGAGGCCCACCGGCGTGCTGAACCTGCGTGTCCGATTCGGCGTGACCGACGTCAGGGCCTCGACCCTCTCCGGGATGAGACCGTAATAGGCGAGCGCGTAATCGAGAGAAACGTAGGAGGGGCCGTAGATGAGATTGGCCAGCAATTCCTTCGAATAAGGGTACTTTCTGTCCTTGTCGCCAAAAACATATAGTCCCTTCTTGACCCTGATGATGATCCCCTGCCTCAGCAGATCGTTGATTCTGTTTCTGGGATAAGCCAAGCCCTTTAGGGCGTCAGTCAGTATCTGATAATCGAAGATCTCCGCTGGGATGCTGTCCCGGACATTGACGGCCATGTTGCGTTCCCCTTATGAAAGCAAGCTAGAAACAATAACTATTTAGCATATTAAGTTGACTTGTTGTCAACATAC
>Ga0315274_10013275_pt1 | contig 11728 bp, 14 predicted proteins | sample YL17G02_20_MG_FD_203700 | JGI IMG/M metagenome (GOLD analysis project Ga0315274, IMG submission 203700) | Sediment microbial communities from Yellowstone Lake, YNP, Wyoming, USA - YL17G02_20 | ecosystem: Environmental > Aquatic > Freshwater > Lake > Sediment | place: USA: Wyoming | collected...
GGGGGCTGGCTCCGGCCGGCACCAGCACCTCTACCTGCACTCGATCACCGCCCACCTGGCGCACGAAGTCAGCCAGCGGCAGGATGCTGGCGACAACCGGAAGTCTGGTATCCGACGTCTCGAATGGGAGCCCGTTGACTGCAGGTCGACGTGCCGAGACCCAGGAATAGGAAAAGCAACGTTGCGCAATAGGTACGGCAACCTGGCATGACAACCTCTTTCTTCACAGTAACCCGGGCGATGCAATCAGGGAAAGTCATTATACCTGCTTTCCCGTGCTGCCAGGGCCCAAAGCTCGCAACTGCCGGAGGGAGTTTCGGTTGAACGGCTCCAATTTCGGCCCCGACAGGCCGGCTCACCGGGAGAATTCAGCTCACTTCCGCACTAATCCGTGGTATCCTCTCGCCAGCAGGGAAAAGCGATTGCCTAGCGTAGCGGCTGAAGAACCATGGGCGCCCGACAGACGAACCGGTATTGCGCTTGAGTGAGTTCGACCGGCCAAGCTCTCACGCTAAGCATTCTGAGCAATCACTATAGTGATCGAAATCAGAATCGCCTCCGACCCCAGGCTTCTCATTGTCGTGCGTGCGACGGTAGGCAAGTTGTGCGAGCTGATGAAGTGCTCGAGAGGGGAGCGACGGAAGGTCGTGCTTGCGGTGGATGAAGCCTGCGCCAATATTATCAAGCATACCTATAAGGGCGATCAGAGCCAGACGATTGACATTCTCTGCAAGGGCGACAAGGAGAGACTGGAATTTGTCCTGAGGGATTGCGGCCCCCCCGTCGACGTCGAGAACATACGTCCGCGCGAAATCAATGAGATCCGGCCCGGCGGGCTGGGCACGCATTTCATACGCTCGATTATGGACGAGGTGGATTACAGCTTCGAGGAAGGCTGCGGGAACGTGCTGCGGATGGTCAAGCATCTGCACAAAGACTGATCGCAGGATGGATTCCTCCTGGAGCTTTTTCCCTATACTTTCACGAACTATCCGGTCCAGGGAGTTGATCATTGGCTAAGATACCTTTAGAAGTGCAGACTCGTGGAGTTCGGAGGAATCTGGTCATCGACGTCAGAGGCCACGTCGACCTCCTTTCTTCGCCGAAAATGCGATCGGCGATCCTGGAGGGGATCAACATGAAAGAGGTTTCTCGAGTTGCGGTCAACCTGAGCGGGGTGCGCTACATCGACAGCTCGGGGATCGCGACGCTCGTCGAAGGGCTCCAGCTCGCGCGCTCCCGGAAATGCAGCTTCGTGCTTTTTGGCCTCCAACAGGAAGCGAAGGAAGTGCTCGAGCTGGCGCGTCTCGACAAGATTTTTGAAATCCGTGCTACCGAAGCAGACGCGTTGAGCGAATGATGGATTTCGAGCGCCGGGTCGAAGTGCCATGTATTCCCTGTTCGCACTGATCGGCAGGAGAGCGATCGCCCTCATCGAGTTCCTGGGCGGGATCTCGAAATTGCTTTACACGTCAACCTACTGGACCATCATTGGCCCGTTGCGCGGCAAGAGGCTCCGCTGGCGCGCAGCCATGCGGCAGATGGTCGTCGTGGGTTTCGACGCCGTTCCCATCGTTTCACTGATCTCCATCTTTATCGGCGCCATCATCGCCATGCAGGGCGCGTACGCGCTGCGGCGGTTTGGCGCTCTGAACTACGTGGTGGACATGGTGGCAGTGACCATTACGCGCGAGCTGGGGCCGCTGCTCACGGCGATCATCGTCATCGGCCGATCCGGGTCCTCATTCGCCGCTGAGATTGGGACTATGAAGGTCGGTGAAGAGGTGGACGCTCTGCAAACTATGGGGCTCAACCCGGTCCGGTTCCTTGTGGTGCCGCGATATGTCGCCATGCTCATCATGCTGCCGTGCCTGACAACGGTGGCTGACACGGCGGGAGTAGTGGGGGGCGGTCTGTTTGCGGTTCTGCATATGGGATGGAGCTTGCAGAACTACCTGGTGAGAACCGTCGACGCACTCTTTATGCGTGACATCGTGACGGGCTTGATCAAGAGCGTGGTGTTTGCGGTGATTATTACGAAGATCGGGTGTTACGAGGGGTTCATGGTGAAGGGAGGAGCCGAGGGGGTTGGGCGATCGACGACCGCGTCGGTCGTAAAATCGATCTTCAGCGTTATTGCGGCCGACATGGTATTCACCGCGATCTTCTATTATGGGAGCGAGAGTTGAGAGCAGGCTTGATGGGCGATTCTCGCAAGCCGTCGGCACCCGACCCGCTGCGAGGGCGCCCTTTGGCCCGCCGATCAGGGTGAACCGAAGCGCAGATCGATTTTGATTCTGCCTCGGGCAGCGTGGGACTATGCCAGACGCTGTTGAAAACAGCAGTGCCATTACCATCAGAAACCTCGTTACCAGGTTGGGCGCGCGCGAGATTCTGAAAGATATCAGTCTGGATATAAGGCAGGGGGAAACCTTCGTCATCCTCGGAGGCAGCGGCTGCGGCAAGTCCACGCTGCTCCGCAATATTATCGGACTGGAGCCGCCGACTCAGGGGCAGATCTGGATCCAGGGTAAGGATATCAGCCGGCTTTCGGAAGACCAGTTCAACGAATTACGCAAGAAGATTGGAATGGCCTTTCAGAGTTCGGCGCTGTTCAACTCAATGACCGTGGGAGAAAACGTCGCACTGCCTCTGCGCGAGCATACCGACCTGGAGGAATCTACGATCCAGATCATGACGCGCATCAAGCTCGAACAGGTGGGGCTTTCTGGCTTCGAGTCCTTCCTGCCGTCCCAATTGAGCGGCGGCATGCGCAAGCGCGCGGGAATCGCCCGCGCCCTGGCCATGGATCCCCAGATTCTGCTCTTCGACGAGCCTTCCGCCGGACTTGATCCGATCATCGCCGCCGGCATCGACAACCTGATTCTCAAGCTGAAACAGGCCTTTCGCATGACCATCGTTCTGGTGACGCACGAACTCGCGAGCGCATTTCTGCTCGCTGACCGAATGGCCATGCTCGATCAAGGCCGGATTCTGTTCGTTGGAACACCCGAGGAGATCCGTGGAACCACGATCCCTCGCGTGCGCCAGTTCCTGGAGCGGCAGGCAGATCAGGAGCCGCAAGATGTGGAGCAATATCTGATGGATCTCACCCGTGAGACCGGATCTGTCGAGGGCAGACCGTAGGGAGCTTTATTCGGCGACCATAAAGAATAGCGCTTAGTCAAGGAATCGGGGGATCCTGAAAGGGTCCGGCAGGAAAGCCCAGGGTGGGAGGACGGCAGCCGCGGTGCGATGAGGCGTGTCACTACGTGAGTCAACTTATAAGAAGGCTACCTAGCCATGGCGAGACGGGGCGATGAAGTAAAAGTGGGTGTGATGGTGATCGGAGCAGGTGCGATTCTCATCCTCACCGTTTTCATGATGATGCATTACAACCCGTTCCATCCGTCGCACGACGAGTACAAAATCAATCTGAAGTTTGCCGGCGGCCTGGAAAAGGACAGTATCGTGCGTTTTGGCGGCATGAGAAGAGGGAAAGTCGTTTCCGTGCAGCTGGCAGCCGGCAACGCCTCGGCCATCGAAATCATTCTCAGCCTGGAGAGGGGAACCCCGGTGAAAGTGGATAGCGTCGCCCGCCTCGCCGCCCTCAACGCTCTGGGCGAGAACTATGTCGAGATCAGCTCCGGTCGCGAAGACGCGCCGCTGCTCACGCCCGGCCAGACGATTCGATCGGAAGAAACTCCGGAATTCACCGAGTTGCTAGCCGGACTCAACAACCTATCGGGAGATGCCAGGAGACTGATCGGCGATCTCGGCAAGAATCTCAATCGGATCTCTGATGGCGCCGATACTCTCCTTGCCAACCTGAACGACGCAACCGGGGCCAAGAACCGGGAAGCACTCGCATCGATTCTCGACGGCGCAAATGGGGTGATCTCCAATGCGAACGATCTCATTTCGCGGAGTTCTCCCAAGATCGACGCTATTGCAACCAACCTTGAGTCGACAACGGAAAAACTCCCTCCTCTGATCCAACGCATTGATGAGGCGACGTCCAGGATGAACACGTTATTCGGGCACCTGGACGACACGCTGGCGGAAAACCGTCCGCAGATGAGGAAGGACCTTGAGACTCTGGAATCAACCCTGGCCGAGGCGCGCCAGCTCATAAACGACTTCGCGGCGACGCTGGCATCGAATCGCAACGACATCGATATGATGGTGGACAACTTCCGCCGCAGCTCCGAAAACCTGCAGGAGTTCACGAAGATGATCAAACAGCGGCCGTTTAGCCTGGTGCGCATTAAACCATTGCCGGACCGCAAGGTGCCGAAGTAGATGCGGTGGCGGTTCTTCGGCACTGTGCCGGCAAACCAGTCTTCTGGAGGGAAGCACGATATGAGTCGAGTTCTCAGGCGTTGGTGGTGGCTGGCCCTTGCATTCACCAGTGCATCCTGTTCGCTGCCCAGGACACATTACTATACGATGGAGCTGCCGCACGCAACGCCGGAAACCGGCCCGGTCATCGCTCGCCATATCACGATCCAGCGTTTTCGTGCCGACCAGGTGTTGATGGACGATCGCATCCTCTATAGGGAGGGGCCCAACGAAGTCAACTTCTACGAGTATCACCGCTGGGCCAGCCCTCCGGTGGACCTTGCGACCAACTACTTCCTGTATCGCCTCAAGGACAGCGGGACCTATGCGCGCGTGTCGGCTTATTACGATGGGGCGCATGCGGACTTTACATTGCAGGGCCGCCTCCACCATTTCGAAGAGGTTGATCGGGGCAAGGAAGTATTTGCCTCGGTTGCGCTTGAGCTCGAGCTGATGGACACCGGGACACGCGCTTTAGTATGGCGCGGAGAAGCCGAGTGCACGCATCCGGTGACGATCAGGGATATGGCCGGGGTGGTTCGCGGGATTTATGACTGTCTGGACGAGATCGCTTCCAAGCTCCTCGTCTCCATGCAACAGCAACTTGGGAAAGGTAAGTAGCGCATCCGGCCCGTGCGGGTCACGAGAGAGGCCCGATATGCTCGCCAAAGAGGGGGAGTACAAGAAATATATTGCCACCGGGCTGTTGCTGGTGCTCGGACTGTTCCTTGTCTATCTGCTGCGCGTCTTTTTTCTGGCGATTTTTGGGGCTTTTGTGTTCGCATTCTTGTTCGCCCCTGTTTATATCTGTCAGCGATCATCTGAATCCGTACTTTTCTGAACACCCGCCGGAATAGATACCTTCAACATCATCCGCGCCGCAGGCGCGGCGCCCGTCATCATCTTCCTGTAGTCTTTTGCGGAAGGCCGAGCAGGGGAGACCCCGATCGTGTCCTCGACCGGGGTCCATTGGCAGCACCTCTCGTGTGAGAGGTTGTCTACGCAGCCGGCATTAAGCTGCCATGATCGGCAGCCGTTGTCCAGTCTCGCCTTCGGGCGAGAATGAGATACGCGGCTGAAGATGTTCTCCGTCAACGGTTTTGCCGGGCGCAAGGGTGTGGCGCGATATTTTGGATCTGCCGTCGCTGCGATCGCGGCCAGCAATATTGCAGCGACCATTGCCGCAGCAAAGCGCGCCGGGAGCAGCGTCGAGCTGCGAACCTTCGTCATCGGCAAACTCCAGAAGGGAGACTTGATCAACGGGATCGCCAGCGGGCCTATCGGCGACGGCTGGCAGCAGTTTCCGTTATGGATCAAGGTTCCCCTGACGAACCTCCTGCTGGCAATATCCTTACGCCGGTGCTTCCCCCGCCGGTTGCCGCTGAAAATGGCGGCAAACAAACGCACGCAACCAGAGGGATTCATGATCCCGGAGTGCCTTACTGCGTCATTTGCGGTCGGCCAGGCCGGCTCGTGGATCCTTTTCATCGACGGAGGTGATTTACATGATTGCCCAGGAGACCCGCGCCCGGATTCGCCGCCTGTTCTATGCCGAGCATTGGAAGGTCGGAACGATTGCGCGCGAACTTGCTCTCCACCCTGACACGGTCAGCATTGCCGTTGAAACCGATCGATTCAATAACACCAAGACGATGCGGCCCAGTGCGACGGATCCCTATGCCGGCTTCATTCGGGAGGTTCTGGCAAAGCACCCGCGCCTACGGGCCACCCGGATTTTCCAGATGATCCGGGATCGCGGCTATCGTGGCAGTGTGGTTCAGTTGCGGCGGGTCGTCTCCTGCCTGCGCCCTGCCCACAAGGAAGCGTTTCTTTGCCTGCGCACTTTTCCCGGCGAACAAGGACAAGTTGACTGGGCACATTTCGGAGAAGTGTCCGTTGGCCGGGCTCGTCGGCGGCTTTCCTGCTTTGTCATCACACTATCCTATTCCCGGGGGCTGTATCTCGAGTTCTTCTTCGACCAACGCATGGAGAGCTTTCTGCGCGGCCACGTGCACGCTTTTGCCGACTGGGAAGGTCTTCCCAGAGTCCTGTTGTACGATAATCTCCGCAGCGCCGTGCTCGAGCGCCGCGGCGATGCCATTCATTTTCATCCGCGGCTCCTGGAGCTGTGCGCCCATTACCACTTCGCCGCCCGACCTTGCCAGGTTCGTGCCGGCAATCAGAAAGGGCGGGTCGAGCGGGCCATACGGTATATACGGGAATCCTTCTTCGCCGCCCGCCCGTTTACTACTTTGGAGGATTTCAACCGCCAGGCCCTAGCATGGCGCGATCGGGAAGCCCACGGCCGCCCCTGGCCCGGCGGCGATCACCGCACAGTAGAGGAGGCTTTCGCGGAAGAAAAGCCACGCCTGCTGCCGCTGCCTGCACACCGGTTCGACTCCGATCTGCTCATCCCGGTGCAGTCCGGCAAAACCATCTACGTCCGCTTTGACCTCAACGACTACTCGATCCCTCCGGCAGCCGTCGGTCGTCCGCTCGTGCTGGCCGCTTCAGAATCCACGGTCCGCATTCTCGACGGCAGCCAGGAGATTGCCCGCCACCGCCGCTCCTATGACCGCCGGCAGCAGATTCTCGATCCGGCGCACCAGGAAGAGTTGCTGAAAGAAAAACGCAAGGCTGTTGGTTCCACCCGCGGCGGCCGGCTTGCCCAGGCAGTTCCCGAAAGCGAAGCCTTGCTCGATGCCGCCTTCAGTCGCGGCGAGTCCGCCGCCAGCCAAACCGCTCAACTGCTGAATCTCCTCGACCTATATGGAGCCAGAGAGTTGCGCGCTGCCGTTTGCGAAGCTCTTGAGCGCAAAACACCACGCGCTTCCTCGGTAGCCTTTATTCTCAACCAACGCCGCCGCTCCAACAAACGGCGAACTCCATCCCCCGTCGACCTGTCTCGTCACCCTGAGCTCGAAAACCTATCCGTCACCCCTCATGCCTTGGAGACTTACGATGACCTTGCCAAAGACGACTACACCGACCAGTGACATGAACTCAAAACTCGACAAGATTGGATTGCGGGCAATTGCGCAAAACCTCGATGACTTTATCGCCCGTGCCACGACAGGACGATGGTCTCCGCGCATGTTGCTTGAACAACTGTCGGAGATGGAGGCGGACGATCGTTCGCGCCGAAGCCTGGAACGCCGCCTGGGCCTGTCGGGAATCAAGAAGTTCAAACCCATGGCCGACTTCGACTGGAACTGGCCCAAGAAAATCGAACGCGACGTCATCGAACGCGCTCTCACCCTGGACTTCATCAAGGAAGGGCGCAACCTAGTCATGATCGGCCAGAATGGCTTGGGAAAATCAATGATCGCAAAAAACATCTGTCATGCGGCAGTCCTGGCCGGATACTCGGTGCTGTTCCGCTCCGCCTCCGCTTTGATCGAAGACCTGCAGTGCGAATCTCCAGCAACCCGAAGAAGGAAGTTGCGCACCTACGGAAACGCCGGCCTGGTCTGTATCGATGAAGTCGGCTACTTGTCCTATGACGACAATGCCGCGGACCTCCTATATGAGGTCATCAATCGCCGCTACGAACGCCGCTCCGTTATTGTGACAACCAATCGCGCCTTCAAGGAATGGAACGAAGTCTTTCCCAACGCCTCTTGCATTGTCACCCTGGTTGACCGGCTCACTCATCATGCGGATGTCACCAAACTCGAAGGCGAAAGCTATCGTCTCCGCGAGAGCGAATTGGAAGCAGCGGCACGGAGGAAAAAGAAATGATCCGGAAAATCCCCGAGGAAGATGACGTTGAATATCGGTCAACGGTTTTGAGGCTTTACCTGGAACTCCCCGAAACACCGTCCAGAGCAGGCCCTCATGACCGAAAAAGCGCCGCCGTGCTGCATGCACGCGGGATCAAGTTGGCTACCGTGGAATCGGCTCTTCTGCTAGCGTCTCTGCGAAGGCTTGGCAGGCCGCCTGATATGCCGCCACTCTCTCCGATACACTCGTTGGCTTACTTTTTCCCTGTGATCCAAGAACTTCTCGACAACCCGATCCCGGATGACTATCGGGAGTACTTGCGCAGGAAAGTACGATTACTCGACAGCAGAAGACAGGTCAAAAAATGCAGCTGACCGGCGAGTGTTCAGAAAAATACGTTTCCTTACGATCGGCAACAACCGACGGCACCATCTCGCGTGACGGCTGCTTCCACCCGCTCCCTTGGGTCGACACCGAGCAGATGATGCGCCTGTTCCGGCACAAGCTGTTGCGCCGTTTGCTGGCCGAAGGGAAAATCACCCAGGCCGTCGTCGATCTGCTGCTCTCTTGGCGCCATCCCGGCTTCTCCGTCTTCCGCGGCGAGCCGGTCGAGCCGGATGATGCGGCCGCCAGCGAACGCCTCCTTTCTTACTGCCTGCACCCGCCCTTCGCCCTTTCCCGATTGCGCTATGACTCGGATTCCGCCACGGTCTGCTACCATGTCGGCAAAACAGGCACCGATTCCAAGGAGGGCTCCGATCCGGTGACGGTCTGTTCCGCTCTGGATTGGCTCGCTGGCGTAGTCACCCATATCCCGGATAAGGGACAGCAGCTTCTGAGGTACTACGGCCATTATTCAAACGTCCGCCAGGCGCACACAAAGCGCACCGGCGCCCATTCACCCCTTCAGACTGCTGAGCAATCACCCGAGCAAGAAGAGGAATTCCGCCGACAGTCCCGCCGCGCGTGGGCCCGTCTTATCCGCAAAATCTATGAAACGGACCCTCTCGCCTGCACCCGCTGCGGCGCCATGATGCGCATCATCAGCATCATCGACCAGCCGCCGGTCGTTAAGAAAATCCTCCTCCATCTCAATCTATGGGATCTGCCCAAACGCTCGCCGCTTTCGAAAAACCCTCCGCATGACTTCGTCTATGATGCGAACTTCTTCCGTGGACTGGCCGAGTGAGGCGAATTTTCCTGCGCTCGCCTGATGGTTTCCGGTTCAGGCCGTGGGCGAAGCCTGCCGCATGCAACGCCCTGGCACAAGACTTCGCCTCCCTGTTTCCACTGCTCCCCTCTTGCCAACGCAGAGCATCTCCTGCTTTACCCGCAATTTCCCCCGTCCAGCACCGATTCTGCCCGATCAGGTCGCGCATTGACGGGAATTGCGCCGCGCTGCCGCCGTCCCGCCCAGCCTCCCTCGAAGCAAATTCCTATCAGGTAAATCCACGAGAAGACTTACGTGTCCTTCATGTATTTCGTGGTCCCCACCGCCCCTTCCCCACGGTTCATGGGGATATTTTCAGCAAATGTTCCAGCCAGATCTATGCTATGCTTTATCCTGGCTTTAGAAGCGATTTCCTATCATCAGGAGGGCACGGGTATGAACCGACGCCTCATACTTCGGCTCACCGTCGTCGTTGCTGTTACCTCCCTCACTCTTGTCGCGAGCGTGACCGCTCGGCCAGCCCAGACGCGACCGGGCCCCGAAGCTCGCATCGTGGACCCGAAGGCGCTCCCCATTCTCGAAGCCATGGACGCGGCGTTCCTGCAAGCTCAGGGGCTCGTCGCGACCTATCGCAACGAGACCTTCCGGCGCAACGGCCAGTCCGCCGGCGTTGAGACCACGACGCTTCGCCTCGGCCGGCCGAACGTTTATTACATGGAGATGACCACGGCCGGGAGTTCGCAAGGACACATCCTGGCGTCGAACGGCACGACGCGATTCGACGTCATGAGCGGCACGCCGAGCCGCTGCTCGACTTCGGATGTGGCGCCCCTCAACGACACAAGAGAAATCGATTCGTTCAACCCTCTCTACTGGAGCTTCTACGACCTCGGCCAATGGCAGATCCGCTCGGCGATGCTCGGCCACTGGGTCACGAAGTGGCGACTGAACGACCCCGGCTTGCGAAGCGTGAGGTACGTCGGCCGCGAAAACGTATCGGGTGTTCCCGTTGACGTCGTCGAATGGACGTACACGATCGGCTACAGCCGTCCGGAAGACGACCCGCTCTACACCAGTCGCTTGTCGATCGGGATCGACGACCATTTCATTCGCCGCATCGAGACGACGTCGACCAGCAAGAACGAATACGAGGGCCGCCGGATTGTCGAGACCGTCACGGACATTCGAGCGACGCCGCGGCCCGCGAAAGAGGAATTCGAGTTCCGGCCGCCCGCAGGAGCCACCTGCACGCATGTCAATCCCGAAGATGTGTACACGACCGGCAAGTTTGCCGACCTGCCGATCGGATCGAAGGCGGCGGACTTCACGCTGAAGACGTCAAGAGGCGAGACGATCCACTTCTCGGAGTTTCTCGCTCAGCACAAAGTCGTGCTGATGAATTACTGGGGCTACGGTTGAGCCGGCTGCCGTGTGGAGTTGCCACACGCCGAGAAGCTGTACCGCGAGCTGAAGAGCCAGGGATTTGCGCTGCTAACAGTCACGCAGGATCCAGCCGCCGATGTACTGAAGATGGTCGAGTATAACGGCATCACGCATCCGATCGTGAGCGACTCCAGAGAAGCTGCGACCGGAAGTGTCTACGACAAGTATCACGCCTACGACGGCAAGCACTACATCATCGGCAGCGACGGCACGATCCTCGCGGCGTTTTCAAAGCTGGGTGTGTCGTTGCCGATTCTGAGGAAGGCGCTCGCGAAGTACGGCGTCGAATCCGTCGACGGCTCACTCATAGAAGCGCCGCCGGCTCAGGCGGCGCACCAGCACGTCGTCTGGACCGGGACCGCGACGCCGACCGCGACCAGCCCTGGCGGTAAACTCTCGGTCACGCTCGCGGCGACGATGGATCCAGGCTGGCACATCTACGCCATCACGCAGCGTTCGGGCGGTCCCACTCCGCTCCGGCTCCTCGTCGGCGAAGGTCAGCCGTTCTCGTTGGCCGGCGACATCAAGTCGCCTGCGCCCGAGCTGAAGTTCGATCCCAACTTCGGGATCGAGGTGCAGACGCTCGATTCGCGCGCGGAGTTCGTCCTGCCAATTGCCGTGACGGCGGGCGCCGCGGCAGGCAAGCACACGCTCAAGGTGGAAGCACGATACCAGGCCTGCAAGGCCAGCATCTGTCTGCCGATCCAGACCGACGCCGTTGAGCTTCCCGTGACCGTCGCGCCGCGGAGATAGATCTCAATCACTTGCTCGGACGAAACTGGAAAATGGCGACTGTAAACTGGAAACTGCTTCAGGGATCGATCACGAGATCAGGGTCTTTCTTCGTCCAGCCTACGAAGATCGAGTAGGAACGGGGGTAAAACAGCCACCGATTCCAAGGAGGGCTCCGATCCGCTGACGGCCTGTTCCGCTCTGGATTGGCTCGCTGGCGTAGTCACCCATATCCCGGATAAGGGACAGCAGCTTCTGAGGTACTACGGCCATTATTCAAACGTCCGCCAGGCGCACACAAAGCGCACCGGCGCCCAT